>ERZ808275.119-NODE-119-length-46817-cov-5.802361_pt1 | contig 46817 bp, 61 predicted proteins | sample MGYA00520894_ERZ808275 | MGnify/ENA primary metagenome ERZ808275 (study PRJEB31516, sample SAMN03275598) | gut metagenome | biome: mammalia-associated habitat; material: feces | host: Papio cynocephalus | place: Kenya | collected 2012-08-03 ... | reverse complement strand
TTACGAAACTTCATCAAAAGGGCTTTCCGCCTATGTATAAAGACGAGGAAGGAACGGTTTATTTCAAGAAAAGTAAAAAACTTGTAAAATATCTTGATGAAATTACGGGAAAAGGTGAAGAAAATGAGTGAATTTCAAGCCATCAAAAACCCCGCCGAAGCACGTAGACTTCTAAAAATGGGCAATCCTATTTGTGACATTGCACCCAAGAAAGAGCAAGGCAAGGAAAATGAGACCGTGTTCTTTTTTAGAAGTACGGAAAAGTTGTTTCGTGATTTAGGTTGGAATAAATAATAAAGAAAGAGTGAGTGAAAATGAGTGAGAAAATTTGTGGAATTTATAAGATAACTAATCTTATAAATGGCAAGGTTTATATCGGGCAAAGCCAAGATATTTACAGACGTTGGAAAGAGCACAAATATGCAAGAAATAAACGGGACTGTTCTGCCTTGTATGGCGCTTTTAATAAATACGGTTTTGAAAATTTTTCTTTTGAAATCATAGAGTGTTGTCCTCTTGAACTGCTAAATGAGAGAGAGATTTATTATATTTCTTTATATCATAGTTATATTGATGATAAAAAATCAAATGGATACAATATGACAAAGGGTGGCGCACTTTGTTTTACTCATGTAGGAGATGATGATCAAGGTAGGCGTGTCTATCAATATGACTTAGAAGGAAGTTTTGTTGCAGAATACCGTAATTGCACCAAAGCCGCAAAAGCTGTTGGATTAAAAAGCAACACTTCTATTTGTACAGCCATCAAAAAACAAGGCTGTGCGGGTGATTATCAATGGCGCGATTACAAAGCAGAAAAAATCGAACCGTTTGTTAAACATCGACGTGATTTACTTAAAGTGTATCAGTACACTTTAGATGGCGATTTTATTCAAGAATTCAACTCTGTTCAAGAAGCTGCCGATGCAGTAAATTGTTCGCGCAGCTTGATAGAATTATGTGGAGCAGAAAAGTGTCAAACAGGGGCAGGATATAGATGGAATTATAAGTTCTATGAAAAATTGCCTAAACTTGAGCCTTGGAAACAACCAAGTAAATGGAGACCTGTTTATCAATATGACACTCACGGAAATTTTATTGCAGAATATCCATGTGCCGAAATAGCATCTAAAAGAACCAATATAAGTATGAGTGCAATACGTCATTGTTTGCACGAAGACTGCAAAACCGCATATGGTTTTGTTTTTAAGTATAGTAAGGAAGGAGGATAAAATATTGAACAAAAATATAAATTTTCAAATCGAAGAAATGCTGCCAGAATGGTTGAGTGGTTATTCGGAAGAGAAATTCACTGTATTTCGGACTTGCTATCTATCAACAGCAAAAAATTCGCATCATCTTAATATTTCTGAAAAAGTTCTTAGACGCGACGCTTCATCAATTTTGGGTAACTTCCTTGTAGCGAAAATAGATTCTGGAGATGCAACAACACATCTTCCCTCTGAAATTATCTATGGCTATTTCCCAAAAGAGCAAAAAATTAAATTTGAAGAAGTTGAAGATAACAACGAAAAAATCGTTAAAGCATGGGCGTATTGTGTAATCAGCAAACAATACGGCAAAGAATTTAACGATATATTTACTACGAAGAATCTTCGCAATACTTCTGTAGAAATGTCTGTAGAAACTGTGGGTAATCAAGATGAAGGTGAAGTGCTTTCATTTAATATCTATGCTTTGACTTGCTTGGGGCTTACAACCGCTGGCAGTTGTCCTGACGCAATGATGACTATGGTTAGATTTTCAAAGGAGGAAGCTGAATCTTTCTTTGCAGAATCCACAATCCTTTCCGACCTTGAGAAATTTGTAGAGGACAAAAAGAAATCTATGGCTGAAAAATATGCTTCACATCCCGTCAACACTTCTAAAGAAGCAATCTACAAAGGCGAATGGGATGGCAACAAAGCTAAACAAGATTTAATTAAAGAAAAGAATTATAAAACCCTCGCCCCGAAAGTTTGTTTATACCTTGAACCCGGATGGGAAGATAGGGAAGTAAGCAAGCTTGGCTATCCTGTCATGGGATTATATGATGGTGAGTGGCGATATTCTGCTAAAGCCCTTGCGTCCGCGCAGGCTTATGCGGAAAAAGAAAACGAGACCGAGGTTCTAAAAACGATTAAAAAAATTAAGAAGAAACTTGGTCTTGACGATTCTGACGGAAAGGAGGAAACTAAGATGGCTGAACAGGAAACTGAAAAGGTCGAAATGGAAGCTGTTGAGGCAGAGAAGGAAGCGCCGGTTGAAAATACTGTGAGCGAACCTGAGAAAGCTGAAATGGCTGAACCCGAAATCAAGTGCGAGGAAACCCCTGCCGAAAAGGAACACAAGCATGAGAATGAACCGGAACATGAAGACTTTGAGGCTAAGTGCGCCCAACTGACCAAGGATATTGAAGAAAGAGACAATATCATTATGGAGAAGGACGCAAAAATTGGTGAATATGAGAAAGAGCTTGCTGACCTTCGCGAATATAAGCGTTGTGTTGAGGCTTCGCAACTTGCTTGCAAGGTTGAAGAAGTGCTGTCAAGTGTTGAAAAATTTGCCAACGACGAACAGATGTCTACTTTCCGTGAGGAAGGTAAGCAATGCACTCTTGAGACTATTGCCGACTTTGAGAATAAAGTTAAGGCGATATGCTTTGAGAATGTTAAGAAAAAGAAATCTAAGGAAGATGACGTGATTAAGATGAGCATAAATCTTCCAAAAACCGAGACTGAATCCGGCGATATTTGGACAAGGCTCGAAAACAAATATAACAAATAATTAAAGGAGAAAATGAAAATGGCTAACAATCACGCAATCTTTAATGCGTCTAAGATGGTTTCTGCCAACGTTGACGCAAACGTGCTTGCAGGTATTTGCAAGACTGCTGACCTTGACAACGGTACCCTCGTTACCCTTGGCAAGATGAATTACGATACTACTACCGGTAAGGTTAAGGGCTTTGAATATGAGGTTACTCCGGCTACTGCGGCAGCTGCTGGTCTTTGGGTTGTTGACGCTCCCGAAGTTGGTTACACCGCTGAGATGCAGCTTCATAACGACCCCAGATATTTCTACAATGAGCAGGGTAGAGCATTTACCATTCGTAGACTTAATCCTGCTGTAGATGTATTTGAGGTTTCTGCCGCAGCTTTTGAGGATGCAACTCTTCCGACTGCTGATAAGATTGGTCAGTACGTTCAGGCTGCTGCTGGTGGTAAGTACGGCAAGACCCCTGTTTCTGTCGCACCTACTACTGGCGCTTATTTCCGCATCGAGGCTCTTTCCGACATTACTGTCGGTTTTGAGCAGGTTCCGGGCGTCATTCTTCGTTGCATGGCTAACTGATAAAACAAAATAATTTTATAAAAGGAGACTAAAATACTATGATTAGAAATGCTGAACTTGTACAGTTCGCAAATGGCAACACCGATTTTTACGAGTCTGTGTTTGCTTATTTCTGCGACGGCGAAAAGTCCTCTAAGAATAAGGACATGATGCAAACCGCTTTCATGGCAGAGGTTGAGAACAAGGCTAATGTTGCACGTGAGGGCATGGATTTCAACGCATGGGCAAATCACCCGTCCGTTAAATGGGCATCTATGGCGATTGTCGACAAGTCCGTCCGCGCTATTATCCCTACTGTTGTTCTTTCTGCACTTGACGTCTTTGCAGGCATTACTACCGCTGAGCGTGGCGATGTTGTGAAGTTTGAGGCTTCTCCTCGTGGATACTATGTTAATTCACTTGGCGGCAGAGGCGAAAGAGAGTCTCTTCGTCAGAGAAAGTTTGCCGCTGAGAAGATGGTTGCTCCTACTGAGCATATTGTTACCGTCCATCACAAGATGTATAATGTTCTTGCGGGCAAGGATAATATAGCTGATTTTATGGGCTGGGTTATTGCCACCGTTCGTTCGGATATGTACGCGGACGCTATCGCAGCTCTCAACACTGGTCTTGAGGCTATTCCTACTGGTACTATGCACATCTCTGGTGTGTTTGATGTTAAGCAACTTCTTACCGCCGCAGAGCAGATTAAGTATCTCAACGGCGGCGTAACACCTGTTATCGCTGGTTCTTCTGTTGCGCTTGTTGATGTTGTTCCGGATTCTGTTTCTGGCTACAGGCTTAACGTTGACGGCGAGGGCAACGGCAAGATTGGTGCGCTCAAGGAAATCATGGGCTGTCCGATTCTTCCTCTTGACAATGCTGTCGGCAAAGATGGCAAGCTTATTCTTCCGGGCGATAGACTTTACATCGTTTCTCCGTCTCAGGACAAGCTTGTTAAGGGCGTCTATGTGACCACTCTTACCAATCAGAATGATTACTTTGCTAATGCCGACCTCACTTCTGATTACACCATCCGTCTTGAGTGGGCGTTTGACTTCTTCTCTGCGGCATACGCAGGTGTTTACGATATCACTCAGTAATAAGCGATATCGCGATTAGGGTGACGAGCCCAATTGGGGGAGGGTCACTCCCTCCCTCTGATTTTGAATAAAAGGAATGAAAGGAATTAAAATGGCTACTACTACCACTACTAAGAAGGCTACTACTGCCGCAACCAATACCGCTACATCTACTGTTGAGGATAAGAAGACAACTGAACTTGAGGATAAAGTTAAGTCTCTTACGGAACGGTTGGCAAAGATGCAGGAGCTGATGTCATCTATGATGGCTACTCCTGTTGCACAGCCCGCGAAAACCAATGAAAATAGGCTTATTCGCTTTATAAATCTTAGCACGGGAAAAATTGTTCTCAAGGGGTCAACCACATGGGTGATTGATAAGCAGTTTGATTACAGGGATTTTCTCGAAACAGAGGCAAGTATTATAGTTGCTAATATGCCTAAGACTATTGCTCAGGGACTTGTGTATATTGCTGATGCTGATTTCGTAGCTTCGCACAATCTTGCCGAGGTTTACCGTCATATTCTTGACGATAATACACTCGAAACCTTGTTTGATAAAGACTATAAGCACGTTGTTGATTTGTTTAAGTCTTGCAGTGATGCACAAAAGTTGATTATCTTTGACATGGTCAATGACCGTCTTGAGCAGGGCATTGACGTAGACGCGAATATTGTTGCACAAATTGAGAAGCTTTCAGGAAAGAAATTTGTAAGAGAAGGTGACTAATGGCTACCTCTTTTGATACTGTAGAAGACTATGCCATACAGACGATAAATGATTACAAGCTGGCTAAACTTTATAGCCAATCTTTGGATGATTTTCGTCAATGGTGTGATGGTTTTCTGTTTTGCGCAATTCCACAATTTATTGATTGCTTGCAATCTCTTGATTTTGATGCTGAAGAGCGCATATTTATCTCAGACCTATCCATTCAAGAAACAAAAATTCTTGCGAATTTCTTTATAATTTCTTGGTGGGAAAGGGAGACTAATGATGGTACGCAGATTGCTCAAAAGCTGAATGTTCCGTCAAGTTTTAAGGTCGAAGGTGTTTCGTCTCAGAACATGAAGGAAAAGCAAAATGTTATTGACAAGCTTCGTGAAGAAAATTCACGATTAATCAATAACTATCTTACTGCGCATTTGCAAGAATTTTTCTGAGGTGGGTTTATGAGCAAAAATAAACGCGCCGATGAGTTTTACAAGATTCTTGGGCTTTGGGAAGATGCTTATCAGAAACATACAATTCTTGAAGATTCTTATTTAAGATATGTGAATAGATTGTATGTGAAATATGTTGGTCTTGCCGATGATGATATATTTCCTTTGCTTAAGGGGTTGTATGATCTTGGTGAAAAGGCTGAACATAAGGATGTTAAATCGATTGTATTCCATTTGATAGAGATTGGCGGTGAATAAATGCCGTTTAATCAATTTGAATTAAGTCTTAGAATGGGCATGACGCAGAAGCCCAATGACCATTATCGTGAATTGCAGCAAGCTGTGCAAGACGCTCAATGGGAAAACACTTCCGCGAAAACTCCGGAAAAAGACGGCAAGGTTTTGGAACAGGACGGAATAGGGCTATCTACCTATCACGAAGTTGAGGCGTGGGTTTATCCTGCAACCGAGGCAAGTGTCACGGCACAGCGTAATTCAGGCGACTTTATTCACTTTGTGTTTAGAGATATTGACCATTCTATAACAAGAGGAATGTATTACCAATATAATGGTGATTATTGGCTTGTTAATGATGATTCGCCTTATAATGGGTTGCCCAAAGACCTTAGTATTCGTAGATGCAATAATGAGCTAAGAATCATTGACCCCTTAAATGGCGCATTAGTGGTTATACCGTGTTGTGTTGATTATGATATGGGTTCGCCTGCTGAGCAAATATCAAGATATGTCAATACGCCGAATAACCACGCTACCGTTATTTTACAGGGCAATGAGGACACTCTGCGTCTGTGTGCGCTTAATACGCGCTATATGCTTGACGGAAGACCTTTCAAGCTGTGGTCTTACCAAAAGTCTGTCCATACGGCAAAGATGGAAATTGCTACAATTATATACTTGGATATGTACCTTGACGAAGCTCATGCCAAGGATGATAAGATTAATCTGATTGCCGATAACGGCACTTATGATTATTCTATCAGACTTAACATGAAGGATTTCGAAGGTGCATCGGGTGTAAGTGCGCAATTGACATATGCTGTAATGCTTAATGGCGTCGAGGCTAAGCGTGAAGTTGAATGGGAATACGACGATAGTGTAGTTTCTATTGATGAAAATTGCGTCATGACGCTAAAATCGACAATAGGTGCAACAACACAGGTTAAATGTACACTTAAGGGCAATCCTGATGTATACGCGACTTGTGATGTGACAATCGGTGAGACAAAGGAAGCATGGGACGTTACCATGAATCCTGAATTTAAGACTCTGCGGCAATACGAAAGCGTTGACGTTGAATTAACGCCTTATCGTAATGGTGTAGCAGAAAATATCGCTGTTGATATGTCGACAAGAAGTGATGCTGTCTCAATTGAAAAATTGGACAGAAACAAATACCGTGTAACCGGTCAAAAAATTAATAAGCAAGTGTTGATTACGTTGAAAAACGAAAGCACGTTTATTAAACAACGATTCATTGAAGTGACGAGTATGATGGGGTGATTAGATGTACAATAGTTTAAGTAGACTCCCTACAGGGGCTTATAAAATTCTTGAATATTTGGCATTATCGCCCAAAGCGGAAAATCTATGGAAGATGATTAAGTATAATTCATATGATGCCTTAAGCAAAGACAATCTTTCTTTAGGTGAAAAAATGAATTATGTATGGAAAACAGGCAAGCAAGAAGATTATTCAGTATTCTTTACAAATCTTATAGAAGATGGTATAGCTGAATCTAAATGCTTGCTTAAAATATACACATATATCATCCAACCCGGCGATAATCTGTATACCACGTCTGTTGTTTATGCTTTTGATTGGCTGTACGGTGGGCAAATGTCGCTTGTCGAATATAACGGTGTACCGGTATCACGCGCTGACTTGTTTACTAACATTATCTTTGACACCCTTAATGGTGTTGTCATAGGCGGTGTCGGCAAGATGATGTTTAGCGACGACATTTCGCGCTATATGGGCGTCAATAGTATCATAGGCAACTCTAAAACATTCACGGGCATTACCTTAAAGATGGGAACGTTAATGGGTGATGCGGGAAAGGATGAATCTTGTGAGCATTGATATCAATGTGCTTCAAGAAATTTATTTTGCCCATGATAAACCTGTTCCATATCAACTAAGAGACGGTAATACCTTAAATATTCTTCCTGTCTATGTACAGGATTTTGCAATATTCTACCATAGTGTAGGGATATTGAAAATTGATAAAAACGCTTTGAACAAAGTTGAATATATTCAGATGAAATATTTGCAATTTTTATTCGAAGTGATGTTTCCTCAAGATAAATTTTATATTCAACAGTTTATCAACATTATTAACCTCTGTCTTGACTTAAAGAAAGCGATGATTAATGCTGATGAACATGGCAGAATATATATTTACGATGAAGAGAAGCAAACAAAAATCGATGCTAAAGACTTCGATGAAATATCACGAATTATCATGTATCAGAATTTTTATCGGTATGATGATTCGTATGTAAATCCAGAGGCTCAACGGGCAATGCGACAAGTTGATGAACTTAAGGGCAAAGCTTATGAAGAAATTTCTCTTGAACGGAAAGAAGCAATTATCACAGCTCACACGGGCATATCAAAGAAAGATTTGGAAGAAATGACATATCGCTCTTTTAGTATGTTGTTTGATGAGGTGTGTGGTGAAGTAGAATTTACTACGACACGTGAAATTGCTTTATTTGCCGGAAAGGGCGATGAAATCGAGCATTGGATTTATAAGAAAAAGAAAAATAAGATGGATGGATATTTTGTATCGACTGAGCAATACGCTAAATCTATGGGTCAAAAACCCCAAGATGTTGCACGAGGGGATGGCTCGGTTGGTGGCAAATATGCTTCATTTATTAATTAAAATAAGGAGGAAAAACTATGAAGAAGTTTCTTGCGGGCACTGGTACGGCTCTGCTTTTTAAGGGACAGAATCTTATTGGTGTGGCTCAGACTTTGACGGAGTCAACGTTCGGCTTCTCTGTAACGGCAGAGGAGGTCAGAGCGGGAAAGGGTGAGATTGCCCCTTACGTTAAGTAATTAGCGTAAGCTCTGGGTTAAATGCTTTGAATCCCTAAAGCCCATATACCTAAACAGTAATTGGAAACAATAAGCTGAGTGGTTGCGAAAGTAGAAAAAAGTTATGGGATATTCACATGGTTAAATCCTAAATGAATGTAAATGGGTGTTTAGCAGAGACGTTTCTAAGTCTTTTAGATATGAAACACTTTCAACGATTATCCCCTTGTGGGGGAGTAGAACCGCAAACTTATGGCGGAAGAAAAATCCAGCCCCTTTAGAAAAAGGGTGAAGATGTAATCTGTTCTCGTATGAAAATATGAGGTGGCTGATAGTAATATTAAGCCCGCGTCAAAGTTGTGAATTGACGTGAACACAAGATATTTTATGCCAAAAAGAGACGAGCTAACTTTAACTCGTATAGAATTGGTATAAAATATATTAAGTAATTCACTTTGGGGTCGCTTCTACCATGACTCGGCTATGACTGCAACGCTTACAAACGCAATGTTTGACATAAACTACATTGCATTTAACCTTGGTGTTAATGTTCAACAGGGCGGTCTTACTATTAAAGAAGAGGGCGCGACTGTTGCAACCGCAAACCAGATTCCGATTACTGCTACGCCGACCGCTACGAGCGGCGCACTGATTGCTTGGTACCAGAAGCCGGGCGCAAGCGATGATGACTGGACTGTTGGTACTATTAAGGGTACTGCGGGCGCATATTACATTGAGGCAACCGGTGCAAAGGTTGGCGATAAGTATTGCGTGAAGTATTTCAATCAGGACGAAAACGCACGCTCCATTATTGTTCCCGCACAGTTCGTTCCGGACGAAATTCATATAACTATTATTACTGACCTTTGGTCGGGTGACCCGAGTTCTGAGGGTTCGTCTATTGTGGGACACCTTGTTGTTGATGTTCCGAGATTCTCTCTCGATGGTTCTCAAGATTTGTCTCTTGCGGCTTCGTCTGCGGCAACTGTCTCGCTCTCTGGTTCTGCTCTTGCGGTTTCTGGTGGCGATGCATCTTGTGAGACTGAATCTTACTATGCAACCATCACCGAGGAGCTTACTGGTGCTCAATGGCAGGATAATGTTGTTGCTCTCGCCGTTGAGAATAATGACATTGACCTTGCAACTGGCGCAACTGAAACCCTTAAGGTTTACGCCGTATTTGGTAACAACATGGCTTCACAGCTTAAGGATAATTCCAACTTCACCTTTGCTGTAGAGGGTGGCGGTTCTACTGTTATTACCGTCGACGCAAAGGGTGTTGTAACTGCTAAGGGTAAGGGTTCTGCTTACGTTAATGTAACGCTTACTGACCACACTGATGTTGCCCCGGCATTTGTTCAGGTAACTGTAGCCTAATTATAGGGGGTGACTTTTTGTCATCCCCTATTTTTTGTTAAGGAGAATGGTTATGTGCGACTATGTTAGCAGAAGCAATTGTAAGATAACCAACGAAATATGCCCATTTGTTTACTGGTGCAATAAGGTAAATGATTGGAGACCTCTTTCAAGTATGCCTAAGCGGTGCAAGAGAATTGATTCTTTAGAAGTACCCGCAGGCTTTTATAAAGTACGACAATCACGAAAGCAATGGCTGTATGTGGATATAGGGAATGAGACAGTAATGATAAAAAATCCTTATGATGAAGTCCCTGCTTTTGTAAAGGTTGAACAAATAGCTGATACCTACAAAATAATTGATAAAAAGTGAGGATGTAATTATGGAGGTTTTAGAGGCGCGTGTGCGCGAACTTGAGGAAAAAGTGACGCGACTTGATACAGAATATCCTTTTCTTAAGGAAAGTCTTGACCAAAACACAAAGAGCTATCAGGACTTGAACAAGACGCTTATTAGCTTTAAGGACACGATGACAACCATGAACCTACAGATGGCAACGATGAACAACAACATACAAACACAAAAAAATGCGCTTGATAAAGTTGTTGGTGATGTTGAGACGTTGAAAAATAAGGTTGAAAATGTGGACGAAAAAGGTAAATTTGACATACGCGAATTTTTCAAAAAGAACTTTCCGTGGATAGTTGTGTTGGTTGGAGTAGGCATATTGGTTATATCCAATTTTGTAAAATTTTGAATAAAAGGAATAATAGGAGTAATATATGAAAGAATTAAAGAAGCCGGAGCGCATTTATATCGAAGAGTTTGATATTTATGTAAAACCGCGCCTGTCGGATGCGGAGATTCAGCAGATTTGCAACAACGTTATCAAGTTTAAAACATGGGCAGAGCGCGAAAGAACCATGAATCTTATGATGTTTATATATGCTACAGAAATTGCTGATAAGGAAGATGAAGTTAATGCGCTTGATTATGACCTTATGCAGGAATGCGGCGTATTTAGTGCGGTTTGGCACAATATTCAAAATGCTTATAGTGTTGTAGACGCTATAGATTTTTCTGAATCGACTCTTCTTGCGCTTTCGCAAATTGCCGAAAATCTTCCTGAAATGTTAAAGCCAATTGGCGAGGTGTTGAAACGTCATGGCAAGTCTGCCGAGAAATAATCATGAGCTGAGAAGGGTTCTTAGAGAGCCGTTCACACAAGCTGTTGAGTTAACCATGCAAAAGATATGGAACGCAAACCGCGACGCAATACGAAGAATCGTATACGGCATTGCTGAGCCGAGTACGTATGAAAGAACCAATGAATTTAAGGATGACGCATGGAGTTATGAGCAAGTCAAAAATCCATCGACCACAACTTTTGTTGAATTTGAGTTCTTTTACGATTGGGCGAAGCTAAATGTTAATCGTAATATGGCACAGCATGGTTCGCCGATATATCTTGAAAACTATCAGGATGTTCGCCCATATCTTGCTGATATAATCTATGGTGGTTTGTCAGGCGATTTGTTCGGTGATGGTTACTGGCGTAGAGCGCGTGATGCATGGACAGACCTTCTGCACACAATGGGTAAGCGTAATTTGTCTATGTGGTTTAGGGAAAGTTGTCTACGTGTTGGGCTTGACATATCGCATAGAATGAATGTGGCTCTTGAATCATGGGATGAAAAATGAACAATAATGAAATAATTCTTTCATTAGATGCTTCTACAACAAGCACTGGCTGGGCGATATTTGCTGGGGGTAAGCTAATAGACCACGGCACAATAAAGCCCGACCATGCGCTTGAATGGACAGATAGAATAATGGAAGAATGGATAAAGTTGAGTGAAATTATACAGAAATACAAACCTGTAAGAATCGTGTCAGAAGCACCGCCAGCTAAAGAAGGTAAGTTGACTTTACAAAAATTGGGCGCGGTACAGGGCATGGTTTTAAGTTTATGTGCAAGGTTTGACCTGAAAGTTGACTTTTTGTTGCCGTCTCAATGGCGCAGTAAATTAGGAATATTTGACGGAACAAGAAATGGCACTAAACGTGATGTGTTAAAACAAAAAGCGATTGAAACGGCTAATAAGACCTTTGGGCTTACGCTTAACTGGGTCAGCCCCAAAAGTGCTCGAAACGAGGACGATGTTGCTGAGGCAATTCTTATAGGATGGTCTGAAGTCAAGCCCAGAGCTTTTGGAAAGTAGGTGTTGATTATTGGCTGCTACAGGAAATAAAAGAAATTATTCAATCCTTGTCGGCGTCGAACTTGATACGTCAGGTGTTCAACAACAACTTGACGCATTAACGAAAAAAGCCATTAATATTAGCTTGAATGTTGATGGCAAAGATGACCTAAAAGATGTTATCGAAGGTCTTAAAAATTTAGATAAGACCGCAAAAGAAGCCGGAGAAGGAACAAAGAAAGCTTCTGACGGCGCACAGAATATGGGCTTGACGTTCCAACAGGCTAATGATATCATGCAAAAGAGCGTGGATATTATTGGCAAAATGTTAGATAGTGTGTTTGAGCTTGATGATGCACTCGTGGAGTTTCAGAAAGTGAGCGAGTTGTCTGGGGCTTCACTTGACGCATATGTTGACAAGTTAACCCAGATGGGATTAGAAGTTGGTAGAACCGGTAAACCATAAGGTCAGAGCCGGGGCGTACAGATGGTAAATGTGCGTCAAGAATTGTTCAAAATCCAGTAAAACCTAAAGCCTTGCCACTACAGCATAAGGATGAGATAAGCCTACGTGCGAATGTGGGAAACCATTAAAAACGGCAAGGATGACATATGGGCGAAAGCCCTAAGTGTTATAGAATGGTAGATTGGTCGCGAAGTCCTGATGAGGGATGTGTCGAGAGACTTTATAAGTTCAACCCCTCCAATAGTATATACGATATTGATGAAATTGTCAATAGACAGTATATACAAATATAGGGTGAAGAAATAGTCCAAAGATTGGTAGAAATATCAATTGACTTATTAGAAAAAATGTGGTATAATAGTATCAGAAAATAAGAAAGGCAAGGTAAGAAAATATGCTTACATTCTTTGGTATGATAGCTGGTACTATCTTCTTTATTATTGTGTTAATAGTTTATGGTATTATGAAGTTGTTTGGTTATGAGCCTGATAAAAGTCGGGACGAAAAGATTAGTAAAACCTTACAAGCCGATAATAAGCGCGAGAATGAAATTTACGCTGAATTTGGTGACTATCACGAATATAAAGAAGAGCACACAAGTAAGTATGTAGATTTTTCTGATAAGAAAATAAAATAGTCTGAAATGGTTGAAGCGAGCACGGAATTTCGTAAAAATAGTTACGGCGATGAAGAATCGGCTAACTTGGCTCGGGTTGCAAGCTTGCTTCAAAATGTTGCGGATGAAGAAATGAGTGCGGGCGATGCCGCTTCATTCCTTATCGCACAAATGAAATCGTTTAATATTTCTGCTGAAGATGCGATAACTATAGTTGACCAAGTCAACGCGGTAAAATGATGCCGTTAACAAACTATATCGGTTAAAGTCCTTAACAAGGATGAGACCGAGGAAAGATTCTGCTATAAAATGAAATTATGTACCAAATGTAATAAATATGAACCTACTTCACGAAATGAATGTCGTGTATGTGGCTTCAAACATAGACACAAAGAAGAAATTGATGCAATTCTTTTTGAGGGGAAATGGTCTATAGATGAATTAGATACGTTTTTATATAATGTTTTATATGGGAAAATACCTATAATTAATGATATTTCACCTTTGCTAAACAACAAAACTTTTGATGACTTGATAGATTTATTAACTAATAAATTGACATTGAAAAGCGTTCGGTTCGACCTTAGAATTTCGTGCGATGTTTGTGGAAAAGAATATCTTGTTAAGTTATCAGAATATTTGCATAATTTAGGCAAGCATAACTATTGTTGTATGGATTGTCGAAACAAGGGTTTCACTCTTTTCAAAAGTCATGCAGGTGTTAATAATTCACAGTATAATTCTGAAACGGTGCATTGTGCCAATTGCGGGAAAGCAATATTAAAACCAAAATGGGAAAGAGAGCGCACTAATCGATTTGGTGATGTTCATAATTTTTGTTGCCAAGAATGCTATTGGGAATATCGTAAAAAATATTACGTGGGTGAAAAATCGGTTAATTACGGTAAAAAATTTGATGAAGAACGTCTCAAACAAATGAGTGCTATTACTACACAAAGGATATCGAAAGGCGATTTTGGGCAAACAAATACTAAACCTCATTTAATCGTGGGCAATATGTTGAAGGAAATGGGTATTGAATTTGAAAATGAGAAAAATTGCAAATATTATTCTGTAGATATATTTATTCCAAAAGACGATTTGTTTGTTGAAATAATGGGGGACTATTGGCATGGTTCGCCTATTAAATATAAAGACTATAACAAATTAAGTAAAATTCAAAAAGATGACGTTAATCGTGACAAAAGAAAACACACTTATATCAAAAAATATTATGAACGTGAAATTTTATATTTGTGGGAAAAAGACATAAATTCTTGTCCCGATAAATGCAGAGCATTACTTCAACATTTTATAAAAAATCATGGAAAATTACGTAATTATCATAGTTTCAACTATTCGTTTAAGAACGGTACGCTTAGGCTGAATAGAAAAATTATACAACCTTATTTTATAACAGAAAATCCGTAACGACTGCCAGACACATATGGTAACATATGGGTTTAAGTTTGTTTTTACGAAAGTAAATAATATACAGTCTGAACTTACACTATATATAAAATGTAAGAACAAGGAAGAAATTCCTTGTCGCCAGAAATGGTCAGTACCTTAAACAAGGGAAAGCAACAGAATGTTCAAATAATTTTGCAGTCTCTTCAGGAGATTTATCAAATAACCTTGGATTAGTTGCATCAACATCGGCGGCAGTGGGTAACTCGATGAGCGAGACACTTGCGATGATGACCGCAATAACCGAACAAACGAGAAGTGCTTCAAAATCTGCACGCGGCTTAAATTCAATTTTTAGTCGCTACTCGCAAATTTTAGACGAAGAATCCTCTACAGGCAAAAAGTTAATAGAAATTTTCGAAGGATTAAATATTTCACTTTTTGACCAAGAAGGACAGATTAGAAGCACATATAATATACTTTCAGACCTTGCCGGAAAATGGCAAGGTCTGAGCAAAAATGAGCAAGAATATATTGCTCTAACATCAGCGGGTGGAGTTGCGCCCCTAATTAATGCGAATATGCGGGAACAACAAATTGCTTAGAGCCTTATATACCAAATCATTTCTATGATGGCGTAACTAATCATTACGGTATGGTAATAACTATAAGGATTGCAGAATCCGCAGGGAATTGTTCTTAACAGAACTTGCCCTCAACGACTATCCCCACAACAGGGTGAGGTGAAATGCTCACAACAGGAGTACGGCTACAATGCTAAGTAGCGGGTGAAAACCCCTTAAATGGAAGTGCGTTAAGTCACGTAAGTGATGAGATATAGTCTGAACATTATGGGAAAACCATAAGAATCTAAACGATTGGAACAAAGTAGCGATTTGTTCTTAACATTCTGGCAAACCAACTTAACAACTTCTTAGCCCTTATGAACGGTTTCAACACCGCTCTTGATGCTAATGAAGTTGCCTTAAATTCAGCAGGCTCAGCTGTGCAGGAGAACGAGAGATACATGGACTCGCTCGCCGCTAAGGTGTCACAGTTCAAATCCGCATGGGAAGCTCTTTCAAATTCCGTCGTAAATTCCGACCTTGTTAAACTTATCATCAATCTTGGTACAGGCGTGCTTAAGGGACTGAATAGCGACCTTGGTGTAACTGCTACTCAAGTCACGCTGTTGACAGGAACGTTAACAGGTGCTATTAGTCTTGGTAGTAAATTTATAGCCAATCTTCTTCCCGGAATAAAAGGACTTACTGCCGCTATGACAAGTTTGTCTGCGGCGGCGTTACCTATCAGTGCGGCTATTGCGGCAATCACGGTTGCGGTTGGTGCAGGATATTCGGCATGGAAGCAATATAAAGAGGAAGTTTATGGTGCTTCTGACGCCTTAAAAGAAGCTTCGAAAAATGCAACGACTACAGCTCAAGAATCTATTCAAACTACGGAAGCTTCCGCAAAAGTAGCTGAGCGATACGCTGACAAAATCATGGAGCTTCAAGAAGTTGAAGAACTTGACAATGAGCAAAAACGTCAAATGAAACAACTTGTTGAGAAGTTGAATGGATTAATTCCCAGCCTCGGGCTAACTATTGACGAAACAACAGGGAAGATTGCGGGTCAGACAAAAGAGCTAAAAGACAATATACAAAAATGGAAAGAGCTTGCAAAACAGCAAGCTTTTCAAACACAGTATCAAGAAATAGCAAGTGCAACGGTCACAGCTGAAATTGAACTGGAAAAGAATAAAAATAGGCAAGATGAGTTAACAGATGAAAAAGAAGCGATTGAAGAAGAGAGAAAACGGCTTAACGAAGTAGCAAAAGAATTCAGTCACATATGGGCACTTTATACCGATGAAGGGTTTAATGGCGGTTTCCAACAAGCTTCTTTGCAGAGTCGTTTATATGATTCTGATACTGCTGATAGATATCAAGAGATTGAAGATTCTCTTGACAAATTAAAGAAATCTAAAAAAGCCTTAGAAGACACCATAGAGCAAGAGAAACAAAAATCAGCGGAACTTGAGGAAATTTATCAGAAATTATTTGGGGAAGATATAAGAGATGAACCTTCTACTGATGAATCTTCTAAAGACAAGGGTGCTGGCTCTAAGAAAACAGGCACACCTAAATTTGACTACTCTTCATGGCTAAAAGAGCAACAGCACGCACTTAACACCGGTAAGATTCAAGAGGCTGACTATTATGCTTCTTTACAAGCAATGCTCGATAAGTATACAGATGAATCCATCATCTCAACTGACGAGCGTTGGAAAGCCGAAGAAGCTATCTACAAGTATCAAAAGAATCTTTCCAAAGAGCAACAATCAGCTTATGCCCAAAAGGTCAAAGAGCAACAGCAAGCGGCTGAAAATGCGGCAAAAGCGGCACAGCAAGAAGCTCAAGCTCAAACTACAGCCTATAAGCAAGCCTTTACCGATTGGCTTGACGAAAAGGAATACCTACTCAATACTGACCAGATTACCGAACAAGAGTACTATGAAGCCCTCAAAGCAAAGAACGAAGAATACTATGGTGGCAAATCTGAATATCTTTCCGAGTATCGCAAGTATGCTGAAACCGTCTACAAGTGGGAAAAGAAGCAAAACGAGGAAATAGCGAAAGCGGCTAAACAGGCGCATGAGGATGAATTTGATTCATGGCTTGCTAAGATGGAACACGCTTTGGCTATGGGCGAGATTAGTGAAGAGAATTACTATGAACGCTTGAAAGAGATGTCCGATGAGTACTTCAAGGGTGATGAGGAATATCTTGAGAAGTATTGGAAGTATGAAGAGCAGTATTATTCTTGGAAGCAAAAGCAAATAGAAGAAGCTGCTGAGGCTGAAAAGAAGGCGCAAGAGGAAGCCCTTGAACGGCAGAAGGAAAAACTGAAGCTTCAACAGCAGGAACTTCAAAACGAACAGGATAACCTTAATGCCGTTATTTCCTATGCGCAGAAATATTCTCAAAAGCAGATAGATGACATTGACGAGCGAATCAACAAGCTTAAAGATGAGGCTACTGCGATTAAGGATAATTATCAAGACCAAATTGATAAGCTCAAGGAAACTAATGACGCGCTTGATGACCAGATAGAAAAACAGAAGCTTCTTGAGGCGTTGGCGAAAGCTCAACAGACCAAGAAGTACGTGTTCAAAGATGGACGCTTCCAATACGTTGATGATGTGGATGCTATTACCTCTGCACAAGAGGCGCTTGACAACTACAATCGTCAACAGACTTTGAACGAGCGTGTAGCTTTGCTTGAGAAAGAGCGCGACGCAGAACTTGCAAGCAATGAAGCGGCACAAGCGGCACTTGAACAGCAAAAGCAAAGATGGCAAGAATATAAGGACGGTTGGGCTAATCTTACTGACGAATATGAGTACAATCAAAACGAGCTTCTTGCTCTTGAACAGTATGGCATAGATTTTGAGAAAGCGACATGGGATGAGCGCATAGCTAATCTTAACGATTTCAAGGAAAGATATGCACAGAATGTTAAAGACCTTGAGAAGTTAGCGGCGCGTCTTAATAGTCTTGAAACATCAGGTTCATCATCTTCGGTTGGTACGATTCAAACGGCAACCAAGGTCGACCCTGACCAAGCAATCCTTGATGAAATGAAGGCAAATAGCCAAGCATGGTGGTTTGCAAGCACAGACAAGGAAAGGGAAGCAATTCACAAGCGCAATCTTAAGCTTAATGAAATGTTGACCAATAAGGGCACGTACGATTCGGCGTCCGGTAAGTGGTCACACTATGCAGGCGGCACAACGTCTGCTAAAGGTGGCTTATCTCTTGTTGGTGAACGCGGTGCAGAGCTTAGAGTGCTGAACAAGGGTGATGGTGTTGTTCCTGCCCATATGACCGAGAATCTTATGTCTTGGGGTGCGATAAAGCCAAGTGAATTCATTAACAACGTTTTCGCAAAAGGTAAGGAAGCGATAAGTAACGTTATTAACGTTGGCAACGTATCATTACCCAATGTGCAGAACGCTAAAGAATTTGTTTCTGAACTTAAGAACCTTGCTTATCAAGCGGCTTATTCTAGAACGTAAAATAAGGAGGGGGCAACCCCTCCTTTCTAATGGAGAATTAAGAAAATATGAACCAAAGCAATGATTTTCTTGAAGCGATAAAGATAATCGTTGACCGGGAGATAGACAAACGTGCTTCACAGATATACACAGGCTTAGTTGCTAAAGTCAACGGTAATAAGTGTGATATGCTTATTAATGGAAAGACCTATTCCATTCTTGTATATGGCGGCACGCCCACGGTTAATCAAGTCTATCCCGTTTTTGCCCCACAGGGCAATATGTCAGCGGCATTTACAATAGTACCATGATGAAAAGGATGTGATGTTGTGGCACTAACTACGCCTACCTTAATGCAACAGAATGCATTTGACGCGACACAGGCACAAGTTTTTGCATTTAATGTTTATTCTGGTTCACAGATAACAGGTAGTAAATTAACAATTAAAAATAACGCGACACTTGAGACAACATATGAAGGAACAGTAACATCTTACGCGTTTGAGCATACTGTTCCTGCTAACACCTTGACCAATGGCGTATATTATCAAGCGTCAATACAAACGATGGATGCTCAGGGGAATTTGTCTCCTGCTTCCAATATTATTCAGTTTTATTGCTATTCGACACCAACTATTGTATTTAACAATATTCCTACGGCGAACATTATCCCGGGAGCAAGTTTTGCTTTTGAGGTAAAATACAATCAAGCCGAGGGCGAAGCACTGGACAGCTATGTATTTAATCTTTATACGACTGCCGGTACATTGATATCTACATCGGGACGGCTGTATAATACCACCACAACCGTTCCTACGACGTTTGTTTACACATTTAGTGGATTTAACAATGGCGAAGATTACCTTATTGAAGTTAATGCTGTGACGGTTGAGGGCACTCAAATCACAACGGGTAAACAGACCATATTCGTGCAGTATTCACAGCCGGGTATGTTCTCAAGCCTGTATTTGACTAATAACTGCAAAAACGGCTATATCACTGTTCAGGCGAATGTTATCGGTATTAATGGTGAATCTGACCCGACGCCACCAAATTATCGGACGATTAGTGGCGAAACAGTTGTTGTATTACAAGGCAACCAATATGTTCAATGGCGCGAAGGCTATGAAATTCCTGAGAATTATACATTACGTATATGGGGACTTTTTATTGACGAAACAGACGCCGATAGTGATTTTTCTACGCTATATTTCCCTATTGCATATTTAACCAATGTGAAAGGAAACTATGTAGAAGTTGGTGCTAAATATGATATTATAAAAAACGCAACGGGACAAATTACATCAATCAATTTAACACCCTGTGTAACCGTTAAGCAAAAATCTACAGATGTCCATGGATATGAATTGGTGGGCAATACTGTGAAATATAATGAGGGCATAACATGGGTATCAACCCTAAAGTGCATTAATAATCTATATTCAATCTCAATAGTCGATACGGCAGGAAGGGGCGCTTAATCATGATAAACTTCGTAGGATATAATTTTGTAGATGATATCAACTCTCTTGACCCCTATCCAACCAGTATCCGGCAATTAACATCGACAAAAATTCAACACGGCTATTTTAATCATATTGACATATCTTCAGACACAACAATAACCTCAACGACACCCCCTGAGGCATGGGACTATAATACTATCCTTGACTGTAACTTTGACAACAACATATCGGGCGGTAACGTTGACCAGCTGTCAAGTGGCATTACAGAGGTTAGAATTAAACGTCGCGCGGTTGGCACATTTGACTGGATGCTGATTAAATCCTACACTGTTACGGGATTGGATGACCTGAGTTTTATATTCAATGATAACCTTTGCTATAACGATGTAGAGTATGAATATGCTTATGTGCCGGTCTATGGTGATGTCGAGGGACAATATGCTGTTTCTACTATTCTATCACAATTTGATGGCGTGTTCATCTGCGATGTAGATACCATATTCAAGTTCTATGCAGGCGTTGAATACGGCACGACAGATACTGCTCAACAAGTTGGTACTTTCACTGTTCTTGGACGGCAATATCCTGTTGTCATCAGTAATGGTTTGACCAACTATCAAGCAGGCTCGGTAACGGGTATGGTATTGCCTGATGATTATGAAAAGACAGGCGTAATTGACCGTAAGGCGATAGTTCGTAAACGCGACAATCTTGTTAAATTCCTGACCAACAAACGTGCGAAGATTATTAAGGACTACAATGGCAATAAATGGTTATGTTATGTTACGTCCAATCCTCAAACATCGTATGTCAACGAATATGGGCAAGGCATTGTCTCGGTTGGCTTTAACTGGACAGAAATCGGCGATGCTGAATCAAGGGATGACCTTGTTAAAGCTGGACTTGCTAAGGGTGAATAATCATGCCACTTAATATTAATCAAGAAGATTTTAATGTTGTAAAGCAACCGTTTATAAACAAGTACTTGAAATTAAATATTCTTAATTTCAACTTAAGTGTCGTAAATGAAATAAGCGGCAACCTTATTTCATTTGACGTGTCGGTTAACGCTGATTCAGATTTAAGGCGCAGTTGCTCGGTTAGCCTTGTTGTTACGGATAGCTCATTTGAGCCCGAAAACGGCTCACAAATCTGGCTCGATAAATTTATTCAGCCTTACGTAGGATATGAAAATATCTACACCGGCGAAGTACAGTGGTATAATCAGGGCATATATCTTATTAACACACCCACCTACTTCTATGACGCGACGAACAACACCTTGTCTTTTCAAGGGCTTGACCTTATGTCGAAGCTCACAGGCGTTCGTAATGGTGCGCTTCCGGGCGTTCCTACGGTTATCCCTCAAGGCTCAAACGTTCGTGAAGCGATGATTGCTGCGATTAAGTTGGCAGGATTTACCAAATATGTTGTTGATGAATGCGTGAATACTGATGGTTCTGTACAAGCTGTGCCGTATGATATTCAAGTCAATCAAGGTGGCTATATATTTGATATAATCAAACAGCTCAGGGACATTTTGCCGAATTATCAGGTTTACTTTGACGTAGATGGCGTATTCCACTACGACCAAATTCCAAGTGGTGACAATGACCCTGTGCTGATTGATGACACGCTGTGGAATGAAGTAAATATGAGCGACAATATCACCACAGATTTCGAAAGCGTCAAGAATTATATAGAGGTTTATGGCAAGAGCCATACCGTCAATTATTTTCCGTCAGCGACAAGCATATCGGGAGCAACCCTTAATCTTACCATATCGGGCTATACTGAAACGGCGGGTAACATGATAGGCTTTGTGCCTACTGCCAATATTTTGTCGAAAGCTTATGTTAGGGTCAATAATGGTACATCAAGACAGCTTGTGGATAGCGCTGGAAACGGCGTTAAGAATCTTGAAAAAGATGTATATTACGTTGCGGTTTATCAGACGAACAATACCTATCTGTTTCTTGGGCATCAGCAAGCACAGGCTATCGCAACAGATGATAACCCTGAATCACCATTTTATGTGAATGGTTCTGTGGGCATGATTAGACAGGTGCTTAGTGGTGGCGATTACGATAATATCATGAGCGATGAATTAGCGTTGCAAAGGGCAAAACTTGAGATTTATTGGAAGTGTCGATTGAACGATAGCATTGCTCTTACGTGCATACCGATACCGTGGGTTGATGTAAATATCTTAGTTTCTCATGCACCTAAGAGCGGAAATAGACAGAAGAAATATATGATAAAGTCGTTCAGCGCGTCTTATGGCGATAGCACAACGATGACGATTAATGCGATTAGTTATTATGCGTATTATCAACCTGTTACACCTGAGCCCGAGCCGGTATTGCCGGAAGGATATACGCAACTTGAATATATCGCGGCGAGCGGGACGCAATATATTGACACCGGCTTCACGCCCAATCAGGATACACGTGTTATCTGCCGCGCGAAATGCCCAGTGTCGACCGCGGCTAATTTCCTCTTCGGCGCACGAAAATCGAACTCGGCGAACCAGTACTCGTTTCTCGGCGCATCAACAGGGGTGTATCGATCTGACTATGCGACTGTATATGGATCTTTTCCGGCGTCACTTAATACGACTGACGCAATCCTGATCGACAAGAACAAAAACGTCACCACGATAAACGGCGGCAACGCTGTAACTGCGGCTGCAACTACGTTTTCGGCGGGTTCGCCGCTCGTACTATTTGGGGTAAACACCGCGGGGACAATCACCTACGGAAAAGTAACCATCCATCGGGCAAAAATCTACGATAACGGCACACTCGTCCGGGATTTCGTTCCGGTGCGAAACAGTTCCGGCACACTCGGGCTATACGACACCGTAAACGGCACTTTTTACGCAAACGCCGGAAGCGGTACGTTTACCGCTGGCGCGGATATCAACAATAATTTTATAGCAGGAACAGAAATAACAAATTAAATTAAAAAGAAGGTGATTATTTGGCAACTTCATACCCATCAAGCGTCCAATCGTTTCCAACGATGGAAGACCTGGCAGCATCCGACCTTGCGCTTGTTAAGCAATTTCAAACAGCGATGCAATCAGGCAATATACAACAAGCACAAGCTATTCTTGCGCTTATTCCAAATTATCAAAATAAAATAATCTCCACATCCCTTATGAATACGGCATGGGATACCCTTGTTGCTTTACAGGAGCAGTTTGCTAAACGTTACAGCCCGGCATATGTGGTGTCTGAAACTCAACCTGCGTCACAAGAGGTTGGGGATTATTGGTTCAAGGTCACAGGGACGGTGGATTAATGGGCACGTCAAATTTTAAGTATAGTGATATAGATGTATCCAAACGCGCAGACTGGGCAGGATTTATTGAACTTATACAACAAGAAAAATATACAGAGGCTTTGGCTGTGTTGCAGGGGACGTCACTTGAAAACATCGCTACAAATGCCGCCTTTTGGAATACACTATTTAGCTATATTGTTGATACAGAGGAGCTTCAAGATACGACGTTTAAGGCAACGAAAATTCAAACGTCCTCAACGGCTCCTGCTGATTTAACGACAGGCGAAATTTATTTTCAGGTGAAATCATGAGTAAAAAGAAAGTTTTAATGCAAAGGTTTAACGGGACTGATTATGATGTACAGTATCCCGAAACTCATGTGCAGAATATAACAGGCGTTGACCAAACTGTGGCGAATAATGTTGGTGTTGTCGCAACTGATGGGGCAACCGTTATTGGAGAGATGAGCGAAATTGATTATTTTGTATCGCCTCAAGGCACGACCACGGGTACGTCAACAGCATATAATCTTAGCATAGGAAGCCAATATACAAGCCTTGACAGCATGGATGGTGTGGTTGTCAGGGTGAAATTTCATACGACTACAGGCGATAATCCTACACTTAACGTTAATGGATTAGGGGCAAAGCCGATATTGGCTGAAAATGGCGCGAATATTCCTTATCAGATTGGCGAAGGCGTGTGGGCTACGTTGATTTGGTCAAGTACCTTGGACGGATGGATTGTTCAGGGGTGGGGGAAGAAGAGGGTGTTTAAGAAAGAGTTAATTACTAAGACCACTACGTGGACTGCGCCCGAGGGCATTGAAGGCGGAACTGTTGATGTTCTGCTATTTGGTGGCGGACAGCACGGTGAAGGAGGAGCTTATGGGCTTTGTCATCAAGGCGGTGGTGGAGGACACATGGCGCATAAAGCAATACCTGTTATATCGAATAAAAAATATACTATAACTATAGGAGAAGGCGGAAAGTTTTTTAATAACGCAGGGGGTGGTGTGACTTCTTTTGATGCCTTATTATCAGCTAATGGCGGCGCAGGCGGGCATGGGGGCACAGGCGGTGGTGGCGGCTCGTATACGGTTACTGGAGGAGATGGTTCGTATGGCGGTGGTGGTGGCGGTGGTGGTAGAGGAAAAGATGTAGGGGGTAAAGAGCCTCACGGCGGTGATGGCGGTACTTACGGCGGAGGCGGTGGAGCAGGGAGTGGAAGTGATGCCTCTTGGCCAGCTGCTGGTACTGGTGGTCAATACGGCGGTAGCGGTGGAGTTAGGAGTAAAAACGGTGCAAATGGAACAGACACTACAAATATAGCTGGTCTTGAGTTTAGAGGTGATGGTAAGGGTGGAACAGGACATGAAGGACCGAGTGGAAAATTGTCGGGCGGTGGTGGAGGAGGCGGCTATGGGGGTCGCGGTGGGGACGCATTTGACCCATCTTCGTCAGACGATTATGGCGCTGGCGGCGGTGGTGGTGGTTACGGAGCAAACGGTGGTGATGGCGGCATATATGGCGGTGGTGGAGGAGGCGGCTATGGAGGCAAAGGTGGTCTTGGACGTTATGGCGGTGGTGGCGGCGGAGGTTATGGCTTAAATGGAAATGGCGGTGCGGGGGGATATTCTTCTCTTGCAGGAGCAGTTGGCGGCATAGCGGCAGGTGGCGGCGGTGGAGGTTATAGCGCGGATGGTGGTAACGGTGGCGATGGTATCTGCATCCTCACCTATTGGGCATGGGAATAATCCTCAACTTTAATATAAAGAGGTAAAATAAATGGCAAAACAATTAATAACTTGGCAAGAGAAGAAATCGGGTACGGCATATGACACGATATACCCTGAAACACTTCCTGAGCAAGTTCATATAAATAACGAAATAGCAAATAATCTTGGAATATCACCTGATACAACTCTTGATACCGCTCTTTCCAAAGTGTCTGAAACAGACAAGGTGGTTAGAGCGCAGGGCGTTGCTACGGGAACGTCGACGACACTTGAATTAAGCACTAATATATTTACATTATTTGATGGCGTGGTTGTTAGGGTTAAAGTGCCGTTTGATACGGACAAAGGATTAACTCTTAATGTTAACAATACAGGGGCAAAATATGTTTATAGAATAGATGGACTACCCATCGACCTTGTATTAAAATCGGGCGCGTGGTGCACATTTATTTATTCGTCTCAATTGGATGGTTGGGTACTTCAAGGATGGAGTACGAAGCCGGTTTTGAAGGCGGAGGTTATTACCAAGACAGGAACGTGGACTGTGCCTGAAGGAGTTACCAGTGTTAATGTATTTCTGTTTGGCGGCGGAGGCGGAGCAGGATATACAAGTGTATCTTATAACTCCACCTACGGCGAAACAGGAACGGGTCAAGGCGGTGGCGGAGGAAGTGGATATATGGCAAAATCTACTTTAACTGTCACTCCGGGACAAAGTATTAGTGTGACTATAGGCGCGGGCGGTAGCGCGGGTTCATATAATTCTGATGGTGGCAATGGTGGAACAACTTCTTTCGGAGCATTACTTTCCGCTCAAGGCGGCGGAGGAGGAAAAAAAGGTACGTCAACATATACATCGGGGCAAGGCGGCGCAGGTGGCGATGGAGGCTCTGGAGGCGGTGGCGGAGGCGCTGCTAAAAGAAGAGAATCAACAAGTTCAAGTTCGGGTTACAATTATGTCGAGCCCGGTGGCAACGGCGGCAATGGAGCTCAGTTTGGTGGTGGCGGTGGTGAATATAGTGCCAACGGTGGTAACGGTGGAACCTATGGCGGTGGTGGCGGAGCGGGCGCAAACAATAAGACGGGCGGCACAGGTGGCACATATGGTGGCAACGGCGGAAATTCAGGCGAAAACGGCGCAGCGGGAACTAACACGATACAGATAGTCGACCTCGATTTTAAGGGTGAAGGAAAGGGTGGCAAAGGCTATGTCTCTACAAGCAAACAAGGCGGCGGTGGCGGTGGTGGATATGGTGGAAATGGAGGAGATAGCGGCGGATTTGGCGGCGGTGGCGGTGGCGGTTATGGTGGCAACGGCTATATGTACGGCGGAGGAGGAGGCGGCTATGGCGGCAATGCTACAGGCAAAGGCGGCGGCGGCTATGGTATTAACAATTACGGTCATGGCGGAAACAGCGATAGTGCCGGTGCTGATGGAATTTGTGTAATCACCTACACCGCCCAAGAATCCTAAAGAACTAAACCCGAACAAAAGGAGAACTAAATTAAAATGAAAATTTTTCAAATAGTCAACAACATATGCTACTACGATGCAACCCCGGTTCACCCAACTCTTGAATCAACAGTTGACCGGTATCCACCTGACGTCCTGTTTGTAGAAGCCCCTGATATCGTTCGTGAGGGATGGGGCTATGACCCAGCCGAAACAGGTGATGCAAGATTCATTCGTCCAACGCCCCCTGAAGGATGGCAATACGATGATGAAACCGGCACATTTTACCAAGGCAAGCTCTATGACCCTTATCGTGAGCGCAAGATTGAAGAATGCAATATGGCTTGCTCAAGGGCGATAACCAGCGGTTGCGATGTTGAGCTGTCCGATGGCACTACTGAGCATTTTGCCCTTACCGCTGAAGACCAGATTAATATAGCGACTGCTGAAAAGGCTGTACAGGCAGGAGCACAACAATTCCCGTATCACGCAGATGGGAAACTCTGTAGGCTGTATAGCGCCGCAGATATCATGAAGATTATCACTACGGCAACTGCGTGGAAGACTTATCATACAACTTATTTTAACCATCTTAAGCAATGGATTGAGCGCACAGAGGAAAAGGCGGATATTCAGGCGATTCATTACGGTGATGAATTGCCCGATGACCTTAAGCAATCTCTTGATTCTATAATGGCGGCAATGAAAGCCCTCATTGATTCAGGGGTTGCCGTATCGTGAAAAAGGCGATAGAAGCCTTCATATTAACTTGCTTTGGTGGGGTTATCTACGTCATGATGGAAATGTTGTGGCGTGGATATTCCCATTGGGCAATGTTCTTTGTTGGGGGCTTGGCTTTCCTTTGTGTTGGTGCGATTAATGAAATTATCCCATGGGACGTGCCGTTAATTGTGCAGATGATACTTGGTGGACAGATTATTACCATGATTGAATTTTTATCAGGATGTGTGTTAAACCTGTGGCTCAAGTGGGATATCTGGGACTATAGCAATCTGCCATGTAATGTGTTGGGGCAAATTTGCTTGCCTTTTACGTTGTTGTGGTGCTTGGTTTCGTTGATTGCGATATTGCTTGATGATTGGCTAAGATGGAAACTTTTTGGGGAAGAAAAGCCCCGTTATAAAATTATTTAGGAGGTACTTATTTATGGATGAAAAGAAAATACCTTGTGGAGGGTTTCGTGTCGGTGAAGGGCTGAGCATTGATGGAGATATTTTGACTGTATCCGAAACTGTGTCGGTATTGAACCAAACAGGTGTTGCGAAAGGTGCGTTTCTTGTTATGGGAACGAAAGCTCCAGAGTGGCAGGTTATGCCCAATGCTGAAGGAGTGAAGTTTTAATGGCAAAATATTTGTGCGATAGTGCTTCACTTGATAAGATAGCATCTGCAATTAGGAGTAAGACAGGAAAAAAGAATCAATTGACGTTTCCTAATGAATTTATTTCAGAGATTAACGGAATCAAAACGGGTGGCGATATTAAAACGCCTGCTGTGTCGTATACATTAGATAACAACATGAATGTTGCGAGCGCAAATTTTTATGAATTTGAAACAATACCGATAAGCATATTAGTTAATTTGGGGGCATTAACTACAGTTACATTTTCAAATGTCGCCTCTAAATTAACCATAATAGGCGGGAGTGCTTTCGAAAATTGTGGGTCGTTAGTAGTTAAAAATTTGCCTGAAACATTGGTTTGGATTCAATCAGCCGCATTTAGGAAGTGTAAATCTTATGATTTTACAACATTGCCAGAGACTTTAACGACTATTGAGGGTCATGCTTTCGATGGTCTTCAGCCAAGTAATCCATTATCAGGCTTATCCAAGATTCCGAGTCAACTTGGGGCACTTTATTCTAAGGCGCTTCCATATTTTGGAATTGGGATAAGCGCATTGGACATTCCTTCATCGGTCGTAGCGCTTGAAAGCGAATGTATCTGTGGAGGAAGCCCGAGCCTGACAATTAATTTCAAAGGAACTCCACAGTCCATAGATGCCAAAGCTTTTATTCAAGCAGGTGGAATAACCACCATTAACGTTCCGTGGGCAGAAGGGGCGGTTGCGAATGCACCTTGGGGCGCTACAAACGCTACAATAAATTATGGTGTCAAAGCATAAAATAATGGCAAGGTTTCTGCTGTTGAAGATGTTTAATAAAATTATTTAGGAGGATAATTAAATGGCTAATGAAATGAACAAAGTTCCGTGTGGCGGATTTAAAGTCGGGGGGGGGGCTGAGTGTTGAGGACAAAATATTAAAACAACAGTATGGCTATGCCATAGTCAACGAAGGTTTTGACATTAAGTGGGATGGGAATACTGAAGGTAGAGATATTATTCAGATACAGGAATTAGGTCTGGTGAAAGTAAGTGACGATTATATTCCTTTGTCTATGCTGAAAGACTTTTATACAGTAACTCCTACGCCCACAAAAACATTTGTTAACTTTGTTTCTGACGCAACTGAGTACACTGTTCTTTCAGGCGATGATGGTTCTTATTTAATCATAGGCGATGGAAGCTTTGGCTATTTGAAAGAAGGAAAGCAAAACTTTCATGCCCCGGAAGAGAGTGTGTCTATTGAAGTTCCGTCTACAGGCTTTTATTTTATGACTTTTCAGGGAGGTTATGTGTCAAGACTTTATAAACCTACCTCTTATGATATCGCACAGATTCCAGGCGAATTTACTACATTAGAGGGCGGCTATATAAATTCGTTTGACCAAGTTGCGAGCTTGTTATTTAGCGGAAAAATAAATATTAATGAATGGAAGACGGAGGAGCAATAAAATGCCTGCATTACCTTACTATTATGTTAATTTAGGATATACAGAAGTTTCTACCTTAAAGCCCGGAATGAGCATTTGGGGCACAATTGACGGAAATGATGTTATAGCGTATTTCTATGACCTTGATACTTATTTTATTATTAACAGTTTTTCGGGTGGGGATACAGGTTATGCTCTGAAAATTACAACATCAGGAGACGTTTATTTGCGTCGCGCAGATAGCGTTCGCCTTCCTATTTCAGCTGATATTTATATCGGCTATAAAAAAGGTGAAAAGAGACTTATTTCACAAGAATTTTTAATGAACACATCAGCATCTGATAAATAAAAATAAAATTTAATATAAAAGGAGAGATTGAACAAATGGGTATACAAACAACACCAATTTTTGAGCCTATAAATAACAAAATCCCTTGCGGAGGCTTTTCCGTGCGGGGGGCAGTAAGCAACGGCGCTCTTGATGTTTCGCCCGGAAATTGTGCGGCAATAGTGCAGACGGGAGAAGAAGAGCCGGGTATTAATCTTATGTTTGAACACATTTCGCTTTTTGAACTTGATAAGTATTGTGTCATTGACGAGGAAGCGCAAAACTTATATTCGAAAGCTTGGAAAGAAAATAAGGGATATGTCGTATCACAAGACAATATTCCGTATTTTGCGTATGAGCCTGTAACAGGCTATAGATGTGTTGGCGTAACTATGACTCCGACTGTCAAAGATGAGATTGTTTATACTTATATGAAACAAGTTGTAACTTACTTGTCTAACAGCAGATTTCCTGCCATAAATTTTGTAGCAACGAAATATGGAAATGTTTCTATAATAGACGACCCCGAAGAAGCGACTGAGAACAAATTATATCTTCTTTTGAGCGACGGAACAGATGGAATTTATAATAAGATTATTGATAACCGCAAATAAGCAGCGAAATGACAAATAAAGAAAGGATGATAAATAATGCCAGTTGAGGCAACATACAACAAATATCAATTAATAAACAACAAAACTCCAGATGGCGGCTTTAACTTACTGGGGGGGCGCAAAAGGGAAGCACCGTATATAATGAAGCGGCAATAAGGGCTTTGCGCAGTACGTTAAATGAAAACGATGATACGTCACTTAGATTTTATGTTATAAATTTTGATGATTATGAAAAAATACAACACTCTATAGACGAACAGGAACCTATTTTATTGGAAAATGTTCGATTTATACCTATAGATTATACTGATTATCTTGAGTATATGACTGTGTACTATGAATTTCTGGACAAAATAGACAGTAGTAAAATATATTTTGACGAAAACGATGAAATTGGTGCTTTTGCCTATCTTTTCAAAAATTATTTACCAAAATATTTAGGTGGCAAGCCACTAACCGCAATAGATTTACTCGATTCGTACACAAAGCCTTTTGGGATAAAAACTGTTGATGTGGACATAAAATTAACTCCAATAAGAGAAATAGAGCGGGTGCTATCTGCGGAGTATGAAAAAGTTTTGCGGAATGCTTACAAAACGACAAGTAGCAGTCTTAATTATTTTGTCCAAACATCTACAGTGTTGTTGTCTCCTATGTTCCAAGACGCCGACATTTCCTTTAATATTGAAAAAGAATTTAATGATGACTTAGGTTTCACATTTACCCCTGAAGGTAATTATTATTTTTACTCACAAAAATAAGAAAGGATGATATCCTAAATGATAACACAATATCGTCCTTCCTATTATCAAGCACCAAGAGCGCCCTCATTTGCGGGGCGCTCCATTGATGATAAACCGCTTCATGTAGAAAACGGCGCAACATTCAACGAGCTTGATACAGGAAGAACATTTAGATACGATAAAGAAAACAACAAATGGATAGAACAGGAAACATCAACGCCCGTTAAGCCCAGTAAGCCTGAACAAACCAAAACGGTTGATTTGAATATGGCAAGCGGTAATCAGACCATATCACCTGATGAGGGCAAGACCTTATCAAGCGTAACAGTAACAAAGCCCACCACCATGATTCCCGCTAATATTAAGACGGGGGTCAGTATCGGTGGCGTAAAAGGAAACTTAATTCCCGCAAAAGATGAACAGTCTAAGACAGTAGACCTTGTTCTATCGACAGGTGATCAAGTTGTACAACCTGATACAGGAAAAGTTTTGTCTTCGGTGGTGATAAGTAAGCCCGAGACACTTGTTGCAAGCAACATCAAATCGGGCATAGCAATTGCAGGCATTACGGGTACTTTATCACCCGCGAAAGCTGAAGAGACCAAGACTGTTGATTTGTCTATGGCAAGTGGTGACCAAACTATTACACCAACGGCAGGAAAGGTTATGACTTCGGTTAAAGTGACGAAGCCCACAACGATGACCGCAGGTAATATTAAAAAAGGTGTAGTTATCGGTGGCGTTACTGGCACTTATGACAACGCCCCTACAGGCACTTATGTAGAAGAGACGTACGATGCTTCTCACACTCTTACCTCTGCTAAATTGCATGGATACACTTTTGTTCGTGGGTTTATGTTTGATAATTGCCCTAATCTCACAAATATAACGCTGTGTGATGGCATCACATCCATAGGAACTCAGGCGTTTGACGGCGATAAGACATTAGCCACAATTAACCTGCCAACCAGTCTTGTGACTATAAGCAGTTACGCTTTTCGTGGTTGTGCGACGTTGGCTATTGATGTTCTTCCTGCAAATTTAGTAACTGTTGCTATGTATGCTTTTCAGGCTTGTGCAAAAGTTAAAATTGCCGCGTTGCCTTCTAAATTAGCGACTGTTGGTAAATTTGCTTTCCATGGATGCACGGGAATGACCATAAGTGAAATTCCTGCCTCAGTTACAACTATTGATGAAGATGGTTTTTATGGATGTACGGGCATTACGTCGCTAACCTTTAAGGGAACGCCTACGACGATAGCCGGAACAGCCTTTGGTGGTTGTACCAACCTGACTGAGATTAAAGTGCCGTGGGCTGAGGGCGCTGTGGCTAACGCGCCTTGGGGAGCCACGAACGCAACTATTACGTACGATTATACCGGTGCGTAAAATAAATAAGGAGGTCAGAGAAGATGAATATAACGTTGACGGGTACGAACGTGAAGATTGATTCTAAGGAAGTTGTCTTTCAAAAGAACAATCTTGTCAACACTATAAATGTCATTGTCGATACTGACGATTCTTGGCAATATAAAATTGATGTAAGATATTCACAAAAACAAGACAATCTGTATAATGTTATTAACCTCACTAAAACTGGGGGGGGCAATATTCTGTTGATTTAACGGCAGATATGCTTCCTTTCGATGGTATGTATTTGATGCAACTCAGGGGCGTTAGCGGTGACAAAGTGTATCATAGCGAGGTGTTTAAGATTTGGGTAAAGTATAGTATTGAGCCCGGTGAAGTCTACAATCCCGTTCCAAGTGAGTTTTATCAAATTGAAGACAACGTTACTGAAATAAACGCTAATCCGCCCTACTCCAGTGATGACGGTTATTGGATGACTTGGGATGTAACTAAGCACGCATATATAAAGAGTGACAAGCCTGTGGCGGTCTATAAGGCTGGTGACGGCATTAAGATTGAAGGCAACGTAATATCCCTAAATCTTTCTAACGCGAAAGGGGTGCTGTTCTAATGGCTTCACAGTACGTTGTAGACAATGCAGACATGAAAGCTGTAGCCGATGCTATTCGTGAAAAAGGCAAAACAAGCGATGAGCTGGTGTTTCCGGATGGATTTGTTAAAGCTGTAAACGATATTAGCGCGGGAAGCAGTGTTGAAGAGCCTTATATTAAAGAGCATTACGACCCGTTTGAAATACGGGGGCAAATTATCGAAGGATACTTAACAAGTGTTGAAATGCACGGATACACAAAAATCCGAGAAAGTCTTTTTACAAATTGTCCCGCTTTGCGAGCAATATCTGGAATAGAGGAAATCACAGAAATAGAAAAATTTGGCTTCTTTGGGTGTACTATGCTTCAATTAGATGCATTACCTGAAAAATTAGTTAATATTGGACAAGAGGCTTTTAGTGGATGTGAAACACTTAATTTTACAACCATCCCAGCTTCGGTAAAAACAATAGGCTCATCAGCCTTTCAAGAATGTATGAGTTTAACTTCATTAACTTTCAAGGGAACGCCCACTTCTATAGACTCTTGGGCTTTTACACGTTGTGAAAACCTTACAACAATAAACGTACCTTGGAGCGAGGGTGAAGTAGAGGGTGCGCCGTGGAAGGCAACTGAAGCAACAATAAACTATAACTATACAGAATAAGAAAAAAGGAGGAATTAAATGATTACACTTGAAAGACCGGCGTATTATGTGAACGAACGTTATGCTGAATATTGCGGTCTAAGCACAGACGATAAAACTGCCATAAAAGACCCGCATAACGGCGATTATTTTAATGAACTTGATACATCTAAAGTATATCGTTATAATGAGACAAGTGGTGAATGGGTAGAACAACCCAAAGACGGCGTGTCTGTTGATAGCAATATCCCGGCAATGACAAGCGAAACAGCAGGGCAGTTCTTAAGCAATGATGGTACGGCTACACATTGGCAAACTATTGCTTCAATGGACTTTATCATCACGCTTACAGACAATCAGGACGGCACTTATACGGCTGATAAGACCTATGTAGAAATCAAGACAGCCCTTGAGGGTAAAGAAAATATAGCTGTATCCATTGGCAATGGGCATACAAGGCTTCCGCTGATGAATGCCGAGATTGCCGAAAATGGAGACGCTGGATTTACCTTTGGCTATACCAAGCTAACCCTTGATGGACAGTTGGTGTCAACACGTGCGGTTAATTATCACCATACGGTTGACCCAGCAAGTGATGAATGGACGGATGTTGACCAAGCGGCTGAGTATCTTAAGACAAGTGGCGGAACGATGGAAGGCAATTTGAGCATGGGCGGAGCTAACATTACCGATGTTCAAGAGCTTCAAGTCAATCCTGCTAATCCTGTTTATATAGGCTCTGTAGTTCATGCTCAAGGGACGAACGGTGTTAGGCTTACGGCAACTACAAACGATGAACTTGCCGTTGTTGCGCCAGATTCACAAAGCACCTATAAGCCCGTTCATGTGGGCAATCCTACTGCATTAACCCATGCGGTTACGTTAGGTTATCTTGCCCAAGAGCAAAAGGACGCTACAGCGACTAAGAAGCACGTTGATTTGACGGCTAATTCTGCTATTACGGTGTCGCTTGACGATGGTGTATATCTCATGGCAGCTTGTGATGAGCGACATAGAGGGCTGACCTGTGTATTCGTATGTGGCACGACATCAACTGTATTTGACCTGTCAGGCATGGCAGGATGGACTGTTAGTAAGAATGATGCGAAGGCGAATGCAATTTATATTGATAACAAAATTGATACACCATTGACCGTGTATATTACGGCTGTTGGCAATGGTAATGTTTAATAATTATACCCCGGATTAACGTCCGGGGTATTTTTTGTTAAGGGTTAAGGGATAAGACGATGGATGTTTGAATATGTCCAGTCTTTGTTCTTCATGCGATAATCTTCAACGTCAAGGATATCGCCTGACCACCACAAGCGAAGATTCGCGCCTTTGGTATGGTCGCATTCCTTAACATAGTACTCTTCTGATGCAAGCTCAAGACCTCTTTTTCTTGTCTGTGCCCGTTCTTCGATAGTTCCCTCATAAAGATTGTATATAATATCATCGGGGCTGATGGTGATGTCGTAGTCTTCCTCAAGCTCCTTATAGGCGTTTTTGTTCCAAGGTCTATCGACAAGATAGCATAAGTGGCAAGTGGTTTCGTTGATGTTCTTTGGATAATCGTCAATCATGATATGACCCTGAAGTAAATGTTTGTCGTTACACGTGATGATGCGATGCTTATCTATGCCTGTTATCGATTGTGCGAGCATGAGCTTTTCGCGTAATACCGGCATAAGTGGATTGGTGGCTGTAACAAGATAGACTGTGAAACACTTAGGGCATGAGTTAAGCTCTTTTATCATGTCACAAATGGATTGAATTGGCTGTATTTCGTTGAGCCATGCTTTGGGGTTATTGAGGCAGTTTTTAATATAGTCTCTTGACACTTTGCCGCTGAAGTAATCCCATGAAGTTAGGTCTTCAAGCGTTATGTTTTCTTTAAAATCTTCGTTGTACTGGTCAACAAGGTACTGCTCAGTGTTGAGGATGGTATTGTCAATGTCGCAGAAAATAATCATTGGCTTACTCATGGGCAACATCCTCGCAAGCATTCATCAGTTTTTTGTAGAGGTCAGCACTTGTGTCCCAACCATGGTCGTTGTCGATGAGGTAGGCATCAACGTAGTTGTCGGGAAGATTAAGTTTGGGGAAGAATGTGTTGGCACGATTGAGATTCTCCTGCATGATGGTGGGGTTAGACCCCATTGCTATAAGAAGTATACGAACCTCATCGGGTGTGAAACTTAAGGTTATTGTTTTCATCTTAGTTCTCCTTTTCTTTATTAAAGCTTCTGCCTATCATTGCCATCGCGTCATCGAGTGCATCAAAAAGCTTGCTATCATCATCACCGAACGGCACATGGGACGGATGGTTGTTCATGTAAGCGATTACGCGCTCATATGCGGCACATACAGCAGAATTAGATTCAGTAGCAAGGTACTGTTCATAATCGTTACGGATTGCTTCTGTGATGGTGGACGTTGTTGCCTGTCCGAGCAGGGCATGAAGGATAGCCACCTGTCTGTTGTTGAGAGTAAGTGTGATGTTCATTCGTTTATCTCCTTTCAAAGATTGGTTTCATCTGAGCCGAAGCATTCAGTAACGTCTCCAGCGTAGAGGGAATGGTGGATGTAGTTCTTGTCACCGATGATTGCATTAGCCATGTGAGGATAGCGGCAAGCGTCAGCTCTTTCGCGCATGGAGGCTATGAGGGCTGTATAGTCGTCACTGATTTCCTTAGCAGCCGATTCACGCCCGATTTCATAGGCGAGGGCAATGAGCTTGTTAAGGGTGTCTTCGTCTTTCCATGCCTCGCTGCTTTCACGTGCGACTTTGATTCTTTCAAGAATGGTCATGATTGTTTCTCCTTTGGGCTTTCGCCTTTGTTGTTTTGTGATTATATTATACCATGAATTCGCTTTAGATTCAACAGTATTTTATGAATTTACTGTAAATCCGTGTTCATAATTGTGACCTTGGGCTTACAGTTGGGATGGTTGCCATAGATGACACGCATTGCTTGCGCTAAGAGCATCTTGTCATTGAAACGAAGTATTGCTTGATAATGGTACGTGTCAGTGCGCTCAAAGTTGATTACATAGTCGATGTAATGGTCGTAGATGTATTTAATCTGCATACGGTTGAGGATGAATTTAGCAAGCATGATTGGCTCCTTTGTGTTGTGTGGCTTTGTTGTGTATATATTATAGCATAGATTCAAAGGGAAATCAACAGTATATTTTGAATGGTATGTAAATTGATGTTCATAAGTTAAGGGGTAGTCCGTGATGGGCTACCCCTTTTTTGTTTGGGCTATTGGTTAATTTGTTCCGGTTGAGCCAAAACCGTTAGCTCCACGAGCTGTATCGGAAAGTTCTTCGACAATATCAAACTTCGCCTGTTCATAGGGTCTTACGGAAATTTGGGCTATCTTATCACCGGACGCAACTGTGAAAGGCTTATCAGTTGAGTTGTAAAGGATAACTTGATATTCCCCTCTGTAATCCCAGTCGCATACGCCTCCAATGGGGAAAACGCCCTTAGAAGCAAGTCCTGAACGCTGTAGAATCTGTATATAATAATCGGACGGAGGTTGCATCGCCCAGCCTATCGGTATCTTAGCTACGTCATGAGCAGGAACGGTGATGGTAGAAATTGTTCCATCTGCTTCGCGAGGGTCGGCGAAGATGTCTGCACAAGCGGCGAAATAAGAGCCATAAGTGGGCTGTTTTGCGGAACGTGAAAGACGCTTAATTTTGACTGTTTTCATTTAATATTAACTCCTTAAACATTGGTAAAGTTTCGATCCAGCTACAGAACACACGCCATTCGGGCAGACGATGATTTTTGCGCTGATAGTAGATGGTTTTAAGTTGACGATAGTTAGTGGTCATGCCTGCCGTAATCTTGAATCCAGCAGGGTTTGAGTAAAGCACCTTGAGATAATTGTCCGGTGTGGGGTTATGATTGTATTGGGCAACAAGCTGTTTCATTACCTTGATAATTAAAGGGTCAACGTATTCAACATATGCTTTATCAAGGTCGAACTTTGTGATACGATGCATTGTTGATTGGGATGACACGAAATCAAGGAAATGATAGCGTTCAGCTTCTACCCATGCCTTATTGGTAAAGGTTAAATCAAACTGGACGATTACACCATTGAGCCAGTTGTCATGACCTGAGCCTACAGAGGCTCTACCAAGGCTGTAGGTGGTCTTGGTAGGCTCTGAACTGCAAGCTTGGGTATCTATAGCCATAGGGTATTTCGAGCGTCTGATGCTTTCCTCGAGCCCGTAGACTTGTACGTCGCTTATGATGTCCTCAATCTGCATCATCAATCTCCATGATTATTTCAATAACAAGGTTCGCTTCTGTGCCATTATAGCAGTGGCATACTTGCTTTACCTTGTAGATTTCACCGGCTGTGATATAGTCTTCATATTTAGGGTCAAGATTGATGGGAGAGTCAAGGTCAAAGAGGATTCTATCGCCCTTACGTGGAACAGGCATATCGTTGTTGTCCATTTCGATAGAGCTGATAAGAACCGTGTTCTCATCGTCTTTTCCTATGCGAAGGTAGTAGTTAATGGTATTGGTGGATTGGCAGGTGCGAATAGCTTTGCAATCGTGCTGTTCTGTGTAAGTCATGTTAATTGTTCTCCTTTTTATCTTTAGTTTTAACCCAAAGCCCGCAATGGCAAGTTCCTTCTTCCATATCGCGAAATTCCTTACACATACATTTTGTGTCGGGTGTATGGTCTATGCGACATGGACAATAGTTGGAATTGTCCTTAAGGGCTTGTAAAATTTGTTCTTTTAATTCTGTGTCATCTGTGTATTTTATCATGAGATCCTCTTTGCATATTGATTGGGGCTTACTAATTCAACCCCTAAGATTTTATCGTAATGATGTGGCTCATTCATTCTAAAACGCCCAAATTTGAAGATGATGTTCTTAAACTTCTCAAAATTCCAGAGAATGGTGTTCCTAAGTTCCTTTTCTGTATAGCCTGTGTAGATAACGAAATCGTCATCACAACCATTTGCTCTAAAGAAATAGATTAAATCAAGAACTTCACCCCATTGTAACATTGGTTCTAAGCCGCCTATTACAATTGCTTCGGTTATTGAGTTCTGCATATATTTGCTGTAAATTTCGTAGTTGGACAAATCTAATATCTTGGACTGCGCCAAGGAAGAATTTTGACATATTGATATATCATATCCTCCCTCGGTACAGCATTTGAAATCACAAGCAATACTGCCTAAAAACATTGAAGGCTTTTTATAGTTCACAAAGTCTTCGTAGACAATATTAGTGACTCTCATTAAAAGTCTCCGTTACTTAAATCAAACCAATCACGCATAGCAAATTCGGCTTTTCTTTCCTTTGAATAGGTCTTTTCAGGCGTTAAGAAACCGACTATGCGCTGATATGTGGTCACTTTAGGCTTACCACAAACAGGGCATACATTGCCGTAGAAGCCATGATTGTTTTCACAAGCCGATATTCTTGTGCAGAAAGCAAAGTAAGGAACGCCACTATCAGCCATATAATTGAGCATACGCCATGCTGTATCAAAATCGGTAAATGGTGCGTCAATATTCACATGGGCAATAGAACCGCCATTACAAGCCTTGTCAAAGATTGCGCTAAGGCGTGTTTTTTCATGGATTGAGGTCTTGACACCAAGTGGAATCCACTGATTGCCGTACAGAGGTAGTTCATATTTTTCGTTAGGGTAGAAGAATTTATCTTTTTGCATAAGGATTGAAGCGGCACGCTCAGCAGGAACTTGCTCAATATTGATGGAATAATCTTTATCCTCTGCAAACTTATCCTTAACCTCATGAATTGCTTCAAATATCTTCTTACCAAATTCTATGCCTTCGTCGGTGTAGTAAGCATAGCCCATTTCATCTTTCTTAACATATCCGAATTTTTGAAGTGTCTCGTAGATGCCTATTATGCCTATGGTATTATACTGCGATTTAAGATGGATTAAATCATAGGTGTAATTGGGTAAAAGCCCCTTTTCTATGTTACGACTAATGATGTGACGAACTACGTCAAGAGCTTTGACACAAAGGTCGACCTTTTCTTTTAACAGGGCGATATAATCTTCCTGTGTAGCCGATTCATAGGCTATACGAGCAAGGTTTACCGTGTTGACCTTGATTGAGCCGACCTCAAGAGCTGTGCCACCAATCGAGTTAAAATACCCCAGATTCTTAACAGAAGAGACCAAGCGGCAGCAGTTACTCAACGATGTGACATCTTCACTGATAAAGAAATTACTATCTGCCCATTTCATATTCTGCTTACAGCACCACTTAGCGAAGTCTTCATCAACAAACTTGCCATCCTTACGAAGCAAGCAATACGTAAGAACAGGAAATGTCATCATATTCTGACTACGGACTGCGCTTACCACATTCATGAATGCCTTTTGATATTCAATAAACTCATCTACGTAGTCTATCATGAATGAGCCGTCCGGGAATTCCTTACCGCCGAACAACGCTTCGTAATAAGGTCTGTCATAAATGGAGAAATTGGTAAACGCAGATTGATTGACTCTGAGATAAGGCTGATTTAGCTTGTATACAATACGCTGAAATTCTTGATCGCGATACCGCTCGGGTGTATCCGTATAATAGCCGTTATCTACATCCTTTTTCCAGAAATAGAAAGAGTAGACAAGAAAAGACGGAAGTCCACACGCGCCGCTACTACGATTTGACGTGTAGCTAACAAACTCGCCAACAAAATCGGTGAATGTCACAAGATGCTTCGGTGGTTGTGCATTAAAATTACTGACAAAGTAAAGTCCTTTATTAACAAGATTCTCAAGATCGTAAGCAAAGCAATAAGGCTTCATCGATGATGACGAAGCGTCATGTAGATAAAAATGACCATCCCATTCATTGCGAAGCCATGCGTTGGCTGTCTTGAATCCATACTTCTTGTTTAACTCGTAATAAATTTTGTTAAATGCAAGAAGCTTACTGTGAGGCTTGGACATTTCGCTCTCAAGGGAGCAAATATCCTTAGTACCTACGTTTGCGTTACCATCTATACTTGCATCTGCCACAGTTTGTTTATCGACAAAATTATCTATAAAATCTGTGTAGCTCAACTGCTCATCTGCAAAGCCGTTAAGTTTAGCAAGCTCTGTTCCAAATTCATTATACAGTTTATTGAACTGCATTGTAAAGTTCTTGTCAAGTTTGATGTTAATGTTCATTACTTATCCTTTCGTTTACCCATTTAACAGCGTCACCAAATTCATAAGGGGTGTTATTTATTTCAAGGATAGGCAGAACAGTATATCCTTTGCTACGAATTGCTTCTACATCGTCACAAATCTTATAGCTAATCTGTGCTAAATCAAGTTTCTTTCTTAAAATGTTGCACTTTGGACAACCAATTGTATATAGTGTTAAATTCAAATAATCACCTCATTCATCATATTTATCTTCAATTTCCATTGATGTTGTTTCTTGCCCTGCTCCATCTTTATGAAGTCGACAAGTTGTTCCATATCTGTCACAAAGTTTATCAATCCCTTCCATTAACTCTTCGATTCCTCTTGATACATTAGTGTTGTCCAATATATCGTAGAAATCGTCGGTACTTATTTCATCATCGACGTCAATGACGTGATAATGTTCGACTACTTCTTTGATTATTACCTTCATGATTCTACCTCCTTTCTTGTGGTGTGTATATATTATAGCACATCCACAAGGATTTGTCAATAGGTTTTCAAAAAATTTTTTGAATTATTTTATATCGTCTTCTACATCGCCCATCAGATAATCCGGGTCTTCATTCATAGGCTTACATATACCATGAACAAGGGCACAATCAAGAAGCCAGTTATCAAAATTGTCACTTTCAGTCCAATCAAGCTGCGAATAGATTTTGTAGATTGCGGGGAAATATATCTTGCTTGCCTCTTCAAGAGCTGTATTCCACCCCCCTGTGCCGCCTGTGTATACCCACGCTGTTTCGTAGTCAAACGATTGACCGAATTGCTTTTCAAGACATTTCTTGAATTCAACAAGCATTTCCTTAAGTTTAGTATTGTTCGTTGTCTTCGTCTCTTCCATACCTTTCGCTCCTTATAGTTAAATTATTGTCCCCATCAATTGACTCGATTAGAGCCACTTGATGTTGATATATGCTGTTCTTGTATTTCTTTGCAACAAATTCGTCACCGCGCCTATAGCCTGCTACAATAATCATCGTACCGCGATTAAACCACGACTTGTCAAGCACCGTCTTTTTGCCCTTACTGTCAACTTCAGAGAACTGCTGTTTATACCACGCAAACGTGCCTTGATTGAACTTGACGTTGACCACTTCATTCTCCGGTGTAAGGATAGTGACGATGTGGTGTGCGTCTGTGCGTGACAAGACTATACCACAGATAGCTGATAATTCATATTGCCGCCATGTTCTGCCCCGGAAACTGCGCTCAACGAACTGAGGCTCTTCGGGTAGCTCTTTGTAGTTACTTAAATTATATGCTTTGTAGTCTACATGAGCTAACACGTGTTCACGGCTGAAGAATGAGCATGAATCGAACGACCAAAGGTTGACATTCTCAACGCCGTCTATAAAGTCATCATACGCCTGTTTACGCCGTGTATTGTTGTATTGTTCAAGAAATTCAGGCGTATTGATGTACTGCATAAGCGCATCCGTTGAAGGCTTGAGCAGTTTTTCAAGTGACTTGTCAACGACTATCGTCCTGTCATTTTCCTGCCAATAATCCACAGATTCACTAAGGGACGAAACAAGATTAGCGTTGAAATATTTAAGGGCGCGGTCATCAAGCCAGTAAAGTTTCTTTGATTTGTACTGTGGATGATTGCCGTATAAAAATTGCTTGCTACAGACGTATTTTAGCCACCTGTAAGGCGCAGAAAGGTTACGGGGTATAGATACCTTGGTTGATAGGATTGCAGGCAAATTCTGCCCATTTACGGCTGTTACAGAGGGTGTTGATAAGCAAATATATTCCTTCATCACGGAAACGCGATTGTGGTTGAAGCAATCAAAACATCCTGCCTTGATTAGTTGCTTGATTTTAGATGCTGTAACAAGACTGCCGGGATAGGTGTTACGGGTGTAAAAGTCGGCGAATGATGTGTAAGGACGATTAGCGATGATTTGAGCGGAGATGTCAGAGTTGATACCATTCATACTACCAAACCCGAACACAATAGAATTGGTTTCTTCTATAGGTGTAAAAGATATATCGCTTTTGTTTATATCAGGTTGAAGGACAGGCACACCAAAGTTAATACTACGATAAATAGCTCCTGCTATTTTCCCGTAATTTGTCGCTTTTTTGGTCTTGGTAGGAACTTCTTCTTCTGTTTTCTCATCTTCCTCGTCATCATCGTCGCTATCAATTTCGCTTGATAATCCTGCATTAACGATAAGAGCCGCACAATTCCAGTAAACACATGGATAATGATAATAAAGATTCATTTCTTGTAATGCCTCTACCGTATATGGAAGGACATGATTTCTGGAAAACGAATAATTGAGCTGGGGTTTTATACATTCATTCCATACATAGTTACCAATAGCTTTAGAATTGCCCAATCTTTCAACTGACTCGAAAAATTCTTTTTCAAGCCCTGCGACTTCGTTTGTTTTTTTCTTGGCAATTATTTTGCGAGCATGGTCACTCTGACCTAATGTAAAGCCGGATATTTTAGGTTCTTGCAGAAGTTCCATAACATCTTCTTGCATTGAAGGAACGCCATAGCAATAATCAAGAATTTTATGAAGTGTTGCTATTTCATCGGGGTCAATAACACCATAAGAATCGAGTTCTTTTTGCCATAATGAACGGTCTTTTTTATAAGCAAGGAATTTGTCTACTGGTTGTTGTTCACCCTCAACAGTGATACGCATAAGAGAATTGGCATTAGCAAGTTCATTGACTGAATGAGGCTGAACCTTTTTAATACATTGTCCTCCAACAAGCGTGATAAACTGAAATAGGTCGATTATTTCACCTTTGGAACATTTATCCCACATTTCCTTGGACGTATAATCAAGAACGTCAGGGTGAAGATATTTATTGTATGTTTCTCTTAGTGTCGCACAAGGCTGTATTTTCTTATTTTTTATAAGCAGTTCCATACAAACTTCGAGCTTATCCTGACATTCGGTCGTGAGGGAATCGTACTTCAATCCTCCTGCGTAATCGCTGTCTGCCATCTCCCAACAAGTAACATTATCGCCGCGAGGGGTCTTCATAAGGCTGTTTTGCTCTATATATCCATTCTTGAACAGATATATTCCTGACGCATGACATGAAAGCCCCGATATAAGCCCCTCAATTAAAAGAAGATATTGAGCAAAATCAATTCCTTTTTCTACGGAAATTGCCTTAACCTTATTTACAAATTCTGTAATAGGCTTTCTGTCTTTATTGGTGTTGCCATATAAACAATCTGAAATACTCCAAATCTTTCCTCGTTCAACAGGAACAAGAGAAGCAAGATAAGCACCATCTTCTTCAATCATCCCCAAACCACGACAAACGGTTTTTATAGCCGATTTAGAAGTTTCTGTTTTGAACGTACAAATATTAAGAATGTTTTCTTCACCAAAGACTTCCTTGAGACGCTGAATTATCTTGGGTCTATTTCGCGCCGAGCTGTCTAAGTCCACGTCAGGGTAGGAACAGCGTTCGGCATTTAAGTGGCGATAAGCAGGAAGATTCCATTTGATTGGATTTAGCTGATGTATATCTATAAGATAGCACGTATAGAACCCTGTTACACTGCCCCTACTAACACCTATAAATCCAATTTCCCAACATATATCAACGATATAGTCAACAAGATTGTAATATGCTGACATACGGTCATTAAGCATATCACTTACAAGCCACAGTTGTTTCAATTCCCATTCAATACGGTCGATGTTGGTCGAGTTGAATTTTTGTTTCTTGTTTAAGAATCCTTGTTCAACCATACGAAGAAAATAGCGGTCTTGGGTGTATTGGCTATAAGCAAAGTTTTTAAGGTATGGATGAGTTTCATACCATTCTTTGAAGATGTGAAGAACACTACAATCAAGAGACGACAAATCTCTCTCCGGAATAATAGTGGTATGCTCCATATCTATAAACTCCACATCTTTGACAAATTCCCATCCATTATTAGTGATTTGTTCAAATTGACTATCAGAAAAATACGAGAGATATTCTCTTTCTTCTTCTGCGGTCATCATATAAGTCGAAGCATAGAAGTCCTCAGATTCTCCTCTGTCTGCATCACGTGATGTAAGAAATGCTTTGTGAATATCATGATGTTCTTTCTTTAGATAATGAACGTCACAGGTTAAAATACAGCGCAAACCGTAATCTCGTGAAAGATTGTAGGCATATTGATTAAATGCTATTTGATCTGGATTGTTAGATGGTTGAATTTCTATAGCGAAATTATCCCTACCAAAAGTATCGCAACACCACTCAACAAAACCATTTGCTTTATCAAATCGTTGTGTTAAAAAACTTTGTCCCAATTCCCCACCGATGCACGCGCTCATCGCAAGTAAATGCCCTTTATTATTCCCTATGATGTTCTTTATTTGTTTTTTGTCGTTGGGAACACGGCGCATTTTTCCCGTCATAAAACTGGACAACCAGCCTTGGGAACTAATTTCACGCAACTGTTTGTATCCTATATTATCTTTAGCGATAAGGATAAAATGGTAAAACTTTGTCTGTCGGGGCTGATAATTTTCTCTTGTTTCAATAACATCATCAACAAGATAAATTTCATCACCCAAAAGAACTTTAATGTCTTTCCCATCTTTTTGAAGCTGTTTAGCTTTCTGTATTGCTTTGATATGTTCTGATAGTGAGGCGTGGTCTGTGATTGCTACTGCTTTTGCTCCAATCTCAACTGCTCTATCAATAAGGTCATTAGTTTTCACTATACAGTCAAGCATACGTAAATTAGAACCATGTGTATGACAGTGAAGTTGTGTGTTAATCATCTTCTATACCATACTCTCTCCATAGATTTCGTTGAGGTGCAAATTCTCCGTAATACTCTTTTTCTGCTTTTAATCGAGCTGTAATTGCCTCCTCTTTAGTGTCATATCTACCTATAATGCGCTGTTTTTTCTTTTCTTTACTTATTTTAGCGTGCCATTTATTTTCCGTTTTTGACCATTCTACCCCAACTATTCCCGAAGTATTGACTGATTGTTTAGCTCGATTCAATGAATTTTGTCTAAAAGAAGCGATTCTAAGATTTTCTTTTCTGTTATCCGAAGGGTTTCTGTTTATGTGATCTACTAAAAAATTAGTATCTTTTGTTCCCATAATAAGTTGATGTAGACTTAATGTGAACTTAGTTCCGTCTTCTCTAAAAACAGTTGTTTTCCAATATCCATCTGTATTCAATTGCCAGCAATAGGGATATACCAAATCATAATCTTCTTTGTCTATCAAGAAAAATTTATCGGGATATACTAAACTAAAACCTTTATAATATTCACCATCTTCTACATAAGTGTTATATTTCTTAGCCGCTTTCCCCAATTTACGAGCATTGTCTATATATAAGCAACCACACGATTGTTTTTTACCTGACCGGAGGTCTCCTGTGGTAGCATTGGTTATATTGCCGCACTCACATTGACATTTCCATAAACTTTGCTTACCATTAGACCCTATATATTCAAGTACTGTTAATCGACCATATTTTTCTCCTACCAGATTCTTTCCGCGCAGTTTGAGATTGTTTTCGTTCCTATAGCATCCACATGAGACACATTGTCTATGAGTTAAGCTATATGCAGTGGTTATTTTTTCTTTGCCACAATCACAAATACATCGCCATCTTACAGCAGTATGTCCATTGGGGCGGACATAATCTTCTGCTCGTTCTATAACCGTCAATCTACCAAACCTTTGTCCCGTCAAATCAATCAATCGGCTCATCTTCGTCCTCCTCCTCATCTAATTCAGCCCCTACCCTTCCATAGCCCGGCTTAAACCATTCAAATGTCTCTTCAGGATGTTC
>ERZ808275.118-NODE-118-length-47204-cov-6.385438_pt1 | contig 47204 bp, 37 predicted proteins | sample MGYA00520894_ERZ808275 | MGnify/ENA primary metagenome ERZ808275 (study PRJEB31516, sample SAMN03275598) | gut metagenome | biome: mammalia-associated habitat; material: feces | host: Papio cynocephalus | place: Kenya | collected 2012-08-03 ... | reverse complement strand
TTAAAGTATAACTTCCTTTTTTAATTCTGTTACCTCCAAAATCTTAATGCTATCTTTCTTTTACTTTCATTTTTCTTTTTCATAGGAAAGTGCTATAATCATTTATGACTTAAGAATGTAATTCTTATTTATCAACTTTATACTAGCAAAATACTTTATTTTAATGGACATCCATTATTCAATGTAAGCAATTTGCCCTATTTATTCAATAAAGGGGAATCACATGAAAACAAAAAATAAGAAACAGTTAAACTTTTTAACACTAGGATTTTTATCCTTTATTCTTTTCTCTACTGTAATTCCAGTTCATGAAAATGCTAAAGCCGCTACAAATTACGCTTCAGGCGCTAGTTATTATGCAGATAATGCCAATGATAAGTACTATGAAGGAATCACGGATGATTTGGTGGGCGAAGATTTAATTAAGGCTTTATCTACGCTTACTTCTACGGGATTCCAAAGTCATGGCTATTCAGATTTACCAGATATTTATCAATATAGTGATTTATCACTTAGCGGTAATGGTAAAATGCGTTTGGCATATACTGGAACAGAAGTTAATTTTTCTAGTGGAAGTATGCCAAGTGGTACTAACAAAGAACATGTTTGGCCTGCTTCTTGGTATGGAAATGGAAAAAGAACACAAAGTGCTGGGTCTCCAGGAGCGGATGCCCATAATGTTTGGCCTGCAGAAACAAGTTTAAATAGCAAAAGAGGCTCTTGTGCTTTTGATGAACTTGATTTTAGTTCAAGCTATAAATGCTTAGAATATGGAAGTTATGATTATGCGGTGAATACGGATAATGATAGTTATGTTTGGTCTACTGCATTTAATAATTCAAATGGTCAACCAACCGATGCGATGTATCCTGCTAAAGGACATCGAGGAGAAATCGCTCGTATTTTAATGTATGTTGCTACAAGATATCGTAATGATACTACTTACCCTGTTATGCTTCACGATCAAGCTGTAACGTTAAAAACGGGACGTATTGGTAAGCTTTCTACACTATTAAAATGGCACTACTTAGAACCGCCCACCGAATGGGAAATTAAAAGAAATAATGAAGTTGCCTCTAGATGGCATCATAACCGTAATCCCTTTGTTGATCATCCTGAATATGCTGGAAGAATTTATTATTATTTGAATGAGCCAGATAAAAGTGCTCCTTCTGATAAAGTAAAAGAAATGATTGATACTTATGGAGATTTAAAGCAAGTAGATGTTGAGTCGATTCAAATTCAACCTCGTGATGTAAATATGGTCGTAGGAAGTTCAAAAACACTTTCAATTCAAGCTTTACCTACCGGTGCTTCTAAACAAGTAGAATGGAAAAGTTTAGATACAAGTATTGCTACTATTTCTTCTAGTGGAGTAGTGCATGCTTTAAAAAAGGGAACGGTTCGTATTGTAGCAACCTCCATTAAAAAAACCTCTATTTCGGATGAAATTATTGTTTCTATTAAAGAAGCAACCTCCATTCAAGTAGAAGGAGAACCGACCAAAAAAGAATATTATGTAGGTGAAACTTTTAATCCAGCAGGACTTAAAGTTTTAGTCTCATATTCCGATGGAACAACAGAATATATAGACGTTAATGACTGCGAATGGTTAGACGGGAATACTCATCAAAAAGTATTATCGTTATCGACAGAAACCATTATTTGTAAATATGGAAGTTTAACCCAAACTATCAGTGGAATTATGGTCCTTCAAAATGATTCAACTGATTATGAATTAGTCAAAGAATCTTCTCAATTAACGGATGGACAATATCTTATCGTTAGTGAAGGAAGTTCTGTAGCGTTAGATGGTAGTTTAAATGATATTGATGTAGCCTCTAATACAGTATCGGTACAAATTGAAGATGAAAAGATTGAAAGCTCCGATGAAATTGATAAAGCTTCCTTTACATTTAACAAAGATAAAGGAACCTTTAAAGGAACGAATAATTTATTTATCGGCCATTCGGGCTCTAGTAATGGAATCAATAATGCTGAAGAATATTCTCATACTGTATCTATTTCTAGTAGTGGAGAGGCAATGATTAGTATTTCTTCTTATTCATTACGTTTCAATAGTGCAAGTGGACAAAATAGGTTTCGCTACTACAAATCAGGGCAACAGCCGGTCCAACTTTTTAAAAAGGCTAGTTCAATACCTACTCCAATCGGAGCAAATTTGACTTCTTTATCGTTAGAAGGAAGCCTAAATAAAACTGCATATTACGAATATGAAAGCTTTAATCCTGAGGGATTAACGATTTATGCAAATTATAGTGATAATAGTAAAAAAGATGTTACTCATTTAGTTACATGGGAAACGTTAAAAATAGGAATGACTTCAGTGGTGGGAACTTATGCTGAAAAAGGAATCGAAAAAACCATTACGATAATGAATATTTCAGTAACCAAAAATCCTTCTTATATTCCTGTTAATAGTATTTCGCTAAATTATTCATCTTATGAATTAAAAGAAGGAGAAGAATTAGTGCTAGAAGTTAGTGTTCTTCCTTTAAATGCAACTACACAAGAAGTCTTCTTTGAGAGTAGTAATCGACAAATTGCTACCGTAAATACTATGGGAAAAATTGTAGCAAGAAAAGAAGGTACTGTTACCATTACCGTTACTTCATTGGATAACGAATTAGCGCAAGCAACTTGTGAAATAACCATTACAAAGAAAGAAAATATAAGTAAAAGTTGTGCTAAAAGTTCAACAAATACAGTCTTAATCTTCTCATTCATCACTTTCGTAAGCGCATTTGTGCTTCGTAAAAAACATAATTAAAAATTGAAAGGAGAATCAATATGAAAAAAAGAAATTTCTTTATTGCTCTAAGTATGCTATTGAGTGTTTCATTTGCTTCTTTATCCACGACAACATTGGATAAAAAATCGAATGAAGTAGCTTATGCTATAGAAGCAGCTGAAACGAATTTTGATAATGATCCAATTCATAGTAGTACAACGATACAAAACTATTATAGTTCAATTAGTGAAGGCGAAACGGGTTCAACTTTATTAAATGATTTACATTCTTTAAATAGTACCAAAAGAAAAAAGATGGTGGGTTATAAGAATATGGGGCGATATTATAAACAAACCGATGGAGATCCAGATAACCCCAATAATTTAATTCTTTTCTATTCAGGCACAAGCTATAAATTTAATGGCTCTTTTGGAAGTAGTTCTGATGATGTAAACCGCGAACACGTTTGGCCAAATTCTAAAGGTGGAGGAAGTGTTGAAGGTGATATTCATATGACACGTCCAACTTTAGCGGGAGAAAATGGTTCAAGAGGCAATTCTTTCTATGTAGAAAATGGAACGGGTTCCTCTGGTTGGGATCCTGCTATGGAAAGCTTTGGTTTAGAAAAATATCGTGGTATCTCTGCACGTATTATCTTCTATTGTGCGATTGCTGATACTTCTTTAACTTTAGTTGATAAAAACTATGATTCCTCAGCCAATAAAACGATGGGAAAACTTTCCGATCTTTTAAAATGGAATCTTCAATATGAAATTGATGACACAGAAACAAGAAGAAACGATGCAGCACAATCCATTCAAGGAAATCGTAATCCATTTATTGATGATCGTTCTTTACCTTGTAAAATTTGGGGCGATACTAATGCAACGACTCGTGCCGTTTGTGCAGGACAATATGATGATAGACCAACGCCAACTTCTGTAGAAATTCAATTAAGTAGTAAAACACTTAATATTGGTGAAACAGCGCAAGCAACGGCTAAGGTCTTGCCAGCAGATGCTAATCAAAAAGTAGCATGGAAATCAAGTGACTTAAGTGTCGCAACGATTTCAAGTACAGGTTTAATTACCGCTTTAAAAGAAGGTACGACCACGATTACAGCAACCAGTGTAGAAAAAGCGACCATTATGGCTTCGATAACCCTTCAAGTACAAAAGAAATCTTTCTTAGAGCTAACTTCTTTAACCATAAAAGGAACGCCAACAAAGACCAATTATCAAGCGGGAGATTTCTTTGATGGGACGGGATTAGAAATCGAAGGAAAATTAAAAGATGGAACGACGACAACTATTTCTCCTAGCGATTTGATGTGGATGAGTGAAAAAACTTATTCTAACGTTTTAAGCGAAGAAGATACTTCTGTTCTTGGTATTTATGATGGTAAGTTAACTTGTAAATATAATGGAATTGAAGTCTCAAGTACGACCACAAATCAAGTGATTAAAGTGGAACGCTTTGGAAAACTTGATTCAACCAATTTTGAAGTAGGACAGCCTTTTGATTCAAGTGGAATTCGTATGAGAGTGTATGAAAAGGATGGTTTCTTCTATGATATCGCGCCGAATAATCTAAAGTGGAATATTGAAACAATATCCAAAGATATTGCTTATGCGATAGGAACACATGAGGGCTATTCTATTTATGTAGAAATTAAAACAGGCAAGAATGATTCAGTCACCAATTCTTGTTCAAAGTCTTCTACAAATGCTTTATTCTCAATGAGTTTACTTGTCTTTATTCTTTCTATATTTGTAAAGAAAAAATTTGAATAATTTTTAAAATAGGGGAGTATTTTCAATGATACTTCCTTTTTTTAATTAACATTTTTATGGAAAAACAAAAAAAGATGAGTATAATAAGAACATAAAAAAGAAGGTGATTATAATGAAACATGTACAGTCTATGAGTTTTTTACTTCTTTTATTTCTAATTTCTTCTTGTGGTACGGTGAATCGTCCAACCAGTTCATCTAATTCTTCCACAGGAAACACACCCTCTTCAACTACTCCAATTGAAGTGTCAAGTAGTCCAAAGGATGCATCTAGTGATTATGTAGACCATCAAGAAGACTTTTCTCTTACAGGAGATGAGGCCGCAAATTTTACGAAAGAAGATAACGTTTATACGATTCTTGCAGCTGGAGAATATACCGCAAAGGGAAAATTAGAAAATGGAAAAATTTTAGTCAATGCACCTGATGCTAAAGTCACCATTCGTCTTGAAGGTGTAAGCATGACTTCGACCATTGATTCGTTAATCTATGTAGAAGACGCAGATAAAGTTACCATTAAAGCGATTGACGGAACTTATAATGAAATATTAGATCAACGTGCCTTAAAAGATGGTACCGAAGAAGATGAGGTGGGAAGCGCAGCGATTTATGCAAAGACCGATTTAGATGTGCAAGGTGCGGGTTCTTTAATTGTTTCAAGTACGTACAATAATGGCATTCATGCGAAAAAGGATTTAAATATTAAAAAATTAACTTTAAAAGTGGAAGCTATTCATAATGCTTTAAAAGGAAATAACTCCATTACGATTTCTTCAGGAAATTTAATTATAATTTCTCAAGGTGGAGATGGACTTAAAACTTCGGATTCTAAAGTTACCTCTAAAGGTAATCAAAAAGGAAGTATTAACATTACCGGTGGTAATATGGATATCTATGCTTCTTGTGACGCGATTGACGCTGCTTATGACTTTAATATGTCAGAAGATGCAGAAAACTCACCAGTAGTACGTTTATATACCGATAAATTTTCTGAATATTCAACAACGGTTGTTAAAAATAATACAAGTAAAATGTATCTTCGTATGAGTGGCTCTTATTTAGACTCTTCTTATCGTTATGCGGGTTGCTTCTATAATAGCGATGAAGATTACGTTTGGAAAAATGCATCGTATGTTGGTACGGATAGTTCTAATCCAAGAAGACCTTATTATATTTATGCAATGGATCGTCCATCTTCTTATACCAATGTACAGTTCTACCGTTTCTTAAGTTCGCAAAGTGAAAATTCCTTTGATACCTATGATGCAAAATCTGAAGGTGGCGTCATCAATAGTAACAAAGATATGTTTGCGATTACCAGTACTTCTAATCAATTAATGGAAGGAACTTGGACCTCTTATACAACAAGTTCTTCAGGCGGATCATATGGTTCTTCTCATAAGAGTGATCATTCCGCAAAAGGAGTAAAAGCACAAAACGCTATTTCCATCTCGGGTGGAACAATGACCATTACTGCAAATGATGATGGTTTACACGCTAATAGTGGAGAGACCTTAGATAATGGTTCTTTAGGTGTTGGTGATATTACCATCACCGGTGGAAAATTGTCGATTTCTTCTACTGATGATGGTATTCATGCGGATCATATTGGTAGATTCTCTAATGCGCAAATTGAAGTAACGAGTTCTTATGAAGGTATTGAAGCGAATCAACTTTATTTCTATAGTGGTACCTATTATGTTACCGCTACCGATGATGGTATTAATGCATGCAATGGCAGTGAAAAAACACTACTTCAAGTTGAAGGCGGTTATTTAGATGTTACCGTTGGAAGTGGCGACACAGACGCAATTGACTCGAATGGCGACTACAAACAATTAGGCGGCTTTGTCGTTGCTCGTTGTGGCGCAAACGACAATAGTGGTAATATGGCCGCATTAGATATTGATGGAACTTTCTATATGGAAGGTGGTACCTTTATTGGTGCTGGTTCTATGGGAGCGACACCGAATGGCTCAAAGGTGAATTATGTTCGCTTTGGTTCTTCTTCCTCTCGTCCAGGAGGCGGTGGTCCAGGCGGTAGACCTGCTTACGGTTCTTCTACTACCTTTACCCAAGGAGAATATACGATTAGTAATACAGAAATCAGCTTTACTTTAAATCAAAGCTATTCGAATTTATTCATTTGTAGTGATCAACTTGCTTTATCTACAAGCTATACATTAACCAATGGAACAACCACCAAAACTTGGACGCAAAGCTCAAGTGCTGTAACGGGAAATTAAAGATAGCGAAAAACGGGACTTAGGTCTCGCTTTTTTTTCGTTAAAATACTATTTCTTTCATAACTAAAATAAGATAAAATAAAAACAAGAGGAACATTCATATGAAGAAAAAATTTTATCTATCATTAGTGCTATTTTCTTTACTTGGTCAAATTGCATGGGTTGTTGAAAATATGCTTTTTAATGATTTTATTTCCATGGAATTTAGTGCGAAGCCTTTCCATATTGCTTTAATGGTTTCATTAAGCGCAATTGTAGCGACAATCACTACTTTATTTGTTGGTGCTTTTAGCGATAAAAAAGGAAAGAGAAAGAAGTTTATTTGGATTGGTTATATTTTATGGGGCATCAGTATTTGTGCATTTGCTTTATTAAATACTAAAACCCTACAAAAAGTATTTCCTTTAGAAAAATGTGCTTTGATTGGTGTAGCTTTAACCATTACATTAGATTGTATCATGACCTTCTTTGGTAGCACCGCTAATGACGCTTGCTTTAATTCGTGGTTAACGGATATGTCGGATCATACCAATCGCGGAAAAGTAGAAGGCATTAATTCAATGATGCCTTTAATTGCAGTATTAGTGGTTTTTGGTGCGCTTTATCCCTTACAAGAGAATTATTCTTGGTCCGTTGTATTTTTAATCACGGGCGGATTAACCATTCTTGCGGGTGTGCTAGGTATTTTTACGTTAGAAGAGAGTCATGCCACTCCATCAAAAGAAGAGCATTATTATCAGCAGATTTTTTATGGGTTTAAAATTAGTTCCATGAAAAAGAATCCGATTTTATATTGGATTTATTTAGCTTTTGCTATTTTTGGCATCGCCATTCAAATTTTTATGACCTTCTTAATTCCTTACTATAAGAGTTTCGTCGGCGATAATTATGTCTTTATTATGGCCTTCGCTATTGTAATTGCGGCCATTGTTACTTTCTTCTATGGAAGACTTTATGATCGTTTCCATTTTAAAAAGACCATCCTTCCTTCTTTAGGAATTCTTTTACTGGGATTAGTGATGTTATCTTTCACCTTCTTTACGCAAAATGTTATTTATATTTTTATCGGTTCTTTATTCATGATGACCGGGTATTTATGTTCTATGGCTATCTTTAATGCAAAGATGCGTGATCATACGCCTAGCGATAAAGTAGGAGCCTTTCAAGGCATTAAAATGTTTTCTCAAGTTTTAATTCCGATGTTAATTGGTCCTTGGATTGGTGCGGTTTCTGTATCAGGTAATTTTGATTACAATATGGAAAATGTTCTTTATCCAGCGGGCTATACGTATACTATTCACCCCAGTATTTTTATTGCCGCTAGTGTAGTGACCCTATTTGTAGTCTTACCATTAATCAAAGTATTTTCTTTAGAGAAAAAAGAAAAGGAAGAAATTAAACATGAATAAAATACCTTTAGAAGAATATCCTCGTCCCCAGTGGAAAAGAAATTCTTATTTATGTTTAAACGGACTATGGGATTATCGCATTCAAAAAGAAAAAGGAATTCCGGTTGATTATGAAGGGAAGATTTTAGTTCCTTATCCTTTAGAGTCAGATAATTCTTTGGTAAAAAAAGAATTAAAAAAAGGTGAATACTTGATTTATCGCCGCTTTTTCTCCATTCCAAAAGACATGGAAAATGAACAATATATTCTTCATTTTGATGGTGTTGACCAAATGGTGGAAGTTTATTTGAATCACGAACGATTAGGAAATCATGAAGGTGGTTATATTCCGTTTTCTTTCGTTATTGATGCAAAAAAAATTAAAGAAAATAACGAGATTATTTTAATTGTCAAAGATGATTTAGACCGGACTTATGGTTATGGAAAACAAACGGAAAAAAGTCATGGTATGTGGTATACCAAAACTTCAGGAATATGGAAGACGGTTTGGTTAGAAAGTATTTCATCTCATTATTTTAAAAGTGCCAAAATGGATGTGACGTTAACCCAAGTAAAGTTAACTTTAGATACTTCCATTCAAAATAAAAAAATCACCATCTTTTTAGAAGATGGAAAGATAGAAAAAGAGTTTATAGAAAATGAAATAGAAATTGAAATTCCTTCTCCTCATCTATGGTCACCAGAAGATCCTTATTTATATCGGTTTACTTTAGAAGGAGAAAAAGATTTTATCACTTCTTATTTTGCTTTAAGAACGATTGAAGTAGGAAAAGATGGAAATCTACCTTGTTTATTATTAAATAAAAAACCATATTTCTTCCATGGCTTATTAGATCAAGGTTATTTTCAAAAAGGAAATTTAACCCCTAGTTCTTATGATGATTTTCTCTTTGAAATTCGTACATTAAAAGAATTAGGCTTTAATACATTAAGAAAACACATTAAAATTGAGCCACTTTATTTTTATTATCTTTGTGATAAAGAGGGAATGGTTGTCTTTCAAGACATGGTAAATCATGGGAAGTATTCATTCTTTAAAGATACAGTTCTTCCTACCATTGGATTAAAAAAATGGAAAAACAAAGGAAAGCATATGCCGATAACAACGAAAGAATGCTTTATGAAGGATTGTGAAGAAACACTATCACTCCTTTATAATTGTCCTTCTGTTCTTTATTACACAATCTTTAATGAAGGATGGGGACAATTTTCTTCGGATGAAGTTTATAAAACTATTAAAGAAAAAGAACCTCATCGTATCATTGACGTGACATCGGGTTGGTTCTTTGGCCAAAATAGTGATGTTGATTCTCATCATATTTATTTTAAAAAAGTACGATTGAAAATGAAAAATCGTCCACTCATTTTATCGGAATTTGGGGGATATGTGTATAAATGTAAAGGTCATTGCTTTAAAGAAGATAAAACCTTTGGCTATCGAATTTATAAGTCACAAGAAAAATTTCAAGAAGGTATAAAGAATTTATATCTAACTGAAATCATTCCGTTAATTAAAAAAGGTTTAAGTGCTTCTATCTATACGCAAGTAAGTGATGTAGAAGAAGAAACGAATGGTTTATTTACCTATGATAGAGAAATATTAAAAGTGAAGAAAGAAGATATGCTTCTTATTCAAAAAGCTATCGAAGAGGCAATGAAAATTCGATGAAAAAAGAAATCAAAAGAGCAGACCATGAATTTTCTTCTTTTCTTCCTTTAGATGCTGAAATTTTAATATTAGGAAGTTTTCCCTCCGTAAAATCTAGAGCAAATGGGTTTTATTATATGCACCCACAAAATCGCTTTTATAAAGTTTTAAGTGAAATCTATCATGAAGATTTTTATTGTTGTTCAATAGAAGAAAAAAAGCAATTATTAACAAAACATAAAATTGCTTTATATGATGTTATTCTTTCTTGTGATATTATCGGTTCTTCGGATGAAAGCATTGATCATGAGGTTCCCATCGATTTAAAAGAAATTATGGAACACTATCCCATTCAAAAAATATATTTAAATGGTCAAACGGCTTCATTAATATTCTTTAAGTATTTTAAAGATTACACTTCTTTAGCGATTACATTACCTTCTACTAGTCCAAGAAATTGGAGATACTCATTATCAAATTTAGTAGAAGAATGGAAAGTCATAAAAAAATAGTAGCTTAACCGCTACTATTTTTTGCTTTCTTCTTCTGTTATCATAACCGGTTCTTCTTGCTTCGTTTCTTTTTTGGCATTTAAAGATTTTAAGAACACTGGAGTTAAGAAAGAAGTTACTAAGATTAATAAAAGAATAAAGGGCATGAGTTCCGCTTTTACTAAACCACTATCGATACCTTTTTGAGTACAAACGATGACGACTTCAGCTCTAGCCATCATGCCAATACCAACAGAAAGAGAATCTTTAAAGGAATAACGACATATTTTAGCGCCTAAACCAGCACCAATCACTTTACCTAAAATACCGACAAATACATAAACTAAACCGAACCATAAGAATTTTAAATCATTCATTTCAAAACCTTGATACATCATAAGTCCGATATTTGCAAAGAAGATAGGACCAAAGAGAATATATGTTTCAATTTCTACACGACGGTCGATATAATCTCTTGATTTGGTTTGACTCATAATAATACCCGCAATATAAGCACCGGTAATATCTGCTACACCGAACCACTTTTCAGCAGCGAAAGCATAGAAGAAACAAACAGCAAATCCAAAGATAGGAATTCTACGATGGTGTGGATAACGTTCATCCATCCATTGGAAGAACTTTTTAATTAAAATACCAAGACCAAACGCTAAGACGAAATAAGCGGCCATTAAACCAATGGTTTTCCATACATTAGCGGATTCAGCACTAGAAGAAGGATTACCTAAAGATAAAACTAAGGAAAGTAAGATAACGCCAATAATATCATCTAAGATAGCGGCAGATACAATAGAAGTACCTACTTTAGAATCAAGCTTTCCTAATTCTTTTAATGTTGCGACAGTAATAGAAACCGATGTTGCTGAAAGAATGATTCCATAGAAGATATTGCTAAATATATCAGCGTCAGGGAAGAATAAGAAAGCCACTAAGAAACCAAGAGCGGAAGGAACAATTACACCAAGTAAAGTGATGATAATTGCCGCAACGCCAGTAGCCTTAATGCTTTTAATATCGGTTTCTACACCAGCAGAGAACATAATAAGAATTACCCCGATTTTTCCTAAGAAGTCTAAGCCTTCTTTAGTATAATCGGTAAATACACCTTGTTTAGGAATAAAAGTAATTAAACCTAATAGGAGACCTGCTAATAAGAAACCAATCACTTGAGGAAGTTTAATCTTTCTACATAAAATACTTAATACTTTGGATAAGCAAAGAATCAAAGCAATAGGAAGTAACAATTCAAAAGGTTTGTTATTTGATTCTGTTAATACTTGAAATAGTTGTGTCATTATAAAACACCTCACAAACGTTTTTTATTATAGTTCTTATTTTTAAGATTTCAATATAAAAAATAATTAAATTTATGTAATAATATATATACATAAATAAGTAAGGAGGAAAATGTTATGAAAGTAGCGGTCATTGGTGCAGGTGCTTCGGGTATTTTTTATGCAATTTTAAGAAAAAAACAATTTCCTCAAGACGAAGTTATTTTGGTAGATAAAGAAGATCGATTGGGTAAAAAAATTTATGTTACAGGAAACGGAAGATGCAATCTTTTCCATGAGGAGACCGCTCAATTTTTAGACGCTTATTCTAACTATAAAGAAGCGAAAGAAGTGTTTGCAAGAGTTCCGTTATCCACTTTAAAAGAGGTTTTTTCTTCTTTAGGTTTAGATACAATTAAGCAAGGAGAATTATATTATCCGCGTACCTTAAGCGCGAAAACGGTTATGGATGTTTTTAATTTTTGGATCAAAAAATTAAACATTCAAGTATGGACGAAAAATGAATTAAGACAATATGAAAGAAGAGAAAATGGCTTTCTTCTTCGTTTTGATAACAAGGATGTAGAAGTCGACCGCTTGGTTTTAGCGTTAGGTGGTGCCTCTTCTAGTCAGCTAGGAAGTGATGGAGCTTGGGTGAAAATATTAAAGGCACATCATTATGAAATTTCTCCCTTTTATCCAGGATTAGTGGGGTTAAAGGTAAAAGAAGATATCGCTAGTTTACAAGGATTACGCTATTTCTCTAAAGTGACTTTATATAAAGAAAAAGAAAAAATTCATGAAGAATATGGTGAAGTACAATTTAAAAATGATGGTGTAAGTGGTATTTGTATAATGAATACAAGTTCTTATATCGCTCGTTTAAAAGATCCTTCTTTATGCCATATTGAACTGGATTTATTACCGGAATGGGATGAAAAAATAGCTTATGAAAAACTGAAAGAAAAAGAAAATCATGGTTATCCTTATTTAGATGGTACTTTTCCTTCTTCTTTAGCGCGTTTATTAGAAAAGAAAACGCAAACGAAAGGAAAGAAAACCGATGAAGAAAAGAGAAAGATTATAAAAGAAGCGAAACACTTTGTTTTACATGTTTCTGATTTCTATTCTTTTACCACTTCACAAGTGACTGTAGGCGGTGTTTCTTTAAATGAAGTCAATGAGAATTTTGCTTCTAAAAAAGAAAAAGGATTATACCTATTAGGCGAAATGTTAGATATGGACGCTTTATGTGGCGGATATAATTTAATGTGGGCATGGGCCACTGCCTATTTAGCAAGTAAAGATGAATAAAATATCGACTTCTAGTGATAAAGACTAGAAGTTTTTTTATGTTAATAAAAAAGAAAAAACTATTGCAATGACCTTGTTTCATGCTATAATAGTGTCAAATTTATTCGGGAAGTGTTATCCCATGACGATAATTTTAGCAAAAAAGAAGCATACTTTATGCTTATCATTTTTTGTTTTTTTAAAGAAGGGAGGAGCCTTTTTAATTATTATGACTTTTAAAATATTTATTCATCATTCAGTAGGAATGAAAATTTGAAAATCATCATAACATGTATTTTAAAAAGGAGGGGAATTTGTTATGAAAAGATCAAAAGTATTATATGTTTTAGCGCTTGGTTCTTTATTGATGTCATGTGGAGAAACGCCCACACCTACAAGTTCAATAGAACCAACCACTGGTACACCAGAACCAACTACTAGTGTTTTACCCGACTCATCAAGTCCAGACGACAATCCATTAACTTTAGAAGAATTAGAAAGCGTAGTAGCTAATGCAAAAGAAAAAGCCGACTCGATAGCTAGCGGCACAATTACACTCGACGAATCGAATTCTTATGGAGATCCAACCCATAAAGTTATGCCCTTTGAATTTGGAAAAGATAAAAATGGTGACGTCTTACATTACACTGATTTTGATTGGAATATGAATCCACAAGAGATGTATTTAATGGAAGATGAAGAACATGCGGTTGTGGCAGTTCAAAAAGATGCGGATGGTTCCATTTCTAAACCATGGGAAACGTATGATAAAGTACAATATGCTTATCGTAATTTATTAGGATATGGGGAACCGACTTTATATGGAACAGAAGGTCTTTTAGAAGGACTTGTTGATTATGTGAAAAAGAATGTGAATAAAGATGCAAAGTATCAATTATCTGATGGTAAATATGAATTATCTTTTGGATATTTCACATCTTTAGATACTTATGATTATTTGGTTGTTCATTCTTCTTTCTCTTTAGGAGAGAGTAATGAAGTGAAAACCTTAGATATGGAAATCGTTTCTTATAATCAATCCAGTTTCATGGTCGATGACGAATTAAAAGTGATTCAACTTTTAGATAACGCTACCGCAAGTAGTACAAAAAATTATAAAATTGAACAAGTGAAAGGAACCAGAAATTACGTAAATCCAATTTCCTTAGATGGTTTCTATGCGACTAGCTTTGATTTAATCTATAATGATGAAACATTAAGCGATGATTCAGTTGTATCGATTGAAAAAGAAGCCGATGTTTCAATCTCCGTAGCTAATGTTTTACCTGAAACCACTAATTTCAACTTTGATTCAATTGATGTGAGTGTATTAGAAGGTAGTGAAGATTCCTTTAATGCAAACTATCAATCATTCTCTAATGAAATCTCAATCAGTAGTTCAGAAGTGGGCGATTATAAAATACAAGTGAAGTCTAAAAATGTGACTAAAACGTTTAAAGTTACAGTAACTGAAGCACAACCGAATAAAATTAATGTATCTTATTCCGTTGATGGTCCACAAGGCTTAACCGCTTATTCTTATAGTGGAAGTATTCAAGCTTATGTCGGTGTTGAATATGTTTTAAATGCTACAGTTGATCCTTTCGCTGCCAATCAAGAACTTGTAGCGAGCTTAGATGGTGTTGATGCTGCGGATTATCAACTAACGAAAAAATCCATTCAAGTCAATGAATGGATGCCAGCCCGCGATATGTGGTGCTTTACTCCATTAAAGGCAGGAACTTATGACGTTTTATTAAAGAGTGCAGTGAAAGATAGTGTTCAAGAAACGGTGCATATCGTAGCAGAATCCGCTCCTTCTTTAAAAGATGTATTAGTGAATGCTTTTGCTAATAAAGATATGTCTCAAATAAAATACTATGTAACTTTTGAACCAGCAAATGATGGCATGACGGGAAATGTGAGAATTGAAGATCGTATCAACAATAAAGTTGAACAAGCCAGCTATACCGCTACAAAAGGTGAAAAGTTCTATACCTTCAGTTTAACGCATGTTTCAGGGGATGAATTAAATCTTGAATTTAAAATGTCCTTTGATTATACGCTCTTCTTATATGTCGTTGGTGATACGGATGGTGCTCAAATGACCAAAGTGACAACGGAATTTTTAGTGAGTGGCACTTGGAATGGCACGAGTGGAGATTATTCTTTAACTTTCACACTTTTTGAAAGCCATGAAGCTTCCTTAATGATGGATAAGAGTGATTATAGTGATTATAAGAGCCTTTCTTGTAATTTCGCTTTAGAAGCTACAGATGATGGCTATAAAGGCACTTTAACCGCATCAAGCTATACGGAAGATCCATTTGTTGAGCTACCATTAACCTTTACTATTGATAAAGATTTTACCTCTATTTCTATTTCCTTTACTTATGGAGGTAATAACTATTCCTTTACTTTAACTAAAGCAACATATTAAGTATGAAAAAGAAAATGTTTGGAATTCTTATTGGATTATGTTGCGTTCTCACTTCTTGTGGGAGCGCAATTTCTCCGATTGAGAGTATAACCAATATGAATTTAGTGTTAAAAAATACGGATGAGTTTAAAGAGGCAAAATCGATGTCCGCTTTAGGCAATCAAAAACTTTTAGTGATTCCTGTTGAATTTAAAGGAGAACGTGAGTTTAACGAAGAAGATTTAACGAGAATTCAAAAAGGTTTTTTTGCCGATAACTTATCAACAAGTGAAGGAAAAAACTATTATTCTGTACGGGAATTCTATGAAAAAAGTAGTATGAATCAGCTGCATATTGAAGGTGAAGTTACCGATGTTTTAAAGGTTCCTTATACGATTGAAGAAATGACAAAAGATAAAAACTACTTTCCAGGTGTTCCTGCCCAATATTTTATGGATCAAGAGAGCATTAGCAATGAATATTTTCAAAGCTTTGATCAAGATCATGATGGCTATGTAGATGGCGTTGTATTTATTTATTCCACACCTACCTCAGAAAGAACGGGTAACTTTTGGGCTTGGGTCGCTAATTTTGCTACGGAAAGCAATATTGAACGGCCAACCTTCTTCCGCCATATGTGGTGTGGCATTGATTTCTTTCATCGAGGTGATTATGATGTCGATGCACATACCATTATCCATGAAACGGGCCATCTTTTAGGATTAAGAGATTATTATCCTAGTGATAACTATAACTTAGCGTTAGGTGGTCATTCGATGATGGATTATAATATTTCGGATCATGATCCTTATTCTAAAATGCTGTTATCCTGGGCAGAACCCACTTATTATGACTTTAAAAAGAATAAAAAGATTAAAGTTGATTTACCAGCTTTTCAAGATACGAACCAATTTATATTATTAAATACCAATTGGAATCATTCGGTTATGGATGAATATTTATTAATTGAATATTATACACCGACTGGATTAAATGAATTAGACGCTAAAAATCCTTATGAAAATCGTCCTTTAGGTTTTACCGAATCAGGCATAAAGATTTATCATGTGGATAGTCGAATTGCAAGGTGTCATTATAGTAATGAAACCTATACAATTTTATTTGATGAATATGTGGATGAAATTCCGGAAACTTATGATGAAGGCACATATTATTTAATTGGCGCTTCAAATAACAATGAAGATTCTAGAACGGATGCTTCTCGTCAAGGTCGTTATAAACAAGTAGCGTTAGTTGAAAATAAGCCGTATAACCAATTACAAAGTGGAGCAAGTGCGGATAACGATTCATTATTCCAAGTAGGCGATGTATTTGATTCTTCTTCCTCCGCTTATTTATTAAACGGACAATGGAATTCAAAAGAAGATATTGGTTTTACTTTGAAAGTGGAACAAATGAATGAAGAATACGCTACACTTACAATTGAATATCGTGGGGGTAAATAAAAATGAAAACAAAAAAATATGTCTCACTCATGATTTTATTAGGTAGTTTAGCTTCCTGTGGCTCTAAACCATCATCGACAAGTACTTATATAGCAGCGTCTCTTCAAGAGGCAATACAAAATACAAGCGATGAATATCAAATGGATATTGAAACAGGTATGGGCTATTCTTATACTTATCAAATCATTTCTCCAGAGCTCTATTATTATGCGCCGGGCGTAGAGAATTATATTCTTTTACCCGAAGATCCAAATTATTATCATAGTTTTGAAAGAACTTATTTAGAAGTAGAAGAAACCTATCGCTTTGGTATGGATGTACATGGTCGAGCGGGTAGAAAAGAAGATAAAGATTTAATCTATTCCGTTAATTTTTTAGATATTTTAAAAAAGTACACAGATGACTTTTCTAAGAAGGATGAAAAGACCTATATGTGTACGGTAAAAGATTTAGCTTATGATTTAAAAGATTATTTCCAAAATCGCGCTTTTACGTATTGTAATTATTTTGAACTCGAGTTAGGAACGGATGGTCGCTTAGCTTCTTTCCGCTCTTATGAAAAATCTTTAGAAGAAGCTTACTCAGTGGGTGAAGTTTCTTTCCATCATTTTGATATCGCATCATTTGAAGCTTATAATCTATGGAATAAAGAAGGTAGAATGATTAACCTTCGTTTAGTGGATTTAAAAATAGGTTCACAAGTAGGTGAAGAATATCATCTCTTCTATGAAGGTGAAACGGTTGAAGTCGAAGGCGTTGTTGCATCTTATGATTTCAATAACAATTTAATTATCGCTACAGAAAGCGATGTAACAGGCTATATTGGTTTACAAGTGACTTTAAAAAACAAGGACACATTACCAAAAATTAATGAAAGAATTAAAGTGACAGGAAAAGTTACCCAAGAAAGATTTACGGGGCGACTCATAGATGCAAGTTATACATCGATAGGAAAAGAAGAATATTATCCTCTCTTTGATGAAGAACGCATTGTTGATAGTTATGGTGGTGGCTATTACGCCGCTTACATTTTCTCACAAACGCCAGTTTATGCGGATTCTGTTTATTCTACCTATGCATATGTGGAAAGCTTACCGGATACAGTAGAAGAGAATCAGCGTGCAATCATTAACTTAATTTGTCCTAGCTTTGAATCCGAAGAAAATTTAGTTTATCATATGCAATTGATTCTTCCTAGCACAATGCCTTTAAAAGAAAAACAAGAAGCACTTAATCAACTAAAACAATTTGGCCTTTATAATGCGGAAAATAATGAAGCAGAGGAAGTTTCCTTAGAACATATGATTCTTCGCTTTAATCCCTATTATACATTTAGAGTGCAACTCGAATATGGTTCAGAAAGTATCATTTCCAAGCATTTAACCCCAAGTGAAAAAGTCGAAAAGCAATTTAGTTTAAAAGGATTCCCATTTCCTAACACTGAGTCCTTTAGTTGCTTTAGCTTTGGTGGAGTCTCGGGATTGTCCATTGAACAAAATTATGGAAAAGAAGGAAAAACGCAAGGTATTTATTATAATGCATCTTCTTTATCTACCGATTTAATTGATACAGAAATCCAAAATATGAAATCATTTGGTTTTGAACTCTATAATGAAATCAACGATAACTATCATCGTCGCCATCAAATCTATAAGATGGGTGATGTTTACGTTGACATTCTTTTAGAAGAAGTAAGTTTCTCGGAAGGTGAAAAATCTCTTCACATGTGGATTTATCAAGGTGAAATGATTTATAAAGTAAAAGTCCAAGAAAAAATCACCGAAAATATTCCTTATTTTGATGTCAATGATTTTATTACATTAGATTATGTAAAAGATGCAGATATGGCTTATTATCAACTTCCAAGTTATGCGGGTAATGTGTTTACGAATAGTTATTTAAACTGCATTACGATGGATGTAAGTGAAGATTGCTTTGCTTCTTTACGCTCTAGCTATATCAATGATAAAGGCTTTAAATCCGCTAGAGATGATAGTAATAAGATTTATACTTATAACACAAGAGGATCTAACCATTACGTTCTTTATAAAGAAATTGAAGGAAGTAATGAGAAAATCTTCTTAGATATGGCAATGTATGCTTCAAGTGACTATACCTTTACCGGACATGACGAATTTACGAATCGTATTGAAATCTTAATTTATAAAGCGACAGAACCAATGACCACAAAATATGAGAACAATTTAGATGCATTCTCTCATTATTTAGAATCGTTAAATCCAGGTGGAAGCTTTAAAGTAAATTTCACAGTTAGCGATACGAGAGTAGAATCTTGGCCTGCTGCTGATGATAATGTGAAATACGATTATCTCTATTATGGTTATTATTATGAATTTGATGTATTTGTTTATTCCTCTAATTTAACACAAACCTATATGGATATCGTAAATGGCTTAGTCGAGTCTGGATATTCTCTTTCAGGAACCTCCTCAAAAGGTAATGAAACCTACGCTAAATCATCTAGTAATGGCTATGGTTCTTATGTGTTTATTATGAAAGAAACACAGAAAGGCTATATTCGATTGATTGATGGTGTGGGTGGTATTGATTTCTAAATATGTAAATCTTTCAAATCTAGGGTGGTGTATCCTAAAAAGGATACATCACTCTTTTTTGTGATAATGAAGATAAATACTACAGTATCATAAAAAATTAAAAAACTAGACAAAAAAAGAAAAAGCGTTTATAATGACTTTCCCACCTTTGAAAGGAGAAATAGTATGATTGATTTTGAAATTCTATGTCAAGAAGCGAAGAAAGTCTTAAAGCCTCGTATTTTATCTAAGCATATTCGAGTTGGTGATGTCGCATGCGCTTTAGTAACCGATCAAGGAAACATCTATACGGGTGTATGTATTGATGCCTCTTGTTCGATTGGATTTTGTGCTGAACACGCCGCAATCAGTGCAATGCTTACCCATGGAGAAACGCATATCGAAAAGATTGTATCCATCAGTGAACATGGTATGATTTATCCTCCTTGTGGAAGGTGCCGTGAACTCATTAGTCAAGTCGATGAACGGAATATGGAAACGTTAGTTATGATTGATAATGATAAAGTGGTAAAATTAGAAGAACTTCTTCCTTTTGATTGGAAGAAAGCTCGTTAGAAATGAAAAATGCGCTCTTTTTAGAAAGAGCCTTTTTTATTTTTGTATCTATGATACAATATAAAAAGCGAGGAGAGATAGAATGCAGATTGAAATAGAACGATTAAATGAAGAGGAATTAGCAAAGCTTTATCAAGAAAGAATCATTTATGATTTCCCTGAAGCTGAAGTAAAACCACTTCCTTTAATGAAGAAGTTGATGAGAGAAAATAACTATATTGTATTGTTGTTTAAACAAAATCATCTTCCGGTAGCGTATACGATTCTTTCATCTTTAAAGAATCGTTCTTTAGTTCTTTTAGATTATTTTGCGGTTTATCCTTCTTATCGCGGTCATGGTTTAGGTGGAAAAGTTCTTGCTCATATGAAAGAAGAATTATTAGATTATGATGGCGTTTTGTTAGAAGTAGAAAATCCGATGCTTTCAGACGTGGAGACACGCCATTTAAAAGAGAGAAGAATTGCCTTCTATCTTCGTTCGGGCGTAATTCATACGCATTTTGAAACGAGCACACAAAACGTTCCTTATCAAATTCTTTTCTATCCTATTCAAAAAGAAAAACTCACGATGAAAGAAACAAAAGAAGGAATGGATGCCTTCTATTCTTATTTCTTCCCTAGCGAGATTTCTGAAATTCGTTTAAGTTATGCTTATAAAAATGAGGAGAAAAAATAATGAAAAACAAAAAAATAATCTTTGGTTTATGTTTATTTTTACTTTGTAGTTGTGGAGGAGGAAATGTGAATTCCACTACGAACAAGGATAGTTCGAACAATCCCCTAACAAGTGAGGTAATTCCAGATTCGTCAACTGATATACCTGAATCAACGAAACCAGAACCGATAACGGACTGGAGAGCAGATTCTGTTAGCAACATGGAAAAAGCGATTGGTGAGAGATTACCTTTTGCTGTCTTTACTGAATATTATGTGGATGAGAGCTTTAAAGATGAAGATGGAACATTCATCTTTTATATTCGTGATCCAGCAAAATGTGGACATGCGGTTTCTTATCGTGATGTGTTATTAGAAAATGGGTTTGAACAAGGTTCAATTTCACACGATGAATATGATAATCAAATTACTACATTTGAAAAAAGTAAAAACGATGAATCTTCCATTCGAGTAGAGTTAGCAAATTATGGAAATGGTGAAGTCCAAGAATTACGTTTAATGGCTTATTTAATTAGGAAAGCAACTTCATGGCCATTAAAGGCGATTGCTTCTGTCGTTGGTTATGAAATAGCGATTCCAAGTTTTGAGGCCAATGAATATTATATTTATCCTAACCAAGAGAAACATGAGATTGAATTATGTATTCCTCAAGATAGTAATCAATGTGTAACTACTTATCGTGAGTTACTCGTTAATGAAGGATGGAATATGGTCGACGGCACTGATTCAACCCCATATTTTGCTAGCCAACAAAATTATGAAATTGAATTTCAATATAGTGGTGCTTATTTCCAAATCTTAATTCGTTATAATGGAACAAACCCTCCTTTAATTGAGGGAGATATTGTTATTACGCATCAATGGTTTAGAGACTCTGGTGAAGGATATAAAGATACCGAATTCAGTTATGGTGGTATTACTTATACGAGTGTTAAAATGGCTAAAATTAAGTTTGATGGAGAATACATTGTTCAAATGAAGAAGAACGAAAGTTATTTTCAAAATATAGTGGCGATGACGCAAGGTATTGAATCCATCACAATTGACGTTGTAAATGTGAAAGAAGAACCTTATCGCGGAAAAGTAACCGTGTACGCTGTTGACGCAAATGAGAATAAAACGAAAATTGAAGAAACGGATGGAAAATATAACTTAAATGGCACAAATTACTTTATGATTGCTAATGAAAGTAGCTTTGTATTCTATTTCCGTTCCTTATCCATTCAACTTGCTAAATAAAAGAGCATAAAAAAAGAGAATCATGAGCGATTCTCTTTTTTTGTGCTTTTATCATCAATTAGCGGGTTAATGTGACGTATTTAGTGCCGGTATCATAACCATCTTCATCGGTTAAATATGTACCAACAACATCTTGTTCATATTCATCATACCAACCATAGGTATATGCACATAATTTAATTTCGTCTTTTCCACCATCATAGCTGATTAATAGGTTTAATTCATAATCAGAAAGTTTGCTCATACGAATGGTACCACTGTTCTTATCGAAAGTGTATTCAAAGGTAAAGGAGCCTTTTTTCGTAGTGACTAAAGAACCAGTGCCATCTTCATTGAATGTTAAAGTAACGGTTTGATTGGAGTTAGAAGAATCAATGCCTGTCCAAACACCTACAATACCTTCATCTTTTGTGTTGTTTGGATTAATGGTGATGCTAAATACTTCTTCTTTTACGCCATCTTCATATTTTGGAGATTGAATGGTGACACTTACAGTAACAGCTTCGGTAATATCTTTAGCACCAGTAGCGTCAAGAATGAGCTTTTGACCACTCTTGCTAACTCTTAAGTACTTTTCATTGCTAGAAACAGGAGTAAAGGGGACATCAATTGTTGTTAATTTAGAAGCATAGCAATAGACTTCTCTTATGGTGTTTGCTAAGATGGTTGCTTTAGCAGCAAGAATGTTATCATAATCACCATCAGTTGGAGACATATACCATTGCATGACGCGATAATCATCTTCAATCGTGACATCTACAGTTTTGGTTACATTATTCGTGGTATGGTTACCTAATGTAAGAGTAGAAGTACCAGAAGACTTACCAACGAAAAGTAATGGTTCGTTTGCGCTTCTTGGGCCAATAACAGCGGTATTACTAGAAGAAATAATACCATATTGCCATGTGTCAAGAGCGGTAGCAGGAGAATAATTGGCTACGACATATTCACTAACGCGATCTTCTAAAGCGATTTTGTTTTTGTCTAAACCTGTTTTTTCAATAGAGAAAGAGTCGATTGATTTTACAAAATATGGATCAGTATTGAAGGAAGGTGTTCCTGACTTAGCTTCACCATAAGTGTATGTAAAGTGCATTTCTTCATTTAAAGTAAATTGTAATTCACCATTAGGAAGGAAGGCATCTTTATCAAAGTCATAAGCTTTATCATCATAAGTTTTTTCAACGTAAGAACCACTTAAAAGATTTCCAGCTTTATTGAATGTAATTTCAATATCATAGGTTAAGTGTTCTTTTTTACCATAAGTACTTCCAGAAGAAGAATCGGTCACTGGGACTGTGGTTTTCCAAGATTGAATGTTAACAGTATAAGTACCATCATCATTGGTCTTATAAGAATAATCACGATCAAAGCTCTTTAAAGTATCATTGAATTCGGTATCAAAACCGGTACGATAACCATAATGGATATTGCGATCGATAGAATATACATCATGAGAATAACGATTCGCTTCATATTCAGCGTCTTTAGCTAAACGTTGATAAGAGCTATAACCATCTTGGTATTCATCTACAACACTATATTTAGCGGATATTTTCTTATTATCATCTGCTCTAGAATCATCATAAGTGCTTTCTACATACGTATCGACAACGGTTAATAAATCGCCATCTAATTTACGATAGTCAAAGGCTTTTTCTGTTTCAGTACCTAAAGTTTTTACCGTGGCATAAGAAGCGTTTTGATATAAATCCCAATGATAATCATCATTAGATTTGGTAGAAGTATAACTAACAGAAGTTACCCCAGTAGGATAAGTTGTAGGATCGGATTTTACTCTACCTGATAATAAAGATTGGAATTGAGAAATGTTTTCTGGAGCGTGAATTAAGCCCACTCTTTGAATGTAGCAAGGTTCAGTTGCATCACTGGGATCATAATAGAAATCATAATAGGCATTTCCTGCTAAAGTAAAGGAAATATTGCTATCTGTACCATTATATAATTGAACATCAGCATTGGTTTTATAGTTATTGATTTGGATAACGCTTAATTTAGAAGAGGCATCGTCATTACCTTTTACAAAGTAAGCAAGGTTAGTTTGATTTTCAACTTTAACATTTTTAGCAGAATAAACGCCATTTTCATCAGCGGTAAGTTTAACAGAAAGATCACCGGAAATGATTACATCACCTTCAATGGCTAAACGCGCACGGATAATGGCTTGTTGATAAGGCATAACGAAGGTGTATTCGGTATCTGATACTTTAGTAGCTTCTGTTTTGTCGTTGATGGTAATAGAATTTAAAGTATAACCATCTAAAACGTGAACGGTAAGAGTAACGGTTTCACCAGCTTTAGCTTTTTGTTTATCAGCGGTAATTGTTACACCGGTTACACTACGCACAACAATGGCATATTCTTCATCTAAAATATTAGATGAGTTAGGTGTGTTTGAAGAGTTGGGAGTGTTTCCACTTGGATTATTGCTATTTCCACAAGCGCCTAATAAGCTAGCAGCAAGAACAAAAAGAGCAACATTTTTCATTGATTTTTTCATAAAATAATCTTCCTTTCTTTATTAAATATTCGTGGGTTCAAAGAAACCAAATAAGCCTTTGCTATCTATAACGGCAAGTTGATAGCCGTTCATAAAGAGACGGAAACTTGTAAGTTTAATTGAACCATCGCCGATTTGAATATTACTAATATTGAAAACAAATTCATCGCCTTGTTCTTCAGCAAATTCAAAATTTCCTGAATAACTTTCAACGATACGACTTGAATCATTTAATAGATTCATTGAGAAACTATCCGCGCTAGTAAAAATAAATTCATAATTGCCACCCGTCCACCAAACGGTTGTACAAGCAAAATAGCTTGTGTCCATTAAGAATTGTTTGGCTTCATTTAAATTCATTGGGTCATGAACATGAACGACTGCACGATAGTGGAGACTTTCATATTCATCAGCTTCTTTAATGGTTAAAATAGCGTCGCTTGCTTTTAAACATTGAAGTTTATATGAAGAAGCGCCTTCTTTCACAACTTTTAAAACGTTTTCATTAGAACTAGTTACGATAGGTTCTGCAGCATTTTCATTCGTAAAAGTGAAGGAAAAAGTATATTCAAACCCAACGGTTAACCATTCACCAGCAGAAATATCAATTAATTCACCATTGAGGCTAATTTGAGTTGAAACTTCATAGCCATTTGGAACTGTAATGACTTCATAAGTAGAAGAAGGTGTATTGGAACAACCTCCTAATAAGGTGAGTGCAAGTAATGCACTAAAGAGTAATTTTGTTTTTTTCATTATCAATCACGTCCTTTTTAATTGCTCAAGAAATAATCGACAATAGCAATATTGCTATTTCCAAACTCAACGAATGGATACATAAATGCGCCGAGTTGATTATTATAATAATAATAAAGACAAAATACAACAACACATTCACTATTATTTTCGTTTAATTCATAAGAAATTTCTAAAGACGATAAAGAACAATGATTGGATTGAAGTGCTTCTGCAATTTGGAAGTTGTTACAGAAGTCATTCATTAAATCTAAATTTTGTGTATAAATCGTGTCTTCATAATCCGTCACTTCTTTGAAGTATTGGAAATTCGAAAATAATTTTAAATAGGTTGGATAATTATAGACTTTTGTTACATCTGGATTTTCATTCACAGGTGCGGTGGTGATAATACTCATACCTTGGCTATTTAAATAGTAATAATAAGAGCCATTTAATGTTTGATTGTTAAACTCTTTGTTTTTAACACCAACAACACCAATTTCCATGATTTCTCCGATGTGCTCTTTTAGATATTCCGCTTCCCATTCTCCATAGAAATAATTAGGATTATACCATTCGTGACCTACAACGGTTTCATTATCATTATCTAAACACTGACGTTTATAATTAAAGCCAGAGAATAAATCGATTATACGATCTTGTTCTTTGGTGTTTACATAACGTTTTCCACCATTTTGTAAGAACTCTTCAATCGTAGAAATTGTAGTAGTGCCTACTTTAGAAACTGTAGTGACCATTTGTTTCTGATCACGATAGGAAAGAGTAAAGGTCAATGCATTTTCCGCTTGCACTTTTTCAACTTTTAAACTTTGAATCGTGGAAAGCGTATTTACATCTTGATCTAAAAGATTTAAATAGGTGAGAAGATTCATCTTATCATGAATTAAAGCAATATTTTCATCTTGATATTCGAGCTTAGAAAAATCAAAATCTTTAAAAGAATAAATAAAATCATTTTTCCATAAAGAAGAATATAACTCTCCTTCATCATTTTTTAATAAAGCAGAAGGAAGCCATTCTTTGTTTTCTAAATCAATTCGATAAATTCCTTTTTTATCTTGAATATAGCCCACAGAACCACTATTCTTTTCTTTTAAAATAGCGGATTTTGTATAATAGGCCTTAGCAACTTCACCTGATGAAAGTGTAGAAGTTAACGTATAGTTTTGTCCTTTTTTTAGCGTGTTTAGCGCATCTTTTAAACCTTTATTTTCTAGCGTGCTATTTGCGCCACAACTAGCGAGTAATAAAGGGCAAAGAAGTAAAAGCATTCTTGTTTTCTTTGACATTGAATCATCTCCTTAAAGTGCGAAATAAGTACCCCCATAAAATATGAGGGTACCTATTGATTAACGAATAGAAATTAAGCGGCTACTGGAGTAACAGTTGTTCCACCAATATTATACACATTATCGTTGATATTTGTGTTAAATGTAATAGAAGCAACGGATCCATCATCAGCAAAGGCTACAGTGGCTTCAATAACTTTATTTACAACAGCACTATCAACAGCTTTTGTAATGGTTAATGAAAGCTTGTTTGTGCTTGCATCAAATGTTCCAGTAAAATCAAAATAATAGTTTTTGTTATTTACACGGATTTGACCTTTAATACTGGGAGAAGCATCAAAATCAAGATAGAGCTTATTGTTTTCATTATTGAAATCATCAATAAATGAACCAGCAAATTGAAGATTTGCAAATTGAGATAAGCCAGAATAGGAACCTGTAGCTTTATCTAAACTATAAGTATGGGTCACTTCACCAAGAGTAATAGTAACTACGTTATTTTCAAGAGTGTAAGTACCTTTTACACTATCCAAAGTAGCAACGCCATAGCCATCTAAGACCAAAGTACCATCTGCGCCACTATAAGTTCCTTCATAACCATCAGTTGGAAGAGCAGCGGATGCATAGGTGTGATTTTCTAAGTCGAGTAAATAGGCAGTTTCAACTTCATTGATTGTGACAATTATTTTATTAGCAACTTCACTATCAGCAACGTAAGTTCCGACTGCATCATCTAAAGTTGCTGTGCCAAAGCCATTTAAAACAAGGGTAGAAGAATCTTTTGTATAAGTTCCTTCCAAACCATCAGAAGAAATTTCTTTTACCGAATGTTGATATCCATTGCTCTTTGAATCAATTTTGGTGATTTCAAAAGCAGCTAAAACGGTGTCTCCATTCATAATAGCCACTTTATCACCGACTGTTTTACCATCACCTGAGATGTGATTAACAGTGACATCAAAGTAAGCATTTCCAGTCTCATCGTCGTAATATACGTCCACTGCGCCATCAGTGTAAGCAACATGGAAGTATTGTTTTTTCACCTTGCTGCTTTCAAAAAGCATGTAAGTGAAGGTATTATCCATCTTAAAGTCGCCTAAGCCATTTGCAACAACTAAAGATTCGGCTCTACCAGATAAAGCTGGTCCATTAACATCAATTAATAAAGCGGTAGAATTTTCTTTTTCATTTGCAAATACATAAGCAGTTTTTGGACTATATGTCGTATCTTGCGCTAATGAATATGCATTTTCTTTTCCTTCAATATTGGTAGCATTTTTATATTTGCTTCCATCGAATTTAGCAGTGCCATCTTCATTAATTTCGACAGTAGTGGTTGTAGAATAGTATCCTTTATATCCTTTATATGTTCCTGGAACTTTCGTTCCTTTAAATACGGATTCGACTTCACTAAGAGTTACCTTGGTGTAATCATAGTCTCCAACTTTAAAGTAATGTCTGCCATCACTATCGACACTGACGGTATAGCTTGAGGAAGTTTTGGAAATGTCTTCAGAACTACTACCATAGGATAAGTTATAAGAAGCAACAACAAATTTATGGAAAGTGCTTGGAGTCTTATCAGTTACATTGATATAAATTACATCATCATATAAAGCTGAAGTGGCTGTAACTTCTTGTTCTTGACCATTTTCATTTGTCACTTTTTTCGTTAAGTTTACACTATAGTGTTCAGAGTCTTCATAAGAGAGATAACGAATATGATCTTTCATTGTAATGTCAACATTTGCAGGATAAGTTGGCATAGTAACTAAGTATTCACCATCTTCATTTTTTGTTAATTCACTACCATTGAAATGTACTTTATCAACGGTTCTTTTTTTACCAGAGTCAGATACACTAATATGTAAAAGAGTACCGACAGGTACAGCGGTACCTTGAGTTAAGTAATGAGTCATTTCTCTTTCAGGATCATCAGCATAAGGTGTTTTATAATAAACACGTACATTACAATCTTCGGTATCCCATGTAACAGCATACACGTTAGTTCCTGTAGTAGCGGATAATGTAACAGCGTGTCCTGGCATCGTGAAGGAATAAGTTCCTTTATTCGCATCTACTGGTTGTAAAACAACGTCTTCTTCTAAAGCAACAACGGTTTTATACCAATAGCCAGCATAAGTGGCAGCGGTGAAAGTGACGGTTTCGCCTTCAGCAGCGGAAGTAACATCACAGACGATACCAAAGGAATCTTTTACAGCGTCAGCAACAGTAATGGCGTAAACATTGACGACAGTTGCGTCGATGACTGCATCAGCATCAGCAGGCATAGCGAATTTACAAATCTTTGTACCTTTTTGATTGGATTCTTTTATTTCTAATGAAGAACCATTTAAGGTGACAGCGTCTAAACGTTTAGAAGAACCGATGGAGAGATATAGAGTGACTTCTTCACCTTCTTCAGGAGTGAGCTTACTAGCTCTAATTGATAAGCCATCAATCTCAGGAAGCATCACTTTGTGTTCTTCTACTGGAGCAGGTGTCGAAGTAGAAGGTGCTGGAGTTGATGTGGATGGTGTTACAGTAGATGTATCTGGTGTAACACTTGTAGTTGGTGGCACCACACTTGTTGTTGGTGTAGGTGCAGTTGTTGCACTGTCCGATGTTGTTGGTGTTGTAACACTTGTTGTTGGGCTATCAGTTCCACTATCTGAAGAGCTGGAACCAGGTTTAGAATTACAAGCACCAAGAGATAAAGCAATCGCTAACATTGCAACGAAAGTTAACTTTTTGTTCATAATCGTATTTCCTTTCTTTCATTGATATGAATAAGTATATAGAAAATGTTGGATAAATATGATTTTCATTTGTAAATAGCAAAAATACATCTCAATAAATTGAGGCATTTTTGTTAATTATAAATAAAAATCACGTGTCCATACACTTTTTATATGTTTAAAGAATATTGAAAAAATCTTCTCACGTCAAGAAAAAATTGTAATTTTTTTCATAAAAAAAGAAAAAAGCGCTTTCACAGCGCTTTCATATAATGAAAATAGTTTCACTATTTGTTTAGAGAATAAGACATGACATAGTAAGTAGGGTAAAGATTGAAGGCTTTATATTTTTTACAAGCCGATTCAAAGTTTACATAAACATTTCCGTTATAGTAATCTAAGTCTTCACTCATCGGCATCATACGGGTGATGAAAATTTGATTTTTAGAATTTAAATCATAGACAGGAATTTCTTTTTCATCGATAGTAACAAAACGATCTTCCTTTTGGCTTTCTTGAATTGCATCATAAACAGTTAAGTAAGAATGGAAAATAGCCCAAGAGGTTGAAAGAATGAAACGACCTTGTTCGTCGACGGCAAACCCTTGAACTTTTTGTTTTATGGTTACAATTTGATTGGGAGTTAAAGAAGCTAAACCATAGGCTTTAGCGTCTTCGTTATCATTACCATCGTTTTTCATAAAGGAATAATGTTCTACCCAAGCATTATTATAACTTCCATCAGAAGTTTTAAAATGATGAGATTCATCCGTTTCATATTTGTTCTTTAAATAGAATTCGCCTACCCATAATCCTTCTTCGTTAGCGAACACAAAGGAAGCTTGGTTATGAACGGAGAAAGAAGTCATCGTTAATGGTGTTTGATCTTTTTCCTCTTTATAAGCATTCTCTTTTATTTGTTGATAAGAAAGAACATAAATCTTTTTATTATTCGCAACGTAAACATAATCTTTATATTTAGCAATACCACCAACGTGACCGGTAAAGGTCTTATCATTGAGATCGGGCATTTTAACCATGCCCACATTGTTTTCCTTATTATTAATATAAATACGAGAACTGGTATGATCTGTCATATAACCAGTGAATAAGAAAGCATCATCTTCAGGGACATAGGCTAAACCTTGAGGAGAATAAGGTGCATCTAAACCGGGAATTTTGACCTCTTCTTTAGCGTTTTTTAAAAAGTTTTTATACATGGGATTTCTAGCACAGGCTAGAGCAAGAACAGTAACTAAGAATAAACCGACAACACTACCGAGACTAATACCAATAATTTTTCCGACTTTTTTCTTCATACTTTCATTATCCTCCTACGTGCAACTATTTATTATTTTACTTTAAAAAAATAAATATTCAATATAAGAAAGAAAAATGCTTGCAATTTGATTTCTTCATGTTATAATATAGTTGTTAATGAGAAAAATTATCATTAACAGAAAGGAAAGATATGAAAAGAAGAACGACAGAAAATCGAAAAGTTATCTATCAAACCATCGATCAATTAGGGCATATTTCTTTAATGGATTTAAATGAATACCTTTTAAAAAAGGGAATCCGCATTCCTACAGCCTCTTTATATCGCAATATTAAAGTGTTAGAGGATGATGGCTTGATCCGCGAAGTAGAAAAGTCAGGAACGTGTGTTTATGAAATTGTCGCACGACCTCATCATTATCACTTTGAATGTGATATCTGTGGAGAGATTATCGATGTTCCTATAGAAGCATTGGATGTTGAACCTAATGAAAAATTCAATAAAATGCACTTTCAAATATCTTCTTATGATGTCTTAATTCATGGGATTTGCCCCCAATGTGGCAAAAAAATTAAATAAAGGAGAATAAAAAAATTATGAAGTACAAATGCAAAATCTGTGGACAAGTTTTTGAAGTTAAAGAAGGAGAAGAACCTATTTGCCCAGTCTGCAAAGCGAAAGGTGACAAGTTAGAAGTTTATGAAGAACCAAAAGGTGATTTAGTGTGGCCAGCCGAACATAGTGTTGGTATTGCAAGTGGCTTAGACGCGATGGTCGTTGAAGGATTAAAGAATAACTTTAACGGGGAATGTAGTGAAGTGGGTATGTATATGGCTATGGCTCGTCAAGCTTTCCGTGAAGGTTATCCAGAAATTGGGCAATTATTTGAACAAATTGCCAAAGAAGAAGCTGAACACGCCGCTCGCTTTGAAGAAATGTTAGGTGATTTAGTGGTAGCTGACACCAAAGCTAATATTGAAAAAATGTTAGCAGGTGAAAATGGCGCTTGCTTTGGTAAAATGGAAATTGCTAAACGCGCTAAAGAATTAGGTTATGATGCTATCCATGATAGTGTTCATGAAATGGCTCGTGATGAAGCCCGTCATGGTAAAGCTTTAGAAGCTGTTTTACATCGTTATTTTAAATAGAAGAAAAGAAAGACTTGCTATTTTTTGCTTAGCGAGTCTTTTTTTTATGCTATAAAATGTCTACAATAAGAAAGAAAGAAGGGATATCTATGAAGGGTGCAATATTAATTAATGCTTATAAAGTCTATGATAGTGTGTGGAATCAGGTAGAAAGACTAAAAGAGGAATTTCATGCCTATCAAATTGAAATCGATGTGATTTCTAACGCAGAAATCACCGCTTTTATTGCTAACCAAAATATAGAAACCACCTTAAAACCTTATGATTTTGTTATTAATTTAGATAAAGATATCTATATTGCTAGAATGATTGAAAAAGCGGGTATTCCTTTGTTTAATTCTTCTTATGGATTAGAAGTTTGTGATGATAAAATGTTAACTTATATCGCTTTAGCCAATCTTTCAATCCCTATGCCTAAGACCATCAGTGCCCCTTTATGTTATAAAGAAGAGAAAGAAAATCATTTTATTGAAAATGTAGAAAAAATGCTTTCTTATCCGTTGGTTGCTAAAGAATGCTATGGATCTTTAGGACAACAAGTTTATCTGATAGAAAATCATGAAGAATTATTAGAAATAGAGAAAAAATTACTTTATAAGCCACATCTGTATCAAGAATACATTACTTCTAGTAAAGGAAAAGACGTTCGTGTGGTTGTAGTAGGTAATCACGCAATTGCATGGATGGAAAGATATTCTTTAGACGACTTCCGTAGCAATTTAGCGCAAGGTGGACACGCTCGTCCTGTTGAAATCTCCCCTGAATTTATCTTCTTAGCGGAAAAGATTTCTAAAGAACTACATTTAGATTATTGTGGTATTGATTTCTTATATGGAGAAGATGGAAAGCCTATTTTATGTGAAGTGAATTCTAATGCTTTCTTTAAAGGAATCGAAAATATTAGTCATGTGAATGTAGCCAAAGCTTTAGTAGAACACATTTTAAAGCAATTATCCATTGACAAAAAATAGAAGTTCTACTATAGTTTCAATAGTTTGAGATGTTCCTTGCATAACCATCTCAAAAATAAAAAACAAGGAGGTTTTTTAAATGAATCAAAAAAATTTCTTTAGTACCCGAAATATTGCTAAAATGGCAATTGTTATGGCACTATACGCTTCTTTAACTTTGGTGTTAACACCCATTTCTTTTGGTGCTATCCAAGTGAGAGTGTCGGAATTATTAGTCTTGTTATGCTTTTATAATCCAATTTATTGTTTTTCTATCACGATGGGGTGCTTAATCGCTAATTGCTTTTCACCTTTAGGATATGTAGACATTATCTTTGGTACCTTAGCAACTTTAATCGCTTGCTTAGGATTACATTTTATAAAAAATATCTTTATTGGTGCGGGTATTGCTGTACTTTCTAATGCTTTTATTGTAGGCGCAGAACTCAGTGTAGTGTATGAAAGTAATTTTTGGATTATGTGTGGACAAGTTGGTTTAGGAGAAATCATCGCTATCTTTGGCATTGGTATTCCTATTTTCTTAAGCATAAAGAATACAGAAGTCTTTAAAAAGATAATTGAATAGATATTAAAAAGTCGATTTCTATTTATTTTGTTCTCTTTACAACTAGGCTATTTTCTTTTACAATAATCGTTAGAAAGAAAAGGGGTGTTTTTTGATGTTTTGCATGAATTGTGGTCATGAAATTGAAGAAAACGCTACCAAGTGTTCACGTTGTGGAACGCCGGTATCTCCTCATAGTGGTAATGCAATGCAAGATACTCGAATTGAAAGCTATGGCGATAAAAAGATACAACAAATGAGCAAATACTATCACATTGTTATTGGAATTATCGCTATTGTTTTAGGCTCTTTTGGTGTGCACAAGTTTTTAATGGGACGCCGGTTGATTTGGATATTATACGCTATCTTTTGTTGGACGTTCATCCCTTTAATTATTGGCATTGTTGAAGGCATTCTTTATTTGTCTTGTTCGGAAGAAAAATTTGAAGAGAAATATCTTCATCGTGCTAATGATAGAAAATAAGGAGAATCAATATGTTCTGTAAGCATTGTGGAAATCAATTAGAAGAAAACGCTACGATTTGTATGAAGTGTGGTTGTCCGGTCGAACATACAAGCATTACTTCAACCAAAAAAGAAAAAAGTCATACCGTTGCTGGACTTTTAGCTGTATTTTTAGGTGGAGTGGGAGCCCATAAATTTTATTTAGGAAATATTTTGCTCGGTATTTTATTTTTAATCTTTTGTTGGACAGGTGTTCCTATCATCGTCGGTATTGTTGAAGGCATTTTATATTTAGATTGTCCGCAAAACCAATTTATGCAACGTTATGGATATCATAAGGAGAATAAATAACTATGGAAATTCGAAATCACTCAAAACTATCATTAGATTTACAAATTAATTTTTCTAAACAACTTTTTTGGCATTCTACCCGTAAAACGATTGTTACGGTTGAAGTGGTGTTATGCGCAATTATCGGTGTTGTTTTAGGCTTATACATTGAAAAATGGTGGATTGCCGTGGTTGCGGGTGTCGTAGCTATCGCTTTACCCATCGCTTTACATTTTATGCTCAGTCAAACCACCCAAAAGACATTACAAGAATCCGAAAAAGTAGAACAAACGGACCATACGGAAATGGAATATACTTTCTATGATGAAAAGATGGTCGTTAACATTATGTCTTTTGGTTTTTCCAATGCCTTAACTTATAACTATGACCAATTTCAGCAAATTATTGAAAATAAAGATCTCTTCGTCTTTATTCTAGAAAATAACCAAGCCTTATACGTTGAGAAAAAAGGCTTTTATAGCGATTATCAAAAACTTTCCGAAAAGCTTTCTTCTTACCCCATGTATCGTCGCTTTAAATGATAGAACTTCATTAACGAATAAATACGAAAAAATAAGACAAAATAATAAGGATGTGTATAGTTATGAATAGACAAAATACACATTCTTATTTTTTTATAAAATCGGAGAAAAAAAGAGAGAAGAAAAACGCGAAAAAATAATTAAAAAAATAGTTGCAAAACGAGATAAGAACATTATAATAAAAGCGTAAATCGGTAGGCGAGACTACCACAAAGATACGGATTGTTGCCGCGAAATAGTGGAGACACTATGAGAAGGTTAACAAGGAATGTCGACATCAAGGCATTCTTTAATACAATTTCATCGCTTTGTGATGTTGAAGCTCACACGTTGGATTTGAGAAGGATTTCAAAAAATACCGCTACCGATTTTGGTGGCGTTTTTTAATTTAAAAAGCTAGGAGGTAAATGAAAATGGAAGAAATGGAAAAAGTAACAGAAGAAATTTTATCTTTAATTCGTGAAACGAAATCAAACGAAGAATTAAAGGAAAAGTTAGAGCATTATCACGATAGTGATATTGCTAGTGTTTTTGCTTATTTAACAAAAGAAGAAAGATTACGACTTTATAATGTTTTAGGCGACCAGTCCATATCGGATATTTTCACTTATCTTGATAATGTTGAAGATTATATTGCTGAATTAGAAAATGATAAGGCTGCGGATATTATTGAATTAATGGACGCGGACGATGCGGTTGACGTATTAGATACATTAGAGGAAGAAGATAAAAAAGACATCGTTGAGCAAATGGATCAAGAAGCCCGTTACGATGTTCAAATGATTTCTTCTTATGATGAAGATGAAGTCGGTTCTAAAATGACCACGAACTTCATTCAAATTCCGAAGACTTTTACGATTAAAGAAGCAATGAAAGAGATCGTAAAAGAAGCACCAGAAAATGATAATATTGGGACAATCTATTTACATAATGAAGATGAAACTTATTTTGGTCAAATTGATTTAAAAGATTTAATTATCGCTAGAAGTACGGATTCTTTAATTGATATTGCAAAAGTGAATTATCCAACTCTTCACGATACGGATAAAGTGAGCGATTGTATTAATGATTTAAAAGAGTACGCTTTGGATATGATCCCTGTTTTAGATAAAGACAATCGCCTCATTGGTGTTATTACGAGTTCGGATATCGTTGAAGTCGTCGATGACGAAATGAGCGAAGATTATGCAAAACTCGCCGGTTTAACAAACGATGAAGATTTAAATGAACCTTTAAGAAAATCTTTAAAAAAGAGATTACCTTGGTTAGGCTTACTTCTCATTTTAGGTTTATGTGTTTCTCTAATTATTTCGCAATTTGAAGCGGTAATTGCTGTAATTCCAATGGTTGTTTTCTTTCAATCCATTATCTTAGATATGGCTGGAAACGTTGGAACGCAATCGCTAGCTGTCACTATTCGTGGCTTAGTTGATGAAGAAGTTGATAAAAAACATCTATGGAAAATGGTGTTTAAAGAAGTTCGTGTTGGTTTTTGTAATGGTTTAATTGTCGGCGCTACTTCTAGTTTAATGGTATTTTTATTCTTACTTATTCAACATCGTCCGATTACCGGAGATACTTTCTTAATGCATGATGCCATGTATTTAGCGCTTTGTGTATTCTGCGCTTTAGTTTTAGCGCTTACCTTAGCGAGCTTTGTTGGCACCACTATTCCGATTTTCTTTAAGAAAATTAAAGTCGATCCAGCTGTGGCTTCAGGACCATTAATTACGACACTTAACGATATTGTCGCAGTTGTAACATATTATGGGTTATGTATGCTCTTTTTTAGTGTTATACTTTAATCGGTGATAGTTATGAAAAAAAGAACGAAAAGAAAAGATGAAAAATTAGAAAAAAAACCAGTAGAAAGAAAAATAAGACCCGAAGAAAAGCTTTATGAATTTAAAGTGCATAAACCTTTACCATTAATGGAATATTTAATGTTAAAACTTCCGTCTTTAGGTCGTAACAAAATTAAAAGCATTTTAGCGCATTATCAAGTATTAGTGGACGGCATGCCAGTCACTCGTTTTGATTTTGAATTAGCGTCTGAAGATGTGGTTACCGTTTTAAAATATGGTAAAAAAGAAAAGGGTAAAGGAAAAGAACCCTTTGATTTACCAATTATCTATGAAGATGAAGATTTTATTGTCATTAATAAGCCGAGTGGATTATTAAGCATTGCTTCTGATAAAGAAAGAGAAAAAACAGCGTATCGCATGTTAAATAATTATGTACGTCAAAAAGACCCGAAGAGTCGTATCTTTATTTTGCATCGGATTGATAAAGATACCTCCGGTGTTTTAGTGGTATGTAAAAATGTCAAAATTCGGGATGCTTTACAAAAGCATTGGAATGAAAGAGTCATGGATCGCGGCTATTATGCCGTAGTAGAAAGTGCAATGGATAAACCCAAAGGAACTTTCCATACTTGGCTCATTGAAAATTCTACCAATTTAATGTTTAGTTCGCATAAAAAAGGAGAAGGACAAGAAGCCATTACCCATTATGAAGTCATGGAGGATAATGGGACCTATTCTTTATTAGATGTGCATATTGATACGGGAAGAAAAAATCAAATCCGCGTTCATTTAAAAGAAGCTGGTCATCCGATTATCGGTGATGATAAATACGGAAATGGGGTCAATCCTTTAAAACGATTAGGACTTCATGCCTATCTTTTAGCGTTTGAGCATCCATTAACGAAAAAGAAAATGGTGTTTAAAGCACCGATACCTAAAGAATTCTTAGATTTAATTCATACAAAAAAGAAAAAATAGTTTTGAATGTAAGTAAGTCTTTATATTATAATATATATACTAATAATTTTTATTAATAATCTATCGAACAAAATTAAAAAAAGAGGGGGGCACCATATGTTAAAAAAAATGAAACCGTTATTAGAAAAATTAAAAGATGCTCTTTTATCTGTAGCACCGATTACCATTATTGTGGTTGTTTTATATTATACAGGATTAATATCGCATCGTGCAGATCCAAACTATGCCGTTTCTCAGTTTGACTTTACGCTATTTTTAGTTTCAGCAGCGTTTTTAGTTTTAGGTATGGCGCTTTTTACCTTAGGCGCTGACCAAGCCATGATGCCGATGGGGAACGCGATTGGTTCATCATTAACGAAAACGAAAAAAATTATCATCATTGTGTTACTTGCCCTTTCTTTAGGCGCTTTAATTACCATGGCGGAACCGGATTTATCTGTGTTAGCAGACCAAGTACCGATTAATAAATATCTGCTCATCTTTATTGTAGCAGCGGGCGTTGGTTTATTCTTAGTCATTGGTATTCTTCGCGTTCTTTTCCAAAAGAGTTTAAACATTCTTCTTATCGTATTTTATGGCTTAGTCTTCATGATGGCCAATCTTTGTAATAAATCCTTCTTACCTTTATCTTTTGATTCAGGTGGCGTAACCACAGGACCGATTACGGTACCATTTATTATGGCGTTATGTGCAGGCTTTGCCGCGACACGTGGTGGTAAAAAATCAAACGAAGACTCCTTTGGTTTAATTGCTTTATGTTCCATTGGACCTATCTTCTGTGTCGTTTTAATGGGTATCTTCTTTAAAGGAAATCCAATTTATGAACCAGAAGCCGCTAAAGAATATACAAGTATTTTCCAAGCTTTATTTTCAGGAATGCCTAAAACTTTAAAAGAAGTTACCATTGCAATTTTACCGGTTGTGGCGTTCTTCTATATTTATCAAGCCTTTAAAATTAAATTACCTAAGAGACAATTAATTAAAATTGGCGTAGGTGTTGTTTATACCTTTGTTGGCTTAATCTTATTCTTAAACGCTGTTAACGTTGGCTTTAGTTCAGTTGGTTTAAAGATTGGTGAAAGTATTGCGAAATATGGTGAAGTGAACGGAAAACCATGGCTAATTGTTTTATTAGGTGGCATTATTGGTTTAGTAGTTGTTTTAGCAGAACCTGCCGTTGCCGTTTTAAATAAACAAGTTGAAGAAATCAGTGGTGGCACCATCACCAAACGTTCGATGCTTTTATCTTTATCTCTTGGTGTGGGTGTTTCCATCGCTTTAAGTATTATTCGTATCCACTATCAATTTAGCATTATGTACTACTTAGTACCTGGTTATATCGTAGCCATCGGGTTATCGTTTATGGTACCAAAGTTATATACCGCTATCGCATTTGACTCGGGCGGTGTTGCTTCTGGACCGATGACTTCAACCTTTATTCTTCCTTTCGCTATTGGAGCTTGTAACATTTTAGCGCCTGGCGGAGTTATGAATTATGCCTTTGGTATTGTAAGTATGGTCGCATTAACCCCATTATTAACCATTCAATTCTTAGGCTTTAAAATGGTCGCAGCCGAATCCTTATCTCGTCGTGCAGCTCGCAAGAGAATTCGTGAAGAAAACGAAGCACAAATTATCTATTTTGAATAGGAAGGAGGAACCATCATGGCAATTAAAAAATCTGTAGTGAATAAAGAAAATCCACCCGCAATACAATTTAAGAAAATTAAACTCTTAATTACGATTGTGGATCGTGGTCAAGCCATTAAAATCTTAAATGAAAACAAAAAACATGATGTAACGGTACAAACGGTTTTATTAGGTTATGGTACCGCCTCCATTGTTCTTGATTATTTAGGCTTAGGTGACATTAAAAAAGATGTAGTCTTAAGCTTAATTAAAGAAGAGAAGAAAGATGAAATTTTAGAAGGAATAAGAAAAAAATTCGAACACCTTCAAGGCATTGCCTTTACAGTTCCTATTTCAAGTATGATTGGCTTATCGCTTTATAAATTTATTACGATGAGTCCAATTGATAGCAAAACGGGAGGAAAATAACATGGAAAACAAAAATGAATTTGAATTAATTTTATGTATCGTTAATAAAGGTTATACCGATTTAGTGATGGAAGCCGCATCACGTTCTGGCGCTCGAGGTGGCACGGTTTTAAGAGGCCGTGGTTCCGGTAATGAAGAAGCAGAAAAGTTATATGGAATTACCATCACCCCAGAAAAAGAATTAGTGATGATCGTCGTTCCTAAAACCATTAAAGATGCGGTGTTAAAAGAAATCTATACCGAAGCGGGTTTAGATACCCGCGGACAAGGGATTGCCTTTACTATGCCAGTAGATGATGTCGTTGGTATTTCATTACCCGAAGAAAAGAAAGAAGAAAATGAATAAAGAAAGCGTGTTTTAAAAATGGAAGAAAATCAAAAGAGTTTTAAAGAAAAATGGAGTCGTTTTTGCCACAAAGTTAATGATATTTGTGACATCATTTTCTCGTGGTTTAAAAATTTACTCGACCACCATGGCTTATTACTTTTTGCCATTTTTCTTTCCTTATGCGCTTTAGGCATTCGTTATGCCGTATTTAAATATCCAAGTCATGATATATACGCTTTTATCTTCCCTTGGATTCGTAATTTTAGAGAAAATGGAAATCTAGCGTATCTAAAGAGTATGCAAGGAGATTATCCTCCTTTATATATGACTTTATTAGCGTTAATGAGTTATCTCCCAGCAGGGCCGGAAATAACAACACAAAGATATACATATTTTCTCTATGATATGTTTTATGTCAAAACCTTAAGTTTTATCTTTGATTTTGTTTTAGCGTTTGGTATTTATAAATTGGTTAGCTTAAAAAATAAAGATAACCACCTATTATGTTTTATTAGTTATGTGGTTCCGTTATTTTTACCAACAGTGCTTGTTAACTCCGCTTTCTGGGGACAATGCGATGTCATTTATGTTTCTTTAGTGGTGTGGAGTGTTTATTTTGTTTTAAAAGACAAAGGAATAACGGCCAGTATTTTCTTAGGCTTAGCGTTCTCTCATAAATTACAAACGATATTTATCATTCCGCTTTATGGATATTTATGGTTAAAGCAAAAATATAAATTACGTTATTTTATCATTTCTTTCTTAACTGTATTTATTACCTTCTTGCCCGCTTATATAGCCGGAGCACCATTTGCCGCACCATTTGAAAAGTACGGCAACTTAACGCAAGAATATATGAATCCAAATTATAATTCCGGTTCGATATACGCTTTTATCCAAGATATATCGTTTAAATCGAACAATGTTTCAGGAGATCCCAATAAATATGCAAACGATGTATATCGTCTAATTCATTATGGTGGAATCATTTTTGCTTTAGCGATGAGTTTCTTCTTCTTAATGATTTTATATAAAAAAGATATTCAACCTACGTTAGAAAAGATGGTCTCCATTGGCGCATTCTATGCAATCTTACTACCATTTACTTTACCGCATATGCATGAAAGATATTTCTTCATGGCGGATATTATGGTTTTAGCGTATTGCTTAGTGAATAAAAAGAAATATTGGCTAATCTTTGTAGCGCAGCTCGCCTCCATGATTACATTAATGCCCTATATCTTTAATTCTTATATTATTTCTTCATGGGGACATCATACGTTAAGAATTGCTGCTTTATTAAATTTATTCATGCTATATGTCATTTTTAAAGATATTATTTCTCCAGGGAATAAAGCGCAAAGCGCTTCGTTAGAAAAAATAGAGAATTAGAAAATTTTTATGAAAACGGCCTCATTTTGAGGTCTTTTTTAGTGTTGTAAAGGGTTACATTAATTTTAATGTTTGTTATGTTCTTTTCATTATTCTAATATTAATGTAACGAGAATTCAAAAAAATTGACAGATTCAAAGCAATTTTTTGCAATTCTTACGGGGAGGTTTTTATGAAAAATTTACGTAAAGTCCTTACGATGGGAGGATTTTTATTCGCCATCGGAGCACTTCTTTTCCCAAACAATATGAAAACGGAAACAAAAGAAGATACTCATGAACATTCTAAAATTATTAGAAGAGCAGATGACACATGTGAACATGAACAAAAAAGTGGAACCTATATTGAAACTTTAGAACCAACATGTTCTAGAGAAGGAACTGCAATATATCGCTGCTCCAAATGTGATCAAAACGTTACTGTTACTTTAGCCAAAAATCCTTCTAACCATACAAATGGAGAATATGAAAACGGAACGTGGAAATGCTGCGGCTTAACCGAAAGTTTCGTTAGAACCATGGATGGCTGGAATTCCAATATTTATCATATGGATATGGATGGCACCAAGTCATGGGCAGCTGAAGTTAATTTAAAAAACGAAAGACTTACCGATGAATCAAAAGGAAATAATGCTTTAAGTTTCGTTGCAGAAGTTTTTACTTATGAAAAAGATTCTTGCGGAATTAATGATGCTGGTACAGGCACTTGGGATTCTCGTGCTTGGAATAAAGGTGGCTGGACCTTCAGATCAGACTGGTGGGGCTGGGGCTACTGGAACGATGATGGTAGAGGTGTTTACGATCACTTTGGTGGCGATAGCATTTGGACCGATCAATTTGTAAAGCCATCCGAAAATATGGATGTTAACATGGTGGTAAAATTCAATGCGGATATCGGAAGATTATCCATTCGTTTACAATATCACTCCAACATGTCTGACTATGCAAATATTGCTGATAAAACCATGATTTATTACGCACGTGATATTACTTATCGTGGTGGAATGCGTTTCAGCTTTGGCGCTGAAAAAGCAAGAGTTACAGTTAATTCTATTAAAGTCTTAAACGATTCTGAATTAAAAACCATGCAATTCGCTGAAGATTGGATGTATATGCGTAGAAATGGCGGAAACTCCATTTGTGGTTATTTAACTGGTACTAATTATAGTACGTTAAGTGACTTAGTTACTCGTTATACTGCTATGACAAGTGAAGAACAAACACGCACCAATTCCCTTCTTTGGAATGAACCATGTGATTTAGCTACCACAATTGCTTATATTCAATCTTATTTAGCAATTAAAGGCGCACCAGCAGAATCTTCCTTAGCGAATGGAAACTATGCGGTATTAACTTCAAATAGCAGTACCTACTTAGTTATCTTCATTTCTTTAGTCGGCGTACTTGCCATTGCTGGTTATTATTTCTTAAATAAAAAAAGAGTTTTAAAATAATTAAAGAAAATAAATAAAAAGAGAAGGAACCTCGACCCTTTATAAGGAAATTCCTTCTTTTTTTATGCTTGAAAAAGTAAAAAAAGTAAACTATAAAAACTATGTTTTTCTTTATCTCTCATTAGCCTTGGCTAAGTCGGTGCGAAGGCTTTTCAAATATTTAATAAGAAAAAAATAAAAAAACTCTTGACGCTAGAAAATAGTTAATATACAATACAAGAGCGTTTGTACGCATACGCGTGATGCCCACACTTTGGGCCTTATTTTATGAGGGGTATTGATACACCCGGTATTGTGTGCGTACGATCTGACATTTATCGTCTCTTGAAAGGAGGACAAATCATGCCAACAATCAACCAATTAGTCCGTAATGGACGTGTAAAGAGTGTTTTCAAATCCAAAGCACCAGCTTTGAATAGAAGATGGAACTCTCTTGCCAAAAAAGAAACCGTTCAAAATGCAGCTCAAAAGCGTGGTGTTTGCACCCGTGTCGGTACAATGACACCTAAGAAACCAAACTCTGCTTTAAGAAAATACGCTCGTGTACGTCTTTCTAATGGTTATGAAGTTACCGCTTATATCGGTGGTGAAGGACACAACTTACAAGAGCACTCCACAGTTATGATTCGTGGAGGCCGTGTAAAGGATTTACCAGGTGTTCGTTACCATATTATCCGTGGAACTCTTGACTGCGCTGGAATTGACAAACGTAGACAAGGCCGCTCTCAATACGGTACCAAAAAACCAAAAGCCGCTAAATAATTTGAGATTACGAGAAGTATATATCCAATAATAAAAGGGAAGGAGGAAAATATATGCCACGTAAAGGAAGCGTTGCCAAACGCGATGTGTTACCAGATCCAATTTACAATTCAAAGCTTGTAACACGTTTAATTAATAAGATTATGATTGATGGTAAAAGAGGCACAGCCCAAACCATCTTATACAGAGCCTTTGCTAAGATCGAAGCCAAAACTGGTAAACCAGCCATGGACGTATTTGCAACCGCTATTAATAACATTATGCCAGAACACGAATTAAAAGTTCGTCGTATTGGTGCTGCTAACTACCAAGTCCCAGTTGAGGTCTCTCCAGAAAGAAAAGTAACCTTAGGACTTCGTTGGTTAGTTAACTACGCTCGTTTAAGAAGCGAAAAGACTATGGAAGACAAACTCGCTGGTGAAATTATCGATGCCGCTAACGGCACAGGCGCATCAGTGAAGAAACGTGATGATACGCATAAAATGGCAGAAGCTAACAAAGCTTATGCACATTATCGTTGGTAAGCCTGAGAGGAGATTTTTATGGCTCGTAAATATGACTTACATGAAACTCGTAATATCGGCGTAATGGCCCATATTGATGCGGGTAAAACTACAACTACTGAACGTATCTTGTTCTACACCGGTAAAATTTACAAAATCGGTGAAGTCCACGATGGTGGTGCCACCATGGACTGGATGGTCCAAGAACAAGAACGTGGTATCACCATTACCTCCGCTGCTACAACGGCAGAATGGAAGGGACATCGTATTAACATTATCGACACTCCAGGGCACGTCGACTTCACTGTAGAAGTTGAACGTTCTCTCCGTGTTCTTGATGGTGCTATTACCGTTCTTGATGGTAAAAATGGTGTTGAACCACAAACCGAAACCGTTTGGAGACAAGGATCCAAATATGGAGTTCCTCGTATCGTCTTCGTTAACAAATTAGACGCTATTGGTGCTGACTTCGAAATGTGTGTGGAAACATTACACTCTCGTTTAGCCGCCAATGCCGCTCCTGTTCAATACCCAATCGGTCTTGAATCCCGCCTCAAAGGCGTTATCGATATCGTTGAAATGAAAGCTTGGGAATATAGTGATGATAAGACAGTTCCACCTGTTGAAGTCCCAATCCCAGAAGAATATAAAGACAAAGTAGAGACGCTCCGTATGGAACTTCTTGAAAAGTTAGCTGCTTTCAATGATGACTTAATGATGAAAGTATTAGAAGGCGAAGAACCAACAATTGAAGAAATTAAAGCCACCATTCGTAAGGCCGTTTTAACTGGTGAATTCTTCCCAGTATTCTGCGGTTCTGCTTATAAGAATAAAGGTATTCAATTACTTCTTGATGGTGTCGTGGACTACTTACCAAGCCCATTAGATATTCCACCAACTGTTGGTACATTACCAGATGGCACACAACACGCTTGTGTTCCTGATGATAATGCTCCTTTAGCCGCTTTAGCTTTCAAAATTGCTACGGACCCATTCGTTGGTCGTTTAGCATTCTTCCGTGTTTATACCGGTACTGCTAAATCTGGTTCTTACGTTTTAAATTCCACCAAAGGTGTAAAAGAACGTTTTGCCCGTTTAGTTTACATGCACTCCAATCACCGTCAAGAAGCTGAAGAAGTACCTGCTGGTGATATCGCTGCTGCAATCGGTTTAAAAAATACCACAACTGGTGATACTTTATGTGATGAGAAATTCCCAATCGTTCTTGAAAAGATGGAATTCCCAGAACCAGTTATTGAAGAAGCTATTGAACCTAAGACCAAAGCTGATCAAGATAAGATGACTGCGGCCTTAATTAAATTAGCTGAAGAAGACCCAACCTTCCGTGTTCATACCAATAATGAAACCGGACAAACGATTATCGCTGGTGTCGGTGAATTACACCTTGACATTATCGTTGACCGTTTAAAGAGAGAATTCAATGTCCAATGTAACGTGGGTGCCCCACAAGTTGGATATCGTGAAACGATTCGTAAAACTGCTGAATGTGAAGGTAAATACATTAAGCAATCTGGTGGTCGTGGTCAATATGGTCACGTTTGGATTCGCTTTGAACCGAACCCAGATAAAGGATTCGAATTCGTCGACGCTATCGTCGGTGGTTCCGTCCCACGTGAATACATTAAGCCAACCCAAGATGGTTTAAAAGATGCCTTAGATCGTGGTTTAGTTGCTGGATTCCCAGTCGTTGATATTAAAGCTACCTTATTTGATGGTTCTTATCACGATGTCGACTCCTCTGAAGCCGCTTATAAAATTGCTGCTTCTATGGCTTTAAAAGAAGCGGCTAAGAAATGCGATCCTGTCATTCTTGAACCAATTATGAAGATTGAAGTCACTGTCCCAGAACAATACTATGGTGATGTCGTTGGTGATATTGCTAGACGTCGTGGACAAATGACTGGTGAATCTCAAAGAGGTAATGCCAAAATTATCGAAGCTGAAGTACCACTCGCTGAAATGTTTGGTTACGTTACCGACCTTCGTTCCTTCACACAAGGTAGAGGCAACTACACCATGCAATTCGATCACTTTGGTGAATGCCCACGCTTCATTGCTGATGAAATCATTAAAAAATCCGGCATGAGCAATCGATAGATATTGATTTTATTATCAATTTGCTATAATATGAATTCGTTGAATAACATTTAAAAAAGGAGGAAATTCAAACAATGGCAAAAGAAAAATTTGATAGAAGTAAAACGCACGTTAACATTGGTACCATCGGACACGTTGACCATGGTAAAACCACTTTAACTGCAGCCATCACCAATGTTCTTGCAAAACAAGGTGGTGCAAAGGCTACCGCTTACGACCAAATCGACGCGGCACCTGAAGAAAAGGCTCGTGGTATTACAATTAATACCGCTCACATCGAGTACACAACCGCAAAACGTCACTATGCACACGTCGACTGCCCAGGGCACGCTGACTATGTTAAAAACATGATTACTGGTGCAGCCCAAATGGATGGTGCTATTCTTGTAGTAGCAGCTACCGATGGTGTTATGCCACAAACTCGTGAACACATCTTACTTGCACGTCAAGTCGGTGTTCCTTACATCGTCGTCTTCTTAAATAAGACTGACCTTGTTGATGACCCAGAATTAATCGACTTAGTCGAAATGGACGTCCGTGACTTATTAAGCTCTTACGGATTCCCAGGAGACGAAGTTCCTGTGATTCGTGGTTCTGCTCGTTTAGCCCTTGATGGCGATCCAGAAGCAGAAAAAGCAATCCTTGAATTAATGGATGCTGTTGATAGCTATATTCCAGATCCAGTTCGTAGCAATGACAAACCATTCTTACTCCCAATCGAAGACGTTATGACCATTTCTGGTCGTGGTACCGTCGTTACTGGTAGAGTTGAACGTGGTATGTTAAAGCTCGGTGACGAAGTTGAAATCGTTGGTATCAAACCAACCAAGAAATCCGTCGTTACTGGTATTGAAATGTTCCGTAAATCCCTTGATTATGCGGAAGCAGGCGATAACGCTGGTGTTCTTTTAAGAGGTGTCAACCGTGACGAAGTCGTCCGTGGACAAGTCTTAGCAAAACCAGGCTCCGTTACCCCACACACCAAATTCACAGCTTCTGTGTACGTTTTAACCAAAGAAGAAGGTGGACGTCATACTTCCTTCCGTTCGAACTATCGTCCTCAATTCTACTTCCGTACCACCGATATTACTGGTGTAGTTACTTTACCAGAAGGTATCGAAGTTGTTATGCCAGGTGACAACGTTGAATTCACCGTTGAATTAATTCACCCAGTCGCAATTGAAAAAGGTACCAAATTCTCCATCCGTGAAGGTGGACGTACCGTTGGTGCAGGTACCGTTAACGAAATTATTAAGTAATTTTGTCAACTAACTAAAAATGAGTGATAGGTTTTTCCTATCACTCTTTTTTTCGTTAACTAGGAAATTGTATTTAATAGAAGAAAACGAAAAAAAGAAAAGATAAGTG
>ERZ808275.117-NODE-117-length-48249-cov-5.015189_pt1 | contig 48249 bp, 38 predicted proteins | sample MGYA00520894_ERZ808275 | MGnify/ENA primary metagenome ERZ808275 (study PRJEB31516, sample SAMN03275598) | gut metagenome | biome: mammalia-associated habitat; material: feces | host: Papio cynocephalus | place: Kenya | collected 2012-08-03 ... | reverse complement strand
CACTTGCGAGTGGTTGGATTGAGTGGACTCGAACCACCGACCCCCACCTTATCAGGGTGGTGCTCTAACCAGCTGAGCTACAATCCATCATATATATAAAGCATATAAATTTAACCTTTAGTTAATTTTAAATGCTGTGTTATTATACACAATCAAATTGTTATTGTCAATAAATAACGACAATTTTTTTAAAAAAACTAAAAGTAAATTCTTAAAGCAAATTTTGTCCTAGTTTACAGAGGAATTTACTTTAAGAATTTATAGTAAAAAATGCTATATAATCTCTTCAAACCATTTTATTAAAATCTTTTTAGCGAGTTCTGTATTGACATAGGCAAGCCAACGAAGTTTTGCATTATTGACAAGTTCACCATTGCTATTTTTGTCCACAATGATTTCAATTTTATCGTTTTCGTTTATTTTTGTATAAGCGGGGAATTTTGTTTTACTATCATTAATTATCGCATATTTAAATGCAAAACCAATATCTTTATGAATTTTAAAAGCAAAATCCAAAACAGTGCTATATTTGGGCATATATTTGATTTCCCCAGAACGTGTTTTAACTTTAATTATGTCAGAATCCAAATTATTTATGTTATCTTCATCAATAATCTCATTAAATCTTCCGTCTAAAGTACCAATTCTTAACTTTTGATATTCATCAAGTGACAAAAGATAAATCCTGAAATAGTTTTTAATTTTATCTTTTGCAACAAAGTAAGGGAAGTCTGAAAAACTACCTATTTGTGCATCCACAATACGTAAATTTAGCGAATTTTTATTTAATTTAGACAAAAGCATATTAATTGTTGATGTTTTGTCGAGATTGTTGTTGTATATTATATAGATTACATAATTAGGAACTTTCATCAGTTGCCCTTGGGAAATATCTTTTATTTTTATGTTTTTATTTAACACAAGAAGTTCATCAAAGACTTTTCTTTCAGATAAAGAATCCAAAACGATATTTTTTAAGTTATCCTCAGAAAATAATTCTTTTAAAGATCGCATTAAATTATCAATATGTTTAACATTACTATTATGATAATGATTGTATTGTTCAAGATAATTCAATCCATCCTGCTTATGCACAATTTTAAAACATTCGTTTTTTATTTGGATATAAAAATATTCAGCTTTTAACGCTTTTGCAATAGGTAATACCCATTTTTCAGTTTCTCTAACTTTTTCTAATTGTTTAGGATAATTAAATGTATCAATTGTTTTCAAATTATGTAATCGGTCAGCAAATTTTATACAAAAACCTAAAGGATTTTTTTTGCCAATTGCAATAAGTTTTTTAAATGTTTGTTCTTCTGCTGAAGATTTAACAAAGTTGGGGTCTTCATAAATTTCTGTGTTATCATAGATATATTTTGTTTTATCAATAGCACTGACACAATCCACCATTTCAGCAATATTTTTGTTAAAATCGGTTTTTATTTGTTCTAGGGAATAATCACAATCTTCCACCGTATCGTGAAGCAATGCACCACAAATTGTATCTTCATTAAATCCAAGTTTTGCCAAAATTATTGCAACTTCAACAGGATGGGATATGTATGGAGTTCCGTCTTTTCTTGTTTGATTTTTGTGCAAATCAAAAGCCTTGTTAAATGCTTTTTTAATTATGCTTTGATTTGCATCTTTTTTTGTACAACTTAAAAGATATTCAAATCTTTGATTAATTTCCTCAAACATCAATACCCTCCTTGATGTATCTATAAACAGTATCGTCTTCTCTGTTGGAGATTTTAGCAAATCTAAACGCATTTGCCTCAAAAATTGTGCTTAGCAAAAGGTCAATTCTGTTTTTTATTATGGCAATTTTTTGAGATTCTGAGAGTTCGCTTGAAAGTTCGTTTTGCGATGTATATAATCTTTTAAATAAATTTACAATATCTTTTATGCTGTCATCCGTATCAATCATATAGTCATTAAATTTTAACAAGTCATAAAGTTCACCATCGGGAATATCCAAAAGTTTTTTAGAAAGAATAATAAATTGAGCGCAAGGATTATGCTCTCTACCTCTTGAGATTGTATTGACAGTGCCCACACCACCAATATATTTGGAGTTTGATAATGGATTGTTCAAAATTATGTAAGATTTATCCTGATTTTCGATACTGGACAAAGTAATAAATATATTTTGACTATTATAATCAATTTCTCCTACATAAACGTTTCCAAACTCGTTATAATGAGCTTCAATTTTATTTGGCTCATCTTTATTTATTGTTTTTAAAAATTTCAAAGCATCAACTCTGTTTCTTTTTACAGAGGATAAAACCTTGACGTTTGTATTTAATTCGTCCTCTTTAAAAATACTTAAAACGCCATAATTTAAAGTATTTTTAATGTTTGAATGCACTTCACCTTTATACGAATCATTGTTATAATAATAAATTAAATAGTTTCCAATAAACTTGTCATAATTGATTTTTTTAGCGGGGTCTAGTTTAGAGAATAAAAAGTCATCTACGCTTATACCAAAAGCCTCTTTTAAAGCAATTAAAAATGATATTGATGGTTCAGAGTTTTTTGTCAGATAATTGTTTATACTTGATTGAGAAAAACCTGTTTTAAATGCAATTTCTTTTTGTGTGTATTGCATAGTCAATTCTTTTAAATTTTCTTTAAACATATTATTCATAAAATTATATCCTTTAAAATTATATATACATATATTTTATGAAATTGTCAATCATTATAATCGTCATATTATTAAAATTGTAAACAACCAAATTCATTTTAATAAATTTTGGTGTATAATAATGAATTTTTTATGACAAAATTCCCCATAATCTCTAAAAAAATGCAAATTGCTAGCAATATCAAAGAAATATTAACTCAGCAATTTGCATTTAACTATAAAACCCAAAAATGAAAAACATATTAAATTTACTCGCCTTTATGGTCAAACTCGTGAGCGCAAGGGCAGGAGCCTTTTGCGTAGCATTTCTCATCATATTTGATGCCATTTTTATCATAATAATCTTTCACCGCTGCTTTTACAGCCTCTTCAGCCAAAACAGAGCAGTGAATTTTATGAGTTGGCAATCCACCCAAAGCCTCAACAACAGCCTTGTTTGAAAGTTCCAATGCTTTTGAAATAGGTTGTCCTTTTATCATTTCAGTGGCGATAGAAGATGTTGCAATAGCACTTCCACAGCCAAATGTCATAAATTTAACGTCTGTGATAATTTGAGTATCTTTATCGACTTTAATATACATACGCATTATATCGCCACACTTAGCATTTCCAACTTCACCAATTCCATCTGCATCTTGCATTTCCCCAACATTTCTTGGATTTTTAAAATGGTCCATAACTTTTTCACTATAAAGCATATTTTCTAACTCCTTTTTGTAACTCATCCCACACGGGGCTAATTTTTCTTAAATATTCAACGACTTTTTTTACCGCATCAATAGTTTTATCAATTTCTTCTTCTGTTGTGTATTTAGATAATGTCAAACGCAAACTTCCGTGAGCAACTTCGTGTGCTAATCCCAATGCAAGTAAAACGTGGCTAGGGTCAAGCGAACCACTAGTGCAAGCCGAACCACTTGACGCACATATACCTTCTTCGTTTAAAAGCAACAGCAAACTTTCACCCTCAATTCCTTCAAAACACATATTAAAATTATTTGGCAAACGATTGATTTTATCTCCATTAATTTTGCTATGTGGAATTTTACTAAGTTCTTCAAAGAGTTTGTCACGCAAAGTTTTTTCCCTTTTTGACACTTCAGGCATTTCATTTATAGCGTCTTCTAGTCCAACAGCCATACCAACAATACCAGGCAAATTTTCTGTTCCTGCTCTTCTATTTTTTTCTTGCGCACCGCCGTAAATATAGTTAAAAAGAGGAATGCTTTTTTTGCAATATAAAGCACCAACACCCTTTGGTGAATGGAATTTATGGCCAGACATTGAAAGCATATCTATGTTCATTTCTTTCACATCCACAGGAATATGTCCGATTGCTTGAACAGCATCTGTATGGAAAATAACCCCGTTTTGATGGCATATTTCTCCAATTTCCTTTACAGGTTGAATTGTCCCGATTTCATTATTTGCAAACATTATTGTCACAGCTACGGTATCTTTTTTAATGGCATTTTTCAAATCTTCAGTTTTAATAATTCCATTTTCATACACAGGCAAATATGTGATTTCAAAACCTTGTTTTTTTAATTCATCAAGAGCGTGCAAAACCGCGTGATGTTCAATTTGCGATGTAATAATATGTTTTTTATTTTTTAAAGCACCATATTTTGCAATACTTGCAATAGCCCAGTTGTCACTCTCACTTCCGCCAGATGTAAAATATATTTCATCTTTATCAGCATTAATACATTTTGCCACTTTTTCTCTTGCACATTCCAAATGTTCCTTTGCAATTTGACCCAAAGAGTGCAAACTACTTGCATTACCATAAATCTCTTTAAAAAAAGGCTCCATTGCTTTAAAAACTTTGTCTGAAACTTTTGATGTTCCCGCATTATCTAAATATATCAAAATTACTTTGCTCCTTTAATTCCTACTAAAATAGTATGATTTGATTATATATAATTAATACCAACTTGTCAACAGTTTTTATTTTAGTTAAAAAACAAATTAACATATTTTTAAAATTAAAGTTTTAAATAAATTAAGAGCAAATATTTCTGCTTGTCACTCTAAAATTTTTTATAAATACAATGATAGTAAGAGTATTATTTACCAAAAATTGACACTTAACACTTTTATATGATATAATCTTTAAGTTTTTTAAATTAAAGGAGTTATTATGAGGTCACTCAAACAGTGTTTAACTGATATAAAAAATAGCAACAATATTGCAATATTTACACACTCATCACCAGATGCTGATGCACTTGCTTCAGCTGTTGCACTTAAAAAACTTATTAAAAACAACCTTCAAAATAGCAATAAAATAATAGACTTATTTTTTGATACGGACGAGATTAGTGAAATAAACGGAGCCATTATAAAAGGCGTGGCACACAATTTAGAACGTTGTAATAGTTACGATTTAGCCATAGCATTAGATTGTGCAAGTTTATCAAGACTCGGGAAGTACAGAACATTGTTTGAACAATGTAAAAATAAAATTAATTTTGACCACCATATAACAAATGAAAATTTTGGTGACAATAATTTGATTTTAAAAACTTCTTCAACTTGCGAAGGGCTTTATTTAATTGCAAAAAATAAAAATTTATTTATTCCAGATGATGTTTGCAGTTTGATATATTCTGGAATGATAACCGACACAAACAATTTAACCCAAGGAACAATTACAATCCAAACCCTTAAAATTATAACCGATTTTTTAGAAAGAAAAATTAATTTAGACGCATTAAACGAACATTTTTTTAAGAATAATACAAAATCAAAAGCATTTTTGCTAAAAAAAGCATTGGACTCTTTAAAATTTTATTATCACGATAGAATTGCAATTATGAACTTAACAAAAGAAAATTTAACTTTATGCAACGCAACTATGGACGATACTTTAGGCATAGTAAATCATGGCATTGAAATAAAGGGTGTGGATATAGCAATTCTTGCAATCAAGCAGGAAGATAATTATTATGTAAGCTTGCGTAGTAAAAATGGTATAGACGTTTCAAATTTAGCGCATACTTTGGGCGGTGGAGGACATAGCCAAGTTGCCGCTTTTGTTTGGAACAGCAATTTGACTGAACTTTTGGATAAACTGCTACCGTTATGTAAAGAAGAATTACAAAACCACCCACAAGAAAAAGTTGAAGATTTATTTGGTGGAGATTGTTAAATAAACAAATACATAAAATTTCCTTTACATCTTTTTTCAATTAATTATAACTGAATTTATTAGATTACCGCTCTTTTTTAATAAATCCTACTATTAAATTCTACTATTCAATAATCTTTTTATTTTAGTTTACTTCAGTTAAAAAATGACAAAAATTTACTATTTTTGTCATTTTTTTTGATAATAAGACAAATTTTTCATACATTTTTTTGGATTTTTTAAACAACATATTTTAGGGGTAAAAAAATGAAAAAGAAAATATGTTTAAAGATTATAACAATTATTTGTTTAGTTTTATGTGCTTTTGCTTTTTTATTTAAAGAAAGCACAACAGTTTATGCAGATGAAGACTTAATGATGGTTGTATCATTTGGCACTGGCAAAGTTGAAACCACTGCAACATCAGCAACTTTAAATTTTAATTTAAAAATAACATCTGAAAATTTTGATAATGGTCAAAATTTGGTCAACGATACTTTTAAAAATATATCAGAAAATATAAAAAGTTTAAATAGTGAAAATGTAGCAATTATCACTTACAGTTCGTGCTACCCTGTTTTTAACGACTCATTAAAATTATACAATTTTAGTTGTAGTTTTGATGTCAAAACAAAAGATATTAACTCAATAAACGATGTAATTAAAATTGTTGCCGAAAATGAAAACGTTAGTTTTTATGGAGTTAATTATCATTTAGATGATGAGCAAAAATTTTACTTGGAAGCTTTGGACAAAGCTAAAGAAGACGCTTTGGTAAAAGCCCAAAATTTTAACTCACATTTAAAATTAAAAGCAATAACTAGCATAAATGTTTACAGTTATTCAGGCGGAGCACAAACTGGAAAAATAATTATTGAAGCAAACATAAAAGGCATTTTTGTAAGCCCTGGCGAAGATAAAGAAAATAGCAGTCAAGTATTCAATTCTCATATTTAAAATTTATTTATAAAAAATTAACAATATAAAACATAAGCAAAAACAAATTCCCATTATCTTTAAAAAATGTTAACAAGAAACAATTCAAATTTAATAGAAACTAAAAAAATCCCCATAAGTTAAGGTATTTATAAGAAAAGCATTAAAACCAATTAAAATCCTGTTAAATATTTGTAAAAACCAATAAAGTATGATATTATTTAAAGAAAAGAGGGGATAAAATGAATATTGTTACAATAGCCAGCACACTTTCAAAAGTGGCAAAAATTAAAAAAGTTGACGATAACGAATATGAAATTGTTACCGAAGCAAAAATTGATAGTAGAACACCCATAAAAATGTATTTAAGAAAAACGGGAAATGACATTATCATTTGCGATAAAAAAAATACACTTAAATATATGAATAATTATTATGAATTAAAGTCTTCAGATGTTAAGGGTTGCATAACCGCTGTCGTAAAAATTTATGGTTTCTCAATAATATCTGGTGAACTCGTAGCAAAAATTTTTAGTGAAAAGAATGTTTTGGAAACTTTTTATAGTTACATAATATGCGTTGGTCAACTCGCAAATATGTACGCATTTTTTGATAAGCCTTAATTAGTTCCACATATAAATCAAAAATTTAAAGATTATTTAGCTCATTCAAGCATTTTACATATGGTTATCATTAGGTTTGTTTATAATTATTGTTGCCCTAAAAGGTTTTTTAACCTTGAAGGGCTTTTTTAATTAATATTTTGTTTTATATCATTAAAATTTTTATTATTTTTTCATCTTTTTATCTCCGAAAATTCGGAATTTAATGTTTGCGGGTAAATCAATTACAATAATATTTACTAAGGCATAAACCATTTAGTATTTTCCTTAAAATATAAAAATCGCTTTTTATCACAATAGATACTCTTTTTATTTTTAAAAAATCATTGATATTTTTTTAAAAAAATATTATCATATCTTTCAAGGAGTAGCGAATGAGCAAATTTTACATTACAACACCAATATATTATCCTAGTAATAAATTAACACTTGGAAACTGTTACACAACGGTTTTATGCGATGCAATTGCCAGATTTCATAGAGCCTTAGGCGAAGAAGTCTTTTTTTTAACTGGCACTGACGAGCACGGTCAAAAAATTGCAAAAATTGCTTCAGAAAAAGGCTTGAAGGAAATCGATTATTTAAATGAAATTGTTGCCGACACAAAAAATCTATGGAAAGAATTAAATATATCTTACGATAAATTTATTAGAACAACCGACTATAGTCACGAGCAAACCGCTTCAAAAATTTTTGATGAATTATACAAAAAAGGTGAAATCTACAAATCAACCTATGTCGGAAAATATTGTGTTCCTTGTGAGTCATTTTGGAGTAATGAACAATTAAAAGATGGAAAATGTCCTGATTGTGGCAGAGAAGTTGTTGAAGCGAATGAAGAATCATATTTCTTTAAGTTAAGTAAATACGAACAAGCGTTAAGAAAGTTATATAAAGATAATCCTAATTTCCTTGTTCCAAGTAGCCGTGCCAATGAAATGATAAACAACTTTTTTGACCAAGGGTTAAAAGATTTATGCGTTTCCAGAAAAACTGTTAAGTGGGGAATACCTGTTTCTTTTGATAAAGAACAAACGATTTATGTTTGGATTGACGCACTTTCAAATTACATCTCTGCTCTTGGATATTTGTCTAATGATGATAGTTTATTCAAAAAATTTTGGCCTGCCGATGTACACGTAGTTGGAAAGGAAATTGTACGTTTTCACTCAATCATTTGGCCAGCTATTTTAATGGCACTAGATTTACCGCTCCCAAAACAAATTTTTGGACACGGTTGGTTAACTTTTAATAATGGGAAATTAAGCAAAAGCAAGGCGGTAGATAAAAAAGAAGTTATTGATCCACGCATTTTAATTGCTAGATACACATCTGATTCTGTTAGAAACTTTCTAATTGGAGAAATCTCGTTTGGTCAAGATGGTCCATATTCTCAAGAAGGTTTTTTAAATTCGTTTAATGGAATTTTAGCCAACAAAGTTGGAAATATATTCTCCCGTCTAACTGGTATGGTTTTAAAATACAACAACGGAACTATTGAATATGCAAACAAAAACGAACCAATTGATGAACAATTTAAAAATAGTGTACAAGAATTGAAAAATGATTGCATAAGCAAAATGCTTGAATTAAAACCAACTTTGTCATACAAGTCTGCATTAAAAATCATTGACGAGTGCAACACTTACATTGACAACAACAAACCTTGGGAACTTGCTAAAGAAGACGATAAAACGGACAGAATTAAAACAATTTTATACAATGCTCTTCAGGGTATGTTGGAAGCTTACACCCTTTTAAATGCATTTTTGCCTGAAAGCACAAAAAAGGTTTTAGACATTTTTAATATCAAAAATTTTGTTATAGACAGAAACTCTTGTTTTAATTTTGATATAGATAAAATTCAATTAGAAAAATATCCACCTTTGTTTGCTAGATTGGATATTCAAAAAGAATTGGCAGAACTTGATGAAATTGCAAATTCTTAAAAAAGGAAACTTATGGAAATAGAATTACAAAATGTAAAAGGCACAAAAGATTTTTTACCAAATGAACAAATAATTAGAAATAAAATAATTTCAGTTTTAAGAAAAAATTTTGAAAACTATGGTTATTTGCCTATGGAAACGCCTATTTTGAACTCTTTTGACCTATTATCATACAAATATGAAGATGGTGCTGAGATACTGAGTGAAATATACAAATTTCAGGACCAAGGGAAAAGAGATTTAGGTTTACGCTTTGATTTAACCGTTCCTTTTTGCAAGGTGATAGGTTTAAATCAAGATTTAACAATGCCTTTTAGACGTTATGAAATAGGTAAAGTTTTCCGAGATGGTCCTGTTAAACTTGGCAGGGCTAGAGAGTTTTACCAATGCGATATTGACGTTGTTGGAATTGACGGAAGAGCTATTGAAGTTGAACAAATGTTAATGGCAAAAAACACTTTTTTAGAACTTAATTTGCCTGTGTACATTAAGTGGAACAATCGCAAACTTATGAGTGGCATTTTGAGTTATGCAGACATTCCAGAAAATTTAATAGACAAAACTATTAGTTTAATTGATAGGCTAGAAAAAATTAGTTATAAAGAACTTGTGTTTGAGTTTTCAAAACTCAATGTAAACGAAGAAAAAGTTAAACAAATAATGGATTTGTTCAATAAAAACTTAAACGAGTATAACGAGTTATTTAAAGATTCTCAAATACAAATTTTACGTGAAGGCTTAAGTGAATGTAACGAACTAAATGATTTAATAAATGATTTGGATTTAAGTGATAGTTGTGTGTTTTCGCCTAAACTTGCAAGAGGTCTTAGCATTTACACTGGAACAGTTTTTGAGTTTTTTGATAAGCAAAATCGTATTTCATCTTCACTAGGTGGTGGCGGAAGATACAATCGAATCATTACCGATTTTATGGACAATGGACAAAATTATCCAGCAGTTGGGTTATGCTTTGGGTTGGAACCAATATATGCAATTTTGCAGAGTCAAGAAAAAACTTCTTTTGTGGATGTTTTTATTGTACCAATGGGAACAACTATAGAATGTTTAAAACTTGCAACAATTTTGAGAAACAACAACATTAAAACGCTTGTTGAAATGTCAAACAAAAAAGTTAAAAAGTCTTTTGAATATGCCAACAAAATGAACATCAAGTATGTTATTGTTGTAGGCAGTAATGAAATAGAAAGCGGGCAATTTGCTTTAAAAAATATGCAGACTGGTGAACAGGTCAATGTAACTTTGCCTGAAATGTTGGAGATTTTCTCAAAGATTTAAATAATTTATTTCTTTTATAGTAAAGGTTTACACGCTTTAAAGATTTTATTTTTATCAAAATCTTGACAAGCTGGTCGTTAATGTGTTAGCATTAATGACGTTTGGTGGAATTAGTTCAGTTGGTTAGAATGCCAGATTGTGACTCTGGAGGTCGCAGGTTCGAGTCCCGTATTCCACCCCATAGAAAAAACATCGCCCTGTTAGTGCAATTTGCCAATTCTTGGCAAATATAGCACTTTGACGGGCGTGTTTTTTCTTTTATCGCACCATACGTGCTCTCTCTTTTCATTCGTTCGCAGTGCGAACTCTCGTGCGAAGTGATTGCTTTCGAAGAATATGAATAAGTGTAATTAATATATTAAGTATGTTAAAATATTAAGTTGTAGTAAATACATTAAGAAAATATGTGATTTTAAATATATATCATCGCCCTTTTAGTGCAATTTGCCAAGAATTGGCAAATGTAGCACTTTGACGGGCGTGTTTTTTCTTTTATCGCACCATACGTGCTCTCTCGTTTTACTCGTTCGTGGTCGGTACTCTCGTGCGAAGATGTTCGAAAAAGATAAATATGTCGGTTACATACAAAAAAGTTGGCATAAGTCATTAAAAAAAACTATAAACGTCAAAGTTGGCATAAGACGTTTTGCTCCCCTGCCAAGGGGAGGTGTCAAAAATGTGAATTTTTGACGGAGAGGTTTACTTTATGTTTTTGCTCCAGCGGAAAACTACTAATAAAAATATTTTTCTTGATTTTTCAAAATCAAGTTTAAAACTTTTTTGATATGCAACACGTTTGGGAATTTTTATAATTTAAACCTCTCCGTCAGTCAATTCTTGACCGCCACCTCCCCTTGGCAGGGGAGGGAAAAATTAAAAAATAACTCAAACCTTCCGCAAGGTAAAAGGAGGGTAAAGTTGACTAAGTTTTGAGATTAATTTAATTTTATAGCCGATTTGTGTTTTATTTAACCTCTCCGTCTTGCATATCTGCAAGCCACCTCCCCTTGGCAGGGGAGGGAAAAATTAAGAAACAACTCACACCTTCCGCAAGGTAAAAGGAGGGTAACTTTCCAAAGTTTGTGATTAAAAATATATGTTTGTGGTCGATTATAATTTTATTTATCCATTTAGTTAAACTTCGTTTGCCAACCTTCCGCAAGGCAAAAGGAGGGGGAAATAAGATTATTCAAAAACATTAAATAATTATAACACTTTGAACTTATTCTCCGCCAAGTGGTTTATACCTTTTATTGAATTTCAATCCAAAATAACGAGAAAATAATTTATTTTATTATATATTTTTTATAAATTGTTAGTTTTTTTAAAAAAAATGCGAAAAATCTTTTTATATACTCCTGCATAAATGCAAAGCAGTAATACTTTAAAGATTTTTCACATTTTAATATTTATAATTATTTTTCTAATTATTTTATTATGTTGAAAAACTTTTGTTTTTAGAAAAACTTTAAACAATAAAATTAATAATTCTTCCTGGAACATAAATTACTTTTTTAATTTGTTCTTCTGAAATTTTTGCAGTTGGCAAACATAGCTTTTGGATTTCTTCGTTTGGAAGAGTTAAATCTATTAAAACTGTTCCTTTCATTTTGCCATTTACTTGTACTGGTAAATTGATTTCCTTTTTAACTGTTTTTGCTTCATCATATTCTGGGAAAGATTCGTCTAAAATGTCTTTTTTAAATACAATTTCATATTCCTCACTTGTGATATGTGGAGCAAGTGGATTTAAAATAATCAAAAATTGGCGGAGTTCTTCTCTTGTGATATATCCATCTTCTTTAATCTTTTTGATAAAAGACATCATTGCTGCAATACAAGTGTTAAGTTTTAAGTTTTCATAATCATTAGATGCTTTTTTAATCAATTGATGAAGTTCAGTTTCGTGCTTACTTGAAACTTCCTCACCTTTTATCATATCCTGCAGTTTCCAAACTTTATCAAGGAAATTGACAATGCCTTCAATTCCTTTATAAGTCCACATACAGTTATCTTCATAACCTGCCAAAAAGTGAACGTGCATTCTAGCAACGTCAGCACCATATTTATCAATTACTTCTAGTGGAGAAACACCATTTTTGGAGCTTTTGCTCATTTTTTTGCCTTCATCATCCAAAATTAAACCACTGCCCATTTTTCTAATAAATGGGTCACGAGTAGGAACTGCACCAATTTCATAAAGGAAATTTTGCCAGAAGAAAGCATACAAAACATGACGGGTGATATGTTCTGTTCCACCAGTGTAAACGTCAACGCTTCCCCAATATTTAAGTTTTTCAAAATCTGCAAGTGCTTTATCATTGTGAGGGTCACAATATCTAAGCCAATACCAAGATGAGCCTGCCCAGTTTGGCATTGTGTCTGTTTCTCTTTTTGCGTCACGTCCACATTTTGGACATTTGCAATTAACAAAACTATCAATTTTTGAAAGAGGAGAGTCGCCATTTGCATTTGGCAAATAGTCATTTGTTTTAGGAAGAGTAAGTGGCAAATCCTTTTCATCAAGACCAACAATGCCACAATTATCGCAGAAAACAACAGGGAATGGCTCGCCCCAGTAACGTTGACGGTTAAATGGCCAATCTTTCATTTTATAGTTAACTTGTTTTTTGCCAAAACCCTTTGAAATAACCATTTCAGTTATTTTTTCTTTTGCCTCTTTTACAGGCATACCAGTAAATTCATCTGAGTTTAAAAGTTTACTATTTTTCTCTAGGTACTCGGCTTTTTCAACTGCCCTATTAGAGCAATCGCCGTCTATTACTTGAATAAAAGGTATGTTAAATTTTTGAGCAAACTCATAATCACGTTGGTCGTGGCAAGGAACAGCCATAACTGCACCTGTTCCAGAGCCAGCAATAACAAAATCTGCCAAATATAACTCAACCTTGTTGCCATTTACAGGGTTAATTGCATAAAGTCCTTCGAGTTTGCAACCCGTTTTATCCTTGACTTGACTAATTCTATCAAATTCACTCTTAAGTGATGTTGCTTTTTGATAATCTTTAACTTGGTCATAATTTTTAATAAAACCTTTAAGTTTTTCAACCAATTTATGTTCAGGCGCTAAAACTGCAAAAGTAATACCATATATTGTTTCAATACAAGTTGTATAAATGTATAAATCGTCAACCTTTTTGTTACTTTCATCAACAATATCAAGTTTTAATTCCACACCTTCAGTTTTTCCAATCCAATAGCGTTGTGCTTCCTTTAGATGTTCTGCCATTTGAATTCTGTCAACATTGCCTAAAAGTTTTTCAGAATATTCACGCATTTTCAAAAACCAAACATCACGATTAACTTGCACAACATCGCTACCACAGCGGTCACATTTACCACCTTGGCTATCCTCATTTGAAAGAACAGTTTGGCATTTAGGGCAAAAGTTAACGTATCCTTTTTCCTTATATGCTTTTCCGTTTTTTAAAAATTGCAAGAAAATCCATTGAGTCCATTTGTAATATTCTGGGTCGCTGGTTGCAAAAGTACGGCTCCAGTCAAATGAAAGACCTATTTTTTTAGATTGCTCTAAAACGTTTTTCATTCCATCAGCAACAAATTTATGAGGTTCAATTCCAGTTTTTATCGCTGCATTTTCCGCTGGCAAACCAAAAGCGTCACCGCCGATAGGGAACAACACGTTGTAGCCTTTTAAACGTTTGTATCTAGCAAGAGCATCGGCAGGTACAGTGCCTTTTAAATGTCCCATATGTAAGTTTCCGCTTATGTTATAAAACTCATAAAGAACATAAAACTTTGGTTTTGTAGGATGAAAATCAACCGCTTTTAAGCGCTTATCCAAAGCCCACTTATCCTGCCATTTTTTTTCAATCTCTTTAAAATTGTACATAAATTATCCTCCAAGTAAAAAAACAAAAAATTTAATCTAAAATAATGATAAATTAAAACAATAAATTTTTTTAAGTTTGAAAAGGATTATAGCACAAACATAATCCAATTTTCAATTGATTGATTAATTTTTTCTTAAAATCCAAAACAAAAAGCAAAATAAATTGATTAATTTGACAGTTTAATATAAAATACTATATATTAAATTTAAGTAACAACATTAAAAGGGAAAAAATGAAAAAGATTAAAAAAATAATTATTTTTATTGCCGTATGTTATGTAATTGGACTTGTATGTTCTTTTGTTTTTAACAAGGATATTGACACTTTGAGCCATTTCTCTTCAATGCCTGCACTTGCTGGGCTAGGAGTTGGAATTTTAGTTGGACTTATAATGCTTTTGGACACAAAAAACTACTCAGGAGCAAATTCAAATTTTGAAGGTGAAACAGAATCAGGTGACAAAGTTTCACAGCACTATAACGCAAGGTTTATAACCGAGGAAGAACTCGCCAAAGACCCAAAATTTATGCCAAACACATTTTCAACACTTCCAAAACTTAAAAAAACAGGAACATTTTTTTCCTCTTTGTACAAAAATGGACAACTTCGTGTTAATATGTATCCAGAAATGCACGCACTTATTGTTGGTACAACAGGTTCAGGTAAAACCACTTTTGCACTTGAGCCAGCAATAAGGTGTTATGCCCACACAGCCGAAAAACCTTGTATGGTTATAACTGACCCAAAAGGCGAACTTTACAACAATCACGCAATTCAGTTAAAAAAGGAAGGCTATAGAATTATCACCTTAGATTTGCGCAACCCTTATGCTTCTTCACGTTGGAACCCAATGGACAATGCTTTTGTACAGTATCAAAGAGCACATAATTTAGAAAAAGAAGTTAAGGTTTTTAAAAATGTTTCGCCTAAAGACACAAACTATAAAGCCATTGCAAATGAATATGAACCAGAGTGGTATGGTTTTAATGGTATTGCTTATCCAAACAAACAACAATTAAAAATTGAACTTCAATCACTTTCACAAACCCTAATCAATGATGCAGAAAATGAACTTAGGGAAGTTGCTGCAGCAGTTTTGCCTATTGAAAACAAAAATGACCCTTCTTGGGAACAAGGCGCACAAGATTTTGTTTATAGTATAATGCTTGCAATGCTTGAGGACTCTCTTGACCCTTCACTTGGAATGACAAGAGAAAAATTTAATTTTTACAATGTAGCAAAAATCTGTACAACAAGAGATTCTAATCCTGACAATATGATGGGAACATTAAAGGACTATATCGAAGGTAGAGATGTGCTTTCAAAAGTAAAACCACTTGCAAGCACTGTTGTAAACAACGCACCAAACACCACACGTTCATTCCTTGGCGTTATGCAACCTAAAATTGCAATTTTCCAAGATATGGGCATTTGCTATGCAACAAGCAAAAGCGATATATCTTTTGACGATTTTGTAAATGAACCTACCGTTTTATTTATAAAAGTTCCTGACGAAAAGGAAAGCCGTCATTGTATTGCAACAATGTGTATTTCTCAAATTTATAAAAAACTTATTGAAATTGCATCAAAAAGCCCGGGAATTAAACTTCAAAGACCTGTGTATTTCCTTCTTGATGAATTTGCAAATCTACCAAAAATTCAAAAATTTGATAGTTTAATTACAGTTTCTCGTTCAAGAAGAATCTTTTTCCAACTTGTTATACAATCGTATAGCCAATTGGATAATAAATACTCAAAAGAAACAGCCGACACAATAAAAGGCAACTGCAATATTCAAATTTTTATTGGAACAGAGGATCAAAAAACTAGAGAAGAGTTTTCAAAAATGTGTGGCGATATCACAATTAAAGTTGAGAACACTTCAGTAAGTCGTTCGGATAAAAAAGACGGCGATGCAAACAGAACAACAAACTCTCAAACTGTAACTCGTCCATTAATTGAACCATATGAACTTGGTCAATTGCCTTACGATGTAAACATAGTTAAAATTTATGGGCAACCTGCCATAAAAACTCATATGACACAATGGTTTAAAGTTCCAGTTTTCTCAAAAGAAAAAATGCAAGATGAGTACACTCCAGCACAATATTTTGATGAAAGCAAAATTAGATATGACATAACCGAACGTAACAGAAAAGTTGTTGGCTCATCAAATCCATTTGATTTTGACTTTTAATAATTGATTAAAAATAAAATTATTTAAAAATAAATATTTAAATTAATTTTTAGTTTTTTAGTATGCTAGTGCATTGCAAATTAAAATTATTCTTTAATTTTGCATAAAACTTAGCATTAGCATTAAAAAACACTGATTTATAAAATACCCTCTTTTTTAAAAAGCAAAAAGAGTAACACAAAAATTTTTAAAGTGTTATTCTTTTTTAATTTTTAGTAATTTTTTTTGTTAAAATTTGCTTTTTAGAATTACTTTTTTATATTTTTTGTTTAATTATTTGTCAAATATATATAATATATTTGAAAAAAAAATATTTTTATGCTACAATTTAGAAAAAAATGTTAATTTTTAAAGGTGAAAAAATGAAAAATAATTCAATTAAAAATATATTCAAATTAATTCCAGCATTTTTAGCATTAATTTCTGGAGTATTTTTATTTTCTTCTAAAAGCGTGTCAGCTGAAACACTTACATCTCTTCCAGATTATTTCTCTGTTTACACTGCGACTTATCAAGACGGAACCTACACCAAACAAACTGGAACATTTGAAAATGACAATGCTTTTTTTGTGAAAGATAATGAAGCGGTTGTTTTAGAATTTGATGAAGATAAACTTAAATTACCAAATTCTAATAATTTAAGAATTAGCCAAGAAATTAGTTATGTGATTAATTACAACGACAACGTGATTTCAACTTCCTTGGACAGGCAAAGCGGTTTTGATATTTCAAATGACAAAATTTTTTCACTTAAAATTAACCCTAGCCTAGCTACTCCTAGTTTTGAATATTATGGTAAATACACAATCACTTTCTCATATCAATATTTAAATGATGCATATGACCCAGAGTACAAAACTTTCACTTGCAATTTTTATGTATTTAACCACTCTGATTATTTTAACTCAAAAACTTTTTCACCAACACAAACTCCTAATAAATCACCATATTATTATAACTACTCATCACAAAACAAACTTTTTAACCTTGAATATGATTACACAAAATTTAATGTAACCGTAACAAAAGTTTATCAACAAATTTCCAACATAACAGAATTGAAAAATGTAAATGGTGAAGTTACAATTACAAATTATGATGAACTATCTGCAGTTTCAAACAAAAGTTGTGTTAAATTTGATTATCTTTATATTACTGAAACAATTGACGGTAAACCTGTCACAACAAAAACAGACAAGGCACGCATCACATTCAATGACCTTGGAACATACTACATAACCTATGAAACAATATTTGGAAATGGCGAAGTGTTTAATAGTTATTATCTTCCAGCAAGTGATATTGAAACACTTTTAAATGACACTGTAAATATTTTTGGTGTCCAATCATTCTACACAGGTCAAAATGGTCTTGAAGAGTTTAAACAAATTAACTTTAGCAATTCAAGCAATGTTTTACAACAAGCAGACGTTACAGGAATTGTTGGCACTTCAAAGGAAAACATAACAACTGACAATATATCAGCAATAAAAGGACAAAAAATTGTTTCAACCAACCAAGCGCCTGTATATTTTACAACCAATGCAAGCATAGATTCTTCCAATTCTTGTTATTGGATTTTTGATAGTGTGGATGCTTTCAACTTCAAAGAAAACGGCACCCTAGTGTCAAACGGAACACAAACCACAAACTACACCAACACACCACTAAGCATGGCGGGTGTTTACCTTGTTAAACTTGCTTACAAATATAGCACAACAAGTGCAACGACAGAAACTTATTACCAATGGTTTTGTTTTGAAATAACAACATCTTCACCTCAAATTGAAATTAAAGAAATTGTAAGCGAACAGGACGCAAACAACAATGGCAAAATTGATGATGATGAGAGAGAGTATAGTCCAATTCCAACCGACTATGTAACATACAACAATGTTTTTGTCACAAAAAAGGAAAGTGGTGTTTTTGATTCTCCTGCCACTTTAAAAGTTTATAAGGCATTAAGTTTTAATTCTTCCGATTTAGAACTTGAAAACTTAAGTGAAATTGTAAATAGTAGCAAAATTTTCGAAGATAGTGCAAAATATAAAGTTGAATTGACTTACGGAAATAAAGGTCAAAAAAAATATATTTCATATTTCACAATTGACAAAACGGGTATTACTGATATAACAATCAACACAACAACAAAAATAACAAACACCACTTACAGAAAAGATGACCAAACTTTAGATTCCTTGTTTACCAATCAAGCAGTGGCAATTTCTTGGAACAACAAAGAGGCTGTTGGTAAAGCACAAACCTATGCCGAGTACAAATATTTCCCTACACAATTCTCATTGACACTTTCAAATTCTCTTTCTTCAGAGGAAATTAGGAGCATATATAATTCTCCATACACAAAAAATGGTATTGTATCAACCGACTTATTTACATACACAGAAGGAACACTTCCTGTGTCCACATATGCAAACACAATTGGCTTAAATAGTTTAAGCGAAGGAAGAGTTTTATCAGATAGCGGTCTTTACATAATTAAAATTTACGACCAAACAGCTAATGTAAAAGAAGTTGTTGGCAAAAATGTAATTTACAAAGTTATTTTCATTGATAAAACAAAAACCAATATAATTTCTGTTGATGACAACATTTGGTCATATACTTCAAACGCTAAAACAACCACCAAGGATTACACTCTGTATTTTGGTGAATACAAACTTGTTAAATTAATTTCTGAAATTAATGGAACTGATAAAGAAGTTGACCCTTGGCTAAAAGATTATGTTTTGAATAATGAAGAAATAAAAAATAATTATTTCACACATTACAAAGGCGATATTTACTTCAAAATCAACAATTTAAAATATGTATGGTATAATCAAAATACAAATGGCTTAAATAGACAAATAAAATACTTTTTGTCTGAAACAAATAATTATGGAATGACTATCAATGCAATTGATAACACAGGCAATCCTAATGAATCACAATATATATTTTATATTGGAAGCACATCAAACTCTAAAATAAATGACAGTTTTGATAGCTTTAATGTTAATTACAATGTTAACCATATGGTTACATTCACAACTGACAATTCAAAAATGACTCTCTCTTACAAAAATCAAGATGGAAATGTTTGGAATTTGCAACAAGTTGCTGTTGAAAAAGTAGAAACAACCAAATACAATTTTTATCAACCTACAGCAAAAAACACATTATCAAATAGCAATGAAGTTTTAGATTTCTCTTATGTGACAGAACCTTCAGCTCTTCTTTCAGTAAATTCAATAAAACTAGATTACTATGCTTTTGAAAAAGGCACAAACGGAACTTACATTTTTAAAAATGACCCAAGTGCTACTTTTGACATATATAACAAAACTGGTATTCAATTAGGAAGTATAGTAGCAGGCGAAGCAAACACATTTACTTGGAAATTGAACGTTGAAACCATACAAGGACAAACAAGGACAAAAGCAGGAAAGTATGTAATTACAAGAGAATATGTTTCTTCTTCTGATGCAAACGACCCTAAAACAAGAGTTCTAACCTTTATCGTTGACCGCAACGGCATAATTAGTGAACCTGAAGTGAACCAATCTGGTAATTCAGTTTATTACACAGGCGGAAGCATAAAACTCCAAGTTTTAAATAATTATCAAAGCATAAATAGCACAACTCTTTTCTTCAATGATATATACTATGCAAATCAAATGTCACAAAATTCTGGAACACATACTCCAGTTTTAGTAACAAACTTACTTCCAGTAACAATTTATGTCCCAGCATTTAAATATGGATATGATAATGTTTCAAGTAAAAATATTTATAGTTTTATAGAAGAACCATCAATTATCGAGTATGGCAGTGACACAAAAAATAAACACAAATTTGATGGATATAAATTAACAGCAACAGTTAAATATAGAAAAAGCAATAATTTAAGCACAAAAGTAGACAAAACAACAATTTTAAATACCACTTCAAGTAATAATTATTTAACTTCTCTTGGCGAGGGCAAAGGATTAGATACCTTTAAAGATGAAGGGTATTATAGAGTGATAATTGAGTCGAATGCGGGTGACACATTTACATTTGATTTCCAAATTAAATACGAAAGTCCAGACTATTCACTTTTAGATGAAAATAATAATCCTTTAGCAGAAAAAAGTGGTACTTATTACACTAATAAATCAAAAATTAGAATTGCTTGGGAAGATTCAGAAAGTTCATATTTAGCAAACATAAACCAAGATGAAATAAAATATACAATTGAAGGTTATTCAGGCGAAGAAAAAATTGACTCTAATTTAGTTCAAGGAAGCGGAAATAGTCATTATGTGGATTTAGATTTGACAAATTATGGTGATTTAAATGGCAAAAAAATAAACATCACATTGCAATTTAAAGGCAATGAAAGTGACTACGACAAATCATATTTCTCAAAAACCACCACAGTGGTAATTGATACAGACGCTCCAATCACAAACTTAAAAGAATTAATCAAACAAACTGGTCTATCTTTTGGCGACCTAAGAGAATATGCAAGTGGAAACAAATATAACATTTCTAAAAACACTGGACTTTTTGCAAATTATTCTTTTGTAATAGATAAAGATAATTTTAAAAATTTCTTAAAAACTCCTGAAGAAACTGGTTATGATTTCTATAAAGTATATTACACAATTTTCGAAAAAGATGGTTTAAACACAAAATATGTTTTAGGCAATAGTCAAGAAAGTGATATTACTTTAGAAAATTACAGTGACATTCTTACAAATGTTCTTAATTTTATCAATAATGGTAGCAATTTTGACAAACTTTTTAGTGACAACACAGGAAAATATATTGAAATTGTTGAAGAAGATTATGCAGGAAACAGAACCGTGTACACAGTTTTTGTTACTGATTTAAAAGGCGATGAGGGTGCAATTAAATATAAAGCATTAACCTCGTCTTCAAAAGATAATGAAATTGAAATAAAATACAGTGATTTGCAAAAAAATCAAGGTACAAATTTTGAAACAAGCATAGATATTCGCTCTAAACATTCATTAAATTTAGAAGAAGTAAATTTATTGAATGCAAAGGCATATTTAAATGATAAGTATTATCAATTGATTAGTGTGAATGGTGAAATGTTTGTTAAAACTCCTTTCTCAGACGAATATTTCTATAAAGTTAGCGAATTTACAAGCACTGAAAACAGTCCTCGTTACACTTTAAAAGACCTAACAAGTTTAAAATCAAATTCTTTCGCACAAAATATAATCATTTACTCAGTACCTATCTTTGGCAAAATAACTTTAAATGCCTACGTTTTAAATAAAACATTAGAATACAGCACTCTTTCAAGTTTTGAAAATGACGAAAGCAAGGAAGGTATTACTGTTAAATTGCCAGGCGAATCATCTGACACAAATATAATTTATTGTGAAGAATTAACCATAAAATGTGTTATTGGCGGAAACACTAGTACAATAGTTGTAAATAATGAAACAAAACATTACTTTAAAGAAGAACAGGAAATATTTAAATCAGATAGTTTTGAAATATCGTATGTAAGCGGTTTAAATAATAGCAAATATTTCAAACTTGAAATTACTAGAAATATCAACAAAAATGACTATTTTGTTTACACTCTTATAGACAATTTTGGTGATGTATCAAAAATTTATCATATTTTTGGACAAATTGATATAAAAGAACCTATCACTTCAGAAGAAAACATAGTATCTTCATATGACGAGCAAGGAACATATATACATTATTCTAGTTCCGACATAACTTACAAGTATGACTCAACAATTTATTCAGGTGATACAACAGTTACTGTAACAAATCAAGGCACAACATATTCCTACATAATCACAAAAAATGGCTCGACAATTACAGTTAAGGAAAATAATAGCACAGTTGAAAATTATACCACATTCTTTGAGTGTGAACTAATAAGCGGTTCAATTATGGCTTTAAAACTAAAAGCGTCAAAAATTGACTTTGCAAGTGGTGCACTTGGCAGTAATCTCAAATTTACTGTGAAACTTACCTTAAATGACGATTTTAAAACAGACGGTGAAAATGAAAACATAGAAAAAACATTTGTAACGTACAACAAAGTTCCAAAAATAACACTTCTTGGTGCAAACGATGATGATGTAACTTACATTTTAGGAAACAAAGGCATCTATACAAATAAAATAAAAGTAAATATAGAAAACACTGTGCTTGATTTCCCTTACGAAGTTTATATAATTACTCCAAGCAACTTAAGTATCCTTTTAACAGAGGAATACACAGCAGAGGAAAATGGTACATACTATCTTGTTATAAACTATTTAGGCGACATTAGTGGCGTATCAAAAAAACTCGCATTTACAATTAAAAATAGTTCTGATTTTAAATTCTCGGTAATGAAAATTAATTCAGATGGTTCTTATTCTGAAATTGAAAGAACGGGGAATCCTTACAGTTATAGTAAGCAAAATGGAACAATAATTGAGCAAAATCATTACATCACAAATGCAAATTACACTATTCTATTAAATGAGAGTTTAAATCTTGTGTGTGATAGGGTTGAAACAGTTGACGAATACACTTCAATTTATGTAATCCACACTGACTATAACATTCAAACAGCAACAGAGTATTATTCTTGCAGAATAGCAGTAACAAAAATACCTGAAACAAACAGTATTTTTAACGAAAAAGGTTTCATTAAATATGAAACCGATGGTAGTTCTGTTGACCTTGTAAAACTTTCTTCCGATGTGTCATCTGTATTTACAAAAACAGGTTTTGAGCAAGGTAAAAAACTCGCTTGGAGCAAGTATTACTTAATTCCAGAAAACAAAATCAACGTAACTGTTTACTATAATGAAATTGATAAAGCATTGTTTACTCCTGAAATTGTTGAAAATGATAATTTATATACAACAACTTTAAAATCTTCAGGAATTTACTTCTTTAAATTTTCAGACCTTGCTGGCAACGTTCATTTCTTTGGAACATATAAAGAACAAGAGTATTTCTCAATGCAATATTTAAGCAGTGTAATTTTTGAAGTAAATGAGGAATCTCCAATCAATTATGCAATTTATGATAGGGAAGTTAAAGTATCTGTTCCTTTGCATACACTTAATCTCTATGATAGCAATGCAAGACCAGTTATCAATGTTGAATTTAACGGAAAACCTTTAGATGTTAAAACAACAAATAGTTATTCTTGGACTTTCACAAAAGAAGGCTTATACAAAATCTGGTTCACAGCAAAAATAGGTGGCGAAACAATTTATGAAGCCCCAACTTACTTTACAATTTTAAGTTCAGAGGAAAGCAGACTTTCATTTAGTTTCATTTCATACGAAAATTGCTATATTGAAGACATTTTGCGTAACGGAACATCCATTTATAGCAAACTTGCAAATGCAAACTCAGGTAATCTTTATAATAATAAATATTTAAAAGATGTCATCATACACATAAACGACATAAAAACTGGTGCGGGTGTTTATACCTTCGTTGTTAACGCAAACAATGAATTTGGACAAAAATATACGTTTACAATATGGATAAATAATCCTAACGTTCCAATTATAATTTCTCACGAAAGCGGAACAACAACAGATAAAAATATTACAATAACTTTCACAAGTTCAAATGTTTTAAACGAAGTCGGCGATTGTATACTAAAAATTACTGGACAAGAAGATATCTATATAACTAAAGAACTTTTAGAAAGCGGAACATTAAGCGAATTAAATGAAATAGTATTAAGCCAATCAAGAGAGTATTACATTGAAGTAACAACCCTAAGTGGACAACTATTGTTTAGTTCATACATTAATAAAGTTGAACCACTCAATACTGTTTCAATTATCTTAATTACAACCGCTTGCGTTGTCGCAGTCGCAGGTGTCGTACTCTTCTTGCTTTTACGTAAAAAGATGAGAATTAAATAACTATCGGAAGTATAATTTTGCCAACACAAAATTTTTGAGTTGCCTATTTAAGCAACTCGTTCGCTAGCACTCATACTTTTTGATAGTTTGTATAAACATCAGTCGTTCTTATAGTGCAAGCACAAGTAAATATAATTGAAAATTTCAAAAAAAATCGATTGTTTTGCACTTGCAATAATGTAAGTGATTAAAATGTAGACAAATTCAGTCAGAACTGAATTTGTCTACATTTTTAATGTCCACCCGCAACACTTTAAAGCACAATTAAACAAATAGTAGAAAAAAATCCTGTTAGTATTTCACATTTTTTCTAATTTTTAAATCTTATATTATTTTAAAGCCCAATTTAAAATTATAAAAATTAAAGCATACATTTACACAAAAAAACCTCTCCGTCAGTCAAAAATTGACTGCCACCTCCCCTTGGCAGGGGAGGGCAAATTAATGATTATCAAACCTTAATTATTCTTTTAACTCTTCAAAGCAACCTCTTCGCCACTAAAATGCCTTGTTTTAATCATAGCCCCCACGAAGAAACCTCTTCGCCAAGTGGCTTTGTTATTTTCACTTTTTCTTTAAAAAACCTATCAAAAATCTCTTCCATTTTTTATCTTAAGCTGAAAGGTATATAAAATATAAAAAACCATACATCGTTTGGTATGGTTAAATTGGTGTGACTATGCAGATTTGAACTGCAGACCTATCGCTTAGGAGCCAACTCGAACGTTCGAATTAGGTTGGTTACAGCAAAAAATAGCAATTATTGTGAAAATTGTAGTCAAAATTTTGTATTATTTTCACTAATTTGCCTAACTTTTGCCTTCTAAACACAAAACCTTTGAAATCTACGGTGCACAAATGGTGCATTTTTTCAAGATTTTATGATTTGGGTGCATTTTCAACATTTTAACAACTATTAAAAATTTCTTTAAAATTAAATCGCTAATATATTAGCATTTCATTGACAATAATAAATAAAAGTGCTAAAATATGAGCAGTATGAAAAATAAATATGATTTAAACAATTTTGTCCACACACTAACAGAACAGGGTGTTTTAAGTGGAATCGTAGAAAGAGTTAAAGAAAGACGAAAAGAACTAAAACTTACACAACAAGAACTTTCGCAAAGATCTGGTGTAAGTTATGCCTCAATTAGAAGATTCGAAAGTACTGGGGAAATATCTTTTAACTCACTTTTGAAGATTGCAAGTGTATTAAATACCCTTGCAGATTTTAATATGCTTTTTTGCAATGAGCTAGTTTCAGACTTAAAGGAGTATTAAGATGAATATTGAAGAAGTGAAAAAATTAAATGTTAAGTATAATGGAAAGATTGTTGGGTATCTTGCCGAATTAAAAAATGGAAGCATTGCTTTTCAATATGATAATGAATGGTTAAAAAATGGATTTTCAATTTCGCCAATTTCATTACCTTTATCAAATAAAATTTATGTGAACGATAAACCAACATTCAATGGTTTGTATGGTGTGTTTTGGGATTCATTACCAGATGGCTGGGGCGAACTTTTGGTTAGACGAATGCTAAACAAATATGGAATCAATTTTGATAGACTCTCTCCACTTCAAAAATTATCTATAATAAACCGGAATGGTTTGGGCGCATTAGAATATGAGCCAAATAAAAGTTTAGACACGGCAACTGAAAACTACAATCTGGATGAAATTGCCGAAGAGGCTGAAAAAATATTAAACGATGATGCTGAAAATGTTGACCTAGATAGTATTTTTAACCTAGGTGGATCTAGCGGTGGTGCCAGACCAAAAGCACATATTACCTATAACGATGAAGAATGGATAGTAAAATTTCCTTGTCAAATAGATCCTAAAAATATTGGGAAAAAAGAATTTAATGCCAATCAACTTGCAAAGAAATGTGGGATAAATGTTAATGAGTTTAAATTATTTGATTCTAAAATTTGCAGTGGCTTCTTTGGAGCAAAAAGATTTGATAGAATAGAAAACAAAAAAATTCATATGATATCATTATCTGCACTACTTGAAACAACTCATAGATTGCCAAATCTGGATTATGGACATTTATTTCAAGTTATTTGCAAAATAAGTGCAGACAGAGAAAATGATTTGTATGAAGCATTTAGACGTATGTGCTTCAATGTCTTCTATAAAAACAGAGACGATCATAGTAAAAATTTCTCATTCCTATATGATGAAAAACTTAAAGGATACAAATTGTCACCTGCATACGATATAACATCCTTACCAAATAAACCAGAACACGAAATGAGTGTCAACTTAAATGGTAAACCAACAGAAAGTGATTTGATGCAAATTGCTCACGATTTTGGACTATCCAAAAAGAAATGTGAAGAAATAATCGCAACAATAAAAAACACTTTAAAAGGAGCATAATAATGAAAAATTCAGCAGAGTTAGAAAGCGAATATCAAGAATTTATTGCAAAATTCACAAAATCTGCAAAAGATTTTAACAATGATTTGTCAAGACTATCTCCAAAAAACAAACAACGATTTAAAAAGGAGTTTAAAAACTTGGTAACATTAAATTTGCCAAATTTAATAAATTTTATTAAGAATTCATAAACAACTTTTTACAAATGTTAAAAGTAATCTCAACAACACGGTCAATTTGTAGGTTTACAAGTTGACCTTTTTCTATGTCTAAATTAAAATACTCTCGCCATTTTTCTTTTGAAAAATCTTTTACGAATTCATCTTCTAATTCGCAAATTTTAGTTAGTTGCAGTTGTTCTTCTGCACTGAGTTTTTCGTTTTCTAGTGTATCTTTTACTAGTTGTAAAACGTGGTTCAACTTTTTCACCTCCATTTGAAATTATAGAAACATGCTTGGCGTAATCTTCGCCATCGCTGTAAACTAAAAGCATAATGTCGCTTTGTAAACAACAAAACATAATTATATGAAAGCAGCCCTTGTTATCAATATACATTTCCTCTTTGTACAATCTGATATTAGGATCGTCTTCTAACAAGTATTCACGTAAATGAAGAAAAGGATATTTAGCCAAATATATGACTCTTTCAATTACATACTTGGTCTCAAATCCTTCGCTTCGATCAATCTTGTTCCTTGCTAATCTCGCATTAGAAATATCACAAACAAATCTCGCCTTCATTTTACCTCCTTTACCTCCTAAAGAGTAATCAATGGTTTGCTTCAGGGTGTTCACATCAATCAATGGATTGCCCGTAAGCCTCCTAAGGGTTAGATCTATCTTAGTTTAAAAACCTCTTTGCAAATATTGTAGGTATGAATGATATTTTCTTCGACATCTAGATTGTGAAGTTTGTATATACTTGACAACAATTCATCAAATATATGTTTTTGTTCAGCTGACAATGTTTCAACGAACTTAGCCTTAATGTGTTGAATATCAATGGTTTGCCTAAAATATTCTTGCGAGTTTTTGAAACTCATATTTACAAGTTCAACAATTCTTTTCATGATCCACCTCTAGGTGTTTGTGTTTTACCGTCAATATATTTCTTTTGCAAGTGTTTTGAGAAATTTATCAAAACATTTGCATTTTGCATTTTTAATTGATATAATGTAAATACGTTAGTTAACTTATATACGGAGTAAACTATGAAAAATAACGACTTTGGTAAATATTTAAATAAATGTAGAGGGAAGACAAGTTTACAAAAAATTGCCAATTTTTGTGGCTGCTCTAAGCCATATCTTTGGGATATTGAACAAGGCAATACTAAACCACCACAGAATTATAAGAGGCTAAATGATATTGCTAATTTCTTGGATTTAACAGATAAGCAAAGAAGCAAATTATTCGATTTAGCAAGAGACGATGATGATATACCTCTTGATGTAAAAGAAAAAATAAAACAAAATCCAGAATGGATAGAAAAAATAAGGAATAACAAGGAGTAAAATTATGACAAAAAGTCATTTTAAATTTATAGATTTATTTGCTGGAATTGGTGGCTTTCACCAGGCTATGACTTTGTATGGCGGTGAATGTGTATTTGCTTCGGAAATCGACCCTGAATGTAAAAAACAATATGAAAAGCAATTTAAAATAAAAGTCCATGGTGATATTAATGATTGTTTAAATGATATCCCTCCGTTTGATGTTCTATGTGCCGGTTTTCCATGCCAAACTTTTAGCAAGGCTGGAAATCAGGAGGGTTTTGAGGACGAATTAAAAGGACAATTATTCTTTAGAATTATAGATATATTAAAAAAACATAAAGAATGCAAGTTTATTATTTTAGAAAATGTACGAAACCTGGCGGATCAAAAAGAGTTTTGGAATGTTATACAAACTGAATTGAGAGCTTTAGACTTTTTTATAACGCAAGATCCGATTATAAGATCACCATCTGATTTTGGGATACCACAGAATAGAGAACGAGTGTACATTCTAGGCATAAAAAAATCCTTGAGGGATCAAGAAAAATTAAAAAACGGCTGGATACACACTGAAGATTTAAATCTTAAACAATTTGAAAAACGATGTAAGCCAGGTGACGCATTTAAAATTCTAGATTTAGGCAACCCAGAAAATAGTAAATATGCAATAAGTAAAGAACAGGAACAAATTATTAAAATTTGGGAAGAATTTAAAATGAATGTTACGCCTCATCAACAAATAGGTGCTCCAATATGGTTGGATTATTTTGGAATTAATATTGATGATGAAGAAGAATTTCGCAAAAAATGTAGTTACTATCAGCAACGTGTTAAAGCAAAAAAGAAGCATTTAAATGACCCTATACTTAGCAAAAGAATCGATGAAGATGGTTATATATTAGAGGATACTCCTGAATGGAAAAAGAATTTTATCGACAAAAATAGAAATTTGTACCTGGCAAAAAGATCTTTAATTGATAATTGGTATTTTAACCATTTTGATCTTCTAACGAAGAAAATTTATAGAAAATTCGAATGGAATTGTGGACCAGAATATACTCCGTTTAATAATTGTATAATACAGTTTAGACAATCTGGTATTAGAATTAAAAGGCCAGACTCTTTCCCATCTTTAGTTGCTATAGTAAACACGCCAATAATTTGGGATGAAAAACTAGAATTGTTTAGATCGATTACTGTACGAGAAGCCGCAAACCTGCAGAGCTTTAGAGCTAATTTCAACTTTATATGCGACAAGCATATATCGTTTAAACAACTTGGGAATTCAGTAAATGTCAAAGTCATCAAAATAATTGCCAAACAACTATTCAACTTAGCAATTGAAAACTGGGAGGACAAATAAATATGACACAAAAGAAATTAAATATTAGACCTACAACTGGAGTGTATGCAACTTATAAAAATCTGAGATATGAGCCATGGACTGCCCTTGCAGAATTCATAGACAACTCTACGCAAAGTTATTTTGATCACAAGGCAGAATTAAAAAAGCTTGATGATTTTAAGAAATTAACAATAGACATAAGTTATATTACAGATGATAACGGTGAAGATATACTAACTATCAAAGATAATGCTTATGGAATGGAGTCGGATGATTTTTTCCGCGCAATAGCACTAGATAAACCTCCCGTAATAACCACTGGTAGGAACGAGTTCGGCATGGGGTTAAAAACAGCGGCTTGCTGGTTTGGCTTATATTGGACAGTTGTCTCATCATGTTATGGTTCGGAATATGAGTATAAAGCAAGTGTCGATGTTGACGAGTTAAGTAAAACAAAAGAGGATTCTATTGACCAAGATATTAACGAGGTATCAAAAGATTCGCACTATACAATTATTGAAATTAGAAATTTAAACAAAAAAATAGTTGGATCAAGAACTATTGGTAAAGTTAGAAACTTTTTGAGCAGTATATATAGACAAGATATACGTAATAATGAAGTTGACATATATTACAATGGCGAATTACTTACGTATCAAGATCCAGAAATATATATAGATGAAGACCAGAAAGAATGGAAGCAAGAAATTGAATTTACAATCGAGCATAAGGGAAAGGAATTAAAGACAAGAGGTTTTATTGCGATAAGAAAAAAAGCAAGTGTATCTGGTGCGGGATTAACATTAATTCGTAGAGGCCGAGTAATTATAGGCGGTGCAGAAGAAAATTATAGGCCAAAAGATTTATTTGGTGATTCCAACTCATTTGCGTATCAAAGAGTATTTGGTGAATTACATATGGATAATTGGCCAGTTACTCAAGCAAAAGATAATTTTGATTGGAATGACGAAGCTTTAGAGGAAAAATTTATTGAAAAATTAAAACCTCTAATAAAACCAATAAAAGACAAAGCCGATGACATAAGAGTTAGAAAAATAGCAAGCCAAAAACAAGTTGTTGTAGATGCTGTCGAAAACTTGAAAACTTTTGGAGTAATCGATACATCATCAATAGAATTTACAGACATCCCTACTCCAACCCAGGATACCAACGAAGAATCAGAAGAACTATTAGTTTCGATAAAAAATGGCGACAATTCAATAATTCTTAGTGAAAAAGCCATTTCTCATATCTCAATCACGAGAGGAAATAATCAGTATAATTTAGATCTGGAATACAATGATAACATCTCTCAATGGCTAAGTATTTCTAAATTAAACGATGAAGATGAGAATAAAAACATTTATTACGTAAAATTAAACATGACACATCCATTCTTTAGCAAATTGACAGCTAACAAGGATTTTATTGATGTAATGACGAGATTTGTTTTATGTCTTGTCATTGCTGAGGTGGAATCAAGCATAACGGCATCACAGGATGGAAAAGTTGAGGTTGATGCAATTAGGCTAAAAATGAATAAACTTTTAGAAGAATATTGCATTGAAAAATAGGGAGTTAAGATGGAAGATATAATAAAAATTACACCTATACAACAGAATCAAACATTAGTTCCAATCGTTTCAGATGGCGAATTTATACAAACTGTTTCAGAATATATGGCAAATAACGATTTCCCTCAAAACTCAATAAATAATATAGTCCAAAACAGTGTTGATGTTTTTTCACATTGTATAAAGCCGATTGACAACAAAAGACAAAACACAGGTATAATTATTGGTAAAGTTCAAAGCGGAAAAACGTCTAATTTTATAACATTAATAGCCATGGCCTTTGACAATGGATACAATATTTCCATAGTGCTTGGCGGCAATAAAAACATCCTTCTGGAACAAAATAAACAGCGAATAAAAGAATCATTTGATGTGGATTCTGACAAATTGGTTGTATTAGATACAAATACAAATAAAGACATATTAAATGAACGTGAAATAGAAAGATTTATTAAAAGAGACGTTAAAGTAATCATTGTAGGATTAAAACATAATAAACATATTGACAAAATTACGGAAGTTTTTACTTCTTCGTTTTTAAAAAATCAACCTACGTTGATTATTGATGATGAAGGAGACCAGGCTACCCTAAATACGAAAAAATATTCAAAAACATCTGCCTTTCCAAGTGCTATATATAACGCAGTGAATAAATTAAGAGAAAGACTTAATAAACACACATTCGTGTCAGTAACAGCCACTCCTCAAGCAAATATGTTAATAGATAGTTTTGATGTTTTATCGCCAGATTTTGGTTATCTTGTAGAACCAAGCCAAGATTATTGTGGCTTGGCGGATTTTCATAGTTCAATTAATGAAGATAAATATGTTTTAGAAATTCCAGATGAAGAACCTAGTATATTTGACATTGCTGGCCTACCTGATAGTTATATTACAGCAATCGCCATGTTTTTTGTTTCTAATGGAATTAGAAAATATCGAGGAGATTTTGGAACTCACGCAATGCTTTTTCATCCAAGCGTTCAGATGACGGGGCATGAAATTGTGCGAGAAAGAGTTCAATCATTATTAGATTATTGGCAACAAAGAGTAGAAATACCTAATGATCTTGCTTTCGAAAGGTTAAGAAAAATTTTAATAACAGCTTATAATATATATAAATCAAGCGACACAATTGTTCCTGGATATCTAGAGTTGGAACCGTTTATTATAAATTCAATAAAGGCCTGCTCTAGTGTTATGGTTTGTAACAGCAATACCGATGCTAGCGAAAATTCAAAACATTACAAAACAAATATTTTTGTTGGTGGCAACATGGTTGAACGAGGTTTAACAATAAAAGGATTAGCAATCACATACCTTATTAGAAGAGCCAAAGGCAAAAGTAATGTTGACAACACAGAACAAAGAGCCAGATGGTTTGGTTATAAAAGAAATTATTTGGATATTTGCAGAGTATTTACAACTAGTCAAATAAAAAAAGACTTTCATGATATTTATGAACATGATGAGGCTTTATGGGATACTATACAAAAAAACCTTAATGCTGGTAAGGAATTTAAGGATATTCCTAGGATATTTTTAAACAATAGTACGCTTCTTAGGTTAACACGACCAAATGTTGCAAAAGAAGAAAGATTGGAGTATGGTCAAATAAGACAACAAAATTCATTTATATTAAACAAGGATATTGAAACACAAAACTGTCTTTTGTTTGATAACTTAAAAGAATCGAATAAGAATAAATGCAATGTTAAAACATTTGGATCTTATAACCATCTATACATAGAAGACTTGCCCTATAGAGAATTATATCAAGATGTATTGTCTAAGTTTAGATTCCCTACAAAATGCAACTTTGACAATGATTTCTTTAATAATCTAGATCAAATCTTCATCCAAAGTAAAATATTCCCTTTGATAGATGTGGTATTCATAAGATACGACAATCTTAATGTAGGTAATCGTACTGTTGATGCAGATGGAAATATTGAGTCTGGTTTGATGATTGGTCATAGTTCTAAATATGTTGGAGACAGGAAAATACCTGATTATAAACCAGATATAATGCAACTGCAGGTTCATATGATAAAACCCAAAAACTCAGATTTAGACTATTATTCACCATGTTTTGCTTTTTATTTACCACCAAAATTATCAGAAGAAATCTCAAAATATGTTAAAAGATTGGAGGTAAAATAATGAAAGTTCAAGAAATTATTACAAGACTTAATTTACTAAACAATTGTGACAATAATTGTTATCAATGCTTTAACGCAGGAAATAATATGTATGGGAAAAATTCCCAAAACAATATTGTATTTATTGCCAACTCACAAAATTTTAGTCAATCGTCAATTCAGCAAACCAAGTATTTAGCATTAACTAGAAATGTGAGTTGTACAATTAAAATTGGAGAAACTGAAAAGAATGGTAGATTTGATATATTGACTTGTTTATCGGACAATCCAATCCATATTAAAGTTTTCATTGAACTAACAAATATGTATATCAACAATGATCTGAACGGTTCTATAACAGATTATTTTATTTGTTTAAAGGATTTATTCACAAATAAACAAAAAATATCAACAAAAGAGTTGCAAGGTATATATGCTGAATTATATGTTATGTATTATATGGCAGATTTTGGAATTGACTTATATTCTTTATGGCAATCTATAGATAAAATGAAGTTTGATTTTTCAGTAAGTGAAAACAAAAAGATAGAAGTAAAGTCAACTATTGGAGAAAATAGAATTCATAAATTCAGACATGAGCAATTGGTAACTGATATTTTTGATGTGTGGATAGTCTCAGCCCTATTAAGAAAAGATGATCAAGGGTTATCTCTGTATGATTTGGCGAATCTGGTTAAGAATGAATGTTCTCATAATATAAAAGTTTTTGCACATGTAGAAAACCTTTTATTAAATTATAGTAAAGAAGATCTACAAAACATTAGGTTTAATAAAACTTACACTGATAAAAATATCGCTTTATATAAAGCAATTGATGTACCAAAATTTAAATCTAAACAACCTGATGGTGTAAGCAATACAGAATATGATTCAGATTTAAACAATATAGACAGTAGAACCATTAAAGAATTTATAGAATGGATAAAAAATTAGAACGGAACAAAATCCGTTCTTTTTTATTGCACGGGTGGAGCTATATGAGCTGGTGGATCTGTTTTTAGGTGTCCTTATATGTGCAATAAAAAAATATTCAATTATTTTTCTCTCACACGAGAGTGTTAATATTAGCTCCAAAAACTCCACCAACTCTAGCTAAAAAAATAAAATATTCAAATATAAATATAAGGTGTCACACGTATCACAAGGTGTCACACATAGCCTAAAACACCGATAAATAAAGGGTTTTAGATTAAAACAAGTGTGGTACTTTAACATAATAAGTGTCACATCTAAAAATTCAAAATAAGCGTCAAAAATACCAAAAGGTAAAAGGGGTTTAGGTGTCACTTTACACAAGTATCACAAGTGTGACACGTGTGATACTTGTGACATCTTGCATATAAAATCAATATTTTTTTTAGAGATACTTGGAAAAGTGTCTCTTTTTTTATGTCGACAAATAGATAAATTTAAAAACTACAATTTTAAAAAATATTTTAGGTATATCAAATGATGATATACCCTAACTAGTAAAATTTTGGCATAAAAAACAAAAAACTTTTCCCGCGTGGACAAATGGTGTCTATGCGGGCATTGTAAAATAAAGCCAAACATGAGGAGGTCGAAATGAAATAAATCTGAAACTATTTTGCTGTGCGAACAAATGGTTTTAACACGGGAGCTTTAAAACAGTAAAAAAATTAAAAAACTTTTTCCGCTGTCAAAGATGTGTTTACAACGGACATTGTAAAATTTTTTTTGAAAATATTGTTTCGCTAGGTCAAATGGTGAACTAGCGAAGTTGTTAAAATGACATCGAAAAGTAGTTAAAGGCTAAACGCTCTCACCTATTTTTCAAACCAAATTTGGTTTTATCGAAGGACTGCAGACTTCGTTAAAATATATGCCAAAGCAAAGGATTGATCAATCTTTGTGAAAGCAAAAAATCTAAAACAAGGAGATAAAAATGAAAACAAAAATCATACAAAAGGAGCATGTGATCTATGCGACCAAAAATATTTAACTTTCCGCAAGAGACATTACTTAGACTGGGATTAAATCTTAAAGAGATCCTACTACTCGATTACATTGAACAATTTATTAGCAGTGGAAATATGAGAAGTAAAAGGCTTGATGGAAAGTGGTATTTCAAACTAACTTACAAGAAGATTATGGACGACTTGCCAATACTAGGTATTAAGGAAAGACAAATTAGAAATATCATAACAAAACTTGAAAAACTTGGCATCTTAAACAGACTTTCTGAACTTAAAAGAGAAATGTATCTTGAGGTAGATTTTGATGTGCTATTCGGCAATAAGTTACCTGCTGGTTTTGACCTATCGGCAATGGGCTTCAAAGATACAGGCAATGGGCTGCTGACAATAGATTATTATGATATTAAAAAAATTAAAATAATACATGATAACGCGCGCGTGAAGGATTTGGATAAAAATGATCTTTATAATAACCTTTTAGCCAAACTTAGATTACACTTTGGAGAAACCCTATATAGAGGCTTTATAGAAGATAAGGTGTTCATCGATGAAATTACAGATACTTATATCCTGTTTGATGTAACTAATATTAGAATTCTTGCCAAAGATTATGGGCAAAAGTTCAAAATTGCTTTTGATGAAACAATTAAAGAACTTGTGGGCAAATAACCCCCAGGGGCGGTCAAATCTCTAGCCAAAGGTTCTTGATAAGCGGGCAGGCAGTCGCACGCAAATTTTCGCATAATCAAAAAACAAAAAAGTTTTCAAAATTTTATTAAAAAGTTAGGAAAATAAAGGCTTTTTGCGTTTTTTGATTTCAAAATATAAATCAAAAATAATCAAATCTAATTCAAAATAGTCCAAACATGTAATATTTCAGTCGGCAATTTTGTGAAAACACAAGCCGTCATTTCAAGTTTTAGGAGCGATAAATCTTGACTTGAATAAATTATCAAGTGGACTGCTAAAAAATCAAAGAAGGCACGATTTTGACCAAAATAACAAGAATACAAAGACAAATAGAAACAAAGCAAAAAAGAATTCAAAGATATAAGGTTTAATTTTAAATATATTTTGCTGTTTCACTGGACTTGAGCACTCTTTTGCGGTACTTTTTGTTTCGCATAAGAATACAAGTCCAGGTGGCGACAGCACTTGGAGGCATAATGCAAAGAATAAGAACAATTAAAGAAACATTACAAATGATTAAACAAGAAGATCCAAACACTGGGCTAAGTGAATTCTTAATAAGAAAGTTGGCAGATGGATATAAAATTAGATCAATTAAAACTGGGAAAAAGGTGCTAATTGACTACGACTCACTGCTTGCCTTCTTGCAGAGTAAAGACTATGAACTACCAATGTAACAAGTAATTATTAGATAAAAAGGAGAAACAAAATGGCTTGCGTTAGAAAGAAAAAACTAAATGACGGATCAATATCGTATAGAATACAAGTAAAAGCAAAAGATCTAAGAACTGGACAATTTGTGGCGAAGTCAATGTGCTGGAGAAAGCCAAACGAGTTAACTGAAATTCAAACCAAGAAAGAATTGCAAAGGGTTTGCTTGGACTTTGAAGATAAATTTAAGAAACAACTAAACGGTATGCTCGCTGTAGATAATGACATAACTTTTATAGATTATGCAAATAAATGGCTTGAAAAGATTAAAAACACTAGATCATTAAACTACTACATAAAAGGCAGAGACAATATTAGAAAGTTTGATGCATACTTTGGAAACATTAAACTTAACCAAATTACGCCAGTCATGGTGCAAGGTTTCCTAGATGAAATGATGGCAAAGAAATATGAACAAAGATATGCGATCCTCAAACGAGATTTAACTCAATATTTAAAATCTCACTGCATAAAACTGGTTGATGCTACTAGAAATAGTGGCATCTCCAGATCAATCTACTACTCAGCCACAGTTGGCAATGGTATAAGGATTGATAGCGCAAAAACAATATGTAGTGCACTCAACTTAAACTTTGATGAGTGGTTTGATGTTAAAGTAATTAGTCGTCCGTATGCAAAAGAAACCATACTCAAACTTAAGCGAACATTGGCAACAATTCTAGCCGATGCAAAAAGGCAAAGATTGGTTGAACATAACTTTGCATCTCGTGATTACATTGCGCCAATTCAAGGATATAAAAAAGAAGTTAAGATACTTAATGACAAAGAAGCAAAGCAATTAACTGGTTATCTAGATAAACTGGATAACCCGAGATATAGCACTCTTTATGGGCATAAGACGCGGAGAACTTGCAGGCCTTGAATGGAAAGATATAGACTTCGAAAACAAAACAATGACTATAGCAAGATCTGTGCAAGATATAGTCGGATTTGGAATTATCACCAAAGAACCCAAAACAGAAAATTCAAAACGCACAATATCCATGCCAGATAAACTTATTGAGTACTTACACGAATACAAGGATTGGTGGCAAAATCAAAAGAAGTATCTTGGAGATAGACTTGGCGACACAGATAGACTGTTCTGCACAGAAGACGGCAAAGATATCTGCCCAGGACTATTACGAGTATGGCTCCAAAAATCTCTCGCACGAGCTGGACTTCCAATCGTCACACTCCACTCACTTCGCCATACAAACATAACCTTGCAACTAATGGCAGGTGTAGATATGAAAACGGTATCAGCCAGAGCCGGCCACAGCAAAGCCTCAACCACCAGCGACTTCTATAGCCACTTCCTAAAGAATAGTGATATACACGCAAGCGAAGTATTAAATAAAATTTTTGAATAAATTGTCACATTATTGCGTTTCATTTGGTTTTTGTGCTATACTTATGATGTTAAGGAGATTTGCTTATGGAGAATTTAGTTGGAGATAATATAATGTCTAAGAGACCTAAAAAAGAAAAAGGCGTTGAAAAAGCAATATATTTTGCAAACATCAGCTGTCCTAATTTTGAACAATTTACAATTGATGGTTTGTCTAGAAAAACATCTCTATCTTCAATTATAAAGAACTCATTTAATATAAATAATGATAATTACGATTCAAAGAATCAATATTTTTCGTTTGTTTTTGAAGGCAAATCATATGCTTTTAAAGTATTAGAAGATGATGAAAATTGTTTATTTGGCCAGCTGTCAACAGAAAAGGAATATAATGATATACTAGAAGAATATAAAAGCGATGATAACAAGACTTTAAAATCACTAATAATCAAGTCATTTACTTTTTTCTACATAGATAAAAATAAAAGAACTTTGGTTTATATAGGACATAAGAATTTAAAGAACACAATTAAAATTTTTGTGAAATATTTTGAAAAATATAGTAATGAAAATGTTATTATTAAGTTCTATGGAGATAAAAACCTTATAGAAAAAATAAACAAGTCTCAAAAACTTAAATCTATTGATTTTCAAATTGCCGATACTGGCGAAATCTCAAAAACAATAGATCAAACGCTTTCATGGGATAGAAATATAAACAATTTCATAATAAATATCAAGGTAAAGCACCCAACTAAGCCATATGTAAAACAAATATTAGCCGATAAGACTAAGTATCAAAAAATAGCAAAGCCTGTTATTAAATTTCAGGATGAAACATTTAATGATTATGTGTCACATTTATTCGAAGAATATTTTACAGTAAAAGAAACGATTTATATAAGTCAAATTGATATAAATGGTTTTAGTAAAATAAAAGATAAATTAATAGACGCAACTAAAAAATTTATGGAGTAAAAAATGAATAAAATTAAACCAAAAGAAACTCACATAATAACTTCTATTGTTATTGGGGTTTCTATATTAGCAACACTTATTATACTGGGTATTAAGAATATAATTATAAATCCACCACAATTAGCAAACACTTTGTTAACCACTGCTGGAATTTTTGTCGGTTTTATTATTTCCGCCTTGGGAATATATTATTCAATACCATTGAGACCAGAAGTTAAATCAGCGCTTATACAACAAGGATATTATAAACAAGTGTCAAGAAATTTTATCCTAAGTACAATTATGTTTGCAGTCGTAATTGTAATTTCAATTATTTCAATATGTGTATACAGCGCAAATAGTTTACTATTATTCCAACACATTTTGAATTCAATAATGATTTCTATATTTGTATCAGCAATTACCTTACTTGTATGCGTAAGTATCAATTTTTTTAAAATTGTATCAAAAAATTAAATAGAAAAAGACGACTAAATAAGCCGTCTTTTTTAATGCAAATTGGTGTGACTATGCAGATTTGAACTGCAGACCTATCGCTTAGGAGAACTCACTCTACCTGAGGGGCTTGAACAAACTTTGTAATAACTTACATTTTGTTTAATAGTTTTCAATCGTTGATTGGTTGATTTTGCGATTACTTTCAATAACTTTTGTATCTTGCAATAATTTTCATAAAAAACTATTGATAAATTATTGATGAAATAGTTATTTGTCCTTTTAAAAATCAAAAAAAAGGAGCAAAGATTATGAACAATCAACAAACTGAAAACACACAAGAAATAAAACTACCACACGAAAAAGCAAGAGATTACTTTATGTCAATACAAAAACAAAGCGGTGCAGCAATAAAACCTATTGGAGTGTTTCAATTCTTTTATAACTATATCACAACTATTTCAAAAAGCAAAATGAATAGAGTAAAAGCAAGAAATATAGCAGATGTTTATTGTGCACTACAAAACGAATTCTTTATAACTAATGGTAGTAAAAATCCACACGAATGGTTTTATATGACACAATCTCGTTGGGATAAATACGGACTTGGGCGAAAAGCAATTCAAAACAGCATAAGATTTTTAAGTGATAATATGTTTATTGAAACCACTTTAAGAACACACCCCTATATTCCACAAAACAAACTTAGATGGTATAAACTGGATTTGGAATGGCTTAAGTATATTGCAGATTATACTGAAAACAATAACCCTAAAAATTGGCGGTAGCAACAAGGAGCAAGAAACTAGATTAGAACTTAGTTATTATTTGCACGCTACTTGTAGACACCTAGATTACAAATAATTGTTAAATGCACCTTGTAAGTAAAACAAGGTGCATAAATAAAGAGATAAAAAAGAAGTAATTACTTGCAAGCCTCTTGTTTAAAACAAGGGGCTTCTATACTTTGTCTATATGTTGTCTATACTAGTTAGAACTACAGATTTACTCGTTGCCACCCCATTGCAACCACAAAATATATTTGTTTTAATATATTCATCTACTAGTTTATGCTACTACAGTTGAACTACAGATTTGTAGTAATTGAAGAATAATTGATTTTTTTATAAAAATATGCTATATTTTTAATATGGAAACTAAGACACTTAACAAATATATAAATGAAAATAATTTTAAAGAAGCCATCAACTATCTAGAAGAAATATTAAAGTTTGGCGTAGAAGAAGATATTGACCTTGCATATTTTTATTTATCTTATATATACGAAGATTTCAGGAATGAAGAAAGAGATATAAAAAAGGCAAAAAAATATGCAATGCTTAATATTAATTCAAAGAATCCTGACCCTAGATGCTTTGCGTTGATTTCAAAAATTGAAGAAGATAAAAACATATCTATGAATTATTTAAAGAAAGGTATTAGTATTTTTCCTAAAAGTATTTCGATATACAAACAATTTTTAGAAATATCTAAAGGGTTTGATAAATTAAATTATGTATCAGAAATAAAAGAAAAAAATATTTTTGATGTTGATTTATTTGTTTTATGTATTCAAACTCTAATTGAAAATGAAAAATGGGGAAATATTCATTTCTTTGCTGATTATATAATTAATAATACAGATTATACAGAGTTTTATCGTAATATATTCTCTTTGTTAGAAGCAGTTTCATTAGCAAAAACATTAAATTTAGATGAAGCAGAAAATATAATTAAAACTGTAATAGAAATAGATATAGAAAATAAACTTGATTATATAGCTCATACAATTCTTATGTGGGTATATGCTTTAAAAAATGATAATAATAAAGTTTGTGAGTTGATAAAAACAATTCTTCCAGAAAAATTTAATGATATTTTTACGCCACATATTTTTATTAATTCTCAAAAAATTTTTAATGATATAGTAAAGGAAACATTAAATACAATAAAAGATAAAAAAGAATTAGCACTAAAATTAAAATGTTTCCCAATATTTTATAGATATGCTTCTTTTGAAGAAGAAAAATATACAATATCTGATTTAAATCTAATTACTAAATATGAGAAAATATTTAGTAGTCAAAAAGCAAGAACAATACTTTTGTATATTCAATCTCATTTAAATAAGTTTTTAGAGTGTTATTTGACATTGATTAAAATGTATGAAAATTCAGATTTTGACGATAAACAATTCTATTTCTCTTCATATGTTTTTGATGGTATAGATAGTTCTACTTTAATAGAGATATCTACAAGGTTGAATAAATATATTGAATCCAATTACATAGATGAAGGCTTTATTAAAAAGATTTATGATCCAATTATTAATAAATTATGGGAGCATAAAGAGTATAAAGTAGTTGCAAAATTGTGTAAGAATATTGATTTAAAGCTTTTATTTTTATCAAACAATCAATTTGAATTAGCTTATTGCTGTAATAATAAAAATGATTTTTCTGACAAAGAAAAATCAAAAATGCTATATGAAAATTATTTAATTAAAAACCCTAAGTCAACAGCGGTTTTAAACAATCTTGGTGTTATTTATAAAGAACAAGGCGACCTTTTAAAGGCGAAAGAAATGTTTGACCAAGGTTTAGCTATTGACAAAGAAGATGAATATCTAAAAAGAAATTATGCTTCCGTAAAAGACCTCACTATGCAATTTGAAAAAGGCATAGATAATATAAAAAAAGAGCCGTTCTATATTATAGAAAAACTTTTTAGTATTATTAAAGCATCTGAAAATCAAATAATTGAAATGAGCTATAATGATAGAATGACAATATTAAATTGTGGACCAGATAAAGCCAAAGAATTAATGAAAAAATTTCAAGATAAATTTTATCTAATTCAACAAGAGAGTGAACAATATCAAAAAAATAAATATAAAATAAATCCACTAGTATATGAATATGTTTTAGCGGATATGGAAAAAATTGAACTTAACAAGAAATATGAAGACAATGCTCTTAAGATAAATATTGAAAGTTTTGAAAATATTGGATACTCAAAATTATATGAATATTTAAACAAAATAAACAACTCTAAATTGAGGACTATTGTGCTAAGAGATATTGAAGAATGTGCATATAGTTATATTCTAAATTTTAATAAAACGACTATTATTATGTGTGGAAGCATTATTGAAGCCGTATTAACAGATTTATTAGAAAGTAAAGGTATAAAAAAATATCAGGTTGGTTCAAAACAAACTACTAAAAATTTAGAAGATATGGACTTGATTGATTTGCTAGAAGTTTGTAGTCAAGAAAATCTAATTAAAGACACTACTTATCATTTATCTCAAGTGTTAAGAAAATATAGAAATATTATACACCCAAGTAATGAAATAAAAAATTCTCACGAGCTCAATAGTGATAGTGCTACTCTTTTGTGGAATGCAATGAAAACTGTTGTTTGTGAAATATTATAAAAAATTAAAGACCATAACTCACTTTTTATACAAGTTCATTATTGCTTCTTTTTGATAAGGTGATAAAGTTTTTAAAAAGTCTAAAACTTGTTTATCAAGTTTATATTGGCTAATATCTTCCGAGAAAAACTCTGCTGGAGTTGATCCACAAGCTTCAATTATATCTAGTAAAGTTGATAAAGATGGTTCAAAAGTCGTTTTGCTACTTTCTAGTAAGTGAATATAGCTTGCATTTTTACCAATAGATAAACTTAATGCTCGTGCGGATAAGTTCGCACGAGTTCTTATTATGCCTATTCTTTCAACAATCTCTTTTAATTCCATTTATAACTCCTATGCTTTTATTTTAAAACTTTTAAAACAATGGTTATGTTTGTGGCACAATACTATATTGCCAAATATTAAATAAAGTATTTAATGTTATTAAATATAGTTGCTTTTTACTTTGGAATATGTTATATATAATTATATGTTTAATAATGGAGTGCAAAATGAAAAGATGTCCAAAATGTGAATTGAATTGGATTCAAGACAATGAAGATATTTGTGTTTGTTGTGAGCCTAAACTTTTAACTAAACACGAAAAAGCAATCAATTTTTATAAACTCGGTCTAAAAGTTGGAGATATTATAGAGTTTACAAAAGACAAGCAATACAAGGCAAAAGTTATCAGTGAAAACTCCTTATTGTTTGAAAACGAAGAATATCGCATAACTCCACTAGGACAAAAATTATTAAAAAGAATAGGCAACCCGAATTATGCACAACTGACAAGTGGTTTCGGTGTTTTTAGATTTGATGAGCAAGACAGAAATCTTGTTTATAGGTATTTAAGGCTGCAAAGCAAAAAAGATAATAAATAATACTGCTTGCCTTTGTTGCTTACACTTTGCTCACTTGTTTACAAACAATTCAATAAAATATACCACCTAAAGAAAAAGACACTGCCAAGCAAAGATTTGAGAAATTAAAAATGTTTAGGTCGCAAGGCTTTACAGCACGAAAATGCTTTTTTATAATAATCAAAATTTATTAAAAGGAGAAAAACTATGAAATGGGTAAATCTTTCACAAATGATTTTGCTAATACTTTTTGTTATCACAGTGGCAAGCAGTGTTAAAAGTCAAAATGTTGCAGATAAAACTTTACTTGCCTTTGATACAGCAGTTGTCCCTATTCTGGCAGTCATTATTATTGCTTCACTTGTTTTGTCTATCGTAATGTTTATTTTACAAGTCAAGAAAAACAAGAAACAAAAGAAAGAAGAAAATGTAAACAAAGAAAAATAATAAAGTTTCGATTTTTTAGGTTGCTGCACTTTACTTTGTAAAATGCTTATACTACAATATTGCTATGAAACAAGCAACTTTACAAAGTATAACAATTCAAGATTATAGTCAAAAAGGCATTCTCTTAAAGAATGTCTTTTTTAGTTTTCAAAAAAAATTTAAAAATCTTTATCAAAATGATTGCTTTTTGTTAAAAATGTGCTATAATACTTTCAACATTAGCAAAGCCAACAGGCAGCTTCAGTTTTTAATAAATAGCATCAGCACAGTCAACAGACAGCTAAAGCAAGTATTTAATATTTTTATAGTAATTAAATCGAAAGCTTTTAGCTGTCTTTTTCTTTCGTGCGTGAGTGCAACCAAAAAGAAGCCCAAATTAAATTTAAAAGGAGGGTTTCTTTTTATGCGTTCATTTACAGATTTAACCATAAAGAAACAAAACGAAACACAAAAATGCGATACTCCAAAGATAAATGAAAACTCTGCAAGATATAGAACAATCAATGCCACGATAAAAGAATTAAAGGAGTTAGACCCAAACACTTGCATATCTACCTATTTTATTCGCTGTCTTTGTAATTCTAAAAAAGTTCTTTCTTTAACTGCTGGAAACAAAGTTTTAGTCAACTTTGATGACCTTATAAATTACTTACAAAAAGGAGAAAGATAAAATGGCAAGCATACCTAAAAAACCAAGAATAAAAAAAGATGAAACAGAAGTTTACGACATTCAAGTGTTTGTTAAAGATTCAAAACAAAAGATATTTTACAAAACATATACTCGTGAAAAAGGTATAACCGAAAATGAAAACAAACGCAGATTAAATGCTTTTGCTAGCAACTTTGAGAACGAAGTAAGAAATAAAATTGCAGAACAAAAACAAGCATTTCTTCGCAATAAACAAGAAATAACTTTTAAAGAATTCTCTTTAAAATGGTTAAGAAGAAGCGAACAAAAGGACTCAAAAACATCAGTTGTAAGAAACACAAAAATTGTGGAAGATTTAAATGTTTTAATAGGCAACCTTAAAATGAAAGAAATTCAGCCACTCGATATTCAAGAAATTCTAGACTATTTAAACAGCAAGAAAATCATAAAAGAAACAGCAGTTTTGAAGAAATCACTTGATGAGATAATAAAACACACAAATGTTGACAAATTATGTAGAGAAAACAACCTTAGCACTTATACAGTCTTTTATGCAAAAAAAGGTAAAACAATTCAATGGATAAATGCAATTAAGATTTGCAATGCATTAAAACTCAATGCAAACGAATACTTTACAAAGAAAGTAGAAGAACGACCATATTCCAAAGGTAGTAAACTTGTTTATCGTAAAGTTTTAAACGCAATTTTTAACTTTGCAATAGAAATAGATTTGATAGACAAAAACCCTTGTAAGTTTGTTTTAAAACCAAACAATCTAAGCGGTGAAATAAAAGAGAAAGACATCTTATCACTTGAAGAAACAAAACAATTACAAAACACTTTAAAATCAATGAATAATGTTGAAGATTTAAAAAAGAAAACAGTGGTGGCAATGTTTTTAGCACTAGGTCTAAGACAAGGCGAACTTGTTGGGCTTCAATGGAAAGATATAAATTGGGATACGAAAAAGATTACAATCAACAGAAGTTCAACCTATACTGGCTCAAAATATGGCATAGTCACCAAAACACCTAAAACAAAAACATCTATCAGAACGCTCCCTATTCCACAAAGTTTAATGGAAATCATACTTGAATACAAAAATTGGTATGATAACGAACACAACAGGCTTTATGAAATATGGGATAATGAAAATGAATGGGTGTTTGTAAAAACAACAGGGCAACAATTATTCCCACGAACAACAACCCAATGGCTTGACTATGTTTTAAATAAAGGTGGTATTAGACATATTGGTTGTCATTCATTAAGACATACCTTTATTACAACATTACTAAGAGAAAAAGTACCAGTTAAAGTTGTGGCAAAATTTGCTGGACACGCAAACCCAAATGTGACTTTATCAACTTATGCCCATTTCTTAGACGAAGATAATGATGAGGCTTCACAGGTTATGGACAAGTTTTTGAAATAATCATACTAAAACCATACTGAATAGGTATGTTGTCTTTTAATGTTAAGTTTAGAAAAAGGAGTAAAATATGATTTACTATAGAAAAAGACCACCTTAAATGGTGGTCAGTTTGGTGTTCCCGGCGGTAATCGAAACCACATCTAGAGCTTAGGAGGCTCTTGTTCTATCCGTTGAACTACGAGAACATAATAAATTTTAGGATTTCACACTATATTTAGGACAAAACTATTGATAAAATTATTGATGCTTTCAAAAATTCAATCATAAACCCACGAAAACCCCGTAATTAAAGGATATAAATTCCCTATTACATACTCTTAGGAGGTCGGGGGTATATCCTTTACCTATGAGAACATAAAAATATTTAATTAGAGTAAATTTTTAATACATAGCATTATTATTTTAGTTATTTATATTTTTTTTGTCAATATTTCATTGACATTTTTATTTTAGTATGGTATATTGATAGACGTAAATTTAATAAATGTCCTTTTCCAAAGACAGCAAGTGGAATAATTTCCGTAAACGTTAATGTGCTTGCCGAGGTTAAGTTTAATAAATGGTTTTTAAAGCCTTTTGTAACTTTCTCGGCTACAAAAGGCATTTTTTGTATTTACAAATATACAAACTTAAATTTAAAGGAGGCAAAATATAGTGAGTGCTAATTTAGAAGCAAAAAAAGTTATTGTTGAAGAAATTAAAGAAAAAATCAACAAAGCTGTATCACTTACTTTTGTGGATTACCGTGGTTTAACTGTTGAAGAAGACACTAAAATGCGTGCTGAATTAAGAAAAGCTGATGTTGAATACAAAGTATACAAAAATAGATTACTTTTAAAAGCATTAGAAGAACTTGGTATGACTGGCTATAACGATATTTTAGAAGGCACAACTGCTGTTGCATTTGGTATGCATGATGAAGTTAGTGCACCTAAAATTCTTGTTAAAACTGTCGAAGATACTAAAAAAATGCAAATCAAAGGCGGCATTTTAAATGGTGCAAGAATTGATGTTAAAATGGTTGAACAACTTGCAAAAATCCCTTCAAAAGAAGTGCTTATTTCAAAACTTTTATACTTATTACAAAGTCCTGTTCGCAGTGTTGCAATTGCACTTAATGCTATTGCAGAAAAGCAAGGAGCTTAAAGTTATAAATCATTAAAAATTAAATTATTTGAAAAGTTAAACAAAAATTAATTTTGTAAAAGTTAAAATAAATTAAGAGGAAAACTCTAAAAAAAGAAAAAATATAAGGAGATAATTATGGAATTAAAAGATATTGTTGAAGAAATTAAAACTAAAACAGTTGTTGAAATCAACGAACTTGTTAAAATGTTAGAAGAAGAATTTGGCGTTAGCGCTGCTGCTGCAGTAGTTGCTGGCCCAGCTGCAGGTGCAGGTGCTGCCGCTGCAGAAGAAAAAACTGAATTTACAGTTGCATTAAAAGAAGTAGGAGCTAACAAAATCGCAGTTATTAAAGCTGTTAGAGAAATCACTGGTCTTGGCCTTTCAGAAGCTAAAGCATTGGTTGACGGTGCTCCATCAAACATTAAAGAAAACGTTCCAACAGAACAAGCTAAAGAAATGGAAGCAAAACTTAAAGAAGCTGGCGCTACAGTAGAACTTAAGTAATTATTTTATTAAAAATTAAAAAGTTTGTATATTTAAAGACATCAAAACATTCAACAAAATTATGTTTCGATGTCTTTTTTTTTATGATAGATAAAAATAGTATTTTATATTTGTAATAAAAAAATATTTATAATTGTAAT
>ERZ808275.116-NODE-116-length-48427-cov-5.151100_pt1 | contig 48427 bp, 70 predicted proteins | sample MGYA00520894_ERZ808275 | MGnify/ENA primary metagenome ERZ808275 (study PRJEB31516, sample SAMN03275598) | gut metagenome | biome: mammalia-associated habitat; material: feces | host: Papio cynocephalus | place: Kenya | collected 2012-08-03 ... | reverse complement strand
GAACAGCTATTGGCAGATGCCCGCGCCAGCCTTACCCCTACCCCCACCCAGGGCGCACCGTGGGACGCTGAGACCCGCTATATAGCCGGGGATACGGTTGAGGGCGGATATGTCGCCCTCAAATACAGCCGAAACAAGCCCCCCGCCGAAAACCTCGGCACATACTGGGCGGCGCAGACCGTGACCTATCCCGCGTGGGGCGATATCGAGGACGGCACGGTGGTCAAGATAGACACCATGGTGACCTACAATGGCAAAACGTGGCGCTGTGTCGAGCAGCATATCAAGTCCACCGTCTACAAGCCCAAGGCGGGAAGCGTGAAGTGGACAGAGGTTGTAAGTTAAATTTATGCCAATACGGTACTAAAAATAGAAAGGAAAAATCAAAATGAAAAAGATTATAGCACTTCTTATCACTATGATACTTGTTTTTTCAATGTCATCGGCTTTGGCACTTAATTGGAAGACGCTAAATGTAGAGAATTCCACCTATTACAATATTCAGGCAGATAAGTATGAAGTGGTCAATTCTGATTTGGGCACAGCTTTTACTGAGAATTCGAATGCCGTTGCGAAGAAGCATGGTAAGGTTTATTTTTCGCTTTCTGTAAGGGATAAGGATAATAAAGATTTCGATGGTTATGAACTTTTTATGCATGACCTAGAGTATACTCGAACCCTTTCAAATGGTCTTCATGAGGCCAAGGTTATCGGAGACGACCCCTATCTTCAGGTCAAAATTACAGAAACGACCGATATGAATGAACTTTATTTTGGCTCCGAGAAAGTTACGGTTAACGGAAATACAGTCCAGATAGGCGACCTGACTTTTACACGAGCGAACAATATTGTTACAGATGTAAGGTTTAACGGGACCGCTCTCGAACTAACCAAGAAGCTGAACGAACTAGAGATGACATTAGAAGACGTCTATGGCGGAAGGATAGTAATGAGCGACGAGGTACTTCTCCGAAATTTCGGCAAGATTTGCGAAACTGAAAAAATAGTAAGCTGGAAGGCTCAGAGTGCTACCGTAAAACCTGTTGAAAACATGGTACTTCCCAAGACTGGAGATGCTCCGATAACGGTTGCTATAGTGGGTATTTGTATAATTTTAGGTTTCGGGGTATTTTTCGCGTTTTTGGCGATATTTCGAATGAAACGATAAACATATTTAAAAAAAGGAGTTTAATCATGTATAAGATAGGAGCTATCCCATCACCTCCAGATCCGAGAGACTATTCTGTAAGAACCCTTCTGCCTGTTGCATTACCAAAAACTTTTAAACAGCATATAGGTAAGAATTATGATCAAGAGCATGGCACTTGTGTAGCGCAAACTCTGCGCAATATTATGCGAGAAGCATATGGTATCGAATTCGGTACAAATTTTCTCTATGGTGGCGGAAGGAGCCATCAGATGGAGGGAATGATTCCAGCCGAAGCAGCAAAATTCTTGAATACTTATGGTATTGCACCATATAAAAACGATCGTGGCGAAAGAGAGGTTATGGATGTAATCTATTATTATCGCCAAAATCGTGTTGCATTGGAAAAAGTAGCTGCTCCTTTTAAAGGAGCTATTTATGGCAGAGCTTATACGGTTAACGACATTAAATCCGCCTTGTATGCCGGATATGGAGTTGCCGCATGCTTTGCTATAAGCCAGTGGAATCCTAATAGTAAGGGTATCTGGCCTTGTACTCAATCTACGTATGGTTGCCATGAAATGCGAGTTTTCGGTTGGGATGTTATTAATGGTACTGAATATGCCTGTGTTCAAAACTCGTGGGGTTCCAGATGGGGCAAGAAGGGCGAGTGCTACATTAGTTGGGAAGATGTGCTGCGTGTTGGCGACATCCTGGTGATTCAGCCAGTCAGAGATAAAGAGCAAGAAATTCAAAATGGAGTAGAGATTCGTCGAACTTTGCGAAAAGGCATGAGAGATGAAGACGGTTATACCGATGTTTCTCAGCTTCAGAATTGGCTCAATGCACACAATTACGATTGCGGTGCGGCTGATGGTATATTTGGAAGTAAAACAAGAAATGCAGTAAAAGCTTTGCAGCGTGACAATACTCTTGATGACGATGGAATTGTTGGACCTAAAACTTGGAGGATAATCGATGGAAATTAAACTCGATATGCCTTATATGAAAGGCGAAGAAGTAAAACATATTCAGGAGCGTCTTGTAATCCATGGTTATAAGGTCTCCGTTGACGAAATATATGGACCCAAGTCAGCAAAAGCAGTAGAGAAGTTCCAAAAGGCTAATGGACTACCTGTTACTGGTATTGTGGATGATGCGACGATGGCTGCGCTTAATACTCTTGATAAGCGTATGGAAATTAAATTGGACAATCCTTATATGAGGGGCGAGGAAGTGAAACACGTTCAGGAGCGCCTTATAGTTCACGGCTATAAGGTTTCTTCAGATGGAGTATATGGCCCCAAGTCAGCAAAAGCAGTAGAGAAATTTCAGAAGGCTAAAGGATTTCCTACTACCGGTATTGTGGATGGCATAACTATGGATGCTCTGAATATGGCTCCGGATATTTCTAAACTCGTATACGACGATGAGCTCATTAATGACTCCACCTGTTGGTTGAGAATGATGGTCGGTGACGAGTATATTATCGGCGCTCAGGGACACGAAGTAACCGCAGATTATGTAAATGCGAGAGCAAAAGATAGACCTGGGTATTTTACCGGTGGTCGAAAGAATTGGATGCTGGCAGAAGTTTCGAGGGCCAATTCCCTTGGACGTCATATATATGCCGAAGATTGCTCCGGTTTGTTTATGAAGCTTAATGAGATGATCGGGCTTATCGATATTAATGGCGATGGAGTAGTGAATCGTAAGGATGATACTACTGCTAATGGAATGTTTAAAAACTTCTGCAAGCAGATAACCGCCAACGAAGTTCGTCCCTTGGATATTTTCTTTAGGGTTGATGCAACAGGTAAGGCTGTTCATATGGCAGTTCTTGGTTCTGATGGTCTTTATGAAGCCGCTGGCACCGCTTATGGTGTGGTATTCCGTCCGTTTCCCGATATTTGGAGTCGCAAGACTTACAATAGAATGACGGGTAAAATCGATAATCTTAAGAAGTGGACCCATTACGGAAGGCTGAAAATCTTCATTTCATGATCCCTATAAATGACGAAAGGAGGCGGTTATTGTGAAAAAAGTAACTTCTGAAAAAAAGTCTGAGACTAAATTCAAACCAGCTTTGACTCCAGAAGCCAGAGAAAATCAGCTGATATTTCTTGCTACTGATTTGGCTGAACAACAGCTTAGGAATGGAACCGCCTCCACGCAGGTGATAGCTCATTATTTGAGATTGGGGACGGAAAGAGAGCGGTTGGAAAGGGCTAAACTTGAAAAAGAGGTAGCATTGCTTGACGCTAAGAAACACGCTTATGAATCGGCTACAGAGATGAAAGAAATGTATCTCGAGGCTCTAGCAGCTATGAAAGAATATAGTGGGCGGGACGATTCAGATGATGATGAAGTCTTATAATGAACTAATAACAATACCAACTTTTGAGGAACGATTTCGTTATCTTAAATTGTATGGGGTTATTGGCGATCAAACTTTTGGACACGATAGGTATTTAAATCAAAAGCTTTATACATTAAGCGAATGGGAACGAGTGCGAGATAAGGTAATATTACGCGATAACGGCTGTGATTTGGGATGCGAGGGATTTGAGATTTACAGTAAAATTATCGTTCATCACATTAATCCAATAACAGTCGAAGACATAGTTGCGTGTAATCCTTGCGTTTTTGATTTGAATAATCTTATTTCAACTTCACACAACACACACAATGCAATACATTACGGCAATGAAAAATTGTTGATAGTCGCACCAATCGAACGAAAACAATATGATACATGCCCTTGGCGGCATTGATGGAGGAAACAATATCTCGAAATAATCGAAATTACGACAAACCTCATCCTATTGAAAAAACTCCTATTAAATCTTTTGTTACAGTTACATGTGAAAGGCTTAATCTTCGTGAATTTCCATGTGCCGAAAGTAAAATTCTTTGCGTATTGGAGAAAGGTACCCGACTAGAATTGATCGGGGAAGCGAATTCGGTCTTTTTTGAGGTAGCCAATAGTTACGGTGTTAAAGGCTACTGTATGAAAGATTTTGTGGAACTATCGTCTTAAAGGAGAAAAAATCAAAATGGATAGCATACTAATATCAGTAAAGAAATTGGTAGGCATATCGCAGGAGGATACATCTTTTGATACCGACTTGATTATTCATATTAATTCGGTTTTTATGATTCTTAAGCAGCTTGGAGTTGGTCCGAAAGATGGATTTAGCATTACAAGCGATTTGGATACCTGGAATGACTTCCTTGCAGACGGCTCGAATCTTGCAGCTGTTAAGAGTTATATGCATGCTAAAGTTAGGCTTCTATTTGATCCTCCAACCATAGCATCCGTGCTCGAATCATTAAAAGCGCAGATCGTCGAATTCGAATGGAGACTTATGGTAGAAGCTGATCCTCCGCTAATCAATAATGGAGGTGATTAATCATGAAAAATGAACTGTATCATCATGGTATTCTCGGTATGAAGTGGGGTATAAGACGTTATCAGAATAAAGATGGCACTTATACTCCGGCCGGTAAGAAACGCAGACGAGATCGAACTAGCAATTGGAGTGATGACGCAAAGGTAGTCAACCAATTGAAGCGGAAATCTATCAACGAAATGTCCAATGCAGAATTACGAAAATTAACCGAAAGAGCGCAACTTGAACAGAATTATAAGAAACTCAATCCGAATGCGATTAAAAAAGGTTGGAAATATGTTGTTATTGGTGCTGGGGTTATGGGGACAGCACTAAGTATTTACAATAATAGTAACCAACTTGTTACCGTTGGTAAAATAGTCGGAAATGGCATCGCTAATGCTGTTGGAAATCAACTCATGAAAGAACTTAACCGTAACGGATTGTGATATTTTAGAATGGGAGGGGCGAACAGTATGGCCAATGAACTCTACCATCACGGTATTCTTGGTATGAAGTGGGGTATAAGACGTTATCAGAATGAAGATGGTTCTTTAACTCCTTCTGGGAAGAAAAGATATGGCCGTGAATATGAAAGAACGTCTCAAAAGGTAATGAAAAAGCTCAATAAAAATGCTAATCGAATTCACTTTAATGCTTATAATAAGGCTGCCGATGAGGCTAATAATGGCGGCATAGAAGCATTTAACGCTCAACAAGAAAAAAAGTATGGAAAGAACTTTTTTAAGCGTGATGCTTATGTGGAAGACTATAATAAATGGTTCAATGAACGGTTTGATGCCAACTTAAATAAGCTTTTGCTGGATTTCTATAGTAATGATAAAGATTTCCAAAAGGCTCAGAGCTTGGTAGATAGATATAACATGACCGAATGGAACGAACTTGCTAAAAACAATACCAAAATCATAAACGAGTTGAAGCGTTCTCTAAACAAATAGAAAGTTATTAAGATTATGGCACTATCAAATACAGCTACTCCAAAATACTACGGTATGTTTCGTGACGCTGTAATACGAGGAGAGATACCCGTTAATCGCGAAATTTCAATGGAGATGAATCGTATTGACGATCTAATCGCTAATCCCGGCGTTTATTACGACGATAAAGCCGTTGAAGGCTGGATTAAATACTGCGAACGTGAGCTGACATTAACGGATGGCTCCGATCTTAGTCTCCTTGACAGTTTTAAACTTTGGGGCGAGCAAATTTTTGGATGGTTCTATTTTGTAGAACGAAGTGTGTACGAGCCTAATTTGGATGGTCATGGTGGAGGATATGTTAGAAAGCGCATCAAGAAGCGCTTGACTAATAAACAATACTTAATCGTCGGTCGAGGCGCTGCGAAATCGTTATATGATTCATGTATTCAGTCGTATTTCGAAAACGTAGATACTACTACAACTTATCAAATTACGACCGCTCCAACGATGAAACAAGCGGACGAAGTTATGTCGCCAATCCGAACAGCTATAATCAGATCTCGCGGTCCACTTTTTAAGTTTTTAACAGAGGGCTCGATACAGAATACAACTGGTTCCAAGGCCAATCGTGTCAAACTAGCATCAACAAAAAAAGGAATCGAGAATTTTCTAACCGGTTCATTGATTGAAATTCGTCCAATGAGTATACCCAAACTCCAGGGTTTGCGTTGTAAAGTTGCAACTGTAGATGAATGGCTCTCTGGCGATATTCGCGAAGATGTAATCGGAGCTATTGAGCAAGGCGCCTCTAAGGTAGATGATTATGTCATCATAGCAACGAGTTCAGAAGGTACAGTTCGTAATGGAAGTGGCGATACAATCAAAATGGAGTTGGCAGATATATTAAAAGGCGAATATATTAACCCGCATGTTTCAATTTGGTGGTACAAACTCGATTCTGTAGACGAGGTTGCCAATCCCGAAATGTGGGTTAAAGCTAATCCGAATATTGGAAAGACAGTCAGTTACGAAACATATCAACTCGATGTTGAAAGAGCTGAGAAAGCCCCTGCTACACGAAATGATATTTTAGCAAAACGATTCGGTATTCCGATGGAGGGTTACACTTATTACTTCGCATATGAAGAGACTCTTCCTCATAGAAAACAAAGTTTTTGGAAGATGCCTTGTGCTATGGGTGCTGATTTATCGCAGGGCGATGACTTTTGTGCCTTCGTATTTCTATTTCCATTGGGGAATGGCCGTTTTGGCGTAAAAGTAAGATCATATATTTCGTCTCTTACGTTACATAAACTTCCAGGTGCTATGCGAATTAAATATGATCAATTTATGCAAGAAGGTAGTCTGATCGTTCTTGAGGGAACTGTTTTGGATATGATGGAAGTTTTCGAAGATCTCGATAGGTATATTATTAAAGCTGAATATGATGTTCGCTGTTTGGGTTATGACCCATATAATGCTAAAGAATTTATCGAAAGATGGCAATCTGAAAACGGGCCATTCGGAATTGAGATGGTTCGTCAAGGCGCTAAGACAGAGACGGTTCCTCTTGGAGAATTGAAGAAATTGTCCGAAGAACGAATGCTTATTTTTGATGAGGAACTTATGTCTTTTGCGATGGGCAATTGCATCACACTCGAAGATACGAACGGGAATCGTAAACTATTAAAAAAGCGTTATGAGCAGAAAATAGATCCGGTGTCAGCTATGCTGGATGCTTACGTTGCATATAAACTGAATAAGGATGCGTTTGAATAAGGAGGATTCTCATGAATGTTTAAAAATGAACTCTACCATCATGGCATTCTTGGTATGAAGTGGGGCGTTCGACGATATCAGAATCCTGATGGAACGTTAACCGAGTTGGGCCAAAAACGTCTGGAAAAGAAAGATGTTAAATGGGCCAATAAGAACTATAATAAAATCGTTTCTAAAACGCAAAAAAGCGTTTCGAGGGATATGAATAGATATGCTAATCAACTTCTGTCCGAGCCTGGAAGTAGAACATCAAAGGGTAAAATTAGTGCTTCTACAATTAATTCTTATAATCGTAAATTAGCCGAGCTCATGAATGAAAAAGCAACCAACATAACAGCTCCGTCAGGTAGAGCGGTCAGATTTATCGCTAAACGTGGCGAAGTAGGAGTACATATGGCTTTGGCCGATCAAGATTATAATATTAATCAACTTAAAAACGGCGTTTGGGCTTCTGGTCGAGTTGCATACAGTAAACGAAAAGTTAATATTGCTTAGCAAGGAGATATTTTAAAATGTCTGAAACTATAGGTTCCAGGTTTAAAAATGCTTGGAATGCTTTTTTTAATCGTGATCCCACCCCGATTTTCGATAATTCGGGTAATAGTTCCAGTTATCGCCCGGACAGATATAGGCCGACTAGGGGTAACGAACGATCTATAATTACCGCAATTAATAATCGAATAGCTATTGATGCCGCTGCCATTCCTATACGACATATAAGACTAGATGAAGATGGCGGATATTTAAATACTATTGAGTCGGGTTTGAATAACTGCCTTAATCTCGAAGCAAACATTGATCAGACTGGTAGGGCTTTTCTTCAGGATGTTGTCCTTTCAATGCTCGATGAGGGATGTGTTGCATTAGTTCCGACAGTAACGGACGTTAACCCGGATTATACGGATTCTTATGATATTTATGAGATTCGAACCGGAAAGATTACTGAATGGTATCCGAAACAGGTAAAAGTCGAGGTTTATAATGATAACTCTGGTCGTAAACAGCAAATTCTTCGGCCAAAACGCAAAGTTGCCATTATTGAAAACCCAATGTATTCCGTTATGAACGAGCCTAACTCGACTATGCAGCGTCTTATTAGGAAATTAAAACTCCTCGATGCAGTAGACGAGCAGAGTAGTTCTGGTAAATTGGATCTTATCATTCAGCTCCCTTATGTTGTAAAGACTGAAACACGTCGGCAGCAAGCCGAAAATCGAAGAAAGGAAATCGAAGACCAGTTAACCGGTTCCAAATATGGTATTGCGTATACTGATGGTACTGAGCGGATAACTCAATTGAATCGGGCGGTGGAGAACAATCTTTTGAAGCAGGTTGAATATTTAACGAGCATGCTTTTTAGCCAGTTAGGTATTACACAGACGATATTAGATGGAACCGCCGACGAAAAAACGATATTAAATTATCGCAATCGAATTATCGAGCCAATACTTTCTGCAATTGTCGACGCTATGAAAGTTCGTTTTATTACTAAAACTGCAAGAACTCAGGGGCAGTCGATTTCTTTTTTCATGGAGCCATTCAAACTGGTGCCTGTGTCTGAGATTGCCGAAATAGCGGATAAGTTTACGCGTAATGAAATCATGACTTCAAATGAAATTCGTCAAATTGTCGGTATGAAACCTTCTCGTGCTCCTCAGGCTGATGAATTGAGGAATAAAAACCTTAATAGGTCGGACGAAGGGACACCAAAGGTTGAACAACTTGATGGTATTACAAAAGAAAGGATAAACGCGACTTTAAAACAGGAGGAATAATTCAAAATGGTAAAATACGATTTTCACGGTTGGGCAACTCGAAATGATTTGAAATGCTCCGATGGCCGTGTGATACGTAGAGACGCCTTTAAAGACTGTGATGGGAAAATTGTACCGCTGGTTTGGAACCATCGGCATGACGATCCTAGTAACGTTCTTGGTCACGCTTTGTTGAAGAATCGGGAAGATGGTGTTTATGCATATTGCACGTTTAATGAAAGCGAAGCTGGTAAAGCCGCTAAACTTCTCGTAGAACATGGCGATATTTCTGCTTTGTCAATATTTGCAAATCAGCTTAAGCAGGAAGGCTCGAATGTTCTTCACGGAGATATTAAAGAAGTCAGTCTTGTTCTGGCTGGTGCTAATCCCGGAGCATCTATATCTAATGTGATGCGCCATGGGGAAATGGTAGAAGATGAAGCAGATATTTATACCGGCGAAGATTTTATACTCGAGCATAATTCCATTGATGATTTTACAGAAGAACAATTAGCGGCGTTGAAAGGTCGGAAAGGTCCGAAAGGAGAGATTGGTGAACGAGGTCTAAAGGGCGATTCTTTAAAGGAGGAAGATAAAATGGCGAGCAATGAAGAAACTGTACGCGATGTTTTTGAAACATTGACTGAAAAGCAGAAGACTGTAGTTTATGCTTTAATCGGTCAGGCTCTCGAAGATGCAAAAAACGACGAAGATGAAAAAGATAATGACGAAGAAGATGGAGGAGAAAATATGAAGCATAATGTATTTGATAACGTTGATCCCGAAACCACTCTGATTCATGCTGATGATATGCAGGCTATACTTGCTGATGCTAAGCGTACCGGCAGTATGAGGGAAGCAGTTGAGAACTTTGCTCAGGATAGAGGTTGTGATAGTAATTCTCTGTTCCATGCTGATTATGGTATAGAGAACGTTGGATATTTGTTCCCCGATGATCGCTCGGTAACGAATGAGCCCATATTTGTTTCTCGCAATATGGATTGGGTGAGCAAGCTCATGAATAACATTCGCCACACTCCTTTTTCTAGGATAAAGTCCCTTTTCGCTAATATTACCGAGGATGATGCTCGCGCTAAGGGTTATATTAAGGGTAATCTTAAGAAGGAGGAAGTCTTCACCCTGCTTAAGAGAAGCACTAGCCCCACTACTGTGTATAAGAAGCAGAAGATGGATCGCGATGATGTGGTTGATATCGTTGATCTGGATGTAGTAGCTTGGATAAAGAAGGAAATGCGGATTATGCTAGACGAGGAACTTGCCAGGGCAGTCTTGGTTGGCGACGGTCGTGTAAGTTCCTCTGATGATAAGATTGATCCTATTCATATTCGTCCTATCTGGACCGATGATGATTTCTACACAATTAAGCAGACTGTCAGCGTTGCCTCTAGCGATAGCGATTCCGCTATAGCAAAGAATTTCATTAAGCAGTGCATTAAGGCTCGTAAGAATTATAAGGGTTCTGGTAATCCTACCCTGTACACTACTGAAGATATGCTTACTGATATGCTTCTTATAGAAGACACTACCGGTCGTGTAATCTATGAGTCAGCTGCCAAACTGGCGACGACTCTGCGTGTTAAGGAAATTGTTACCGTTCCTGTAATGGAGAACCTGACAAGGACTGATGATGCCAGTAAGGTACATACTCTGTTGGGCATCATTGTCAATCCGAATGACTATACCATTGGTGCAGATAAGGGCGGTGCTGTCAATATGTTCGACGATTTTGACATTGACTATAACCAGCAGAAGTATCTTATTGAAACTCGTTGCTCTGGCGCCCTGACTCTTCCCTATTCTGCTATAGCTGTAGAAAAGGTTTCCGCTTAATCTACTGAAAGAATATTAGGAGGTATATAATTATGATGAAGATTTTTGATCAGGCTAAGGATAAGAATATTGCTGCATATGTCTTCTATGGTAAGACTGCTGATAAGAAGCTCTATTACGAGTCTGATTATAAGACACAGGTAACCCAGTCCGTTCTTCAGGACGCTTTTAAGAAGGGCCGTCTGCTGGTTATGGATGGCGCTACTACTTTGGCCGCTGTTTCTCTGGCCGCAAATAAGGTATCCACAGTTAGCAAGGGAGCTTCTACCGTGGATCTTACTGAATGGTCTGCCGTAGCCGAATAATAAGGTAAAAATTCAAAATGAAAAAATATTATGGGAAAATCGGCTTTGCTACGACTATTGAAACAACACCTGGTGTGTGGTCAGAGCAAATCGTAGAACACAATTATTATGGCGATTGGATTCAGAACACAGGAAAGTTTCGAACAGCCGAGAAGGTTAATGATGATATCGTGATACAAAACACATTAAGCATCGTAGCCGACCCATATGCTAGGAACACTTTCCACGCTATACGCTATGCTACTTATATGGGGCAGAAATGGAAAGTTATAAGCGTGGAAGTGAATTTTCCTCGTTTGAATCTATCGCTGGGAGGTATATATAATGCGCACTAGACTCGATCTTCAAAAACTTTTGGAGAAAACTTTAGGGAGCCATAATGTGTATTTTCAACCTCCCCCGAATGTTCAAATGGAATACCCAGCGATTGTATATAAACGTCGAAAAATCGATAATGATTTTGGAGATGATTTGGTTTATATACAATCGCATTTTTATTCTGTAATCGTGATAGATTCGAATCCCGACAGCCCTATTGTTATGGACGTTTCTCGAATTCCTGGGATTCAATATGATCGTAATTATGTTTCCGACAATCTGTATCACGATGTGTTTACACTTTACTATTAAGGAGGCAAATCTATGAGACTTAATTGGGATAATGCTGGCGAACGATTGTTCGAAACAGGTGTCCGAAATGGTGTACTTTATCCTTTCGGTGAGAATAAGTATGGTAAGGGTGTGGCGTGGAATGGTCTTACCGCCGTAACTGAATCTCCGTCTGGCGCTGAAGCTACTGCACTTTATGCGGATGACATGAAGTATCTTAACCTTATGTCTGCTGAGGAGTTTGGCGCGACAGTTGAGGCTTATACTTATCCGAAAGAATTTGAAGCTTGCGATGGTTCTGCTGAGGTCTCTGATGGTGTAACTATTGGCCAGCAGGAACGTAAGACTTTCGGCATGTCTTACCGGACGGTTATCGGTAACGACCTCGAAGGTAACGAGCATGGCTATAAGCTTCATCTGATATATGGTGCGTTGGCGGCTCCTAGTGAGCGCGCTTACAGCACTATAAATGATTCTCCTGAGGCTATAACTTTTTCTTGGGAAGTATCGACTACTCCGGTTAACGTACCTGGTAGAAAGGCTACTTCTTTGCTTACTATCGATTCTACAAAGTGCGATAAAGCTAAACTTAAGCAGCTCGAAGATATACTGTATGGTATAGCGGCTGATGAGTTTAGTGCAAGTGCAACGTATCAGGTTGGCGATTATTGTACTTATGAGAGTAAGACCTATAAGTGCAAGACCGCCATCCAGACTGCCGGAGCATGGGATCCGTCTAAGTGGGATGTGGTAGAAGATGTTGACGCCCGTCTGCCTCTTCCCGCCGAAGTTATAGATCTTTTTGGGCCCAAAGCGAACGGTTAATCTAAATTAGTTGTAGAGAGTCGTATTCAGGTAAGCTGGCGACTCTTTTTTATTTAGAAAGGAGAAATAATATGATCGTAAAGACAATTACCTATACAGATTTTAATGGTAACGAACGTACTGAAAGTTTTTGGTTCCATCTTTCTAGACCGGAACTTACCGAAATGCTCCTGGGAATAGACAATAATATCGAAACGTATATAAAGACTATAATTGAGAGCGAGAATTACTATGAACTAGTTAAGATTTTTAAGAAACTTCTTCTGGAAGCTTATGGCGAAAAGTCTGAAGATGGACGAAGGTTCATTAAATTGCCTGAAAAAACGAAGGAATTTTCAGAAAGTGAAGCATATTCGGTTTTGTTTACTGAGCTGACAACGAATACAGAGAAGGCCAGTGAGTTTGTTAATGGCCTCATTTCTAAGGATACTGCAACAGGGAAGTAAAAACGAGGATAGGGAGAATGCTTCAGATTACAATACCTGCTAGGGAAGTAGCTTATGACGAAGTCAAAAATGAGTTTTGCTATACTAAAGAATGGACGTTGCAATTAGAGCATTCTCTTGTTTCCATTTCAAAATGGGAATCAAAGTGGCATAAACCATTTTTAGATAAAAAAGAAAAGACCGCAGAAGAGATAATAGATTATATTCGCTGTATGACAATTACTCAGAATGTTGATCCTGAAGTCTATAACAATCTAACAAAAGACAACATATCTGCGATTATAGCGTATATAGACGATCCTATGACCGCAACTTGGTTCAACGATGATGAAAACAAGAAACCGGTTCGTAGAGAGATACTGACTAATGAATTAATCTATTATGCTATGTGCTCATATAATATACCAGTGGAATTTCGGAAATGGCATCTCAATCGATTGTTAACACTTCTTCGAGTCTTTGCAATTAAGAATGAGCCACCTAAGAAAATGTCTAAGAGCGAAATTATGCGACGCAATAAGTCTTTGAATGAAGCTCGGAAAAATGCTCTTGGTACGAGAGGATAGGCGGTGGGTTTAAGTGATTACCTTTAAGCAAACTGGGAATTTTTTTAAGTTTAAAAGATATACGGAAAGAATTAAAGAAGCAGTTAAGATTGGAAATTTAAATGCTTATGGTCGCGAAGGGGTAGCCGCTTTACAATCTGCAACACCTATAGATTCGGGTTTAACTGCTAAGTCGTGGGACTATGAAATACAGCAGGGCAATAATCGCGTGTCGATTGTTTTTACGAACTCGAATATTCAAAATGGAGTTCCAATTGCCGTAATCATACAGTACGGCCATGCTTCTCGAAATGGGAGATGGGTAGAAGGACGTGATTATATTAATCCTGCTATTCAACCTATTTTTGACAAAATAGCAGAATCTGTATGGAAGGAGGTCACGAGAGCATGAGCAAAACGATTGACGAAAAAGTCGTCGAAATGCGATTTGATAATTCTCAATTCGAACGCAATGTGGCGACGAGTATGAGCACCATCGATAAACTTAAACGAAGTTTGAAATTTGATGGGATTTCTAAGGGCATAGAAGATATTAGCGATTCTGCAAATCGTATCGATTTCTCGGGTTTTAGCAATGCCATTGACAGTGTCCAGATGAAATTCTCGGCACTTAAAGTCATGGCAGTCACGGCTTTGGCAAACATCACTAATTCGGCTGTAAATGCTGGTTTGAAGCTTGCAAAATCATTAACGATAGATCCGATTTCCACCGGATGGTCAAAATACAATACTAAGAATCAATCTGTAGCAACTATGGTTGCTCAAGGTTATGATATAGAAACCGTTAATTCGCAACTTGAAAGACTGAACTGGTTTACAGATGAAACAAGTTACGATTTCACCCAAATGGTTGCTAATATCGCTAAATTCACAGCAACCGGCAAAGACCTGGACGAATCCGTTACGGCTATGGAAGGTATAGCAAACTGGGCAGCTTTGTCTGGTCAAAATGCTAACACAGCTAGCCATGCAATGTATCAGCTTTCCCAAGCTATGGGTGCTGGTGTCATGCGTTTGGAAGATTATAAGTCTATTCAAAATGTATCGATGGATACTGATGAGTTTCGCCAAAAAGCTTTAGATGCGGCAGTAGCATTAGGTACATTAAAGAAAAACGCTGATGATACATATACTTCTTTGGTAGGCAAAGCGAATAATTTTACTAAATCTCAGTTTGCAACGAGCTTAACACAAGGAGCTTGGTTTACATCGGATGTCATGATGTCCGTTTTCCAAGATTATTCCAAAGCTGTTGATCAGATTTATGATTATGCAACCGAAAAAGGTATAACCGCATCTCAAGCAATTAAAGAATTAGACGGGCAAATCGATGCGTTTTCACTGAAGGGATTTAAAGCTGCACAGGAAGCTCGTACTTTTGAAGATGCTATAAATTCCGCTCGGGATGCTGTAAGCTCTGGCTGGTTAAATACTTTTGAACTGATATTTGGTAATGCAGAACAAGCCACCAGTACTTGGACTGATTTAGCAGAAATTATGTACGACATTTTTGCTAAACCAGGTGATACTCGCAATGAATTACTCTCTCAATGGAGTGAACTTGGGGGACAAAAAGCTCTCATTGAATCGCTAATAGGAATAGTAAGCCAGTTTAAAGATATGCTGGATATTTTAGGTGAAGCTTGGTCTAATGTATTTCCTCCAATGACCGCTGAACGATTAGTAGAGATTACTGAAAACTTTCGCGATTTTGTACAGTCAATTTCTGATTTTATACAAAAGCATCGTGATAATTTAGTTTCGACATTTCAGGGGTTATTTTCAGTTCTTCGTATTATCAAAGATGCTCTAAAAGGCGTTTGGACTGTCGTACAATCCATTATTGATAATTCGGGATCTCTCGTGCCGACACTCTTAGAATTTACTGGCTCTTTGGGAGAAATGGTTACTTCTTTATCCAAGAGTATCGAAGAAGGAAATATTTTTGTTACTATTGGAGAAAAAATAGGCAGCGTTTTAAAATGGTTAACGGGCTTGTTTTCTGGTGCTTCGCCTCATATTAAAAATATATTTTCTGCTATTGGACAAGGTGCCACATTTGTTAGTAAAGTCTTATCAAAGCTTTTTAGCAATATAAAAGGGGACGTGCCAAAGTTAATCAACAGTCTTTCCCTTGCTTCTATTTCAGTATTTCTTGGAAAAGCATTATCTGGCATTAAAAAGCCTCTTCAAATATTTAGCGATATAAAAGGTTCGATAGTTGGTGCGCTAGATGGTGTTCGAGATGCTTTGTCGTCTTGGAAAACCAGCATAGATGCCAAATCGCTCTTGAATATATCGATTTCGATTGGGATATTAGCTGGTTCATTAATGCTTATATCTTCTATTGAAAGCGATAAACTTATGAAATCAGTTATCGCTATCGGTGCTTTGATGACAGAACTTGGCGTGTTCCTCAAGTTATTTTCGGGATTTGGTGGCGGTATAAAAAGATTGGGATCTATCGCCGTAGCAATGGTTGGTATTTCAACTTCTGTGCTGATATTAGCTAGCGCAATGAAAACCCTTTCTAAAATACCCGAAGAGGATATAGGGCGTAGTATCGCGGCTCTTGTCGGAGTAATGGTCATTCTTACTACAACAGCCCACGCTTTTCCGCAAAAGAAAATGCTAGGTGTTGGTCTAGCCATGATTAGTGTTGCTACAGCAGTTGTCATATTAGCTGGAGCCATGAAGATATTTCAAACTCTTCAATGGGAAGACATTGCTAAAGGTATAGTTGCTATCGGTGGTTCACTTGGTGTCCTAGCGCTGTTCCTTACCGCGATGAACGACAACATCAAAGGCGCTTTTGCTTTGACGATTGCAGCAGGAGCCTTAATAACTTTGAGTCTTGCATTAAAGATATTTCAAACTCTTCAATGGGAAGATATCGCTAAGGGTATAGTTGCTATCGGAGGTTCACTTGGCGTTCTAGCGCTGTTCCTTACTGCAATGAACGACAATATCAAAGGTGCTTTTGCTTTAACGATTGCGGCCGGAGCATTAATAACTTTAAGCATTGCATTAAAGATCTTTCAAACTCTTCAATGGGAAGACATTGCTAAGGGTATAGTGGCTATCGGCGGGTCACTTGGCGTACTAGCGCTGTTCCTTACTGCAATGAATAACAACATCAAAGGCGCTTTTGCTTTAACGATTGTAGCAGGCTCGCTAATAGTATTGGGTACAGCATTAAAAATCCTAAGCAGTATTCCTTTTACAAGTATGCTAGTAGCGCTTGTTGCTCTGGCAGGTACTTTTGCGGTTCTTGGTTTAGCAGGCGCGATTTTAACTCCCGTTATACCCACTATTCTTGGTTTAGCTGGTGCGCTGGCGTTGGTTGGCGTATCCATACTAGCATTTGGAGCGGGTCTTGCTTTAACTGGCGCCGGATTGACTGCCATCGCAGCTGGTTTAACCGCTTTAGCTTTAGCAAGTACGGCCAGTGTAAATGCCTTAATAACTGTGGTATCGGCCATCGTTACTGGTATTATCCAGGCAATTCTTGACGGTATTACGAGTCTTGTCTTAACCATTGGTGAAACACTTCCACTTATAGTAACTACGATATTGGACCTTATTACATCTATTCTTACGGCTATCGATGAGAATGGTCCGATGATATTTGAAAAGGTTCTGTCTATAATAACGGGTTTACTGGAGGCTATAGCTAATAACATACAGCCTATAGTTGAGGCAGGTATAGAAATCGTTTTGGGACTCATTCGTGGTATAAGTGAGAAAATGGATGACATAGCCCAAGCAGGTTTCGACTTGCTGATAAGTTTTATCGATGGCCTTTCGAAGGCAATTGATGAAAACTTCACCGATCTTCTGAATTCAGTATTGAATTTGATAACTACTATCATAGACAGTGTTGTTGAATTCTTGACCGGAGGAGCCGTAACCGACTTCTGTGCTTCGGGTAAAGCCGTGATAGAGGGATTTATCAAAGGTATGGGCGATATGATCGATGCAGTAGTGCAGAAAGCTAAAGATATTGCTAAGGCGGCCGTAAGAACAGTTAAAGGCTGGCTTGGAATTAATTCTCCTTCTAAGGTTTTCAGAAAAATCGGCGTATATACCGGTGAAGGTTTAGCTTTGGGTTTGGAGGATTCCGAAAATAGTATTGCGAATTCCGCTATTGGCGTTGGTAAAACAGCTAAGACTGCAATGGAAAAGGCTATTAATGGCATGTCGGATGTTATCAACGGCATCGATACTCAACCTACGATTCGACCAATATTAGACTTATCGGATATAGAGTCCGGAGCTACTCGTATAGACAAGCTTTCGGATTCCTGGAATGGATACTCTATTGATGGAACGGTCAATATGGCAAAAACCACTATGGGATCACTCCCGCTTCAGCCTAATAATACAAGTCTTACTGCATCCATGCTTGAACAACTTAAGAAGCTTGGCAACACTATGCCTGGAGAAAAGAAGACTACCATAACCAATCATTTCTCAATTACTGGGGACAATCCGCGTGAAATCGCGAATGAAGTATCCAGAATACTCCAGCAGCAAGTCGAAAGGAGGGACGCTGTATGGGCATAATAATGTTTAATGGAGCGTCTTCCAAAGATTACGGTATCGAGGTTGAGCATCCACCTAAGTATAATTATCCAGAAAGAGACTACACTATTGTGCACGTTCCCGGACGTAATGGGGATTTAGTACTCGATAGTGAATCCTATCAAAATGTAGAGCGTGTGTACGAGTTGGCAATAGGCGAGTATCATGGCGATTTCACGGTACTCGCCAATCGTCTCTCCACATGGTTACATTCTGCTCGAACTTATGCGCGATTAGAGGATAGCTATGAGCCAGAATATTATCGTATGGCTCTATATCAAGAAGGAACTTCTATCGAGAATTTCTTTCATCAGGGGGGCAGAGTAGAAGTCACCTTTAATTGCAAGCCTCAACGTTTTCTTAAAGAGGGCGAAAAAGCGGTTAGTATTAGTAAGGGTGATATTTGGGTTAATCCTACAAATCAAGTGGCTAAACCTCTAATCAAGATTACTGGTAGCAGTGGCACCTTTACGATAGGGGATCGGACTGTGACTCTCAATGCTATAAACGAGTATATAATGCTCGATAGCGAGTTGGAGCACGCTTATAAAGGGCTGACAAATTGCAATGCGAATATCTCAGCCCTTTATTTTCCGGTTCTCAACACCGGCGCCAATACTATAACCTGGACCGGTAATATTACAGCTGTAGAAATTATTCCTAGGTGGTGGACACTATGATTCCAATATTATATTCACCGACAACTGCCTCATTTTCAACAGGAGGAATTGGCAAGCTTATTGATGCCGGCTCTTGTGTGGTTACAGAGGAAAGAAATGGTTCCTATGAGTTAGAGATGACGTATCCTATAACAGGTCATCTTTATGACGAGATCAAACAGCGGAGTATTATATTCGCTAAACCGAGTCCAGCCCAGTCGGAACAGCCTTTTCGTGTGTATCGCATCACTAAGCCATTAAATAAGGTTGTTACCATCTATGCTGCTCATATTAGCTATGATCTTAGCGGAATACCAGTCAAAAACTTCACTTCTCAGTCCGTACAAGCGGCTCTGACAGCCTTAACGACGTCTAGTGTGATAAGTAATCCTTTCACGTTTTGGAGCGATAAGACGAATTCTGGAGTCATGGAAATCGAAACTCCAACACCTTGCCGAACAATTTTATCGAACATCCTGGATGTTTATGGCGGAGAATACGAGTTTGATAAGTATACGGTTAAACTACATTCTCTGCGCGGATTTGATAACGGCGTCTCCATAAAGTATGGCAAGAACCTTACAGATTTGGAACAGGATGAGAATTGTTCGAACGTCTATACCGGTGTATTACCCTATTGGACTGGCAACGACACGACTGTTAGCGGTTCGGTAGTAAATGCCCCTGGTACGTATGATTTTACTCGTATATTACCAGTCGACTTCACCAGCGACTTTGAGGAACAACCCTCGACGACTCAGCTCGATAATGCCGCAACGAATTATATTTCGGCTAATAATATCGGTATTCCAGAGGTTAATCTTACCGTTTCTTTCGTTCATTTGAACCAGACAGAAGAGTATAAGAATCTTGGGATATTCGAACGGGTCGAGCTTGGCGACTCGATCAAGGTTGAATTCGCGGCCATGGGCGTTTCTTCGACCGCGAGATGCGTAAAAACCGTTTATAATACCTTGCTTGAACGGTACGACAATGTGGAACTCGGAGAAGTTAAGAAAGGTTTAGCGGATACCATTTCATCTCAAACTTCATCCATTATTGATATTTCTAAAAATAGTGGTGTATCCAGCGCAGTAAAAGCTGCTATAATGGCGGCGTCTGAGGCTATAACCGGGCAGAAGGGCGGAAGTGTGATATTACACGATACTCGTGGCGGTAATAAGCCTAATGAGCTGCTGTTTTTGGACAATGATGATATTTCTCAAGCTCAGAAAGTTTGGCGTTTCAATCTATCCGGTTTTGGATATTCTTCTAATGGTTATGAAGGGCCATTTACTACAGCCATAACCAGAGACGGCTCAATAGTAGCTGACTTTATCACCACCGGCAGTATGAATGCTGCTCGTGTAACAACCGGATTACTCAAGAGTCAGGACGGAAGAATCCAGTTCGACCTTACTGCTGGCACTTTGACTATCAAAGACGGGACTGGTGCAACTAAGCTTGGATTTGATTCAAATGGTAATCTCTCAGTCAGTGGAAATGTGAATGCGACTTCGGGTACGTTTAAAGGTACGCTTCAATCAGTATCTGGTACTTTTACTTCCTTAACTTCCACCGGTAATATCATTTTTTATAAGGGATCCACTGAAAAAGTTAAAATAGGCGTTTTAAGTAGCGGAGAAGCCGCTATTTATTTTGAAAATGGTGGCTCGGCAATTGTTGGTAATAACGATGGGCAAATCGATATCTTAACGAACCTTTGGGTTGAAGGAAATGCAGAATGCGAAGACCTTACGATAGATAATTTACATATGAATGGCAGCTCGGCATACATGGGCAGCCTGACTGCTCGACAGGTGTCATACAGCGCAAACCTACGCCTCGATACAGACACCGGCTATTTGTACCGCATAATATCGTCGAAACGCTTTAAACGTAATATACATGATATTCGAGAGTTTGACGATGTTGGAGATCGAATAGATCGAGTTCGGGCAGTAACGTTTGAGAGTAAGGCTAGCGGCGACAAGGGTCGCAGCGGCTACGGATTCATCGCCGAGGAAATGGAACAGGAATTCCCCTGGCTTACTGAGTATTGCAGGAATAAAGAAACCGGCATGGTAGAAGCCGAAAGTGTTAGCTATGATCGTGTTCCCGCTATCCTTTGGGCTGACGCACAGAAGACTCATGAACGGCTTAAAACACTCGAAACTGAGCTTTTCGAACTAAAATCATTGTTATCCAAGCAACTTAAAAATTAAAAGAAGGGAAAGATATTTAATGTATCTGGATGCGCAAACGATAATCACATTTGCTTCTCTTCTAACTGCTATTGGAGTAATAGCGCATTACTTGAACAAGGGTCACCAATGGTATATGAAGCAGGAGAAGCAGGACGTTGATATTATAGCAATTCAAAAAGAAATCCTCGAACAAAAGAGAGAACAACAGTTACATACTTATGCTCTCTTGGCTTGTTTAAAAGGATTAAAAGAACAAGGTTGCAATGGTCCCGTAACCGAGGCTATTAACGAGATAGAATCACACATAAACCAAAGAGCGCATGAATAAGGAGGTAATATTATGCAGTTTTTCAAGCTTAACGACAAGGTATACGATGTTCTGAAGTGGGTAACTATGGTAGTCCTTCCCGCACTGTCTACGCTGTATTTTGCTCTGGCCACTCAGTGGGGTCTTCCTTATAGCGAGGAAATAGTAAAGACCGTTATGGCGGTTATAACCTTCCTCGGTACAATACTCGGTATAAGCACAGCCGAGTATAGGAAGAGTTCGAATTAAGAAGTAATTAACAGCGATTTATTGGGCTTAGAAATGGTTTATTCCTTGATTATTCCTACATCTCGATTATAAAAATGCTTAAATTGCTGGGAAAGACGTTAATAGGATATTATGATTATGCTCTTAACGGCAAAAACCAAAACTATTAGGCAAATCGAAAAAGACAGGAAACGCCTGAATAAATCGTAGGAATTAAAAAGTGGTTAGGGGTGATACAAAGATGAAAAATGTAGGATATTCCTATATTATTCATATATCACTCCTATACCACGATTCCTACATAATTCTTGGAAAGAACCTATTTGATTTTTTTCATCTCTTCTTTCAACCATTCAACGTCCCGTTCAGTATATACTTTTTCAGTTATATCCGTAATAGCATGCCCGACGATGTACTTGATGGCGTACTCATCTACTTGATATTTCTTCGCCATCGTGACAAAATGCTTTCGTCCGTCATGGCAACGATGCTCCGGATTTAGGTCGAGTTTAGTTCTAATATTTACAAACTTATCGTAGTATTTTCGATAGCTGAACTGTAGATATTTAGCCCCGCTTTCAGGTGGAGTATTAAAAAGATATTCGCTTCCAAGTTGCTTGGCTTCTTCATAGCGTCGTTCGACTATAAAACGGATTCGAGGATGTATCGGTACAATTCGATTTACACCGGCGTCCGTTTTCATGCCTCCCATCACAGTATTTTCGTCCAGATTGACGTCTTCGATCTTTAGAAGGAATAATTCTTGTGGTCTCCATCCAGAATAGCATTGATATAGTAGCATATCAATATACGGTATCCTATCTATATTCGCCCAAAGCTTTTCCATTTCCTCATCACTATAGGAGATATGCTCCTGTACGGGAGGAGAATCTGACTTTATTCCAGATGAAGAGATCGTAAAAGAACGTGCATAATTTTTGTCAGTTACCTCGTATTCCACGGCGTAATCGAGCATTAGGTTAAATAGCGTCTTTATGCTAACTTGAATGGAGCGAGTGGTACAATGTTCGACGCCTTTGAAAATGGCTATTCCGTTTTCTAAACAACCTTTAATGTGGCGCGGACGAAGATTAGACACAACAACGCCATATATCTCGCTGCAATAGAGCCATGCGTTTTTCATTGCGGTGACCGCTGCTGGACCCCGTTGTTTAGAGTATTCGGGAAGCCAACGCTCGTACAATTCCTTTACGGTAATGCTATCTGACAGATCGTAAGGGTTTCTATTATATTCGACTAAGGCTGCATAAGCATCATTGTAAGATGCGAAATAAGAAGTTGGCTTTAGTGGCTTACATATTGGCCGGCCATTTTTATTTTTTCCAATTGTTACCATAGCCCGAAAAGGATTTCGAAGATTTTGGCCTTTAATCTCACTTATTTGCCCAAAACCATTAGGGAGACGTCTGCGTTTATTCTTACGCGAAGCTGATGTTTTTCCAATTGGTTTTAATGGATAGCCACAATGTGGGCAGCTAATCGCTTTATCGCTCACTTGCAATTCGCATTCTGGACATTTACTAAGCATTGATATTTACACCTCCCAAAGCAAGTATATAGCGAATCTGTAGGAGTTGTCAATTTATACATACGCGGTTTTTACAGCCTCTTTTATGAGAATTATATTTATGGAGGTTTATATGGAATACAAACACTTTAGCTATAAGGGTCCAGTTACGAATTCATTCGGAAGATTACTAACCGATAAATGGGAAGGAGAGACAATGGCGCCAACGCTTGCGAAAGCTCGTTCTAATCTAGGTTACCAGTTTAAGAAGGAATCTAACTTACTCCCATCTAGTAAGGTGATATTTAATGGACCAATTAAAGAAAACTAATTAACGGAACGAGTCCTACATGGACTCTTTCTTTTTGCATTTTTAAGGCTTATCATTAAAGATGCTATGACTACTGATGAACGGTGCAATGACTGCGGTGGAGAGCTGCGATACTATGACACCGTCTCTCGAATTCTTCGAACTGAACGAGGGGAACGTCATTGGATTAAGGTGCAACGTAAATACTGCATGTCTTGTGGCCGGATTAGGAGATGTTTACCCGACTATATTATCCCATATCGTCATTATAGATCCGACATTATATTAGGTTTCATATCCGGTAAGCTAACTTCATTTAATCTAGATTACGAAGATTATCCTTGCGAAACAACAATTAAAGAGTGGAGAAGTTCACTGAGTTCCGTTTCAATAATGCTCCTTGGCAGTTCTAAAATGAATGGCGAAGGAGGTAATAGTAATAAAGCTTTATCGAAAAAGGAGAGATGAAATTGAACGATAATGTATTTAAAGAAGGATCAGTTCCAGTGGCCGTAGTTGCAAGGGTGTATGGAAAGGATGCTTCCTGGGTCCGAGCCGGTATTATATCCGGATGGCTACCAATCGGAAAAGCTACAAGAAACGGAAAGTTGATTGGTAGTGTTGAACAAATGAATAGCAAGTACGGGCGCATCAACTTTTATATTTCGCCAAAGCGTCTGTATGAGGAAACTGGTTATATGTGGAAGGGAGAAAAGAAATGAGCACTACGATAAGACCGGAAGTATCGGAGAAGAACAAATATTGGATTGAACGGCATAGGTATTATGAGCTGAAACACTTTTGTCTACAATATTATATTTGGAAACGAGCATATTTGGCTCTAGACGGGCTTAATGGCTCTAATAAGGACCCCAGAGAGTTAAAAAGTCAAAACCTCTCAGAAAGCCCTACAGAGCGTTATGCGATGTCTAAAATCTATTACCGAGATAGAGTAGAACTGGTTAACCGAGTAGCAGTTTTGACGAGTGAAGAGCTGTCAAAATATATTCTTATCGGAGTAACGGAGGGGCTGTCTTACGAACAGATTAAAGCTAGATTAGATATTCCCTGCTGTAAAGACGTTTACTACGAATTGTACAGACGGTTCTTCTGGATATTAGATCGCGAAAGGCAGTAAATACGCGAAACCTACATTTTCTATTATGAAAGGTAGGTGTATTATGATGGGGACTTTTGACAACATTATCTACAAGAGACATCATTTGATTATGGACGAAACCAAAGTAATGGAGGCACTGCGTATTATACAAAAGACGTGCAACCGGCTGTTTACTCAAATACAAATTGACATGGCAGTTGGAAGTTGTGGCTGGAAGAATAGTACGATGTGGTACATTAACTTAACTTGTTCCAATACCGAATGGAGAAATTTGATCAAAGAATTATTGATTGTACGAGTCTTCTCGAATAAAGACATACCACAAAATTATATTTATGTTTATACCACGGATTGAGCCCACGAGGGCTCTTTCTTTTTTCCACGCGAAATATGCATTTTTTGTTATGAAAGGAAGGTGATAATTATGTTAATTGCATTTATCGTGTATCTAGTAGTTGGAGTATTAGCGGTGGTCGCCACTGCGGACTTTTGGATGTACGAAGTACTAGGCTGGTCTTTGCTTCGCGCGATTATTACTGCCGTGTGTGTTGTGCTCGTTGCGCCTATTTGCTTGGTTGTCGGTTGTGTGGTTTTGTTGGCCGTGCTCGTTGGGCCTCTTTGCTTGGTTGTCTGTTGGGTGCTGGGGATTTAAGAGACTTGGAAAACCGGGTCTCTTATTCTTTTTGCGAATACCATATGCGGGTGACGATTATTAATGATATTTTATAGAAAAGGAGAATGGAATTATGAATTACACTTGGTACTTGATTGCGGGTATTATCATGCTGATAATTGGTCAAATAACTGGTTATCTGCGGGGTTTGAAAAACGGCAAGGAGATTTTTGGTACTCTTCGTATGGATCATTCAGATGCTGAAGAGCCGCCTTATCTGTTCTTGGAGCTTAAAGGGCATACTGTTGATGATATTTCCAGACAGAAGTTTGTAACTTTCGCTGTTGAACAGAAAGATTTTCTTCCGCGAAATTAACACCTTCTTTTATGAAACCATAACGAAAGGGGTATAAAATGTTTACAGAAAGAAAAAAGCTAAAAGGTGAGATCGAAAGGGACTTTGATCATTTAGCCGCGTTGGAACCGTATGATGAAAAATACGCGAAAACGACCGAAAACCTAAATCAGCTGTATGATTTGAAAAATCGGGAAGACAAGAATTTGACAGATCTGATAGTTGGATTGTTAGGAATTGGTTTACCGTTGGTATTTTACGGAATATGGATGAAAAGAGGCTTTAAGTTCGAAGAGACTGGAGCGTACACCTCGACGACATTTAGAGGACTGTTTAACAGATTTAAACCCACTAAGTAATTATGAAAGGATTAAGGTGCCTAACAAGGCATCTTAATTTCTGATTTATGAGATATTTCTTTGAAAAACCGCCTATTTATAGATCCCGTTATGGACGTGCTTATATTTGCGACCATCCGGTTTATACACACTGCACATTATATGAAATTGGAGAGCAAGGTTTGGCCGTCGTTCAGCAAAGATTTGACTCGTCTACCAAGGTTACTTGGTGGGATGAAATAGACCCTTGGTTAACTGACGTTTTATATTTGCACGAGGGTTTCAAAGAGTATTTCGATAGACGCGCTAAAAGATGTATGGACGGTTTATATCCAACGGTTACGATTCGTCAAATAATGTGGGCATTAAAGATGAAACCATTACCACGCAAACGATGGGAAACAGTAATTGATCGACGTTTTCTCTGAAAGGAGCATGAGATGACAAGATTTATAGCGAACATTAAACGTTTTGTAAAACGAAACAACTCAACAATTCTATCGGTCATAGGGTCCGGAGGGGTTATTGCAACGACAATACTTGCGATCCGCGCTACACCAAAAGCCTGTGAACTTATAAAAGCAGATAGCCGCTTTAATCATGACGGCGACCCGTATGCTTACACCAAGCTGGAGGCTATACAATCAGCTTGGAAATGTTATATTCCAACTGCTATTTCATGCATAGGCACCATAGTCTGTATATTTGGTTCGGACGCTATTAGCCGAAATAATAAAGAAGCGTTGATCGGAGCTTATACCCTTTTGAGTAATTCATATGAGGAGTATAAGTCAAAGATGCGAGAGCTCTATGGCGATGAAGCTGACAAAGAAGTTAGGGGCGCTATGATACGCTCTAAAGTCGATGATAATACTGGCTTAATGCTAAGCGATGAAAAATTCCTGTTTTTCGAAGAGTATTATGGGGAATTCTTCACTCGTACAAAAGAAGAGGTATTACTGGCCGAGTATCACTTCAATCGGAATTACCAGCTTAGAGGTTATGCAAACCTGAACGAGCTATATGCGTTCTTGGATCTTCATCCCGCAAATACTTTATTTGGCGAGACTGTCGGATGGTCGGTTGAAGCTGGTGAATGTTATTATGGTTATTCATGGATTGATTTCGATCATGAGCTGGTGACGTTGGATGATGGGTTAGAGTGCATTTATATTCACTTTCCGTTTCCTCCGACAGCTGATTATCTCGATATGGAATAATTCACGCACAATTTACAATTCCTTTTATGAAAGGTAGGTGTTGAAATGAGTAAACTTAAATCATTTGTGAAGCGTCATAGAAAAGCTTTTACTATTTGTGGATTTGGATTAATTGGCATCATAGGATTCTTTCTTGGGCGAAAGTATGAGAAAAGAAGACTTGAGAGCTCTACGAACTTAAATTCGTTCGATAGTGTAGCTGAAAACGTGATCGATGCACGAAGAAGGTTCACTCGATAACACGAATCGAGAAGGTAGGAGTCTGAATATGGACTCTTATCTTTTTGTTTTTTACGCGAAATAAACGTTTTATATTATGAAAGGAGGCTAAAAGCTTATGAATATCAAAACGATTAAAATCCTGAGTATAGCTCTTAGTGCAATCGGAATGGCGGTGAATTTTGCCGTCGACCGTATTAATGACAAGAAGCTAGACGGAGTAATCGAAGATAAGATTGCTAAAGCACTCGCTAACAAACAGTAAGGGTCCGGAACACGGACTCTTATTTATTTGGAGTACTTATATGACAAATGATCAGGCTATTAATTTCATTCATGTGTATTGTTCGAGATCTATTCCCAAACCGAAAGTCGGATGGCCTCATTATTATCTGCAAGAAGTAGCTTACTCATCTTGCGCGGTCAGCGAGATAATTAAAAGGCTTGAAAGTAGTACGAACGATCCGGTTCAAACAGTTAAACAATTTAAGGAAGAGATGTATGAATTTTATGGTATGAATGATGGAGCAAGAAGCGTGGTGTTTTCCTATGCTTATGAAATGGCAGAGGAGATTTATATTCTATTGTTAAGAAAAGCGTTATCATTAAAAAGGAGTATGAAATGAGCACATCTAAAATGGCGGCATTTATGTATAAAGCCAAAACCGTTTTAAATACCTATTATCCTGAAATTTTAACAGGTATTGGTATTACCGGAATGCTTACATCTACGATATTGGCCGTTAGAGCTACACCAGAGGCATTGCGTTTGATTGAAGCATCTAAGCAGGAACTTCATCAAGATGAATTGACTCCGATTGAAACCGTCAAAGCCACATGGCGTTCTTATTTACCATCTGTAATAGCTAGTGGGATGTCTGTTGCCTGTCTAATCGGAGCGAGTTCGGAAAATACTAAGCGTAGAGCAGCATTGACTGCGGCATGGAGCATAACCGAGGCTGCTCTTAACAACTATGAAAAAAAGGTGGTTGAAATCGTCGGAGAAAAGAAGAATGAGATTATTCATGACGCTATAGCAGAGGATCATATTAAAGAAAACCCGATGAAAACTAACGAAGTAATCATAACCGCTAAGGGCGATACGGTTTGCTTTGATACTATTTCATCAAGATATTTCAAATCAGATATCGAAAAACTCAAGCATGTGCAAAACGAGGTAAATAAACGCCTCGTTAATGAAATGTACATCTCGCTTAATGAATTTTACTACGAAATAGGGCTACCACCCCTAAAAATTGGAGATGACTTGGGTTGGAATATCGCAGACGGCCTTATCAATTTTAGGTTTAGCGCTCATCTGTCCGAAGATGGCACTCCGTGCATAGCGGTAGATTACAGTATATCTCCTACGTATAAATATTGCCGTTAGTACGCGAAAATTACATTTTCTATTATGAAGGAAACATTAACTTATTATAATCTGAAAGGAGAACAATTATGGAAACTAACGAAATCATGACTAACGCAGAGGACATCATGGACGTCACTGAAGAGGTTGCAACTTGCGGAGGAAGTAAGACCCTTAAGATAGCTGGGGTGGTTACTGGGGCAGCACTTGTAGGCGTAGCAGCATATAAGTATGCCATCAAACCGCTCTGGGCTAAGCTCAAGGCGAAGCACGAAGCAAAGAAAGCTTCTAAAGAGGCCGTTTATGTAGAATCTAAGACAGATGAATTCGAAGAGTTCAATGATTGGGAAGAGAAGATCAAGTAATTGATGTAACCCAAAAGTATAGGTGTCTGTAACAAGGCACCTTTACTTTTTTTATTAGCAGATAGGAGTAATCGCATGGCCGAAAACAACACGACTGTGGATATATTAAATGATTTGAAACCGAATTCTGATAAGTATAAGGAGAGAACGAAAACCGAATCGGAAAAAAACTTGGGGCGTATCGTAACTAACAACGTCAGTATAAAGAAGAAAAACGATATTCAAAAATTCGCTGAGACATTTGTAAAAGAAGATTTGCATACTGTCAAATCTTATATTTGGACCGAAGTATTACTTCCGGCGTTTAAAGCTGTCATATCAGATAGCGTAAACATGATGCTTTACGGTGAGACGTCAAGAAATAGAAAAACGAATAATAAACGAGCATCGCAGGTTTCATATAGTAGCTATTATGATAGACCGAATGATCGCAGGGAATCTAATTATGTTCGTAGTGCGTCACGATACGTCTTTGATGACTTGATATTTGAAAATCGTGGAGACGCCGACGAGGTATTGTCGACATTAGACGATCTGCTAAATCGCTATCCATCGGTTAGCATAGCCGATCTTAATGAATTGGTAGGTATTACCGGACGTTATACCGATAATAAATACGGTTGGACTGATATTCGTCAGGCATATATCGAGCATACCCGCGACGGCTATATTTTAAGAATGCCCAAAGCAATTCCATTGGATTAAGAAGGAGAAAAGAATGAGTAACATTAGTACTAAAGCAGCTAGTTTTGTTAAGAAGACCGGCTTTCAGTTGCGTCAGTATAGCCCCGAGATTCTTGTAGTGGCTGGAGTTATAGGTACCGTTGTAAGCGCTGTAATGGCCTGTAAGGCAACCACCAAGGTGAATGATATTTTGGAGCAGCATAAAGAGGATGTTGAAAAAATACATACGGTAGCCAAAGATGAGAAGTACGCCGATGAGTATACCGAGAGCGATATGAAAAAGGATCTCACAATAGTTTATGCTCAGACAGCATTGAAATTTGCTAAGCTGTATGGCCCGGCGGTTCTTCTTGGCGGTCTGTCAATAACTGGGATTCTGACGTCGAACAATATTCTTCGTAAGCGGAATATTGCACTTGCAACTGCATATGCGGCACTCGATAAGAGCTTTAAGGGTTATCGCGAACGCCTTACTGAACGTTATGGCGAAACTGTGGATCGTGAATTGAAATATGGTATTAAGGCTCAGAAAATAGAAGAGACCGTTGTAGACGAAAACGGAAAAACTAAGAAAACCAAGACTATAGTTCCGGTCGTAGAAAATGAAAAGAATAGTGTATACGCTCGCTTCTTTGACGAAACCAATCCGAATTGGGAGAAGAATCCGGATTATAATTTGATGTTCCTCCGTGCTCAGGAAAACTATGCTAATCAGAGGCTTCGTGCAGACGGCTATCTTTTCTTGAACGATGTTTATGAGAGTCTTGGAATTCCTAAATGTAGTATAGGTCAAGTAGTTGGTTGGATTTATGATCCGGAGGACCCGAACGCGGATTGTCACGTTTCTTTCGGTATTTACGATCTTTATAGGGCAGTATCTAGAGATTTTGTAAATGGTATCGAACCCGCCATTCTTCTTGACTTTAACGTTGATGGAGTAATGTGGGACAAAATCAATCCAAAACACTAAAACAAGGAGGTAGTAATATGAATACCGGACAAGTCATTTTATCTTATGTTTTAGCCAGCATGTCTGTTTTTTGCTTTGCAACAGGCATAGCAGTCCTTATTGGTAAAGATAGGAAGTAAGACTATGGATCTGATTAATGGAATAATTGTCCAGATTGATGATATTTTGGATACTGAGAGGAAACGCCACATTTGTGGAGGGATGCTATTGAGCATCGCAATGCTATTTGGTGGTTTGGCTTTAACCATTATGACGATCCATACAGAGGAGAAAAAATGCACAAAGCAATTATATTTATAGGCGGTGTGGCAGTAGGGTCATTCGTGACTTGGCGGCTGCTTAAAGAGAAGTACATACGTCAAACGCAGGAAGAGATAAATGAGGTAAGGGAGCATTATCGTAAAAAGAAAGAATCGGAAGAAGTAACCGTTGATTCGAATGGCGCTACAGAAACTAATGAAAAGCCCGATTTGATAGCATATGCTGCAAAACTGACGAAGAATGGTTATATCGACTATACCAATCCCAAGAGTCTTGTTAAAGCTACGGGAGATATGGTCGATACAGTAGCACCGAAAGATAATGAGGAATCTTCGGATCCGGTAATACTCAACGATCCATCATATCAACCTCCTTATATTATTTCTCCCGATGATTTCGCCACAGATGACGAGTACACCATAGTCAATTTGAACTATTATATTGATGGCGTTTTGACCGATGAAGATGATAATATCGTCGAAAATGTGGATGACGTGGTAGGTTTGGAAAATCTAAACCATATGGGCGAGTACGAGGACGACGCACTGCATATTCGTAATGAAAATTACAAGTGCGAATACGAGATTCTTTTGTCTCGGAGGCTTTACCATGATACAACGGAGGTGAATTAGTATAGATGATAGACGATGAGCTGTGCAACGAATATTTTGACTGGATGTATCAGCTCGTCCATGACAAATACTATATGAGGAATCTATCCTATCGTAAGCTTTTGATGGCACTTTTTGAGAAGGATTTCTATTATATTTTGCCAAAAGATAGGAATCGGGCCCAAGATGGGATAGATCTTCGATATAGATTCGGATATGAATGCGGTTATTCGCACGCACTCATAAAGGAACACCTGGATGATAATAATGTATCAGTCCTTGAAATGATGGTCGCACTGGCTTTTCGTTGTGAAGAACAAATCATGGACGATCCAGATATTGGAGATAGAACAGGCCAATGGTTCTGGAGTATGATAGAAAATCTCGGCTTGATTTCGATGGATGATAAGAATTTTGATGCGGATTATATAGACTATGTTATGACTCGTTTTCTTGAACGAGAATACGCCCCAAATGGCGAGGGTGGTTTATTTAAAACGAATCGAAAGCATCGTGACATGCGATCAACCGAAATATGGTATCAGCTATGCTGGTATTTAACAGATTTAAACAATTGAGGTGGCCATGACTCAACAAATGATATTTGACCAGTTAATCGCTAGGTTTCCTCAATTTTCGAACCAAATCAGTCAGTGGTTTCCGAAAGGACCGAATGCTATAATAATCGAACTTCCTAACAAAGAGGAATTGATATTTACATTTGACAGTCCATTAAATTGGAGCTTAGAGACGATTAATAACTATATTTCAAATAAGAGAGGAGGATAACATGAATGATGGACTTCTTAATGATTTCAACACGTAGTACAAAGCGTGGAGTAATCGAAATCTATCCAAAGTTTATTGTCTGTAAAAGCTCCGATCTTATGATTCGCGGTGGCGATTTTTATGCCATCTGGATTGAGGAACGCGGTTTATGGTCCACCGAGGAGCAGGACGCACTGCAACTCATAGATCGCGAACTGGATAGATATGCCGAGGAAAACCGGCAAAAATTTGATTCAAACCTAAAGGTCCTTCATATGTGGGATGCCGAATCTGGAATGATAGATTCATGGCATAAATATTGTCAAAAGCAAATGCGGGACAACTATCGTATGTTGGATGAAGAGTTGATATTCTCAAATACCGAATTGAAAAAGACCGATTACGCAAGTAAAAAGCTTAATTATCCTCTTGAAGCGGGTGATATTTCAGCGTATGACAAGTTAATGTCTACTCTTTATTCAGACGAAGAACGACATAAGATAGAATGGGCTATTGGCTCAATCGTATCTGGAGATAGTAAGAAACTTCAAAAATTTTTAGTTCTTTATGGTGCTGCCGGAACGGGCAAATCGACCGTTCTGAATATTATTCAGCAGTTATTCGAAGGCTATTATTCGGTTTTTGATGCAAAAGCCCTTGGTTCGTCAAGTAACTCATTTGCTCTGGAAGCATTTAAGTCTAATCCGCTAGTGGCTATTCAACACGACGGCGATTTGTCTCGAATTGAAGACAATACACGGCTTAATAGCTTGGTTTCGCATGAGCTTATGACAGTTAATGAAAAATTCAAATCCACTTACGCCAATCGCTTTAAATGCTTACTATTCATGGGTACGAATAAACCTGTAAAAATTACGGATGCAAAATCAGGTCTTATTCGACGTCTGATCGATGTGTCCCCAACTGGCAACAAGCTTAGTAGCAAAGAGTATAAGACTACTGTAGACCGCATTAAATTTGAGCTGGGTGGTATCGCATACCATTGTCTGGAGGTTTATAAGGAGAATCCCGGAGCATATGATACTTACATACCACTGGCAATGCTTGGAGCATCTAATGATTTCTACAATTATATTTTAGACTCTTATTACGTTTTTAAGAACGAAGATGGTACCACGCTAAAAGCCGCTTGGAAAATGTATAACACTTATTGCGATGAAGCTAAGGTAACTTATCCATTAAGCCAAAGAGTGTTTAAGGAAGAGCTTAAGAATTATTTCCGAGATTATAAGGAACGTTTTACAATGGACGATGGTACGCGATCTCGTAGTTATTATTCGGGTTTCCGGACAGACAAGTTCGAAGACGTCAAACTTACTACCAAATGTGAACCTGATATTTCAACTATTGAGTTTAAATCCCAAAAGTCTATTTTTGACGAGGTATGTTCGGATTGTCTGGCACAATATGCCACATCTAAAGAAACTCCAAGCAAACCTTGGGACGATGTGACCACAACGCTTAAAGATATTTCAACGGACAAGGTGCATTATGTAAAGCTTCCTGAAAATCATATCGTAATCGACTTTGACATACCAGATGAAAGTGGAGAAAAATCATTCGAAGCTAATCTGGCTGCCGCGAGCAAATGGCCGGCAACATATGCGGAATTGAGTAAAAGCGGTAAGGGCATTCACTTGCATTATATTTATACTGGTGATTCCAAGAAACTTAGCCGATTCTATGATGATCATATCGAGGTCAAAGTTTTTACGGGTAAAAGCTCCCTTAGACGTAAACTGACTGAATGCAATAATCTACCTATAGCACAAATAAGCTCAGGTTTACCAATGAAAGGAGAAAATAAGATGGTAAATTTTGAGGGCATTAAGAACGAGAAGGCATTAAGAACGTTTATTAAACGAAATCTGAACAAGGAATATCATGCCAACACCAAACCGAGTATCGACTTCATATATAAAGGACTTGAGGATGCTTATTCTAATGGATTGCAATATGATATTTCCGATATGCGCAATTCGATACTCAATTTTGCTATGAGCAGTACAAACCAAGCGGAATACTGCATCAAATTGGTTAAAAAGATGCGATTCAAATCGGATGATATTTCTAAGCCCTCGAAAAGTGAAGACGTTCGGCTTGTTTTTTATGATGTTGAAGTTTTCCCAAATCTATTTTTAGTCAATTGGAAATTTCAGGGTGAGGGAAAACCGGTTGTACGTATGATCAACCCAACACCTATTGAAATTGAAGATCTAATGCGCTTCAATCTTGTCGGATTCAATTGCCGACGTTACGACAATCATATATTGTACGCTCGACTTATGGGTTATACAAACGAGCAATTATATTCTTTGTCACAAAAGATAATAACCGGAAATCGAGATGCGTTTTTTGGTGAGGCTTATAACGTATCGTATACCGATGTCTACGATTTCTGCTCTAAAAAGCAATCACTTAAAAAGTGGGAAATCGAGCTCGGAATACATCATCAAGAACTTGGTTTGCCTTGGGATCAACCTGTTCCGAAAGAGATGTGGACCAAAGTTGCCGAATATTGTGATAACGATGTTATAGCAACTGAAGCGGTATTCGATAACCGTAAAGCGGATTTCATAGCTCGAAAAGTCTTGGCGGATGTAGCTGGTATGTCTGTTAATGACACGACCAACTCACTTACCACAAGAATTATATTCGGCACTAATCGTAAACCTCAGGATCAATTTGAATATCGAGATATGGGTTTAGTTACAAAGGAAACCTCTCCTGTGACTGTTTCTCCAGATGGGTGTATATTCGACAGTTTCGGTGATGAATATACACTTTTCGATGAGAATTTAAAACCTGTATTTCCTGGATATGTCTACGACAATGGTATTTCCACTTATCGAGGAGAGGAAGTTGGCGAAGGTGGTTACGTATATTCCGAACCAGGTATGTACGGAAATATTGCATTGCTGGATATTGCCTCAATGCATCCGAGCAGCATAGTCGCAGAAGAACTTTTTGGTCCGGTTTATACCAAACGTTTCAAAGAAATTCTGGATGCTCGTATAGCTATTAAGCATAAGGACTTCGACAAAGCGAAGAAAATGCTGGACGGAGCTTTGGCTAAATACTTAACGGATGAGACCGCAGCAGCGGATTTGGCTCAGGCTTTGAAAATTGCTATCAATTCTGTTTACGGTCTGACTTCGGCAACGTTTGATAATCCTTTTCGTGATGTTCGCAATCGGGATAATATTGTTGCTAAGCGTGGTGCTCTCTTTATGATAAACCTAAAACATGTTGTTCAGTCGAAGGGCTTCACTGTGGCACACATAAAGACAGATTCGATAAAGATACCCGATGCTACTCCGGAAATAATCGATTTTATAACTAAGTACGGACGGCAATATGGATATAACTTTGAGCATGAGGCTACTTACGACCGCATGTGTCTCGTTAATGACGCCGTTTATATTGCTAAGTACGCCACCATCGATCATTGCTGCGAGCTATATGGAGAAGAATATGTCAACAAAGCCAAAGATATTCTCAAGGATTGTAAGAAGCATAGTGGTGAATGGACGGCCACTGGTACTCAATTCCAAGTGCCGTATGTCTTTAAGAAACTATTCACCCATGAAGAGATTACACTTGACGATCTTTGCGAAACAAAATCCGTAAGCTCCGCTTTATATTTGGATATGAATGAGAATTTGCCGGATGTGAGTGATCTGGAAAAAGAGGTTGCAGCGCTTCTCAAGAAGTACAGTGACAAAAATGGCGATTTGCCGTTTGACATTGACGAACAAGTTCAGGCTTTGAACGCTGATATTTCCAAAGGTCACGACTATCACTTCATCGGTAAAGTCGGTCAATTCTGTCCGATAAAACCCGGATGTGGCGGCGGAATACTGTTGCGCGAAACCGAAAACAAGAAAACCGGCGAAAAGGGTTATGCGGCAGCTGGCGGTTCCAAAGGTTATCGATGGATGGAATCCGAAATGGTCAAATCGAATAAAAAAGAAAACGATATAGACTATCGTTATTATGAGACAATGGCAAACGACGCTGTTGCTGCTATTTTTGATTATGGTGACTTTGAATGGTTTGTTTCAGATGATCCATATGTAAAAGCAATTCCCGATGACAAACCACCATTTGATATTTAAAAAAGGAGTTAAGTAACATGGCATATAAGAATGTAGATAACATTATAATTGAAAACGCTCACATTATATTTCGAAATTTTGCCGGAGAAGAAACGACGTTCAACAGAGCCGGCAATCGTAACTTCTGTGTTATCATAGACGATCCAGAAATGGCGCAGCGCCTTCGTGAAGATGGATGGAATGTTCGAGCGCTTAGACCCAGAGACGAAGATGACGAACCCAGGAATTATATTCAGGTTACGGTCAGCTTTAAGGTTATTCCTCCGAAGGTCGTTATGATTACTCACAAGGGTAAGAAGGTTCTTTTGGACGAGGATAGCATAGAAACACTCGACTTTGCCGAAATTGCTAATGTCGACCTGACTATTCGGCCCTATAATTGGGAGTTGAATGGTAAGGAAGGCATCAAAGCTTATCTGAAGACAATGTACGTCACGATTGCAGATGATGAGTTCGCCGATAAGTATTCGGACGACGGTGATAGTGCGTGGTAAATTAAAGTTTTACGCGAAATTTGCAACTCGTATTATGAGAGAAAAAGTAATAGCTCAGTGGTAGAGCACTAGGTTTAAAACTTAGAGGACGAGGGTTCGAGTCCCTTTTACTTTTTCTCTTAAGTTATATTTAGGAGGTAAAGTTCTATATGGCTGGTATATCGCTTCGAGATTACCAACTCGATGCCGTTAAACGAATGAAAAACGGTTGCATTCTATGTGGAGGCGTCGGGAGCGGTAAATCGAGAACAGGTCTGGCATACTATTATATTTGTCAAGGTGGCGAAATTGGTACGGACGAATACGTTTCAATGGATGACGTTGGTATTAAAGACCTTTATATTATCACCACGGCCAGAAAACGAGATACTAAAGAATGGGAAGCCGAGTTGATTCCTTTTTTGCTTTCGCCAAATAAGGAAGACAATCTATATCGCAATAAAGTCGTTATTGATTCTTGGAATAACATTCATAAATACGCTGAAGTATCTAATGCCTTCTTTATATTTGACGAGCAGCGAGTAGTAGGATCCGGAACTTGGGTAAAAGCCTTTCTTAAAATCGCCAAGCATAACGACTGGATTTTGTTAAGCGCGACACCAGGAGATACGTGGTCGGATTATATTCCGGTCTTCGTAGCCAATGGGTTTTACAAAAACCGCACTCAGTTTAAAAATGATCATATTGTATATCGCTGGGTAAACGGCAGCTATCCTAAAATCGATAGATATTTAAACACTGGGCGGCTTATTCGATTGCGCAATTCGATTCTGGTAAATATGGATTTTCAGCGAGAGACCGTGTCGCATCACGAAGATGTCTATGTTCAATATGATATTTTGAGCTATAAAAGCATCTATCGAAATCGCTGGAATATTTGGGAAGACAAGCCAATTGAAAACGCGAGCGAATTGTGTTTAGCTTTACGGCGTGTTGTAAATTCTGATGAGTCTCGATGCGTGGCTTTGCTGGGATTGTTAGAACGTCATTCACGAGCGATTGTATTTTACAATTATGATTACGAGCTAGCTATTCTCAAAAGTCTTTATTATGGTGATCAGATAGAGATTGCAGAATGGAATGGCCACAAGCATCAACCGATTCCTGATACAGACAAATGGATATATTTAGTTCAGTATAATGCAGGAGCGGAAGGCTGGAACTGTATTAAAACAGATACTATTATATTCTATTCTCAAAACTATTCTTATAAGGTAATGACCCAAGCAAGCGGTCGAATCGATAGACTCAATACGCCTTATAAGGATTTATATTACTATCACTTCAAAACCTATTCAGGAATCGATTTGGCGATTTCAAAAGCATTAAAGAAAAAGCAAAATTTTAACGAAGGGAAATTTATATCAGATGGAAAATAGCATTCTGGATTGGGCGAAAAACGAAGTAGAGTTGGCTTGCCGTAGAGAGCAAGACGCGGCATCTGGAAACGAATGGGAGTATGGGGTGGCATGCTACGAAAATGCGCTTCAAGCTTTCGAAGTTCTTACGAACGTACAGCATTCTGGGATGAGCATTCAAATCACCAAGAACATTCTTAACCGCCTTATTGAAGGAAGACCTCTAACTCCTATTTACGATACTGAAGATAGCTGGAAATCTGGTTTTGAGAACCACTGGCAACACAAACGCATGAGCAGTCTTTTTAAAACGATATTGCCAGATGGATCGACGCATTACACTGACACCCGTCGTTTCGTTGGGATTGATATCCATAACGGTTCTTCTTGGCATAGCAGTCTAGTTGATCGAATCATGGACGAATATTTCCCTGTTAAAATGCCGTACTGTCCGGGGAGTTCCATTAAAGTTTATACCGAAGGGTTCTTGTCTGCGGACGGAAATGACGATTTTGATACTGAAGGGATATTCTACGCCGTGTTGCCGGACGGCGAAATCTTCAATATCAATAGGTTCTTTACCGACAAGAAAAATAAAGCTTGGCATGAGATTACGTGGGAAACCTATTGCGAGCTTCGAGAAAATTCGCCTGATCTAAAGTATTCAAATGTCGATATTTTGGCTTAATTGATATTTTTGAAAGGAGTGCATCATGTCAGTAACTCGTAATGAAATGAAGAATGAAGCATTAGCTCGAATGCGTATTCTTAAGATTCATGAAAATGCCATTAACGATCTTGAAAAAAACGACATGGTTAACGTCTCGTTCTTCGGATGTGGCATTTTATATTGGCCCACAGATAAGCAAATCGAGCTTATTAAAAAATTTGAAGACCAGTATAATTGTTTAGTTTATCACGCTATATCCTCTACTACCGAAATCGGGGAATTGTTAACGCTTCTTTATATTTCTCAGTACGAATCCGATTGGCCAACCGATCGCGAAGATCTTAAAAACTATGATCCTAGATATGGCTACTCGATCATGGCGTATGTATATAATTTGGCCAATGATATTTTTTCCGAATTTGGAAGTATTTGCATGAAGCCTAAGAACGGCGGACTTGTTCGCACAGCATAAAGGAGGAGCAATGATAGTTAACGTCGAAAAAGAAGTATATTTTTACGAATATTGTAAAACTTGTAAGTACGCGGAACTTAAAGGCGATGAAGAACCGTGTAATGAATGTTTGACGAATCCCACAAACACATACTCACATAAACCAGTAAATTATAAGGAGAAATAATAATGACACGTGACGTATTTAATAAACTGATTGACGAACTTGATGCTTCCTCTAAAAACGTTCTAAAGAATAAAAACGCTCTCTATGGTAAAAAAGATGATCCTCTGCATAATTTTAAAGAGGGAGCAAGTATCGCAAACTGTACGCCGGCTCAGTGCTGTTGGGGATATTTGACTAAGCACCTTGTTGCACTTCGTGATAAGGTTGAATATTCCGATTGGTCTGACCGAGACGATCTTCTTGAAAAGTGTCAGGATTCGATCAATTATATTTACTTTATATGGCTTCTTGCTAATGAAGCTTATGCAGACCAGGTTGAAATGGATAGAATTGACCAAGCTTTCACTGGACCTGATGACAATGGTGTAGTGAGTATGGCTACCAATCCAACAAAAATACTCGAGAAATTTATGAGGAACCAATTGAACTTTAACGAGCTATCAAATGTTAATTCATATACTAAAATAGGAGAACAAAAGTAATGGGTAATACATTTATTATTTGTGACAACGAAGATGAAATAAAATCGAACGAGTCCTGCTGGGGTAATACTACATTTGTACTTTCGACAGCAGATATTGCCGCCCTTATGAAAGGCAAAACTCTTGCTGCCGATGACGGTGAGTACGGAGTATTTCTTAAACTAGGAGATTAAAAAGTGCGCCAAACTCCTCTTGTTATGAGAGGACAGTTCAGAAAGGAAAATGACTGGATGATTAAGTATAAGCAAACCATATTTCTTGAGCTTGAGCGATATCCTGAAAAATGTGACGAATTCACCTAATATTCGTTACGGTTTATATGTATACCATTTCTTGATTGAGACAACAAAAGAAACATTTCATGCGATTGTTGATGAAGTCTCCAAACTACCAACGTTTGGCGAAAGAATGGCCTGAGGGAACTCGGGCTCTTCTTTTTATATTTGAACACGCATTAAATAAGGAGGATGAAAATGCTTAACATTGAAAACACTGAGATTGTAGGTTTGGAGGCAGCCATCAGAGGTATGCGGAATCCTATGAACTCTTGGGATAAGAGTGATAGTTTCTTCTGCGGATCGCCAGAGTGCTGCATTAATGATGATGAGTGCAATTCTAAGTGTGTCGGATATGGCCAAGGCTTTCATATTGGTGAGTCAGACCTCGATCTCATGAATCGTCTCCGCAATTCTGGTACAGACCATCGTAAATTCATGCGGATGATTACTGTGTATGTGGATATTGTCGGACCGCTGTATTGGTAAACTCTTTCTGCCAATGAAACACTTTTCCTAGTTATCGCTAGGGGTCGCTTATGCGGCTAACGGGGAACCACCCATTGGAATCCCGTGGGAAACATTTCGAAAATATATTCGCGAAAAATACATACTCCTTTATGAAAGGAAGGTGATATTTTATGTCTATAGAAAAGATAATACTTAATGCAGCGACTCATTATCATGCAAACTTAATTGATATTCACAATGCTTTACACGCTTTGGGTTTAAGAAGCGATGAACAAGCAGAGAAATTTAATAAGAAGCATGCGATGAAGCTTTTTGAGATGTATGAGAGAAGAGGATATAGTATTACTAAAAAATGAGATTAAAGCCTTGGCTGAAATACGCTAGGGCTTTTCTCTTTTATATTTTTGAAATGAACCTGTAGAGGCTATCCCCTATGCCTTCTGGGCAGGGGAGTAGGGCTACTATTGATGCGTAGCTGGGTTTTAGGAAACGAAGCCCATGAAAACCGAAATGGTGTCCTCACTAAATAGTGAGTAAAAGATAGTCCATTAATGGGAAAGAATTCGATACGTACAAGGTTGGAACAGTTGCAAACTCTTGCTCAACGATGCACAAAATTGCTGAGAAAGAGTTTGCAAAAGACGATTTCAGTCATGAGCACCTTTGCAAGGTAAAAGATGAGCTAATGACTGAATTTAACGAATTCGTTTGTCTTGAGAACAAAGTTCATAATAGTCCATACAAAGCGCTTGCTGATGTCGTCGAGGAACTCAATCAGTGGCGTGATTTTTATCTTTGTTACAAAAAGAGATCCGACACAGATCCTGAAAAAATTAAAAAGATCTGGTGGCAGCTCATCCAGCTCCTGCCGAGTTCTTACAACCAGCGACGGACAGCTATGCTGAACTACGAGGTTCTGGCGAATATGTATAAGTCCCGTCGTAACCACAAGCTCGACGAATGGCATACATTCTGCGACTGGATTGAAAATCTGCCTTATTCAGAGCTGATTACCGGAAAGGAGGAAAATAATGACTAGCGAACAGTATCGAACTTATCTTACCGAGTCCATTAAAATCGGAGCTCAGATGATGCATGACATGGCAGAGGATATTGCTGGAAGATCTGATGCCATTTCGAACTTAACAGTGACAATCGACTTTGATCCCGAAACGGCACCTATTCCCAAGTTAACGATTAACAGATCGCATTTTCCTAATCCGGATGAAGTGAACCGATTACTTGATATTTGGCAAAAAGTAAAAAAAGAGGTTGAGTAAGCGGAGGAAAAAAGATGGGAATTAACGGCCGCAAACATGAGACAATTCTATACGTTATGGGCATGCTTGGAATACTGAAAGGGCTCACAATAAACGATACGGAATGCAGTAAAGAATTTGAATTGGCAGCATCTGCCCTTAGTGATTCTCTTGATATTTTATTCAAAGAATGCAGTCAGTCAGAGCTTGTTCGTATTAAAAAAGAGACTGAGATACTGGATATTTCAATCGCTCCAAAGTCAGCGTCCAAACAAACTGAGAATTGGATAGCCATGCCTATGGATGATTTGGAATTCTTTCTCAAAGATCCTCTTGGCGAATGTTATTTTTGTGTTAAAACCGACGCAGAAGTCAAAGCTTGCCAGAAACGAAAAAAGTTAAAATCCCTTTATATCGATGGCCTAAGCCGTGAAAACTGCCCCTATAAGGGCTTATAGAAAGGAGAACAAATAGATACAAGTGAAAACTATAACTATAGACGAGCGTGTTATGCCTTATGATAGCACGGATAATCGTATTACATTGTACGAATGTCTTAGTGAAAATACAATCGGAAATTTGGAATATTGTCCGTGCGCTATAGTACGAGATGAAAGTACCAAATGTCCGTGCGAAACTATGAGACAATCACCTATTGGCTCTATTTGCGATTGCAGATTATATAAAAAAGTTGAGGAATTGAATATATGACTATAAACGAATACCAGAAACTGGCTGTGCAAACTCGAAATGTTGAACTTAGCCCCAAAGCTACTTTGCAAGATGGGATAATGGGGTTAAATGGTGAAGCTGGGGAATGCATTGATATTTTAAAAAAACATCTCTTTCAGAACCATAATCTCGATTGCGAACATATTGCACGGGAGCTAGGAGATGTTGCTTGGTATCTTGCTCTCACTGCATATGCTATGGGGTATGACCTAGAGACAATACTTCGTATGAATATTGAGAAAGTTCAGGCGAGGTATCCTAATGGATTTGTTTCAGAACGTAGTATTAATAGAGAAAAGGATGATATTTGATGGGACCTGATAGCCGTACTCAGATAGTCGAATGTATGGATGTTATGGAGACTGGAATGATTCGTTTAGAGAAAGGCGATTTGTCCTTACGTGAGCTTTCCCGTCTTCTCTGGTGGTTTTGTAAGGCAATTTATATTCTTCTTAAAAGGTCTATTGAAAACAAGAATTGAATGCTGAATAAATCGGTTCTAATAAAGGTTTACGCATTTTTGGCGTGGGCCTTTTATTTTTGAAAGGGGAACATAATGCGACATGATTCCATTTACTCAAAAAATACAGAAGGGTACGTTGATATTGTACCATATACAGCAATAAAAAATCTCGATAGAAACGGAGTATCAAAAGAAACGACTCATTTTCGAAAGACTTTACGAGCAATTTTTTGTATATGTGAACTTGCAGGTTTTCGAGTTTGTGGTAGAATAGTTTTAGAAGATTTGAAGACCGGAAAAATTTGGAGCTGATGGAGGATTTTATGTCGAACGGTAATAAGCAGGGCTGTTTAATGACGCTTTTAGATTTTATTTTGGTCATACTAACTGGCGGTTTGTGGTTGATTTGGATATTAATTAGATACCTCAGAAACAATAGTTAGGATATTTTTTCTGCCCATTTTCGGTTTTAAAAAATGGGCAATTTAGTCAAAAAGTGGGCTTTGCGGCCATTTTTGAAAGAATTTTTAAGGTCAATTTGTGGCGAAAAAACGATTTTTGCCCACTTTCTTTGGCCAATTGCCCACTTTTAAAATTAAAAATGGCCAGCAATTTTTGCCTAATTTACTGGGTTTTTTGGGTGTTGTGGCCAAAAACCCACTTTTTTCTCTTATTAATTGCGAAGAAAAAATATATATATTTATAATAATAAGCCAAAGAAAGTGGGCAAATGGGCAGAAGCATAAAAATAAAGCTTTTTTAAAGAAAGAAGATGTGATATGATCGTATAAACAGACCGAAAGGAGTATTAATGAATGGAACACTTTGACGAGGATTACGTACATGGATTTCGGTTCAATTATAAAAATGGTAATCTTAGTAAATCTCAGCCTTTATATTTAGACGACATTAATAAAATCGACGAATGTAAAAGAAATGAAGATGAAGTTCCATTATTTGTGTTTTGTCGTTCGTGTGATATCTTTATGGATTATGATGGAGAAAAAAATGGATTGATATTTGACAGCTGGTGGAAATGTCCCGGCTGTGGTAAACGTGTTAAAGAAGCAACCGTGTATAATAAATTAGAAAAAGAAAATGATGCATTTTTACAACTATTTGAAGACGATGACTTGTAACATATATTTTTAGCTTCGCGAAAAAAACATGCTCTTTTATAGAGAGAGAAGAATAAAATGGGTAAAACTCATTTACTTCTCTCTTTATTTTTTGTCTTTTTTGGAGGTAAGTATATGCCGAGGAAAAGAGATTTGGAGAGCGGTTTTCAAGATCGTCTGAAAAAAGATATTGAAAAGTTATACCCAGATGCTATGGTTTTTAAAATGGATCAAAAACAAGGTATTCCGGATCTGTTAATTCTTTATAAAGATCGCTGGGCATCGCTAGAATGCAAACGTTGTAAAGATGCTACACACCAACCTAATCAAGATTATTATGTTGATAAAATGGATGGGATGTCTTTTTCCAGATTTATATATCCAGAAAACAAAGAAGAGGTGTTAAATGAACTTCAACAAGCATTTGAATCTGATAGGCCAACACGCTTTTCTAGGTGCGAGTAAATATCACTGGATTAATTATTCATCGGATAAAATTGCAACCTCTTATAGTAATTTCTTGGCCGCGCAACGCGGAACAGAATTGCATGAGTTTGCAGCTCAATGTATAAGGCTCGGACAAAAACTCCCTAAATCTAAGAAGACTCTAAACATGTATGTCAATGATGGGATAGGCTATCGAATGGAACCGGAGCAAATTTTATATTATTCAGAAAATTGCTTTGGTACAGCCGATACCATTTCCTTTCGGAAGAATGTTCTTAGAATTCACGATTTTAAAAGCGGACTTATTCCTGCTCATATGGAGCAGCTTTATATTTATGCCGCTCTTTTCTGTTTGGAGTATAAAACCAAGCCTGGCGAAATCGATATAGAAACACGCTTGTATCAGTTTGATGATATTTTGATAGATAATCCTGGGGCGGACATTATCCTTCCCATTATGGATAAAATTATAGTTTTCGATAAAATCATCAATAAGATTAAAGAACAGGAGAGCTAACAATGAACAGCGTAACGGAAGATATTTTGATGCATTATGGAATTAAGCGCCGTTCTGGACGCTATCCCTGGGGTTCGGGAGAAAACCCATATCAACATAGTGGTGATTTTCTTAGCCGTGTCGATGAATTAAAAAATAAAGGCATGAATGATACCGAAATTGCACGAGCAATAGGCCTTACAACAACTGAGTTTCGTGTTCAGAAGTCTTTGGCTAAAGAAGAACGTCGCCGTTTGGAGGTAGACCGTGCCAAATCTTTACGAGAAGATGGAAAGAGCCTGAATGAAATTGCAGAGATCATGGGTTATAACAATGACTCATCTATTCGTTCACTACTCAATGAGCATTCAGAAGCAAGAATGAACGCTGCTCGGAGAACTGCGGAATTTCTTAAGAGTAAAGTAGATGAAAAAGGTATGATCGACGTTGGAGCCGGCGTTGAGAAAGAGCTAGGAGATATTTCTCGCGAGAAGTTTGAAGAGGCACTCTATATTTTGGAACGTGAAGGTTATGAGATATATGGTGTCGGCGTTCCTCAGGTAACGAATAAAGGGAAGCAGACCAATATTAAAGTGCTCTGCCCTCCTGGTACTAAATATAGCGATACATATAATTTTGAGAACATTCATTCTCTTAGAGATTATGTGACGTATGATGGCGGAGAAACTTTTAAGAAGTCTTTTTACTATCCAGCAAGCATGGATTCGAGTCGATTAGCTATTCGATATGCAGAAGACGGCGGAAAAGAGAAAGACGGGGTTATTGAAATTCGTCGTGGAGTTGACGATTTATCATTAGGAGAGGCTCATTATGCTCAGGTTCGAATATTAGTAGATAATAATCGTTATCTTAAGGGTATGGCAGTTTATTCAGATAATTTACCGGATGGAGTAGATGTTCTATTTAATACTAATAAAAGTAAAACCACCCCTAAAATGGAAGTCCTTAAGAAAATTAAGGATGATCCCGAAAATCCATTTGGATCTTTGATAAAAGAACATGGTGGGCAAAGCTTTTATGATGACCCTAATGGTAAATTTATAGATGAGGTGAGTGGAAAAAGACAATCATTATCGCTAATTAATAAACGTGCAGATGAAGGCGATTGGGGTGAATGGAGTGATCATCTATCATCTCAGTTTTTATCGAAACAAAATCTGTCTTTGATTAATAAGCAGCTTAATTTGGCAACCGCGGACAAGCGTCTTGAATTTGAACAAATTTCTGAACTTACCAATCCTACCGTGAAGCGAGCTCTTTTGAAGTCTTTCGCCGATGATTGTGATGCCGCTGCTGTACATCTTAAAGCGGCCGCTTTACCTCGTCAAAAATACCAAGTTATCCTTCCAATTACTTCTATGAAGGATGATGAGGTTTATGCTCCGAATTATAAGAATGGCGAGACAATAGCATTAATTCGCTATCCTCATGGCGGAACTTTTGAGATACCGATCCTTACAGTAAACAATAAGCAACCAGAAGCTAAACGCGTTCTTGGTAATGCAATAGATGCGGTTGGTATTAATAGTAAGGTTGCTGAGCGGTTATCTGGCGCAGACTTCGATGGTGATACCGTAATGGTGATACCAACTGGAGGTAAGACCAAGATCAAATCCACTCCGGCTTTGGACGGGCTTAAAAATTTCGATCCTAAAATGGAATACCCTAAACGCGAAGGGATGCGTGTTCTTAGCGAAAATCAGAAACAGATTGAAATGGGTGTCATTTCAAATCTAATTACGGATATGACTTTAATGGGTGCTCCGCGAAATGAGATTGAAAGAGCTGTTAGACATAGTATGGTAATTATAGATGCCACTAAGCATGAACTAGATTACAAACAGAGTGAAAAAGATAATGGTATTGCGGCTTTACATAAATATTATCAGGGCACTATTGACCCTGAAACTGGTAGATACCATGAGGGAGCTGCGACATTAATTTCTCGAGCCAAATCTCAAGTGCAGGTGCCAAAAAGAAAGGGAAGTCCGATCATTGATAAGGAAACTGGCGAACAATCTTACAAGGAAGCAAATGAAACTTATGTCGATTCTAAAGGAAAGACTCGAATTAGAACCCAAACTAGTACGAGAATGGCAGAGGCCAAGGACGCTAGAGAACTTTCATCTGGCACTCCGGAAGAAGAGGCATATGCTACCTATGCAAACAATATGAAGATGCTAGCCAACGAGGCCCGTAAAGAGATGATGAGTACTGGACGTATAAAAGTATCCCCATCGGCTAAGGAAACGTATAAAGGGGAGGTAGACACCCTGGTATCATCCCTCAATATAGCCCTTAAGAATGCCCCACGCGAACGTCAGGCCCAGATTATCGCCAACACTGCGGTTAATGCGAAAAAACGGCAGAACCCCGATATGACTAAGGCAGAAATTAAAAAAGCAAGCCAGCAAGCTTTAACATCAGCTCGTATTAAAGTCGGTGCACAGAGAACGCCTATAACTATTTCAGATAGACAATGGGAAGCCATACAAGCCGGAGCTGTTTCGGATAACATCCTCAGCCAGATTCTCAAATACACCGACATCGATCAATTAAGGCAACGTGCAACACCTCGTAATTCTAAAGGACTGTCACCTACCCAAGTCACAAAGATTAAAGCTATGCTTGCTTCTGGGTACAATAATGCAGAAATCGCAGAAGCTTTGGGTGTTTCGGCAACAACAGTCGGTAACTATGTTAAAGGAAAGGAGTGAAGCATATGAATAATGTTGCGCTAACAACTTTTGACAACCCTTATGATCCTTTCGATGACTTCACTTCTTGGTTTCTTTTCGATGTTCAAAAGGGATACAATTCTTGTGCTTATTTGGCTCGAATTGCAAAAATTTCTGATGAACTTTCAGAGAAAGAGATAGACGAAGAAATCGAAAAAGCAATTGACGAAATCATAAAATACGATTTCATGAACATTTACAAAAAAGTTAAACAAACAAAGAAAGCAGGTTAAGCAACCTGTAATTCTTATGGAGACGGTAGGGGGGGTTGCGAAACCTACACCCCCCTCGTTAT
>ERZ808275.115-NODE-115-length-48604-cov-4.087273_pt1 | contig 48604 bp, 47 predicted proteins | sample MGYA00520894_ERZ808275 | MGnify/ENA primary metagenome ERZ808275 (study PRJEB31516, sample SAMN03275598) | gut metagenome | biome: mammalia-associated habitat; material: feces | host: Papio cynocephalus | place: Kenya | collected 2012-08-03 ... | reverse complement strand
TTTCCCTAACAATTATTTATTCGGCTAAAACCATGATAAACTTTAGCTTTTTGACTCTTTTTGTTAACTTTTGTTAACATAAATTTGATAGAAATAATTTAATTTATTTGTTGGGGTGGAAACCCCAACCTGCAATACTACCCTCTCTAAATATTGAGAGAGGGTAATTTTTAAAAATTTAAAAAACTAAAAGGCGAAATTTTTACTTAGTAAAAATTTCGCCTTTTGTTACCTCAAGTCCGGTTTATTATCCCGTCATTAGCTATATAATCTCGATTTGTAAATAGTTTTTTCTCGAAAAATTTCGAGTCTTAAATACAATAATACAGTATTTTTAAAAATTTTCTATAATTCTTGAGAGCTATTTTTTGCTTTTTTCCATAATGCATCAAATTCCTCGAAAGAATATTCTGTCAAAGGTTTTGTAGCTAATTCTTCCATTTTTCTAAAACGTTTCATAAATTTTCTATTAGCAGTAATCAAGCATTGTTCCGCATCAAGTTTATGCCATCTTGCTAAATTTACAACTGCAAAGAAAATGTCCCCCATTTCTTCTTCCATGTGTGCTAAATCATTTTCTTCGCAAGCTTCGTCAAATTCTTTAAATTCAGATTCAATACATTCTTTTAAAGTTTCTCTTTTATCCCATTCAAAACCTACTTTTACAGCTCTTTTAGAAATTTTTTGTGCTGTCATAAGTGCTGATTGAGATGTTGAAATGCCGTCCATTTGTGATTTTCTGTCGGTTTTTTCTTCTTGTTTAAGTTTATCCCAATTTACCACAACATCATCTGCTGAATTAACTTTTGTATTTCCAAAAACGTGAGGATGTCTATGAATAAGTTTATCTTTTAATTCTTTTGCAACATCTTCAAGCGTAAATTCATTATGCTCTGATGCTATTTGAGAATGTAATAAAACTTGTAAAAGCACATCACCTAATTCTTCTCTCAAATGTGCTGGGTCTTTTTCGTCAATAGCGTCAACTGCCTCATAGGCTTCTTCAATCATATTTGGTCGAAGTGAAGTATGAGTTTGTTCTCTATCCCAAGGACAGCCATTTTCTGAACGTAAAATTCTTACAACTTCAATTAATTCTTCTAAATTTTTATATTGCATAATTTATTTACCTCAAATTTCATGTCTATGCTACAATAAAAACTATGAAAAGAAAACCGATAGTAGCAATAGTTGGAAGACCAAATGTAGGCAAATCTACATTTGTTAATCGTCTTTTAGGAAAACGTCATTCAATCGTTGATGACCAACCTGGTGTAACTCGTGACAGAATTTACACAGATGTTGAGTGGCAAAACAAATGGTTCACCGTTATCGATACAGGCGGAATTATTCCTGATGATGACGATGAAATTATGAACTCAATTTTTGACCAAGCAAAAATTGCTTGCGAAGAAGCTGACAAAATTATCTTTGTTGTAGATGGTAAAGATGGTGTTCATCCAGTTGATGAGGCTATTGCAAATATTTTACGTATGACAGACAAACCAGTTTTCTTGGTTGTAAATAAAATTGATTCATACTTAGAAAACAATATGTGTGCTGATTTCTATTCATTAGCAATCGGTGAACCTCACGCAATCTCTGCTCTTCATGGCTCAGGCGGAGTTGGTGATATTTTAGAATTAATTACAGAAGATTTTGAAATTAATGACGAAAAAGAAGAAGACGATGGCAGAATTAAAATTGCTATTGTTGGTCGTCCTAATGTTGGTAAATCTTCTATTACAAATGCACTTTTAAACAAAGAACGTGTAATTGTTTCAGATGTTTCAGGTACAACTCGTGACAGTATTGATAGTTTAGTTCATTATGAGGGTAAAGAATTTATCATTGTTGATACTGCTGGTATCCGTAAAAAAGCAAAAGTTGACTGGGGTGTTGAAAAATTTGCAGTTGACAGAGCTATCCGTTCTATTCGTGATTGTGATGTTGCAATTCTTGTTATAGATGCAACTCTTGGTATTTCTGACCAAGATAAAAAAATTGCATCAACAATTACAGAAGCTGGTAAAGGTATTATTATTGCAGTAAACAAATGGGATTTAATCGAGGATAAAAAATCAAATACGATTGGTGAATTTGATAAGAAAATCTCAAAAGATATTCCATTCTTAGAATATGCACCAAAAATTTATATTAGTGCAAAAACAAAACAAAGATTAACAAGTATTTATACAAAAACTCATGAACAATGTACAAAACGTATTTCTACTGGTTTATTGAATAAAATCATTAATGAGGCATACGTTATGAACCCACCACAAAGTGTTAAAAACAAACGTCTTAAAATTCTTTATACAACACAAGTTGGGGTTAAACCACCTACATTTGTTATTTTTGCAAACAATTCTGATTTATTAAAAGATCACTATAAGCGATACTTGGAAAACAAATTGAGAGAATCTTTCGGATTCTTTGGTACGCCAATTCGTATTTCTTTACGTGAACGTAAAATGAAAAATAAATAATTAGTAAGTTGAGTTGATTAAATTTTTTGCTATTTCAACTGCCTCGTTAAAAGATTTCGTATCTTCTAAAAGGTTGTCTTGTTCTACGTATTTTTTTACTATTTTACGAGCGAATGAGCCTATCGCAACTCCACTAATATTAATATCACAAAGGTTTGAAAGTTCTTTTGTTTTCGAATTTGTTCCACCAGAAAGTACAACATAAACTGGCAAATTGTTTTTTTGAATAACTTCTGCCATAGCGACTGCTTGAAGAGTTGTTTTGTAATCATCAATTCCACCACTCATTGGGTTTCCGTCTGCTTGGATTATTGTTGAATAAGGTTTTCTATTTTTAATAAGTTTTTTTATACGAGAAATGATTTTTTTATCTCCAAGTATTGAACGGTCAATACAAAGGCTCATAATTCCATCGTATTTGCTTTCAATATATCTCCAATTTTGTTCTACTTCTTCCTCGTTGTCCGAGCAGGCATGAAGCTCTATGCATTGAGGGTTATACTTTAAAATGGCTGGCAAAACTTCTTTTAAATCTCTTGTTTTTGAATAAGTTTCAATAGCATTGTTTGGGCAGACAGAAATACATTGTTTGCAACCTACGCATTTTTTTTCATCAATAGTACAGTCCTTTATTGCATTTTGTATACAAGCTTTTTCACACCCCAAACAATTACAACAAATGTCTTTATTTATTTTTGCTTTAACTGTGTGAGGGTCATCTTTTATTCCGTAAGAAAAACATAAAATAGCATCTGGGCAAGTCTTTGACGCAATTTTGCCAACTTCTTCGCTCATACACAAATCAAATACCTTGCATCCTGCTTCATAATAAATTTTCATGAGTTTTTTAATTGCAGAGGTATCTTCGTTTCCAGCTCCGCAAACAAGCTTGAAGTATTTATTTGATTTTAAAAGTTCTTCTATCATAATTCCTCACATAAAAATTATATTAAAAATAAACTGTTTTACAAACAATCCATCAAGTCCGTAATTTTACGGACTTTAAGTTTAAAATTAAAAATAATATAATACATTGAAACATAGCCTTTTAAAGTTGAAAAATTTTACCCATAAGAAAGGTATAAAAATGGCAAACTTTAAAACACCCTACACTTTTATTGCAGGGACAAAAGCCAAGGCTGAAGAGGTCAATGAGAATTTTGATGCAATAAAAGATGAATTAAATAAAAAATTGGATAAAAACGAAGATGGGACTATTGTTGTAAAAGAGGCGACCTCTGATAATCAAGCAATTAATAAAAAACAACTTGATGATACTGTAGAAAAACTTGATGAAAAGTTTTCGAAAATTACATCCACAATTGAATACAAAAAATCTTTTCTTGTTGATAAAGGTAATATGACAACAGGTGGAAGAGTAGATTTATTGAATGTTGAGGATAATACAAAAGTTGTATTCAAGGTTGATGAGGGCGAAAGTTATAAACCTCTAAAATGCACAAGAGCCGATAGTTCACAATTTACAAGAACCTCAATTCCTGAACTACAAATAACTACTTTTGCAGATGGTACTTATAATTTATTTGTTAGTGATACTGGTAATTGTGAAGCTATTTCAAGCAAAATTTATAAACAAAAAACTATGCCTCAAAAAGTTATAGAATCAGCTTGGACTCAGCCAAAACTAACAAGTGCGGGAACTATTGGTGGAACAAGTTTTGCTTGTGCTGTTAGTACTCAATTTTCAGGTTACGAGGCTTTTAGAGCTTTAGATGGTACAAAAACAGGTGGTAACGGTGATAGTGCTTGGTGTTCAACTGGTTTACCAGCGTATTTTACTTTTTATAATCCAAATCCAATAAAAGTAACTGGTCTTGAAATTTGGAATAGAACTTATGGTAATATTTGTGCGATTAAAGGTGGTGAAATTCAAGCTTCAAATGATAATCAAACTTGGGTTACTTTGACTACTTTTACAAATACAGTTACTGCTCATAATGCATCGTGGACTATTGATTTGTCTGATAATACGCAAGGCTATAAATATTATAAAATTTATATTACAAGTTCAACAGATTATTACGGTAAATATCAACCAGGGATGGGGGAATTGGCAATTACTGCAAACGAATATATAGACGGCTGTAAAGCAAATGATATTTGGTTGGACACTTCTGATAGACCTTATAAAGCTTACAAGTTTGATGGTTTAAATTGGGATACAGAATTTGATTATGTTCCGCTACCTCAAAATATTTCAATAAGTAATGGTGAAATTGTTTCAGCAGATGTGATTAGTGCTTATGGTATAAATGGGTATGATGAATATTTGAATTTACCTGATTATACTCAACCAACTTCACTAACAAATGGAGCAAATTTTACCGCTCCGCTTGATGGATGGATTTGTACAAGTACAACTGCAAAGCCAATTTATAGAAATGAGGTTTTTGTTCCAACGACGACTGGTTATGTATATTACCCAAATAAAGGAGTGTCTTAATGTTTTATAATTTAGATAATCAAAATAATATTTTAAATCCTAGTACAAGATTTGGTGAAAAGTTTTCAAATATTGATTACTTTAATTTTGTTAATGCACCTGAAAATTATTATATTTACGATGAAGTAACCGATGAAATTATTAAAAATCCAAATTTTGAAAATGAAATTGAACAAAAAGAAAAGGAAAATGCTCTTAAAGTACTTGAAAGAGAACTTGAAGAACTGGATAAAAAGAGGATTAGAGCTATTTGTGAACCCTCTATTAAAAATGAAGAAACACAAGAAACTTGGCTTGATTTCTATAATTCTCAGGTTATCGAGGTGAGAAATAAAATTATTGAATTAAAAACGGAAAAGGAATAGTTTCTATGGGGATTTTTTAAATCCCCTGTTTTTTTATGTTATGTTATTAATATGAAAAAGTTTTTAGAAGAGTTAAAGAACAGAAATTACATAAAAGGTGTTAAGGTAGAGTTTGAAACAGAAGTTGTTTCGAATGCCGAACTTCAGTATTTATCTGATATGTTAAAGGATTTGGAGATTGGTTTAACAATAAAACTGGGCGGAGCTACAAGTATTTTTGATATAAAAAAAGCTAGAGAATTTGGTGCAAAAACGATTGTTGCTCCTATGGTTGAATCAGCTTATACAGTAAAGAAATTTGTTGAAGCCGTAAAAACAATTTATGGTAATGTTTTTCCTGATTTGTACGTAAATATTGAAACTCAAAATGCTTTTACATATTTGTATGAAATTTTTGAAGTTGCACAAAATATTAAAGGCGTAACTCTTGGCAGAAGTGATTTGACAGCTTCTTTAGGTATGGATAAAACTACTGTAAATTGTCAAAAAATAGAAGATTTTGCATCTATGTTGCAAGGTTTTTGTCATACAAACGGTAAAGAGCTTATTGTTGGTGGAAATGTCGATTTGATGTCATTACCATTTTTCAAAAAATTGCTTTTCTTATCGGCTTTTGAAACTAAAAAAGTTATATTTGATTCTTCTTTAGTAAAAAATAACGCTGAATTTGAAGAAAATCTTATTCTTGCATTTAAGTTTGAGCTTGAATGGATTAAAAATAAAGAATACACTACAAAAGAAGATATTTTAAGAGTTAAAAATATTGAACAAAAACTTGATGTTTTAGAGTATTACAAAAATTTAGGTTAGAGTTTTTTGTAGATGAAATAAACATTATTATCAATTATTTTTGTGTCAACTAGAATTGCTTTTTCTTGAACTATTTTATGTATATCTAAAAACATTTTTGAAAGCATTCCGTTTAATATATTTTTTTCTGAATAATTTTCATCCTTAAATAACTCGTGCAAATCTTTTTCAGAAATAAGAGTTTCTGTATCGCCACCAAAAATAGCAAACATAATGTAATGACCTTTTTCTACTGGGTTTACAAATGTGTCTAAAATATATTTGTGGAAGTTTTCAGAGATACAATTATCTGATAAAATAATATTTCTAAAAACTGTATTTATTTTTTCTGTTTTAAAATCTTCTATTGTTTTTTCTGAATAAATATTAGGGTTATTATAAATTCTTAACTCTTGTATTGCTTCTATTCTTGGAATTTTAGGTGAATTTTCATCCATATAATGAGAAATTACAGAGGATGCAAATGGCATAATCACCATATCCTTGTTTGATAGGTTTAATGAATTTATTACGTTAACAGAACTCATTAAAGCATTTGTTTTTAAAGCTTTTACTGTTTTGTCTGTAAATACAAAATATGTTGAAAAGATTAAGTAATAAATTACAAAGAAAATAGCAAAAGATTTTTTTGCATTTTCTAACCCACAAGTCAATAAAATAAGTAATAGTGGCGATACAAAAATCACATATCTTGGAGCTAAAACTATAGTTTTGTTTATTGCAAAAATAATAAATACTAATAATGTTATAAATGTGATTAGTGATAAAAGTCTAACATTTTGGCTAGAAGATTTTACTGCTAAATAAATAATGTAAATTGCTATAAATAGAGGTATATAAACAAATAATAATGTGTGTAAGTTTATATAAAATGGATTTAATGTTGCCCAATAAATTGTTCCAAAATCAGGTGCTAAAAAGTTTTGGAAAATACCAAAAATATTTGCAAGACTAAAATCTGTTACGTGTGATAAAAGGAATGAGGCTCTTTTTAAAGAAAAATCTAAAAGTGTTATAAAATATGGAAGTAAAAGTATTCCTAATATTCCATTTGATAGTAAATATTCTTTCAGGTTTTTAGATTTTGCATAAATTATTATTGTAGAAATGATTTGTGCTAAAACAAAAACAAATGCCCCGATAAAGGTATATGGCATAAGAAGATTTACTAGGGTTAATTTTAATAAGGCTTTTTTACTATCAGATTTTATATATTCCATTAGGTAATTCATTGATAAAATTGTCATAAACAACACAATAGAATACATTCTAACTTCAGTAGAATAGACAATATTAAAGGTGTTAAAAGTTATTAATAAAGGTGCAATTAGTGCAAATTTTTCTTCAATAAAATGTTTTGCAAGTTTGTAAGAGTATGGAATACTTAGCAAACCAAAAATTAGAGATAAAATTTTTAGTGCAATATCGCTTTCTCCAAATAGATTTATCCAAAAATGCAAAATATAAAAATATAATGGCGTATGTTGTAAATCAATGTTTTGTAAATAGTTGCTTATTCCAAATGGAAACGTCATTTTTGCAATTAGTACTGATTGAGCCTCATCGTACCATAGAGGTAAATCTATAAATACTAATCGTAATTCTAAACCAATTAAGATTAGTAATCCCATAATCAAAAATAAGTATTTACGTGATAGTAAGTTCATAGAGATTATGTTACTATAAAATTTATGAAAAATCCTGAAACTATAAAAAATTTGTTTAATAATTTAGCAAAAAAATATGATTTCTTTAATAGGGTAATTTCTCTTGGTATGCAAACAAGAGTCAAAAAGAAAAGCTTAGAGTTGCTGAATATTTCTGATGGGAATAATGTTCTTGATATATGCACAGGAACAGGGGATTTGGCTTTTTTTATAAATAAAATTAATCCAAACTTAAATATTACTGGAATTGATTTTTCAGAAAAAATGCTTGAAATTGCAAGAAATAAACAAAAAGATTATCAAAATAACATGAAATTTTTCTTGGCAGATGGTAGGGAACTGCCATTTGAAGATGATACCTTTGATATTGTGACAATAGGTTTTGGATTAAGAAACATTGAAAACTACGAAAGAGTAATAAGTGAAATCCATAGAGTTCTAAAACCAAAGGGACAAATTTTAAATCTTGATTTTAGTTGTGATAAATCCTTTGCAAATTCTGTTTTTGATTTATTAACAAGTCTTTTTACAAGTTTTACTTCTAAAAAATCTTCTTTTAAATATTTGATAGAGTCAAAAAAAGAATTTTTAAATTCTATAGACTTAATAAACCTTTTTAGACGCAAAGGCTTTATTTTCTTGAGAAGAAAGTATTATGCGTATGAAGTAATTTCTGCAGAAGTTTTTAGAAATAATAAATAGGTTTTTATAATTTATTTTAGCTTGTCAAGTCCGTATTTTTGCGGACTTTTTTATTTTTTTAAATTTGTCATAATAATAAAGTCTTAAATAAGAAAAGGAAATAATAAAACTTATGGCAAATTACTATAAAAATGCAGAACCAATATAAATAAAAGGAATAGCCATTGAGATTAAACTTAGTATTTGTAGGATTAGCACAAAATTTGAGTTTAAAAATTTTTCATTTTTTATGCTTATGTTTAAACATCTTTCAAAAATATAAATAATTAAACTTAAAGTGAACCAAAAACAATTGGAGTTCCTATTTCATCTAAGTTTCGACTAAATGATAAAAAGTATAAAGAGATAAATGTGTAAGTTATAAATGCAAATATAAATAATCCAATGATTACAAAGAAATTGAAACCATAGCTACTTCTAAATTTGGCTTTTTTAATTTATCTAAAAACATAAGAGTATATTACACAAAACAAGAAAGGTGAACAACAATACTTATGGCTAAAAATTTGGAAGTTGACAATGAAATGAAAGATTTATCAATATGTGTTTATAAAGGAAATTTTTATACAACACTTATTAAACTCAAAAGACCTTTTGCGAGACTATATACTCCAAAAATTAAATATAAAATAAAACCAGAAAGCAAAAAAGCTATAAATAGTATTGAAAAAATACAACCTAATATAAAAAACATATTATAAATTTTGTTTTCTAAAATGAATTTATTTTTTAATTTTAAATTTTTAGATGTTTCAAAGATATAAACAAATATAGAAATTATCAAAATAAAAAAATAAATTGCTAGATATATCGGTGAAATTATAAAACCGATAATATTACCATCAAAAGGTGAACAGAAAAGCTTTATAAACAACGGATATAGAATAATTATCCAGCCTGAAACGGCAATTATATTAGCACTTCGGGAATTTTTTAAATCGTTTAAATTCATATACTAATTATTACATAAATTGAAAGGAAAATCTAATGACAGAAAAATTTTTAATCAAAGATTTGCAACAATTAGCTGGGTACGTTTATAAAAAACAATTCCAAAAACCAAAATGTTGGATAGAAATAGATGAGTACAATGAACCTATAACTGGCATGTATGCCGTAACATTTGTAAAAAATAATACAATTGTGATTTCTTTTAGAGGTACTGATAAAAATTCTAAACGTGATGTTTTGAACGATATATTTATGGCTTCAAATATGTTACCTCCTCAAATAGTTTCAGCACAAAAATATTATAGAGAGATAAAAAATAAATTTCCAAATAAAGAAATAATTTTAACAGGACATTCTTTAGGTGGAAGTTTAGCTCAAATTGTTGGCAGTCAAACAGGGAATAAAACTGTAAATTTTGGTGCGTATGGAACTGGTAATTTTGTAAATTCTCAAATAAAAACAGATAGAAATATTACAAATTATGGGAATATTGAAGATCCAATTTTTACTTCCAATATAAAAAATCAAATCGGAAAAACAATGATAATTTCTGATGATATTTCTGATAATTCAAAACGTCAAATTTCAAAAGGTATGAATAATATAAATTTCAATACTGAAAAACATTATTTAGAAAATATTGGAGATTTAGATAAATCTGTTGAATACAAAGGTCAAAAATTACCTATCGAAAATAATTTATTGATAAATTTAAATATAGAAAAGAATATAAATGCTCGAGATGTTGATAAAAAGAGAGTTATTACAAGAGAAGAAATTGGACAAATGACAAAAGATGAATACGATAAGAATGAAAATTTTATCAATCAGCAGTTAAAACTTGGAAATATCATGTCAAAAGCTCAAGCTGATGAGAAAGTTAAAACAGGTGATTTAATTTGGGTAGAGGGTTATACTCGTGAGGACGGTACAAAAGTTTGTGGTTATTATAGACGTAAATAATAATAAGCAAAAAAAAATGGAAAAGCTAAAATAGCTTCTCCAGAATTAAGAATAGCTGGAAGTATGAAAAAGATTTAATATACTTATATTAAACTCCATTAAAATTTTTATTTCTATAGCCACATGGGCGATTTAATAGGATAATTCTTGAGTAAATACTTAAAGGTAAAAAAAGAGGAGAAGCTATATTGCCTCTCCGGAATTAAGAATAGCTGGAAGTATGAAAAAGATTTAATTATATTAAACCGATTTTTAGCACGAAAAACAATTAGCCACACAGTTATATCTTTTGGATAATTATGTTTATAGTATAATGGAGCTATGGTTAGACTATCAAACGAAGCAACTGTACAATTTTTAGGAAGCTTAATTTACGGCGTATTTAGTATTCAACGATTAATGACAGAAATGGTTGCCATTAACCCACCAAAAGAAAACTGTCTGTATGCTATCTGGCATGCAAACCTTTTGAGTGTACATTGTTTAAAAGACAATAATAACGGTCCTCTAAATATTATGATTAGCCATTCCCGAGATGGTAAAATCGTAACTAAGATTACTGAGAATTGGGGTATTAAAGTTATTCGTGCTTCATATCACCGTAAAGGAAATATTAGCGGTAGTAAAGAACTTGTTGAGAAACTAAAAAATGGTGAATGTGGTGCTATTATGGTGGATGGACCTAGAGGTCCTAAAGAGGTTGTAAAAGACGGCATTGTAAAACTTGCAAAAATGTCAGGAAAGCCTGTTGTTCCAACGTATATGTATTCACCACAAAAAACTCTTTTGACTCTTCCAGGGTGGGACGGAATGAGAGTTCCATTTACAATATCAAAAATAGTTGTATTACACGGTGAACCTATTTACGTTGATGAAAATGCGTCAACTGAACAAATAGAAGAAAAAAGATTAGAAATTCAAAAATCTATGGAACAATTAAAAGCGATTGCTCCTCAAAAATTTAAAGAGGTATTCAGATTTGGGTTATGGAAAAGAAAGAATTTTTAAACGTACTTGGAATACAAATCCAATCTACACTTGGGGATAAAAAAGAAAATTATAAAAAGGTAGAAGATGCAATAAATGAGGGCTTTAAATCAGGGACTGACTTGATTGTACTGCCAGAAGTTTGGACTTGCGGTTGGTGTCCTGATTTGTTTAGAGCTTCTGCTGAAGACCTTGAAACAGGGGAAACAACAGAGTTTTTAAAATCAATTGCAAAGAAATATAACTCTTTTGTAGTTGGTGGTAGTTATATTACGAAAAAAGATGGAAAATTCTACAATACTTGTCCAGTCATTAATGACAAGGGTGAACTTATTGCACATTATAACAAATCTCATTTGTTTTCATATTATGGTTGTGCTGAGGGTACTTATGTTGAAAATGGTAATCAGCCTGTTTTAGTTGATATAAAAGGTATTAAAACTGGTCTTACCGTTTGTTATGACATAAGATTTCCAGAAATTTATAGAGCTTATAGAAAAGCTGGAGCTGATTTATTAATTAATGTCGCAGCTTGGGGTAGCAACAAAAAAGATGTTTGGAGAACTCTTACAAGTGCAAGAGCTATGGAAAATCAATGCAATTTTATTGCTGTTGATCAAAAAGGTTTAATTAAAGATAACGAATATAATTTGGGTTATTCAAGAGTTATAAATTATGACGGTAGCATTAATCAAGAAATTGATGAGGCAAAAAATTATATTTATGCGACAATTAAATTTGACAAGGCTATGTATGATTTTAGAGATAAGTGTACAGTCTTGAAAGATATTCATAGTAATTATGAGGTATGTATTTTATGAAAAAATTAGTAATAACTTTAATGGTTATATTTTTAAATATTGGTATTGCATCTGCAAAAAACTTACCAAATGCTTTTGACAATGCTTTTTCAGAAACTGGAATTTCAAAACATGCAGTAAGTATTTCAGTACAAGATATTGATAAACCTAAAAAAGTTTATCAAATAAATTCTGAAAAACCAATGATGCCTGCATCTACTCAAAAACTTATCACAACAACTCCAGCTTTTGAGGTTTTGGGTGATGATTATAAATTTTCAACAAAGTTGTATAAGGTTAAAAATACTAATGACTATTACATAGTTTTAGGTGCTGACCCATATTTAACTAGAAATGATTTGAAAGATTTATTAGGTAAAATTAATCTTCCAAAAAATAAAAATATTTCAAAATTATATATCGATGATAGTATTTTTGACAAAAATGAATGGGGCGAAGGCTGGCAATGGGATGATGATTTAAATCCGCTTATGCCAAAATTTTCTGCTTACAATATTGACGGTAATGTTGTAAAAGCGAAATTAACTCCTCTTCAAAATCAACCACCTCAAATAGAAATGAATGTTTTTTATCCTGTTTTATTAATGAATTATGTTAAAAATGGAGATAAAACAAATGTAACTGTTTCAAGAAGAAATTATATTTCTGCAAATGAATTAACTTTTGAGGGCGAAATTTCTACTGCTACAGAAATGATTATTCCTGTAAATAATATGCAAGAATATTTTAAATTAAGAGTTAAAGAGGGTTTGAAATCAAACAAATTGCATTATTACGACAAAATTCAAACTAAAAAATTACCAGCAAATAATGTTGTTTTAGTTGGTGAAATCACTCATTCAATAACTCAAGCTAAAAAAGATGTTTACGAAAACTCAAATAATTTAGTTGCAGAAACAGTATTCAAACTTGCCGGTGCTAAATACACTAAAAAGACTGGTAGTTTTGAAAATTCTTATAAGGTAGTTGAAGATTTTGCAAAGACAAATGCTATTGATTTATCAGGTGTAAAAATTGTAGATGGTAGTGGTGTTTCTAAAAACAATATGACTACTACAAAATTTATGACTGAATACCTTGTTCAAGTTTCTAAAAATTACGGACATGAAAAAGTTATTTCTGCTTTACCTTATCCAAATCCTGAAAGTAGCACTCTTAAAAATAGAATGTTGTATCTAGGTAATAAATTACATGCAAAAACAGGAACACTAGCAGATGTTAGTGGTATTGCAGGATATATTGAAACAAGAAAAGGTAATAAATACGCATTTAGTATTCTTATAAATGATGCCAAATCAACAAAAATTGAAAAGAAAACTTTTGAAGAATTAATTTTAAGAGCTATTTATAGAAGCTTATAATATAGATTAATCAATTCTGTTTAATTTTTCATAAGAGCCTACAAGTCGGAAATAGCTAGATTTTTCTTTTATTTCGTCTAAGGCTTTTGAAATAATTTCGTCTGTATAATGACCGTCAAAATCAACAAGGAATGTATATTCACCAAATTTAACTTTTGATGGTCTTGAATCAATGTAGTATAAATTTATATCATATTTTTGAAAAATTTCTAAAACTTTTAATAAAGCTCCTGATTCATTTATTGTAGAAAATGCAAGAGAAGTCTTGTCATTACCTGTTCTAGGAGTTTTGTATTTACCTAATAACACAAACCTTGTTTGGTTTGTTGGGTCGTCATTGATATTTAATTTCAAAATGTTTAGATTATATAATTCTGCAGTTTTTGCACTACCTATTGCACCATAATCTAAGCCATATTTTTCTAAAGATTTTGCTGCGTTTGCTGTACTTGTTGCACGAATAATATCAATATTGTTTGGTAAATTTTCATGAATAAAATTCAAGCATTGTGCAATCGCTTGTGGATGAGAAATTAAACCTTTAATTCCTTTTATATCAGTATTTTTTGATAATAAACAATGTCTAATAGGTAATGGATATTCTGATAAATACTGTAAATCATTATTATTAGTTTTGATAAGAGAGTCAATTGCTTCCCTTACTGCACCCTCAATAGAATTTTCCACAGGGATTACACCTACAACATCTTTGTTATTATTAACATATTCAATAGCTTCTGATATTGTAGGGCAAGGTGTTTCTTTAACGTTAAGGTTATAATGTTTGCAAAAAATGTCTTTAGCCATTTCTGAATAAGAACCTGCTGGACCTAAAAATACAACTTCCTTAACTGTTTTTAAAAATTCCATTGTAACCTATGTGCCTTTCGTTTATAATCTTACTAAAAGGTAGGTAAAATGGCAAATATTAAATTTGGGACTGACGGTTGGAGAGCAGTCGTAGGAAAAGATTTCACAGAAGAAAACGTATTAATAGCAACAAAAGCTATTGCAAAATATATTGAAGAAGAATTTGGGTTAAGTAAAAAAATACTTGTTGGTTATGACCCAAGAAATATGGCAAAAGAATTTGGCGAAGTTTGTGCTAATGAACTTGCTAAGAAAGGCTTTACCGTATTGATGAGTGATAAAATCATTCCAACACCTGTTCTAGCTTATAATGCAAAACTTCATAATGCGTGTGCAATTATGTTCACAGCATCACATAATCCACCTGAATACTTGGGGTTAAAATTTATTCCTGATTATGCAGGTCCTGCAACTGATGATATTACAAAGAAAATCACAGCTTATTTGGGTGATGATATTCAAGAAAATAACGGTGGAAAAGTAGAAGTTGTAGATTTTAGCAAGGATTATTTTGAACAAATTAAAAAAGATATTGATTTTGATAAAATCAAAACTTTAGATAAAAATATTATATTTGATGGCTTGCATTCTGCTACAATAGGTTATTTTGACAAATTGTTAGACGAATTTGGTATCAAATATGACAGTTTTAATATGAATCATGATAAAAATTTTGGTGGAAAAATGCCTGAACCAAAACCACCTTATATCAATGATTTAATTGAAAAAGTTAAAGCAACAGAAAATGCTATCGGCTTTGCAAATGATGGTGATGGTGATAGATTTGGCGTAATTGATGAAACCGGTAAATGGGTTTTACCTGATGAAATTATTGCGATGTTGATGATGCACTTGAAAAAGAATAAACACCAAGACGGTGTACTTGTTAAAACAGTTGGTTCAAGTAATTTGTTAAACAAGGTTGCTGAAAAATTAGGTGTTGAAGTCGTAGAAACAGCTGTTGGTTTTAAAAATGTTGGTTCTGCTATGAGAGAAAATAAAACTCTTATCGGTGGCGAGGATTCAGGTGGATTAAGTACTGGCTTCCATATCCCTGAAAAAGATGGTATTTTAGCAAATTTATTAATTCTTGAAATGCTTGCTTATGAGGATAAAAAACTTTCAGAAATGTTAGAAGATTTATACGTTTTTGCGGGCAAAAAATACAAAAAAGATAGAATTGATTTGAAATTAACATCTGATGATATGACTAAAAAAATCTTAGATTTATTCAAAGAAACTGATAAAGTTGAGGATTTGGTTGTTGCATCAAAAAATAAAAAAGATGGGGTTAAATTAGTATTTACTGATGAAAGCTGGATTTTAGTACGTCCAAGTGGTACTGAACCACTTTTAAGAATTTATATTGAGGCAGAAACTCTTGAACAAATTTCTGCTATGAAAATTAAAATAGAAAAGTTTTACAATCAAGTTCTTTTGGGATAAACTGAAAGTAAGATTTAGCAAATAGAAAGAGGGAAGAAATGAAAGTTTCAATAAATTGGTTAAATGAATTTGTAGATATTTCAGATATTGATGTAAAAGAAATTGCTCATGAACTTACTATGAGCGGATTAGAAGTAGAGGCAATTGAGGAAGTAAAACCTGCTTTTACAAATATTATTACAGCTAGAATTGAAAAAATTAATCAACATCCAAATGCTGATAAATTACATTTAGTTGATGTAAACATTGGTACAGAAGTAAAAACAGTAGTTTGTGGTGCTCAAAACATTGCAGAGGGTCAAATTATCCCTTACGCATCAGTTGGTTCACAAGTCCTTGACCGTAAAACAGGTGAAACTTTCACATTAACACCTGCAACAATTAGAGGTGTTGAATCTCAAGGTATGTTATGTTCTTCTGATGAACTTGGTTTAGCTGATAGAAATTATCAAGAAGAAGACGGTATTTTAATCTTAAACAGATTATTTGATAATATTGAATTGGGTGCAAAATTAGAAGATGTTTTACATCTTGAAAATGATATGGTTATTGATGTAGCTCCAACTGCAAACAGAGGTGACGAAATGTCAGTTCTTGGTATTGCTAGAGAAATTGCTACTCTTTTCAATAAACCTCTTAAATTTTCACCTCTTGAAAGCACTCAAGATTTAACTACAAACGAATTTGAAGTAGAAATTAAAGATACAGATGTTTGTAAATATTATTCAGTTGGTATTTTAAAAGATATTAAAATCAAACCATCTCCAGACTGGATGCAAAACAGATTAATATCTTCTGGTATCAGAGCAATCAACAATGTTGTTGATATTACAAACTACGTATTGTTAGAATATGGTACACCACTTCACGCATTTGATTTTGATAAATTAAATGGTTATTTATGTGTAAGAAGAGCTAATGAAGGCGAAAAACTTGTTACTCTTGATGAAGTGGAAAGAAATTTAACTCATGATAGCGTACTTATTGCAACAAAAGATGAAGCTGTTTGCTTAGGTGGTGTATTTGGCGGTGCTAATTCTGAAATTGATGACAATACTAAAAACATTGCTTTAGAAGCTGCTTATTTCACTCCAGCATCAAATAGAAGAAGTGCAAGAAGTGTTGGCTATCGTTCAGAAGCAAGTGCAAGGTTTGAAAGAGGCGTTGACATTGAAGCTGTTAAACCAGCTTTAATGAGAGCTATGCAACTTTTAGTTGAACTTGCAGATGCTAAAATCACAGGTGTTGTAGAAACAGGTGAAAACAAACTTGAACCTTTAACTATCACTTTAAGATATAGCGAAGTTAAAAGAATTTTAGGTTGTGAAATTGAAGCTGAAAGATGCAATTCAATTTTGAATAACTTAGGTTTCAAATCTTGTGGTTCTAATGAAATCGCTGGCAAATTTGAAGTTCCATCTCACAGACGTGGTGATGTTGAAAGAGAAATTGACTTAATTGAAGAAATCGCAAGAATTAACGGTTATGATAAAGTTATGCCAATTGTTTCAACAGGTTCAGGTTCAGCTGAAATTACTTTTGAAGAAAGAGTTGTCAAGAAAATTCATAACACAATGTTATCTTCAGGCTTGAACGAACTTGTTACAACTTCATTAATCGGTAAACCATTACTTGACCAATACGGTTTAACTTATGATGATGAAAAAGCTGTTAAAGTTGCAAATGTTCAAAGCGAAGATTATTCAATGCTTAGACAATGCTTATCAGCAAATATTTTAAGTATATTGAAAAACAACTACGACCAAGGTATCAAAAACTTCTGGGGTTATGAAATTGGTAGAGTATATTTTAAAACTCACGAAGCAACTGAAAAGGATACAGGTGTTGAAGAAACAAGAAAACTTGCTGGTGTAATTACTGGTAATGTTCAAAACTCTAAATGGCAACATACAGAAGAAACTGATTTTTACACAGTTAAAGGTGTGTTTGAAAAATTATTTAGCGAATTGAATTTAACAAACAGAGTTCAATATAATTTAACAAGTGATGTTGATATTATGCATCCATATAGAACTGCAGAAGTTAGCTTGTTATCAAAAACTCCTATCAAATTAGGTTTCTTTGGTGAACTTCATCCAAATTTAAGAAACAAAATGAAAATTAATCAACCAGTTTACATTTTTGAATTAAACTTGGAAGAAATTATCAAGGCTACACAACACACAATTCCTCATTACAAGGCATTACCTCAATTCCCAGAAGTACAAAGAGATATTGCATTTGTAATCGAAAATGATGTTAAATATACTGACATTCAAAAAGTTATCAAAAAAGCTGTTCAAAACGACTTGTTCGTTAAGAGTGAAATCTTTGATATTTATATGGGAGAACATATTAAAGAAGGTTTCAAGAGTGTAGCCTTCAGAATTTATATGCAAGATAAAAAAGCTACATTAAATGAAGAAACAATTGAATCTCAAATGAATTCAGTTAAAAATCAATTACAAAAAACATACGCAAACATTAGTTTCAGGGAGTAATTTAGATGAAAAAATATTTGTTATTACTATTAGCACTAATACTTATTAATGTTCCAGCATTAGCAGATGTTGTTCCATACTATGTTTCAAACGTAAGCTCAGAGGTTAGAGGTTTTTACCAAGCATCTAAAGATTTGACTATATACGAGCAACCAAATGCAAAGTCAAAAGTTCTTTTAAAATGTAATTGGGATTACAAACATTTTAACTGCCCAAATACATCAATGAGTAACTTGTTTTCTGTTTTTGTACAAGCAAAAGAATTAGCTTTTATGACAGTTACAGATGATATTGGTGACTGGATTGAAGTTATTTATGACAGAAACTCTAATAAAAAAGGTTGGATAAAAAAAGATGAAACTGATCCATATAGATTTTTGAACTTGAGAACTTTTTATAACTTATATGGCAGAAAATATGGTATTTATTTATTAAAAGATGCTCCGCAAGAAGTAAGTATTTTAAGAACATCAACATCAGTTGATTCTCAAACATCAGGACAAATTGATAATCCTATAAAAATTCAGTTGCAAGCTGTAAAAGGTAACTGGCTACTAATTAAAGTTATAGATGCAGATAAATCAACAAAAACAGGATATTTACAATGGAGAAATACAAACGGCGAAATCTACGCCTTTCCTGATATAAAATAAAGATATATAATTAAAAGACCAAGTTTCAAACTTGGTCTTTTTTATTTAAATTAAACATTTATTATTCTTTAGTATCCAACGCTTAAGCCGGCACAAAGGTTTATGGATTGTCCTGTAATACCTCTAGCATCGTCTGAAAGCAAATATTTAATCAGTCTTGCTATTTCTTCAGGAGTTACAAAACGTTTTTGTGGAATGATTTCCATAATTTCTTCTTTTGAAAATTCAGAGTCTTCGATAGAGTCATTTCCCAATTCTGTGTCAACCCAGCCAGCATTTATTGTGTTAACTGTAATATTATCTTGTGCATTTTCTAGTGCTAAGGCTTTTGAAAATCCGATAAGAGCTGATTTAGAGGCTGAATATACTGATGCGTTGGCTTCTCCCATAACCCCTGAAATTGAACCAATGTTAACAATTCTACCCCATTTTTGTTCTTTCATGTTTTTTAAAACATATTTTGAAAGAATGATTGGAGCTTCAACATTGGTTCTAATAATATCTCTTACTATGCTTTCGTTTTCGTCAACTAGTGCTGAATAGTTATAAATACCAGCATTGTTGATTAAAACATTTATACCGTTTGTTTGAATAAAATCTTTTGCACTTTCAACATCATTTAGCAAATCGCATTTTAAAACATCTTTAGCTCCTAGAACTTTTAATTCTTCTAGTTTTTCTCTATTTCTGGCAAGACCATAAACTTCTCCGCAAGAAAGCATTTCTTCAAATATTTTTTTGCCAATGCCTCTAGTTGCACCAGTAACAAGAATTTTTTTATCCATTTTCATTTTCTTTCAAGTTTTCTATTAAAACATGTGATATAACACTATCAACAAGATATGATTGTTCTTCGTCTGATAATGTTTTTATAAATTGAAGAATAGTGAATAATTCAACGTTTTCATCGTACCATCTGTTATAAGTGTAATTACAAGGTTGAGCAATTTTGCTTATTTCTTCATCAAGATTAAAGTTAAATTCGTAAATTAAAATCTGTAAAAGGTGTTGAGCAAATGCATCTTGTACTTCTTCATCTTGTTCTTCTAAATAAGAAACTAATTCACTTAATTTTGGATTTTTGTCGTACCAACGTTTGTAATACATCTTATTTATTCCCCATAATCTTATTAACTATTATACTAGAAATAATAATTCCAGAGCAAGAGGCTACAAATGGAGTTGAAGACGGTGTAATCTTTCTAAACTCAACTTCTTCTCCGCCATTTGTTACAATATGTTCGGTATTTACAATTTTTTCAGGCTTTCTAGCTTTTTCGTTAGAAATAACAACTTCAATTCCAGAAGTTATACCTTTTTTTCCTAATTGGTACAAAATATTTTGAACAAAAGTATCTTTTTTGTTTTTTATTTCTGAAATATCGCAAGTGTAAAGCTCAAGAGGGTTAATTCTGTTTCCCGCTCCCATAGAACTTATTACGGGCACATTATTTTCATAACATTTTACTAGTAAGTTAACCTTTGATTTCATCGTATCTATTGCATCAACGACGTAATCAAGGTTTTTAAAATCAAAATTTTCTAAATAAAAATCAGTAATAACGTTTAATTTAATATAAGGATTAATATCTTTCAAACGTTTTTCAAAAAGTTCTGTTTTCTTCATTCCAATAGTAGAATGTAATGCAATTAATTGGCGATTAATGTTAGATTCTGAAACTGCATCAAAATCAATTATAGTCATAGAGCCAACACCAGCTCTAGCCAACATTTCGCAAGCAAATCCGCCAACTCCACCTAGACCAAAAACTGCAACTGATGTATTCTTAAGCTTGGACTGAACTTCTTCACCCCAATACAATTCGTTTCTAGAAAATAGTTCAGACATCTAACCTACGATTCCAAAACCTAATAAGAATGTGCAAACTAGAAATACTGCACTAACGTAAGCTGTTAATTTGTTTAAGCCCTTTTCTGCAGATTTTTGAGATGAAAACATTTGAGATGCTCCACCGATAGCTGCAATACCATCACCTTTTGGTGAGTGTAATAAGATTAATACTATTAATAATAAAGCTGAAACTATTTGTAATATCCAAATAAAAGCTAACATACTTTCTCCTTGTTACTAATGATAAAATGACCTCTAATAGAATCAAGGTTGATTTTATCAAATGTATAAAGTCTTGCAGGGCGTTTAGAAGTAGATTTAGAGAACTCGTTAAGTTCGATTAAACCCTCTGTACAAAGAACTTTTTTTCTAAAATTACGTTTATCTAATTGTTTACCCATGATTAATTCGTAAGCTTTTTGCATTTCTGTAAGAGTGAATTTCTCATTCAATAATTGATATGCAACAGGGCAAACTTCCAATCTTTCTCTAGTAGCTTTTCGAGAGTATTCGATAATTTGCTTGTGGTCAAATGCCAAAGGTGGCAAATCGTTTACGTTGTGCCAAGCAACATCTGGGTCAGAGAAGATTTGAACATCTTTTGCTCTAACAAGTGCAAAATAAGCACAAGTGATAACTCTTGACGTAGGGTGGCGAAGTGGGTCACCAAATGTGTATAACTGTTCTAAGAATACGTTTTCAACACCAGTACGTTCTTTCAATACTCTTTCTGCGGCTTGATCCAAGTTTTCGCTCATTCTTACATAGCCACCAGGAATTGCCCATTTATCTTTGAATGGTTCTGTGTGACGTTTAATAAGCAAAACTTTTAATTCGTCCTCAAACATTGATAAGATAACTGTATCGACTGTTATTTCATGTGTTCTTGTTTCGTTAAACATTCTTTCCTACTACTCTACTCTAAAAGATTTTTCTCTTCTTTATAATAATATCATATCAACAAAATTAAATTTGTAAAACCCCTTTAGAGCTATTTTCGTTTATGTTATGAGTGTGGTTAATTTTTTGAATTTTAACAACTGGAACTACAGAAGCAATAGGTTTATTTGTAGATGGAACAGTAGTTACATAAGGTTTAGACTTAGCAACTGGAGTTACATCGAAAGAAAATTTCGGAGGATTTTTTCTTGGTACGCTTCTGATTGCCTTATCAGGATTTACTTTTTGATAAGAGTACTCTTTCATAATTGAATTTACAAATCTTCTTGTTTCACCGATAGGTGGAACAGTTCTGTTATATCTTTTTACAGCAACAGGACCTGCATTGTAAGCTGCCAATGCTAATTCTGTTGAACCATACATTTTGTACATCATTTTGTAGTACATTAATCCACCCTTGATGTTATCGCTTAAATAGTATGGATTAACGCCCAATCTTCTAGCTGTTGATGGCATTAATTGGAATACACCAACTGCCCCTCTATGGCTAGTTGTGTCATGTCTAAAACCTGATTCTGTTTTAGCAATACTTAGTGCTAAAGCTGGATCAATACCCAATTCAATTGCTGATTTAACGATTTTTGCTTTTACATCATCTACGCTATTTGCATTTGCTTTTAAATTGGGGCATACTAACATCACTAATGTGATTGTAGTTAATATTAATTTTTTTATCATTGGATTTCCCTTAAAATTCTAAATTGTAAATCTTAAAATATCTCAAAAGACTTAGTGTATTATTAGTGTACAATAAACAATTTAAAATTGCAAGTTTAAGACCCTTGATTTGTTAATATTTGCACCCATGCAAATCTTCATGGTATAATAATAGCAAGGAGTTCAGAGAATGTTACAAAAAACTAAAAAAGCATTCACATTGGCAGAGGCTGTTATCACTTTAGTCTTTCTTTCGATAATAGCTACTCAAATTATTGCTGCTGTAAATACAACAAGACCAAGCTCTGAAAAAGTACTTTTTAGAAAAGCTTATTCAACTATTGAAAATACCGTTAGTAATCTTATAAATGATGATAATTTATATCCAATTTCTTATCAAAATCTTACTTGTAATGGTTTAACTCAAGAATGTCAAAGAGGTTTTCTTGATACTGATACTGGTTCTACAGCTAATCCAAATTCCAAAGGTACTTATTATGCTTACCAAGCCTTGGTTTCTCAATCAAAATGTACTGCTGGTCCAAAATTGGTAAGATTATTCTGTGCTTCTTTAAATACAACTACTGCAAGTTGTTCAGGTAATACTTGTTCTTTTACGACAACGGATGGGATGCAATGGACAGTTACTCAAAGAGCAAATTCAGCTGATTATACTCCATCTTGTTGTCATTCAATTCAAGGTATTCATCCTATGTTGACAATCATGGTGGATGTTAATGGTCCAGCTGAACCTAATACAAATACTGGTGTTAATATTCCTGACCAATATCATTTGAACGTGTATTATAACGGTAAAGTTGAAGTTAACAAAACGCTTTCAGAAAAAGGTATAACTTTCTTGAAAAATCCTACAGATACAAAACGTCGTCCAGATATTGAAGATGACAGATACGGAAAGGATTAATTTATGAGTAAAATTAATTCTAGAAAGAGAGCCTTTACTCTTGCAGAAGTTATGCTTACTGTAGTTATTTTAAGTGTTATCGCTATTGTTGTAATGCCAGTAATTACTGCAAGTAGGCCGAGTAATGAAAAAGTTTTATTGAAAAAAGCTTATAATACGACAGAACAAGTAATTTCTGAGTTAGCTGGTAATGATAGATTTTATCCTTCAGATATAACCTTAAAAGATGTTAATTCAACTTCTTTTGCTAATAACACTTCACCAAGTGGTTTTTTGAATTATAGATACCCAGCTAATGATTCAATGCTAGAATATACAATTCAAGAATCTTTTGCTGGTACAGCGACTTCAAAAGGTTGTAATTGTTATAATACAAACCACAACAAACTTTCGATGTTGTTTTGTTGCTCTTTAAAAACTGTTAGCAAAAATGGAACTCCTCTTTGTACTACTACAAGCAATAACACAACTTGTGATTTTGATACAACGGATGGTATAACTTGGCATACGGTTGATGTAAGTCAAACAAGTACGGATTTAACAAAACCAATATTTACTATAACTGTTGATGTTGATAACCGTTGGGGCGGTAGACATAAAGAAATAACTGCTGCTGGTTATAAAAAAACTAGATTTATTTTTGAAGTATACTATGATGGTAAGTTAAAAGTCGATTCTACAGCTCAAGATATTTTAGCTGATTCTTTGAGTAACAAAAGACTTAACTATTAAGGAGATAAATTGAAACTAAAAGCTTTTACCTTGGCAGAAGCCGTTATAACCTTATCTTTGCTCGCTGTAATTGCTGCAATATTAATTCCTGCTGCAACAAACATTACACCAAGTAATGTTAAAACTCCTTTTAGAAATGCTTACAATATTACTTCAACAACAGTCGATAATTTAATAAATAATGAAATTTTATATCCATCATCAGAATTGATAAGTTCTGATATACCTATTCCAAAAGGATTTTTCTACGATACAACGGGTACAAAGCATACAATGTCTGGTGCAAATATTTCTGTTTATTCAGAAACGAATGATTTAGCATGGGAATACGAAGCATTAACAAAAAATTGTAAATGTACAAAAGGAAAAAAACTTTTAAAAGCCTTTTGTTGTTCAATGAATGTTACGGCTGCTGATTGTCAAGCAGATGATAAAAAATGTGAATATACAACAAATAATGGTATGACTTGGACTATTACTTATGATACAAATTGCACAAGTGCAAATAGAGATACCACTCCGATTATGGCGGTAGAGGTTGATGTAAATGGTACAGGCAAGCCAAATAGTGCATCTGGAGATAGACCTGATAAGTACAAATTTGATGTGTATTACAATGGTAGAGTTGAATTAAATTCGTCTTATGCTAGCTATAATATGGCAAGAACATTTTTGGAAAATTCTTTAAATAACAAAAAGAAAAACTATTAACAAAAATAAAATTGTTTATGTTAGAATTAAGATAATAATAAATATGTATTAGTGTTTAGAAAAGAAGGGAAATTTAATGGAAACTAAAAATTTAGCAAAAATCGGCGTTTTCGGTGGTTCTGGTCTATACAAATTCTTAGATGATGTAGAAGAAGTTAGAGTTGAAACACCTTATGGTATGCCAAGTGATAGTTTAATGATTGGTACAATCGGTAATACAAAAGTAGCATTTATGCCACGTCATGGTAGAAATCACACTATTCTTCCTCATTTAATCAATTACAGAGCAAATGTTTGGGCTATGAAATATGCTGGATGTGAAAGAGTTATTTCTCCATGTGCTTGCGGTAGCTTACAAAAACACATCAATCCTGGTGACTTTGTAATTTGTGACCAATTCGTTGATTGGACAGATGGCAGAAAATCAACATTCTTTGAAGGACCAGTTGTTCACCACCCATCTCCAACTGATTTATATTGCCCAGAATTAAGAGAATTAGCTATTAAAGTTGCTAAAGATATGGGTATTACAGTTCACGAAACTGGTACAATGACAGTTATCAACGGACCTAGATTCTCTACAAAAGCTGAATCTAAATTCTTTACAGCTCAAGGTTGGGACGTAATTGGTATGACTGCATTCCCAGAAAATTACTTGGTAAGAGAAATGGATATGTGTCCATTGAACATTTCATTAATTACTGACCACGACTGTGGTTTAGTTGGTGATGTTCCACCTGTTTCTCACCACGAAGTTTGCAGAGTATTCGAACAAAACTTAGACAGAGTTAAAAAATTGTTATTCACAGTAATTGAAAACATTCCTGCTGAAAGACATTGTGCTTGCAAAACTACAAGTACTGACTCTCAAATGTAGTTTATAATTCTAATAAGAGGTTGAAGTTTGTCTTCGACCTCTTTTTTGTATATAGGTAATTTTTATGATTAAACAAGCAATTTATAACTTATTTTATTTTTACGAAATTCTTATTATTGTAAGAATTTTTATGACTTGGATTCCAAGTATAAATTGGGAAGCTCAACCAACTAAAACTGTTAGAATTATAACTGATGCGTGGTTGGATTTGTTTAGAAGATTTATTCCACCTGTAGGAGGCTTAGACTTTTCGCCAATCGTTGCAATTATTGTTTTACAAGTTTTGCAAACTGTTGTGGTTGGTCTACTTTAATATAAGTTTTATACAAAAAGACGAGGTTATTTTTAGCCTCGTCTTTTTTAGTACATATTTTAAGGAATTTTGTAATAACTTTTGTATTGCATAATTGTATTATCATTATTAGCTTCAGGGTGTGTTTGAAGAAATAATATCAATTTATCTTTGCCCTCAGGCTTTTTAAGATATGTGCATAAGTATAAATAGTTTATAAAATATTCTTTTTTATTTGGATATTTGTCAACTAAAGCAACGTATAAGTTATAAGCTTCTTCGTATTTTTGACCTGAAAGTTTTGATAGAGCTATCATTGCTTCATAGTTTTCTATTTCAACTGGGTCATAAGTTCTTTCTTTTGCATACTCATAAAACTGAGCAGAAGTTTCATATTTTTTAGAGGAATAATAACATTCTGCCATAGATGCATATATATTTGAATCAGATGGGTCAATATTTAGAGCTTTTTTATATGCTTCTAGAGCTTCAGGTAACATTTTTAAGTCGTAGTAAACATTACCTAAGTTAATCCAAGAGTTTGTTTTATTTGGAGCTTGTTGAGTATATCTTAAAGCTTCTTGCAGTTTATCAGTAGATGCTGTTGCAGAATTTTGGTTGATTAATTCAGTATTTTTTGAATACATGATTTTCAAAGTAGCCATATCCCTAGCAGAAAGAGTCATCATTGTATTTGCTTGAGTTTGAGGATACATTATATCGGCTCTATTATCGCTATGACCATTTATACCTAGTGCGTGACCTATTTCATGCAAGGCTGTATTATACACAAATGCTGATGAAAATTTGATACCATCTTTTTGTGTTAATAATTTTATATTTGAAGATTGGATATTGTGACCTGATGAAAAATTGTTTGTGATGCCAGCTACAAACTGTTCTTCGTCTGCTCGTTCAAGTCTTGCTGGGAAAGTTACGTTTATTTGTGCAGTAGTTGGGCTATCAACATAATTAAATGAAATCATTCCATTGAAATTCGCATTGTATAAATCAAAAGCTGATTTTACAATATTTGTAAATGGATTGCTTTGTATATATACATTAATTGGCATTTGTTGCCATATTGCAAAATTGCCTGAGGCAGTAACTGCATTTGAAAAATAATTATCAGACAAATCTCCAGATGGAACACCAGCAGGGGCAGGAGCTGGAACTTCTTCTGCTTGTACTTCATTTTGGTTATTTTTTAACGTTATATTGTTCATAACTTTTGAGTTAAAAATAAACACAGCAACAATTAACGCAAATGCGAAAACTATAGCCTTTATATAACGTGAGTCGATATTATTATTCATAATACAAGAAACTAAATTTCAACGTATTCTCTTAAACGTTTGCTTCTATTTGGATGTCTTAATTTTCTCAAAGCTTTAGCTTCAATTTGACGGATACGTTCACGAGTAACGCCGAATAATTGACCAACTTCTTCCAAAGTTCTTTGACGACCATCATCCATACCAAAACGTAGTCTTAGTACATCACGTTCTCTTGGTGATAGTGTACATAAAACTTCTGCTAAATCTTCTCTTAAAAGTTCAGAAGCAACTGTTTTAATTGGTGCATCAGCTTCTTTGTCTTCAATAAAGTCGCCTAATCTTGAATCTTCTTCTTGACCGATTGGTGTTTCAAGAGATAAAGGTTCTTGAGCGATTTTAATAATTTCTCTTAATTTTGGAATAGAAACACCCATTTCAACTGCAAGTTCTTCTTCAGTTGGTTTTCTTGATAATTCTTGAGCAAGTTTTCTAGTAACTTTTTTCAATTTGTTAATTGTTTCAACCATGTGAACAGGGATACGGATTGTTCTAGCTTGGTCTGCAATAGCACGAGTGATAGCTTGTCTAATCCACCATGTTGCATAAGTTGAGAATTTAAAACCTCTTTCATGGTCGAATTTTTCTGCTGCACGGATTAAACCTAAGTTACCTTCTTGGATAAGGTCTAAGAACAACATACCACGACCAACATATTTTTTAGCAATACTTACAACTAAACGTAAGTTAGCTTGTACTAATTTTCTTTTTGCGATAGCACCTGGAGTACCACCTTTGATGATAGTTCTAGCTAATTCGATTTCCTCATTAGCAGATAATAATTTGATACGACCAATTTCACGTAAGTAAAGTCTTACCGGGTCATCAACAGTAACACCTTTTGGTAATTCTAAATCATCTTGTGAAGAATCCTCTGGTGTTTCTAACATATAAATTTCGTCATAGTGACTTTTTGGTTCCATTTTTGTAGAAACGATGTCTTCGATGTTGTCTGTGCTAATATCAACGTTCATGTACGAATCAGCACCAGCATCTTCAACCTTGTCACCATCAATGTCTAACATATCTAAATTTTCATCATCTTCCATAACATTTGTTATAGATGAATTAGATTGTCTTTTTCTAGTCATTATTATCTCCAGTTCTTAATTGCTTTTTTATTTGATCTCTTAAATGCATTTGGACTTTTAGAGATTCTATCTCGTCGTCATTCACGTCATTATAGAGTTCTTTTAATTCTTTTTGTTCTTTTTCTCTTTTCACAAACTCAAGTTTATTGATGTTTTCTTCCACTACAGCTTGAAAATCTTCAATAGACAAATTATTAAATGAATCCGAAATTACGATTAATTCTGAAATTACAGATTGTATCTCTTCTTGAGAATTAAAGGTTTCGAACAAACTTTCCGTTAGTTCTCTAACATTATTTACGGTATATATTAATTTGTCAATTGTATTTTTTACAATTATTAACTTTTCGTTTGTAAATTGTACGTCCTTAGTCATTTCGGCTATTTGCTGAAAATTTAAAGGGCTACTATTTATTAAATACATTGAGAGTATGTTTTTTTGTGCTTTTTCTTCAATATTTGAAGATTTTGTTACAATTTTCTTAACATTGATTTTTGAGTCAAAATTTTGATTAAGTGTTCTTTGTACCTCATTATTTAAAGCTTGCTCATTTATGTTCAAAGAAGTCGATACCAATTTGATATATTCTGTTCTAATAACGTCATTTTGAATATCCTGTAAAATAGGTATCAAACTCTTAACGAGAGCTGATTTTTCTTGCGGTGTATGAGCCTCTGATTTATGTTTTAAAATTTGATTTAACTGAAAATCTATCAATAATGGTGCATTATCAACGTATTTTTTAAAGCTTTCTGCACCCTCTTCTCTAATAAATTCGTCAGGATCTTTTCCTCTTGGCGGTGAAATTACTCTGATTTCGCAAGAATATTTATCTTCATCAACTGCTAAATGTGATTCATCAAATTGTTTAATTTTACCCAAACCAGCAAAAGCATTTTTAATTAATTCAGCACCTCTATTTGTCGCATTAACACCTGCTGTATCTGTATCAAAGGATAAGTATACTCTTCTTGATTTTGTGTATCTTGCAAGTAATTTAACGTGGTCTGCTGTTAAAGAAGTACCACAAGATGCGACACAGTTTTCTATACCGTGTGCTTGTGCTGAAATTACGTCAAAATATCCTTCCATAATTATTACCGCATCATTTTCTTTTATAGAGTCTTTTGCAGTATAAAGCCCATATAAAATACGGCTTTTATTATATATAATTGTATCAGGTGAGTTTAAGTATTTTGGATTTTGACCAGCTTCAACTGCTCTTGCACCAAAGGCTACATAATTACCTTTTTCATCTTGAATAGGAATTATAACTCTGTTTCTAAATCTATCAATATATCCGTGATTACCTTTTATCACAAGACCTGAAGCTTCTAAAACCTCATCAGAAAAATCTTTTTTTAATTTTTTGTATAAATAGTTAGGTTCTTTTAACCCTAAACCAAGAGAATATTTTTCAATAACATTTTCATCAATATCTCTACCGTGCAAATATTCAAGAATAGGTGAATTGCTTGGTAAATCAAATAATGACTGTTTAAAAATTGAAACAGCTTGTTTAGAAGCCTCCAAAGCTCCATCTTTAACCTCTGCAAATTGTCCTGATTTACCTTTAAATTTTGGTAATTCAACACCATATTTATCGGCTAAGAATTTAATAGTTTCGTTGAAATCCCAGTTTCTGATTTTCATCAAAAATGTGATAGCATCGCCACCAACACCGCAACCAAAACAATGGAAAATACCTTTTGATGGAGTAACACAAAATGACGGAGTCTTTTCGCCGTGGAATGGACAGCAACCCCAGTAACTAGAACCTTTTTGTTTTAAAATTACATCCTCTGATATAATTTCGACAATATCAATTCTATCCCTAATTTGTGATATAGCTTCTTCGTACGTATATTCCATAATATAATTCTAACACGACCAAAAATAAAAACAGTATTTCTCAAATCAATGTATGAAAAATTTCCATACAAATTTCAATTCAAATTCTATTAGTTAGAATGAGAACGTAGTTGAGAACGTTTCCAATCAAGGATGATTGAGCTTTCTCTACTGAATTCGTAATTATGGATAAATGAGTTTTCTTTTTTAGGTTGATTTTCGTTTTTGAATGGTGAATCGTCTGAACACATAGTGAAAACTATCGCTTCTCCTGTTTTAGAAAAAGACGTTTGATAGTTCAAATCTTTGTCAGCGTAAAAATTAAAGTTGTCCATTCTTCTTATTTAATCCTCGCCACGAAAAAGTCAACATGGCTATGGTTCTAAATTTTGCAAAAGCTCCATTTAGAGGTTGTGGGGTGCTAGTCTTAACATTCTACGATACTACTGTATGCAGAATCCGTTCTTTTGGGGTGTTTCTAATCCTTTAGTCTAGTTATCTAATACTTTAGTGTTAGTCTGTTATAATTATTAAATACCACATTATTTTATGTTTATAACATGCCCTGTTACATTTGTTACAAAATTGTTCGTGCTATAATAAATTTATGGAAGCTAAATATATTGTAGATACGCACTCTCATATCGATATGATTGAAGATATTTCTATCGAAGAAATTCTTAACAATGCAGAAGAAAATAGTGTAAAAAAGATTATTATTCCGTCTGCGGATGTTAAAAGTTTTGATAGAATAATTGAACTTGCAAATAAATATGAACAAGTTTATTGTATGTTGGGAGTTTTTCCTGAAGAGGCCAAAACTTGGGATGATAGTATTTTAGATTTGATAAAAGAAAAAGTTTCACAAAATAAAAAGATTATAGGTATTGGTGAAATTGGTTTAGATTATTATTGGGACAAGACTTTTATTGATTTGCAAAAAGAAATTTTTATAAAACAAATCAAACTTGCAAACGAACTAAATTTGCCAATAAATGTACACGATAGAGAAGCTCATAAAGACACTTTTGATATTATAAAGGAATATAATGACCTGAATAAGTCAAAAGTCATCTTACATTGTTTCTCAGGTAGCTTAGAATTTGCTAATGAATGTATAAAAGAGGGTTGGTTTATTTCTCTTGGTGGTGTTGTAACGTTTAAAAACGCTAAGAAAATGAAAGAGGTTGCACAAAATATTGATGAAAACTTCTTATTATTAGAAACTGATGCTCCCTATTTAACTCCACATCCATATCGTGGTACAACTAATCAGCCAGCTTATACAAAACTTGTTGCAGAAGAAATTGCAAGATTAAGAGAAACTTCTACAGAACATATTATGGAAGTAACTACAAATAACGCATATAAGGTATTTAAATTTTGAAAAAAGAAAGACTTGATACATATTTAGTTAGTTTAGGATATTTTGATAACAAAAGCAAAGCTTCTGCATCAATACTTGCAGGGGATGTCATTATTAATGATGAAAGAATTACAAAGGCTGGTTATCAAATAAATACTGAAAAGGAATATGAAATAAGAGTAAAATCTATGCCTTATGTATCTCGTGGCGGTTTTAAATTAGAAAAAGCTCTAAAGGCTTTTGATGTAAAACCTGAGGGTAAAATTTGTCTTGATGCTGGTGCTTCAACTGGCGGTTTTACAGATTGTTTACTTCAAAATGGTGCAAAATTTGTTTATTCAGTTGATGTTGGACATAACCAAATTGACTGGAAATTCCGCTCACATAATCAAGTAAAAGTCATTGAGGGTTGTAATTTAAAAAACTGTGAACTAGGTGAAGTTTATGGTGAAAACGACGAAAAAGCTGAACTTTTAGTGTGCGATGTTTCTTTTATTTCGCTAACTAAAGTTCTTGAGAATTTTAAAAAACTTATCCGTGAAAATGATTTTCAAATGGTTTGTCTTATAAAACCTCAATTTGAGGCTGGTAAAGACCTAGTTGAAAAAGGTGGCGTTGTAAGAAATCCAAAAGTACATTTAGATATAATCAACAACGTAATATCTTATGCAAGAAGTCTTGATTTAGAAATTAATAACCTTACATATTCACCAATAAAAGGACCTCACGGCAATATTGAATACTTAATTCTATTATCAGATAAACCGTCTGATAATGAAATCAATCCTGAAAAAACTGTTGAAGATGCATTTACTTCTCTAAATTAATAACCATATCTTTATCAACAAGGTTTCTACCGATAGCTTTTTCTAACTGAGCTCTAGCTGAATTATATTGGTATAATGTGTTGTAATAAGATAATTGAGCATTTTGGTAAGATACTTGTGCATCTTTAAGTTCTGTCGGATTACCTACGCCAACTCTATATCTTCCGTATGATAAATCATAGTTTTCTTTTGCTTTTTTCACATTCAAGAATGCTACAGGAATTTGGCTTTTCTTTTCATCAAGAGTGTAATAAGCTTGTTGAATTTCTAAATAAATATTGTTTCTTTCAGATTCAGCTCTTGCCATTTCTCTATCGTAGCCAGCTCTGGCTTCTTTAATTTGGTTTTTAATCAACATTCCGTTAACAGTAGGGAAGTTTAAGTATCCACCTAAGTTATAACCATAAGTAGATGTTGGATTTTTACCACCAACTGCAACTTGACCCTCTACAGAAATGTTTGGATAATATGCTTTTTTAGCTAATTTCCAGTTTTGTTTTGCTGCTTCAACTCTTTTTTCTAAAATTAATAAATCAGGGCGAGATTTTTCAGCAATACCTATAGCATCGTCAAGAGTTACTGTAACTGGATAGTATTGTAATCTTTCTTTAACGTTATATTGAGTTCTAAATGGTAAACCGATTGAGTTATTCAATTTAGCAACTGCAATATCTACTGCGTTATTTGCTTGAATAAGTTCTAATTTTGCATTACTCAAGTTAACTTCTGCGATTGTAACGTCAACTTTTGGATTTGTACCGATTTCATAAAAAGCTTTTGCTTGGTTATAGAACATTTCAAACTTTTTAACAGTATCTTCTGCAACATCACGTCTATCGTAAGCGTATAAAAGATTATAATAATCATTTTTAACATTCATAATAACTGTGTTTATTGTAGATGTTAAATTAATTTTGTATGAATCTCTTTCTAACTTTTGGATAGTGACCTTGTTTTGAGTTACACCAAAGTCATATAACATTTCAGATAAAGAGATTTGACCTAAAACGTAGTAGTTGTATGGTCTTGCACCACCGCTACCTAACAAGTCTGCTAATTGTAATTGTTTAATTCTAGTATAACCAGTTTGCCAATTTAATTGTGGAAACCAGTTTGACCATGCTTGTCTTACTCTTGCATCGGAAGCAATAATATCTTCCATTGCTTCTCTGATTTTTGGATTGTTACCAAGAGCAAATCTTATACATTCATTTAATGTAATATCAATATTTTTTTCTACAGAACCTTCAACCACATAAGTTTCTTGTTGTTCCTGTTTGTTTACAACAGGAGCAACGTGTTCTGAAGCTGGATATTCTTCTTTTTTAATTACGTTACCAATATTTTTCATATTAGTATCTGCATTTTTTGTTTTGTCTTTTGCAAAAACAGTCGGAACGCATAAGAAAAGAGCTAAGACTACTAATAAAATCTTTTTATTCATGTTTAGACTCCTTTCTTTTTTCAATATATGCACGAGAAAGTTTTTTCATTCTTTGAACGCAAACGAAGAACGCAGGAACAAGCATTGTACCGGCAAATGCTACTGCCATCATACCGCCGAATACTGTCATACCAACAGAGTGTCTACTAGCTGAACCAGCACCTGATGCGAAAATCAATGGTACAACACCTAGGATGAACGCAATATTTGTCATCATAACGGCTCTAAATCTCAGTTGAGCGGCTTCCATCGCTGCGGCAATTTCGTCACCGCCATTTCGTTCAAAGGCTTCTTTCGCAAACTCAATAATCAGAATGGCTTGTTTTGTACTCAAACCAATCAACATAACAAGACCGATTTGACAATACAAGTCTAATGTGTAACCTGCAATATATTGAGCAAATAATGCACCTACCATTGATACTGGAGCGATTAACATTACGGCAATAGGAAGAGTCCAACTTTCATATAACGCTACTAAGAATAAGTATACGAAAGTAAAGCATAATGCCAAAATTACACCGATTTGACCAGTAGACTCTTGTTCTTGTAATGAACTACCAGACCAAGCAAAGCCCATATCTTTTGGTAAAATCTTGTTAGATAGATTTTCCATAGCTTTCATAGCTTGACCAGAAGATGTACTTCCAGCACCTTGACCATTGATAGTTACCGCATTATACATATTAAATCTTGTTAAACTGTAAGGACCAACAATTGGTTCAAATTTAACCATTGATGATAGAGGAACCATATCTCCTCGTTTATTTTTAACAAATAAACGTTTTAAATCAGGTTCTGATGTTCTGAAATCAGCATCAGCTTGCATCATAACACGATATACACGACCAAACTTGTTGAAGTCGTTTACATAAGTTGTACCATAAACAGCCGCCATAGTTCTATAAATTTCATCAATAGCAACATTTTGAGCCATAGCTTGTTGTTCATCAACTTTTACTAAGATTTGTGGTAATGTTGCAGTATAAGTTGAAAATACTGATGTTAAGCTCTTATCCATATTAGCTGCACGAATAAGTTTTAGAGATTCGTCATACAATTCTTGAGGACTTCTATCAGCTTTATCAAGTAATTGGTATTCAAAACCACCAAATGAACCTAACCCTGGAATTGGTGTCGGTTGGAATGCAACAACTCTTGCTGCTGGGAAGTTTGAATATCTAGCTCTGATGTTAGCAATAACTGCATCAGCTGATTCTTTCTTGTTACGTTTTGACCATGGTTCTAATTGTGCAACAATAAACGCTGTATTTTCACCAGCAAAACCGATAATGTTAATAGTTTGTTCAACGCCAGGTATTTCATTAATACCTTTTTCAACTACTGTTGCAATTTCTTTTGTTCTTAATGTTGAAGCTCCATCAGGTAATTGAATTTGAGCAAATACAGCACCTTGGTCTTCTTGTGGAATAAAGCCCGTTGGAATTAATCTTGCAATTACTAAGGCTATTAAAATAAACGCACCAAGAGTTACCATTGTGTGTTTTGGTGAATCTACAAAATAGTGTACTGCATGTAGATATTTTTCTTTTACAACATTAAACCAATTATTGAATTTTTTGATATATTCTTTTTCTTCTTCATAATCATCACCATTTTTCAAAATCATAGCACATAAGGCTGGTGATAATGAAAGTGCAACAATCGCAGATAAGCCCATAGAACAAGCAATACAAACGGCGAATTGTCTAAACATTTGACCGTTAATACCAGGGATGAAGCATACTGGAACAAATACTGCCATCAATACTAAGGTTGTTGCAACAATGGCACTTGTTACCTCAATCATTGTGATAATAGTTGCTTCACGTCTATCTTTACCCTCTTGAATATGTCGCTGAGTGTTTTCTAGTACAACAATCGCATCGTCTACTACCAGACCTACTGCCAATACTAACCCAAATAGCATTAATAGATTGATAGAAAAACCGAACATACCTAAGAAGATAAATACACCAATTAATGAAACCGGAATTGCACACAATGGAATGAATGCAGCTCTTGCAGAACCTAAGAATAAATATGTTACTGCGGCTACAAGTAATACGGCAATTGCGATAGCGTATTCTACCTCTTTAATTGATTCACGAATAAATTCTGTTTCATCGTGTTCAATTTTATATTCCATACCTTTTGGGAATGTTTTACTTAATTCTTTTAATCTTTTTGCAGATTTGTTTGCCAAATCGATAGAGTTAGCTTCTGGTAACTGTTTAATTACAATAAGTGCTGATGATTTACCCCCAATGTATGAACCACTTGCGTAGTTTTCAGCACCAAGTTCAATTCTTGCAATATCTTTAAGTTTTACATTTGAACCATCTGTATTTGAATATACAACGATGTTTTCAAATTGTTTTACATCTGTTAAACGACCTTTTGTTCTCAAGGTAACTTTAATATCTTTTTGTTCTTTCAAAGGTTCGGCACCCAAGTCCCCAACGGCAGCTTGTGTGTTCTGTGCCTGAATTGCTGCCATGACCTCTGAAGCTGATAATTTGTAGTTAGCCATTTTTACTGGGTCTAACCATATTCTCATAGAGTATGAAGCAGAACCATATACGTTTACGTCACTAGCACCCTCAATACGTGCAAGTTCATCTTTTACATAAATTGCTGCATAGTTTGTTAAATATAAAGGATCAAATGTGTTGTTAGGTGAAGTCATTGAAACCATTAATACACCAGGACCACCACGTCTTTTCTTTACTGTCAAACCATAAGTTCTAACTTCGCTAGGTAAACGAGGAGTAACAAGTTGTAATCTGTTGTTAACGTTGATTACCGCCATATCTGGGTCAGTACCAACCTTGAAGTAAATAGTCAATTCATAAGAACCATTTTGAGAAGTTGATGACATGTAAATCATATCTTCAACACCGTTTAATTGAGCTTCAAGTGGTGCTGCAACTGTATCTCTAACAACGTCTGCACTTGCACCAGTATATGTTGCTGATACAACAACTTGAGGTGGTGTAATTGACGGATAATCTTCTAGTGGCAATCCAATCATTGTAATTAACCCTGCAAGTACAATAGTCAACGAAATAACTATCGCAAATTTTGGTCTACTTACGAATGGATTTCCTTTATTTTGTGATGTTGAATTATTTTTATTTTCTTCGGCCATTTATTTACTCTACCTAATTAATTTTATTTTTTACTTTTTTTATCTTCCTTTGAACTTTCGTCTTTTGCTTGTTTTTGAGCTTTGGAATTCAATTCTTGAGCTTCTTTTTCAGATAAAATTCTAACTGGATTACCAGGAATAACTGACTGAATACCAGTTACAACAACTTTATCACCTTTTTTCAAACCTGATTTGATAATCCAGTCTGAACCATCTTCACCGTAAGTTTCAATTTGTTGAACTTGTGGAAGTCCTTTAGCATCAAGTTTATAAACATACTTGTATTGAGGGTTTTCCATAACAGCAATTTGTGGGACAACTGGAGCATCTTGTCTTGATTTAGAGTATACGTAAACAGTTGCATAGTTTCCGTTAATCAACATACCTTCTGGATTTGGGAATGTTGCTCTCATCATGATAGAACCAGTTGTTGCATCAACCTTGTTGTCGTGGAAGTTTTGTACGCCCTTGTGAGCGTATTTTGTTCCAGTTGAAAAATATAAATCTACGTCACGATTTACATCTGCAACTTTATCAACACCCATCAACTCTGTATAATTTTTTGCATCAAGTGGGAATGAAACATAAATTGGGTCAACACTATTGATAGTAGTTAAAACTCCAGTTGACGGTGTAACATAGTTCCCAACGGTAATGTTAATCATACCAACTTGTCCGTCAACAGGGGCTTTGATATGTGTATAACTTAAATTTCTAAGTGCATCTCTGTATGCACTATCATTTAATGCTACTTGTGCTTTATAAGAATCTCTTTGTGCTAAGATTTGGTCATATTGTGCTTTTGATACGTAATCTTGTTTAACAAGTTCTGCGTATCTTACTAATTGTTTATTATAATAATTTAATTGTGCTCTAGAATTGTCTAAGTTAGCTTTTGCTTTGTTTGCTGCAAGTTGATATTCTTGAGGTTCAATTTCAAATAAAACTTGACCTTTTTTTACTCTATCACCTTCTTTAAAGTATGATTTTGTCAAATATCCATTCGTTCTTGCAACAACGTCAATTCTTGATACTGAAACTATTCTGCCTGGGGCTTCAAATTTTCTGATAACATTTTTTGTTTGTACTTCTTGAATTCCAACAGCAGGAACATTACCAGCTTTCATTTTTTTCATAATCATGAAACCTGATACTTGATAAGTTATAAAACGTGCTAAGATAGCACCTACAAATACACATGCAACTATTATAATTATTTTTTTCATATTTACCCCAAGATAAAATACCCTTTCATGAAATCATAACAAAAAAACAAGGCATGTAATCAAGATTTTAAGAAACATTAAAAAAGGACCAATCTTTAGATTAGTCCTTTTTAATATAATAATTATTAAATTAATTATTCAGCTTTTGCAGTTTCTTCAACTTTCGCTTCTTCGCCTTTTTTAGAGAAAACAAGCTTTCCATCTTTATAATCAAGAACGATTGTATCTCCAGCGTGATATTTGTTAGTTAAGATTTCTTCTGCTAAAGTATCTTCAACCTTACGTTGAATTAATCTTCTTAATGGTCTAGCACCGTAAGCTTCTGAGTATCCGTCAGTTGCTAAGAAGTCTTTAACAGCATCTGTAACTTCCATGTGTAGTTCACGTTCTTCAAGACGTTTGAATAAATCTTTCATCATCAATTCTGCAATTTGTCTGATTTCATCTTTAGACAAGTGAGCAAATACGATAATGTCATCAATACGGTTCAAGAATTCTGGTCTGAAAGCTTTCTTCATTTCTTCATGAACAGTATCTTTAAGTTTTTCGTATTTATCTTTCTTTTCGTCATCGGCAACTGAGAAACCAAGTTTAGATTGAGTAGCAATCATGCTTGCACCGATGTTAGATGTCATGATGATGATTGTATTTTTGAAGTTGATGTGACGACCTTTAGAATCTGTCAAACGACCGTCATCCAAGATTTGTAACATGATGTTGAATACATCTGGATGAGCCTTTTCAATTTCATCGAATAGAATTACTGAATAAGGTTTTTTACGGATAGTTTCTGTTAAGCTACCGCCGTCATCATAACCAACGTATCCTGGAGGAGAACCAATAAGTTTAGATGTAGAATGTTTTTCCATAAATTCTGACATATCTACACGAACCATATTGTCTTCAGAACCGAATACAGCTTCAGCCAAAGCTTTTGCCAACTCAGTTTTACCAACCCCAGTAGGACCAGCGAAGATAAAGCTACCGATTGGTCTGTTTGGTGATTTCAAACCAACTCTTGCTCTTCTGATTGCTTTTGAAATTGATACAACAGCATCATGTTGACCAATAACTCTAGCGTGCAATGTGTCTTCTAATTTTAGAAGTCTTTCGCTTTCGCCCTCTGTTAATTTTGTAACAGGAACACCTGTCATTGTAGAGATTACTTCAGCAACATTTTCTTCTGTAACTACAGGTTTGTTTGCTTCTTGTTCTTCTCTTAATGAATCATTTAATTCTCTGATTCTTTCTTTGCAGTCAGCTTCGTCATCTCTTAAAGCAGAAGCTTTTTCGAATTCTTGGTTTCTAATAGCTTCTTCTTTTTCTTTAATAATGTCACGAAGTTCTTTTTCAAGTTCTTTACCCTCTGGAGAAAGGTTGCTTACTGATAAGCGAACTTTTGAACTTGCTTCATCAATAACGTCGATAGCTTTATCTGGTAAAAATCTATCTGTAATATATTTACTAGATAATTTTGTAGCTGCAACGATAGCTTCATCAGAAATTATTAATTTGTGGTGTTCTTCGTATTTAGATTTTAAACCTTTAATAATTTCGATTGTTTCATCGATTGATGGTTCTTCAATCATTACACATTGGAAACGTCTTTCTAAAGCAGCATCTTTTTCAATGTGTTTTCTGTATTCTTCAAGAGTTGTAGCACCAATAACTTGGATTTCACCTCTTGATAAAGCTGGTTTTAAGATGTTAGCCGCATCGATTGCACCTTCAGCAGCACCAGCACCCATTAATGTATGCATTTCATCGATAACCAAGATGATGTTACCAGCTTGACGAATTTCGTCCATGATTTTTTTAAGACGTTCTTCAAATTCACCTCTGTATTTAGTACCAGCAACCAAAAGACCCATGTCTAATTGGATAATTTTTTTGCCGTCTAAAATATCAGGAACATCTCCGTTAACAATTCTAGTTGCTAAACCCTCAGCAACAGCTGTTTTACCAACACCAGGTTCACCTAAAAGAACAGGGTTGTTTTTTGTACGACGAGCAAGAATTTGAATTACACGTTCAATTTCTTTTTCTCTACCAACAACAGGATCAAGTCTTTGTTCTGCTGCTGCTAATGTTAAGTCTGTACCAAATTCATCTAAGCTTGGAGTTTTTGCCTTGCTTGTAGAAGAAGATGAACTACTACCACCTGATGAAACAGGTTGAGGTTTTGATTCTCCCAAAATTTTAATTACGTTACTTCTAATTTTGTTTAAATCAATACCAGAATTTTCTAATACTCTTGCTGCAACACCTTCACCTTCTCTAATTAAACCTAAAAGTAAGTGTTCAGTACCGATATAATTGTGACCTAATTGTCTTGCTTCATCCCAAGATAGTTCTAAAACTCTTTTAGCTCTAGGAGTAAATGGAATTTCTACAGCAACAAAGCCAGAACCTCTACCGATAATTTTTTCAACTTCAACCCTTGCATCTTTTAAGTTTATACCCATAGATTTAAGAGTTTTAGCAGCAACACCAGTACCTTCACCGATTAGACCAAGTAAAAGTTGTTCTGTGCCTACAAAGTTATGACCTAAACGTCTTGCTTCTTCTTGAGCAAGCATGATAACTTTTATAGCTTTTTCTGTAAATCTTTCAAACATGTTTGTATCCTCATTTTATACAAGAATATTTTAATTAAAACAAAAAAAAGTTTCAAGATGTAAATATTTTTATCAAGTAGTTGACAATTAATTTTTTTTCTAATATGATAATTACACAGACAGGCTCCCATCGTCTAGAGGCCTAGGACACTTCCCTTTCACGGAGGCGACGGCGATTCGAATTCGCCTGGGAGTACCATTTTAAAAGACTTGCTACGGCAAGTCTTTTTTAGTTTCTATATGTATCTAATTTAATTTGTACTTGTACTTTAACGAGTAAATTGGTTATAACAGGAAGTGTGGTATTTTTGTGAAATGAGGCTACCCAATGGCTGTATTGGAAAGCATGATTTGGTTTGTACTGGTAATGTGATTTATTTGGGAAAATTTGCTCTGTGAGGGCTTTGAGAGGTCGGAAAAATCATTTTAACCGTTCACCAAAGTACTCCAAAAGTCCCATTTTGTACTCATGACTCGGCAACGTTTTTCATGGTTTTAATGAGAAATTACCTTAATTACAGTACTTGTCAAAATATACGATACATTTTATAATAAATATTATAATAAAAGGATTATAAAATGAGAGAACAAATTGAAGAATTTAATGCCGTAGAAAATATTGCACGAAAATTTATCGAAGCAGTTAAAAATGGCAATAGTGATATTGTAAAACCTTATTTTTATGAAAAAGCAAGCTTCTTCGGACAGTTGAATGAAGAAACATATCAATCAGGATCTATTGAAGAATTTTATAAAACTATTGATACATTTGGAGCTTGTGGAGATGATTATATTGCAAGAGTTGATGTCTTGATGCTTGAAAAAACTATTGCGACAGTAAGAGTTATTGAAGATAACTGGCACGGATATAAATTTACAGATTTACTAATTATGAATAAGGTAAATGGAACTTGGAAAATAGTTGCAAAAGTGTACGATACATTATCAAAAGTATAAAGTTTATAGTGTGAACTTACAATAGCTCATTTGTATTAGTTGGTCTAATTTATGAAAAAGTTCTTATTTATACTATATATATTATATACATGTATGTTTCAATTTCCGTCTTATGCGGAGGTTTTAGAGGGACATATTCAGACTGTCGATAATGTTTCTATCGCTTATGATACCTACAAAACTAATCATGACGAGGTTATTATATTAGCTCATGGTTGGTTTATGACAAAAAATTCTAAAGCCTTTACAAAAATGGCGAAAGATTTTTCTAAATATTATGATGTTATCGTATTAGATTTTAGAGGGCATGGAAAAAGTTCTGGCAAATATACTTTTGGTTTAAAAGAAGTAAATGACATAACGCCAATAATTGAACATGCAAAAAAAGATTATAAAAAAGTTTACTTAGTAGGTTTTTCTTTAGGTTCACTAATTTCTGTTGATTATTGTTCTAAAAATAATAATATAGATAAATTAATCTTAGTAAGTGCACCAACTGATTTTAACAAAATCGAAAACAATGTCTTAAGTCCAAATGCATTTGTTCCAACTTTGAAAAAATACGAGTGGAAAAGATGGTCATCAATAAGATTTTCTCTATCCTCTTTAAGAAAAACTAAAATAAAACCTATTAACGAAATTAAAAATATAAATATTCCGACATTATTTCTTGCAGGTGAAAATGACCCAATAATTTATAATTGGCATAACTCAATGCTTTATGATGCATCAAATTCGATAGACAAAAAACAAATTTTAATAAAAAAGGGTAAGCATGCAGAAGATTTATATTTATATGCTCCTGAAACTTTCATGAATATTTGTTTGGCTTGGTTAAGAAAAAGTTAAAATTTTGTAATCAAATGCTTGTCAAATAATCTTATTTATTATATTATAGACGAGTCAGAAAATACTCACGAATAAACATGATTTCCAAATAGCTTATTTTGGCTTGATTTTGGCGTGTTTTTCAAAACAGAAAAAGATAGATAGAATTATACAGTAAAAAGAAAGGTAAAATTCATGGAATTAAATGAAGAAAAAAATGAAGCTTTAGAAACAGAAGTTGTTGAAGAAGCTACAGTTGCTGAAGAATCTGATGATGAATTAGACAACGAAATGGAAGATTATGCAGATGCTGCACAAAAAACTGCTAAAGGCGAAAGAAAAGGCAGAGGCAGAAAGAAAAGAACAGAAAATAAAGAAGAAAAAGTAGAATCTGAATGGAAAGAACAAGTAATTCAAATCCGCCGTGTAACAAAAGTTGTTAAAGGTGGTAAGAAATTAAGTTTCAGAGCTATTGTTATCGTAGGTAACAAAAAAGGTCAAGTTGGCGTAGGTTGTGCAAAAGCAGCTGAAGTTATTATTGCTATCCAAAAAGCTATCGCTGATGGACGTAAAAACTTAATCAATGTACCTATTTTCAAAACAACAATTCCTCACCCAATCACAGGTCGTTCAGGTGCAGGTGCTGTAATGTTAAGACCAGCATCTCAAGGTACAGGTATTATCGCTGGTGGTGCTGTTCGTTCAGTATTAGAACTTGCTGGTATTGAAAATATCTTATCAAAATCTTTAGGTTCTAAATCACCTCTAAACGCTGCTAACGCAACTTTAGATGCATTACAAAGCTTAACACCATTTAGCGAAGTTGCTAAAAAACGTGGCTTAACTGTTAAAGAAATTCTTGAATAGTTAATGTGGCTTATTTATTTAGTAGTACAGAAATAATAAGATAATAAGGAAAAAATAAAGATGGCTAAAACACAAACAAAACAAATTAAAATTAAATTAGTTAAAAGTTTAATCGGTGCTTCTCAAACACAAAGAAAAGTTGTTGCATCATTAGGCTTAAAAAAATTAAATCAAGTAGTTACACACAATGAATCAAGTGTAATCCTAGGTATGGTTAACGCAGTTCCTCACCTAGTAAAAATCGTTGAAGAATAATTAAAGAAAGAAGGATAAAAAATGGCAGATACAATTACATTAGAAGATTTAAGACCTGCAGAAGGTTCAACAAAAAATTCTAAAAGAGTAGGCAGAGGTCGTTCATCTGGACACGGTAAAACATCTTGTCGTGGTCATAACGGTGAAGGTCAAAGATCTGGTAGATCATCTAAAAGAGGTTTTGAAGGTGGTCAAATGCCTGGTTACAGACAATTACCTAAATTAAAAGGTTTCAAAAACATCCTTGCTATTAAACAAGGTCAAATCAATGTTAAAGATATTGAAGCTCTTAATTTAGAAGAAATTTCATTAGAAACTTTACAAGCTATTAGAAAAATTCACCCATCTTGTGAACAACTAAGAGTTTTAGGTAACGGCGAAATTTCTAAAGCTGTTACAGTTAAAGCTAATTACGTTACACCAAGTGCTAAAGAAAAAATCGAAAAAGCAGGCGGAAAGGTTGAATTAGTATAATGCAAAACAGTAAAATGAAAATGCCAACAACAAGTGATTTGTTATCAATGTGGAACGCATCAGGATTAAAGAACAAGATTATCTTTACTTTAATTATGATTGCGGCATTCAGATTTGGCGTTCAATTACCTGTTTATGGTATTAACAATGAAATATTTGCTAATATTGCAGCTGGAAATAATATCATCGGTTTCCTTGATTTATTTTCAGGTGGTGCTTTAGGTAAGGTTTCAATATTCGCTTTGGGTATTGGACCTTTCATCACAGCATCTATCATCATCCAACTTCTTGCAGTTGTAATTCCATCTTTGGAAAAACTTCAAAAAGAAGAGGGTGAAGCAGGAAGAAGAAAACTTTCTCAATACACAAGATTGTTTACAGTTGTTCTTGCTGCATTTCAAGCTGTAATATTTATGGCATATATGAGCAAACTTCCTGGAGCTATTGTTCCTGGTGTTAATCACGGTTTGTTCTACTTAAGCTCAATCGCAGTATTAACAGCTGGTTCAGTTTTAGTAATGTGGATTTCAGAACTTATTACTGAAAAAGGTATCGGTAACGGTGGTTCATTGATTATCTTTGTAGGTATCATTTCTGGTATTCCAATTTACGCATCAAGAACTGCTCAAATGGTAGCTAGAGATCCATCTCTAAATTTCGGTTTATTTATGCTACTTTTAATTTTCTTTGTAACTCTTGTTGTAATCGTTGTTATGCAAGAGGCTATAAGAAAAGTTATTATTGTTAATCCAAAAAGACAAGTTGGTAATAAAGTTTATGGTGGCGTGAATACATTCATTCCATTTAAACTTAACCCAGGTGGGGTTATGCCAATTATCTTTGCAATTGCAATATTATTGTTCCCTACTACTGTTCTAAGTATTGTAGGACAAGCAAATCTTCCAGCTGGTATGGCAAGAGATATTGTATTGAAGTTAACACAAATTATGAGTCCAGATGGTTTATTATATTATATTCTATACTTTGCTCTAATCGTATTGTTAACTTTCTTCTACGCATCAATTATGCCTAACATGCAACCAAAAGATATTGCTAATAACTTGAAAAAATATGGTTCATCAATTCCAGGTATCAAACCGGGTAGACCAACAGCTGAACACTTAGATAAAATTTTGAGTAAAACAACATTTATTGGTGCGATGGCTTTAGGTATTATTGCTCTTGTTCCATCATTTGCAAGTTATGCAACTAATATTAAAACATTGCAAGGTATCGGAGCTACATCTCTAATCATCATGGTTGGGGTTGCTCTTGATTTGATTAACCAAGTGAGAACACAATTACTTGCTCGTAATTATGAATCATTCTTGAAAGAAGATAAATAATTACTGAATAGTTAATAAATAAAAAACGGTTCTAAAATTTTTAGAGCCGTTTTTTTAATGCTTTTAAAGGATAAAAAAACAATCCTAAATGTTTATAATTTTGTAAACTAGACTTTGGTTGAATATAGATAGAGGATTTTATGATAGGAATTGAATCAGCAACTGAAAATTCAGGCATATTTTTAGGTAATTTTAATAAAACGAATAATAATACTGATAATGAAATCAGTTTTGACAAAGCCTTGGAAAGTTCTATTAAAAATGGCGACAATACATCTATGCTTTCAGAAATACAAAAAGCAATTAATAAACAAAAATGCAAGTATGATTTAGATGGTGATGGCAGAGTTACAAAAGAAGAAATAGAAGAAGCTTTAGGTAAGAAAAAAGCAGAAGATGAGATTGATGAAATCTTAGAAGAGGCAAATTCTGAAGATAGTGAAAAAGTGGACGCAAGAAAAATAACTAATCTTGATGAAGAAGATTTAGATATTACGAAAATTGCACCAATGCAAAGTGATAAAATAATGGCAATTTTTAGAAATATGATGAATAAGCCAAAAGAAGAAGTTCTATAGAACGTCTTTTAATTTTTCTAACAAGTCTTTATCAAGTAGTGATAAGTATTCTTTGTAATTATCTTTTCTGTCTTGATTTTGAGTTGGATGTAAAAGTGCTTCTGTAAGTTTATTTTTCTTATTATTAGCTTTATATCCATAATATAGTGTGTTGCTATCCATATTAGCTGTATATTGAACTCCTACAATGTAGTCGTTTGTTTTTAAGCCATATTTCTTCGCAACAGGTTTATTCATTATTGTAAAAGTGTCTAGCAAGGCTACTTTTATTAAGTTAATTAAATTTGTTTTATTGAACATTTTCATATCAGGAATTAGATATAGTTTTTCAAATTGTGTTCTAATATAAGGAATATCGTATTCTTTTGCCAATTTGCAGACAATTTTAAATAAGTTAGGAATTGCGTGCATGTGTACGTGAGAATCGATATGTTCAGGTTTAAAATGTTTTAAACTATCTTCTATTTGAAGTCTATATTCTTCTTCAACTTCTTCTAAAAACTCTTTATCAAAAGATTTTTTTAATACGTATCCAAAACTATTATGGAATTCGCCTTTATCATTATATAGTTTTGAATTAGGTTTCAAATCCTTTTTCATTGTATTAAATTCATAGATATTTAAGTGTAATCCAACTCTAAAGTTAGGATTATCAAGTAGTTCTTGCAAAATTTCATAATTGCAGTACGGGGTATTCACCATAACGCTTGTACTTTTTAGAATACCAAACTTAGAAGCTTCTAGAATAGCTTTGTTGTTTTCTTCTGAAATTCCGTAGTCATCTGCATTAATAATATACATTAGTGAACCTCTTTTTGTTTGAATGCAAAGTATTTGAATAATACATAAGTACAAACTGATACCAAGAATAGTGAAATGAATTGCGAAATGTAAGCATTTTTAATTACAAATCTAACTAATATTTCCAAAATTATTACATTTAAAAAATAACTAACTGCCCAAGCAGAACAGCATTTCAAATATTCTGCCAAGTAGTTACCTTTTGTACAGAATACAAAGAATTTTTGATTAAAATATGAAAATATAGAGGATAAAACCCATTGCAAAGCCAAACATAATTGGTAATGGCTTTCTCCTATTATAAACAAAGCCACAGCAAACATAGCATAAGATACTGCTGCATTTATGCAACCAGCTATTACAAATCTTATTTTGTCATCTATTGAAATGTATTTATTGTATACTCGCTTTAGCAATTCCATATTTTTAGTTTAACATCAAATTATTTTATGCCAAAAATGTTAAATTTCTTATAATTTAACATTATATTCTTACTTTTGTATTATGCTTTTATATATAGGGGAAATTTTATGGCTAAAGATACTAGACTTGCAATTGTAATACCTTGTTATAATGAGGAAGGTTTAATATATTCAACTACAGATAGACTTATTGAGCTTATGGATGATTTGATTTCAAGAGAAAAAATCTCATCTGATAGCTATATTTTCTTAGTGAATGATGGTTCTAGAGATAAAACTTGGTACGAAATTCAAGTTGCATCTGAAAAGCACAAAGGTAGAATTAAAGCTGCTAAATTTTCTCGTAATTTTGGAAACCAAAAAGCATTACTTGCTGGCATGCTAGGTGCATACAAAATCGGTTGTGATGCTGTTGTTACTATTGATGCAGATTTACAACAAGATGAAACTAAGATTGAAGAATTTGTTGAAAAATACGACAATGGTTGCAAGGTTGTATTTGGTGTTAGAAATGACAGAAAAACAGATGATTTTATTAAAAAATTCACAGCGTTAGCTTTCTATAAGTTAATGAATGTGCTTGGCGTAAATATTATTAAAAATCACTCTGACTATCGTTTAGTTTCTAAAGAAGCTTTAGAAGTACTTTCAAGATTTGACGAAACTGATTTATTCTTGAGAGGTTTCTTCCATGAAATTGGTTTTAAAACAGATATTGTTAATTTTGATGTAAAACCTCGTGAAGTTGGTAAATCTAAGTTCAATTTACTTTCTCTAACAGGTCTTGCTATTAATGGTATTACTTCATACAGTATTGTTCCATTAAAGATGATTTGTGTACTTGGTATTTTATCAATGTTATTTGGTTTTGTAACAGGTTTGGTTGTTATTTATGCAAAACTTGTTTATAACGATTCTCCAAACGGTTGGTCAACTGCGATTGTGTTAACATCTTTCTTTGGTGGTATGCAGTTGTTCTGCTTGGGTATCGTTGGCGAATATTTAGGTCAAATCTTTAGAGAAGTAAAACATAGACCTAGATATTTGGTTGAAGAAGAAATTTTATAATTTGGTAAGGAATATTTAAAATGATGGATTTTATAAAAAAACA
>ERZ808275.114-NODE-114-length-49227-cov-4.476348_pt1 | contig 49227 bp, 55 predicted proteins | sample MGYA00520894_ERZ808275 | MGnify/ENA primary metagenome ERZ808275 (study PRJEB31516, sample SAMN03275598) | gut metagenome | biome: mammalia-associated habitat; material: feces | host: Papio cynocephalus | place: Kenya | collected 2012-08-03 ... | reverse complement strand
GTTCGTCCTGAGCCAGGATCAAACTCTCCATTGTCAGAAAGTTTATGTCCATCGTCAACCTCGCTAAAAGATTGACTGCTCGACTTTATTTTAACACTAGCTTTACGCTATTGCTTTTGTCCGTTAAATCACTTTTGTTGAATCAACAAGTATATTTAGTCGTTTTCAGCTATTCTGTTTTCAATGTACTATCTCTTCTTTCAAGCGAACATTTTAAATTCAACTTTCGGTTGAATGCTCCCCTTTATAATTTCTGGAGGCTAGTGGTGAGATTTAAAATCTCTTTCGGACCACTCAAGTTGTTCACTTGCTTTCCGTACTTATTATGTTACACCTTCAAGATTTAATGTCAACACTTTTGTTTTATTTTTTTTCTAATATGTTTACAAAGCTTAATATTTTACCCCTCAAACTCACTTATAGCTTGATTGTCTATTTTTAAAATCCCCCATTTGGGGGATAGAAAAATTTGGCTGAAAGCATGTTAAATTCAACTTTTAGCATGATTTCAACATGTTCAACATGGTTTATTATATATATAGAACGTATATAATATAAAAGGAGAACACTATGAAACTTAATAAATTAGTCGTAGCTATGACAGTTGGCGTGTTTGCAGTTTCAACTCCTGCTTTTGCAGACGGCAACGCTTTTACACCTTTAAACTTTGATGATACAGCTTACAACACTTCAACTACTAACAGCACAGCAAGCACTAAAACAGTTGCTAACTCTTCAACTTCTACTAGCAATATTACTACTACAGTTAACCAAGCAGACAATAGTGTTGCAAATGGGAATATTCAAAACGCAATTCTTCAATTAGATAATGCACAAACTGATATTAAAAACGATTTATTAAATTACAAAACAAAATATCAAGAAGTTGATAATCATTACAAATTAATTAAAAACGAAAGAAACAATTTGAAAAAACAAATTAAAGCTATCGAAAGAAGAAGCAAAAATATTGACAGAGCAAAAGAAAAACTTAGAAAAAACATGGTTTAATACAATATAGTTTAAAAGTTCAAATTTAAGACCTCAGCAATGAGGTCTTTTTTGTGCATATATATATATAAACATGTAACTATTTATTTTAATATCAAAATAATATATAATAATGAGTATGAAAATATTAGAAATAGAGAATTTAGACATTTGTTTTAATTTAGAAGACGGTTCACACCAAGCCGTTTATAATGTTTCGTTAGAACTTGAGCAAGGAAAAACACATGCACTTGTGGGTGAATCAGGTTGTGGTAAAAGTATTACCGCCATGTCAATACTAAATCTTTTACCGAAAACTGCACATATATCTGGCGGAGCAATAAAATTTAACGAAAGAAACTTGCTAGATTTATCAGAAAAAGAAATGCAAAAAATAAGAGGTTCTCAAATTGCCTTAATACCGCAAGACCCTCTTACATCACTAAATCCTCTATATACAATTGGAAATCAATTAGTAGAAATTTTGCAACTTCATCAAAATCTAAACAAGGAAGACGCAAAGAAAAAAGCTATCGAGGCCTTAAATTTGGTAAAAATACCATCTGCTGAAAACTGTTTTAATTCATATCCACATGAACTTTCAGGGGGAATGAAGCAACGTGCAATTATCGCAATGGCATTAGCATGCAACGCAAAAGTTATTATTGCAGACGAACCAACAACTGCACTTGACGTAACTATTCAAGCACAAATCATGAATTTATTAGATGAAATTAAAACAAAATATGGAACATCTATCCTATTAATCACGCATGACCTTGCTCTTGTAAGTCAATATGCAGACGAAGTTAGCGTAATGTATGCAGGTAGAATTGTTGAGCATGCTCCAGTAAAAGAATTTTTCTTGGATACAAATCATCCGTATTCAACTGCACTATTGCGTGCGTTACCAACTTCCAAAGCAAAAAAATTAGCATCAATAAAAGGTCAACCTCCAACACTTAGAGAAAATATTGAGGGTTGCAAATTTTACCCACGTTGTAGCTACTGCTTACCACAAATTTGCAACAGCCAAGTTCCTGAATTAAAGGAAGTTGCGTATAATCATTATTCAGCATGTCATTTGAATTAGGGGTAAAAATATAATTCAAAAAAATTTTCATTTACGTGTTTATGTAAAAACTCCCAATTGGTAAGATCCTGAAACAAGTTCAGGATGACAGTAATGTATCATTATTCAGCATGCCATTTGAATTAGGGGTAAAGGTAAATCTTTACTAAAATATTTTTATTCTTTTATAGTACCTTTACCTTTGTGAATTTCAGATTTAGTCATCAAACCTTTTTTGCCGGTTGGAGTATAAGTAATATCGCCATCATTTTGTTTTACTTCATTTTTACCTGAAATAAAAACTTTGCCATCTTTAGAATGTTGATATTCACCCTTTACAGGTTCACGATTACCAAAGAAACCTCTATAATGTTCATTTCTATCATCATTTTGTATATCTACGACATCAACTTTTCCATCTTTTTGAGAAACATCAACTTTTGTATTTCTGCATCCATACAAAGTGTACTCGTCCTCCTTTTTAGTGCCTGTAATTTCAGCACTATTTATTCTATAAAAATCAACTGAAACATCACCTGTCTTAACTTCTTTTTTATTTAGGTTAATTACTGTTGGGTCATATCCATAGTCAACAACGAACTCACCCTCTGTAACGCTATAACCGAATGGCGATTTTTCTGTTTTAGTCTTATCTGTCATGGATACAACCGATTCATTTTTTTCAGCTTGGTTTGGATAAACCAATTTTGTTCCATCTCGTAAAAAAACGCTATTTAATTCTTTGCCGTCTTTTTTAATAACTTCTGATTTAGCAACGTCGTTTTTATTAAATCTTACGCCACCAATATTTATATTGTTGTTATCTGCCATGTGTATCCTTTCAAGTTTAAAATTTTATAGCTTATATAAAACAAATACTAAAATTAAATTGCTAAATAATCAATATTTACCCACATATCATATCATATCATATCATATAGTAGATTATAGTTGGGTTTTGAGGCACAAACATATTTGTAATATTTGTTTAATAATTTTAAATATCCTCTAAATAGAGGATATTTTTGTCTTTTTTTAAAATTTTTGTAAATTTTATCAAAGTTTATAAAAATTATGCCGTATAATAACATGTACAACAATACGAGGAATATTTTATGGAAGAAAAAGAAGCAGCAAATGGTGGTGCATCTTTATTTGGACGAAGTTTTGAGCTTATGGACTCAGACCCCCTAGAAGAAATATTTGCCCTTAATTTAGGTGATTTCATCTCTGAACACCTAATTTCAGACGATTTAGCCAAAAAAATAGCAGTTGGTTCTAGTGACAAGGTTAAAAATCTTAAAAATCAACTTAAAGAACTTGTTAGTATATATTCGCTTGACCACACTCTTTGTGTGCTTGGCTTTAACTCTGAAGAAGACTATATAATTTACAACTCTATCGCTAAAACAATTTCTCAAATGCTTGATGTGGATGCATGTCATGTTTATTTGACAAAAGATTTTGCGAAAGGTTTAAATGCAAACGGCAAAGACTTAGTTCTTGTAGGTTCTTCTGTTCATTTTGAGGATGATGCCTACAAATACAACATTGGTTACAATTTGGATGAAGACTCTATTGTTCAAAAAGCTTTCAACGAAAGAGTTATCGTAGAAGCTAAGAACTTAGATAAAAATCCATTATTCAAGCCAATAAAAGATTTAGACGAAGATAAAGTTAAAATCTATACAGCAATTCCAATGAACAACAATGCTTACAAAGTTGGCGTTATAGTTGTTCAAAGCTACAAAGACGAAGATTTTAAAAATGAATACTTAGATCTTGTTCATTCTATCGCTCGTTTATTTGCAACTTCTATGTCTTTACAACGTATTTTAGAAGAATCTCAAGTTCTTCTTGACGATGATAAAGCAGAAGCTAGTGAACTTCAACACATGCGTGCCGAATTGACAGCCCTAATCGGCGATCTTGGTGATGAACAACAAACTTTCGTTACTCAACTTGCTCGTGCAGTTGATATAAAAGGTCAATACAAGGTTGCTCACTCTCAAAATACTGCCGATTTATCTCGTGCATTATGCAAGCAAATTGGATTAAATGAAAAAACAAGTGACCTTATCTATTACGCAGGTCTACTTCAAAATATCGGTAAAATTACTCTTCCTGCTGAATTGTTTAACAGAAACGGTAAACTTACCAAAGAAGAATGGGACAAATTGCAAAATTCACCTAACGTTGGTGTAAACTTGCTTATGAATATCAACTTCTTATCAGAAGTTGTTCCTTACATCCATTACCACAAGGAACGTTGGGATGGCAAAGGCGAACCTGAGGGTTTAAAAGGTATGTCAATTCCTTTCGGCTCTCGTATCATCGCAGTTGCTGATGCGTTCTCTGCACTTACTTCTGACCGTCCATTCCGTGATGCTATGGACAAAGACAAAGCTCTTTCTATTATCAAGTCTGAAGTCGGTGTAAAATGGGATGCAGATGTTGTGGATGCTTTATTCAAACTTATGAATAAATAAAATTTATCTCATTATGGCTATATTTAACAGGGGCGAAATTGATAAAATCAATTTCGCCCCTATGTTCAATAAAATTATCATTTCTTCTTTAATTATTTATCTAAAGGATTGATTACAAGTCCTGATAATAATTTTGGGTAGAAATATGTTGATTTTTGAGGCATTCTTTCACCTGCTTCAGAAATTCTTTTAATATCTTGAATTTTTGGATATGCCATAATAAATGAAGCTTCAGCTTTGCCGTTATCTATCATATCAAAAGCTTCTTCCTCTTGTTTGATATAAAGAATACCGTCTTGTGCCATTTGTTCTTCTTGAGTGTAACCCAATTCTTTTGAAATAATTGCCTTGTGTAGTACTATCAAATCAAGAGTTTTTAAAACATCTGGAACTTGGTATTCGTTTAAAATATTATCAACATTTTCTCTTAGTTTTAATACGTAGAACTTATTTTCACCTTTTAAGTACAAGCCCATTGAAATTTGATTTTTTGCCTCATCTTCAATTTTTTGTAAGAATTTAGCTTTAACTTCCTCTTTATTTGAAGATGTAAACTCATATTCATCCATATCAAAATATTTTTTTACGCTATCAACTATAACGTTTTTATCAATATTTTTAGTAATAATTCTATGAGTAGGGAAAATCAATAAATCATCTTCCATATTTGTAAAATAGCTCATTACAAATTTTGTAGGGTCATTGTTGTCAGGTGAATTAACAAAATTTCTGTAATTCATAGCTGTTTCGTATCTATGATGACCGTCTGCAATAAGACAAGTTTTGTCAGAAAGGACATTTTCAATTAATGAAATTGTTTTTTCATCGTCAATTTTGTAAACAATATTTTGAACGCCTAAATCATCCGTTACGTCAATATATGGTTTTTGACTGTAATCTATTGCATTTTCAATTTGTTTTTCAGGATCTGAATATACTAAGAAAACTTGTGAGAAGTTAGCTTTGCATTTTTTTGTTAAATTTAATCTATCTTCTTTTGGTCCACCCATTGTATATTCATGTGGCATAATGTTTTTGTTTGCAAAATCTTCAATTCTATTTCTTGCAATAAAACCTTTTCTTGTATATTTTTTACCATTTTTTTCATAATTTTGAATAACATACAAAATGCAAGGTTTTTCAGTTTGCACTAAAACACCTTCTTTTTGCCAATCTGTATAGTTTTTGTAAGCTTCGTTATAACGATTATTTTCGTCATTAACATCAGTATTATTGTTTGCCAAAATTAATTTAACAAAGTTATATACACTTCTTTTTTCTAATTCATCTCTATATTCATCAGAGATTACATCGTAAGGTGGTGCAATAACATCTGTCATATTAACTTTGTCTTGATTATAAACAATGGCATTTAAAGGTTTTACTTCGATTGTCATTTATATTTTACCTTTCCTTAGTTAAATCTAGTTCTTGTTAAGTCAGCTTTTCTTAATCTTATGCTTTCTGGTGTAATTTCAGCCAATTCATCATCTGCAATATAATCAAGAGCTTCTTCCAAAGATAACAATTTAGGTGCTTTTAAAACAACCATTGCATCTGCTGTTGAAGTACGCATGTTAGTTAATTTTTTAGTTTTACATACGTTTACGGCAACATCTTGTGCTCTGTTACCTTCGCCAACAATCATTCCTTTATAAACTTTTGTTTTTGGAGTGATAAAGAAAGTACCTCTATCAGCGAATTGGTCTAATGCGTAAGGAACAGCTTCACCTTGTTCCCAAGCAATTAAAGAACCCATTCTTTGTTTTGGAATATCACCAGCTAAAGTATCGTATTTATTGAATGTGTGGTACATAATACCTTCACCACGAGTTAATCTAATAAATTCACCTTTAAATCCGATTAAACCTCTTGCGGGAATTACAAATTCTAATTTTGAACGAACGCCTGTTGATTGCATATCTAGCATTTGAGCTTTTCTACCAGCCAAACGTTCGATGCAAGTACCAGTACATTCATCAGGCACATCAAGGAACAAGTTTTCGTAAGGTTCCATTTGAACACCGTCAATAGTCTTGTAAATAACTTCAGGTTTAGATACTTGGAATTCGTAACCCTCACGACGCATTGTTTCAATTAAAATACTTAAGTGTAACTCACCACGACCTGAAACGACCCATTTATCAGTACTATCAGTATCTTCAACTCTCATACTAACATTCTTTTCTAATTCGTCATAAAGTCTTTTTCTCAATTGACGAGAAGTAACGAATTTACCCTCTTGACCAGCGTAAGGACTGTCATTTACTGAGAAATTCATTTGTAAAGTAGGTTCGTCAATATGAATAAGTGGTAATGCAACAGGATTATCTAATGAAGAAATTGTTTCACCAATTTGAACATCAGGGAAACCAGCAATACCAACAATATCACCAGCTGAAGCTTCTTCAATTTCAACACGACCTAAATCGTGGAAACCAAATAATTTTGTAATTTTACATCTTTGAACTGAACCATCAGCCTTGATTAATGATAAAGTTTCTTGAGATTTCAAGTGACCATTTTTAATTCTACCAATTGCAATTCTACCAACGTAATCGTTGTAATCCAAAGTTGTTACGTGGAATTGAAGATTTGCATCAGCATCACCCTCAGGGTGTTTAATGTTTTCGATAATGCAGTCCATCAAAGGTGCAATATTATCGCTTTCGTCTTCCAATTCTTTTTTAGCAAAACCTTGTAATGAACTTGCATAAATAATTGGGAAATCAATTAAATCTTCGTTATCAGTTAATTCTGTAAATAAATCAAATACTTTGTCTAAAGCTAAATCAGGTTCTGCAGCTGGCTTATCAATTTTATTGATAACAACAATAATTCTTAAACCTAATTCAAGAGCTTTTGAAAGTACAAATCTTGTTTGAGGCATTGGACCTTCTGCCGCATCAACAATAAGTAATGCACCATCCACCATACCTAATACACGCTCTACTTCCCCACCAAAATCGGCGTGACCTGGAGTGTCAACAACGTTGATATGATAACCTTTGTAATCTACAGAGATATTTTTTGAAAGGATTGTAATCCCTCTTTCTCTTTCCAAATCGTTTGAGTCCAAAACGCAAGCTTGAACTTCTTGATTATCTCTAAATACACCACTTTGTTTTAACATACAATCTACCATTGAAGTTTTACCGTGGTCAACGTGTGCTATTATCGCTATATTTCGTAATTTTTCAATATCCATATCTTCTTCTTTCTTTTGTGGTTTAATACTTCCGCCTTTTATCGTATATAAAAAATATTTAATATTCAATAGCTATGGCTGAACCAATTATATTTTTCAACTTATAAAAAACCATGTCATTCTGAAAACGTAAAAATTTGTGAGTGCAACGAACGTAAATTTTTAGTTGTTCAGAATCTTTCCAACGTTAAATTTTTAATTTTTACGAAAATATAGTTTACATTAAATTTACACACTTTTAGCTTGTAAGATTCTGAAACAAGTTCAGGATGACATAAAAAGCATGGTAAAACTTGCAGAACCTTTAATTTACTACTTTAATATGTTTCTATCAAATTCTGTAAAATCTTTTATAACTTTATAAACTTTATCCTTATGTTTAAAGGTTTCAGGATGTTCATTTATTGCAATAACTTTACTAATTTTTGCCTCGTTTGCAGCAGTAATTCCTGAATATGAGTCTTCAAAAACAAGTGTTTCTTCAGGTTTTAAATTCATAATTTTTAAAGCCTCTAAATAAATATCCGGATGAGGTTTTCCTAATCTCACACCATCATCATAAACAATTTTTGATGTATCAAACCATTTTTCTAGGTTAAATATTTTGATAAAAAATTTAACATTATTAATTTCACTTCCAGTAGCAATAGTCATAGGAATATTTTTTTCTTTTAAATAATCCAAAAGATCTTCAGCACCATCAACAAGTTTGATATTCTCAGGATTTTTAAGAACCATTTGTCTATAACATTCTTCTTTTTCCCAAGCGTATTTATCAACTTCTTCTTGAGTTGGTTTTCTACCAATAGCATACTCAATAATTTCTGCATTACTTCTACCATACATATAATGCTCTAGTTCGTATTGGTCAAAAGCTTTGCCATTTCTTAGTTTTGCGGAATACTCTTTCCAAGCAATATTATGTAACTCTGTATCATTGAACAATGTACCGTTAAAATCAAAAATTATACCTTTTATCATCATAAATCTTCTCCATTTTTCTTAAATTGTACTATAATAAAATTATGATTAACAAGAAAAAGAAGAAAAAATTTACGTTAAATACAAAAAACTGGGGCGTTAACATAGATAAAAACGAATACAGCGAAATTATCTTATCAAATTCTAATCACCCTGAGGACAGTTTACGTCAGAAATCAAGTCGTAATTCTTAAGAGTTTTATTCAAATTTATAGATAGAATTATGCATAAAATAATTGACGCAACTGTTAGACCTAGCCAAAATCCTATCAAATGCATATCTTTATACAAGGCTAAATAAATACCTAAAGGCATACCAATAATAATATAACCAATAATATTTGTAATCATAACTATATTTGTATTTTTCAAGCCTTTAAAAATTCCACCCAATGTAACTTGCAATCCATCAGTAATTTCAAATATTGCAAGGAAAATCATAACTGGAATAATAATTGTAATTAAATTAACATCAGTAGAGAACAAAGATGCCAACTGTTTTGGAAATACAGCAATAAAAACACCGCAAAGCAACATAAAAGCTTCGGTAAGAATACAACTTGTAAGCGAATATCTTTTTATATCAGTAAGATTCTTTGCCCCATTAGCATAACCAACCTTAATTGTTGTTGCCATTGAAATAGACATCGGTATCATAAAGGTTGTATTAATTATTGATAGCAAAATACTTTGAGCCGCAGCATAAACTCCAGCCATTCTTCCGACTAAAATTGTGATAATATTGAAAGCTAAAAATTCAACGCAAACAGCGAAAGAAATTGGCAAACCAATAATTAAAAGGTTTTTATAATAATCCTTGTATTCTTTATCAACAATTTTCACCTTAAAAGTAAACAAATAGAACCCTAGAATAGCCAAGCCCATAAGAGTTCTTGTTAAAGTTGTTGCCAATGCTAAACCTGATTCACCCATCTCTGGGAAAGGTCCAACACCAAATGCAAATATCCAGTTAAAACTTACATTAAAGAAAATTGCAATAATAACTATTAAATTTGGAATAAAAACAATTTTATAAGACTGCAAAAATTCTTTCATAGCCTTAAATAAATAATCTCCGAAAGTTGAGAATGCAAAAATCCACGTATAGTTATTCATCATCGGAATAAGTTTTTTCTCAAACCCTAACATAGGATAAAGTGGAATAACCGCCAAAATTGCAAAAAAGCTAAGAGTCGCCAATAACATAGAAAATTTAATTGATGGAATTAAATAATTTTTGGCAGACTTTTTAGCCCCAAGTTGATTTGACAAATAAGCAGAAACGCTACTCAAAAGTGCAATTCCGAAAATAAAAATAATACTTGTAATTGCACCAGAAATACTGACTGCAGCAAGTACATCAGTAGAATATCTTGCACCTACAAAAACATCACCTAAAAATATTAATGCAAAACCAATGCAACCCATAATTATAGGCAAGGATAAATCTAGTAAATCTTTAGAATATTTTTTAAAAACTTCAAAATTATAATTCAAACGATGTTCCTTTACTCATAACTCTATCTTGTCTAAAATAACTATAATAAGGATTTGCTCGCTTTATTATATCCATATAATATTCGTAATTTCTTTTAAACTCCGTAGTATTTTTATTAATATATTGGATAGAAATTACAGCCTCTTGAGCGGATGCAACCCTATAAATATCGCATTGAGATTTAATATTTCTATTTGAAGCTATACATCTTGTTGCAATAGCATTTTCACGACCTTTATAAACATAAATATATGGTCTAGTATTATTTTTTCTCTCCAAACTTTTTGTCAAAGAAGTCAAAAATACAAGTGAATTAACATTTGTACCTAATTGATGTTTATAGGAGTGAAAAATATATGTTTCTGTCCAGTTCAAATAACTTTGACCTTGAGGAACAAATTGAATAATTCTTTCGTTTGCTTGAGTCTTGTTATAAACAACCGTCCAAACTTTATCTTCAGGAAAATTGATTATAACAGTTTGGTATGCATAACAAATTCCTTGTATTACTACAATCAATAAAAATATACTAAATATTGTTAAAAGGAGATTTTTCTTTTGCATAAATTAGTTCCACATCGTCTTGCAACATATTATATAGCGTTTTAAGGACAGGTCTTTCACTTTCAAAGTGACCCATATCAATTATGATAATCTTACTATCAACAGCCGTATGATATTTTAAATCACCAGTTATAAACACATCATACTTTCTGTCTTCTGCGTCTTTTAAAAATTCACTTCCTGAACCAGTACATAACGCAATCTTTTTAACGTAAGTCTTTCTACTATTATTAACATATCTTGCATTTTTTGACAATTTCTTAACTTGTTTTAAGAGATTTGCTAAAGACATTTTTTCTTTTAATTCAATATATCTAACAAATTCGTCTATTTCAAAGAATTTAACATCCAAATTGAGTTCATCAATCAGCGTATCTGTTGTTCCACCCTCTGCCTTATCCAAATTAGTATGTGCACAATACATTTGAATATTTTTAAATTCAGTCGGCACATAAAAAAGTGGATGATGCGAAATTATCATATCACAATTATTTTTGAGAGCTTGCTTAACAACATCTTCTGTAATAGTTAGTGCAAGCATAACTTTTTTTACATCAGCAGAATTTTCACAATCAACAATCCAGCCCGAACAATCCCAAGGTTCTTGAGTTTCAGGCGGTGCTATTTTTTCTATTTTTTTTACTAATTTGTATTTATTCATTGTTTTCTTTTTTAAAAATATTTTCCAAATTATTTACAGCATTTTCGACAGTATCATTTACGACAACATAATCATATTGCTTTGATTTTTCTTGTTCTGCCTCAACACAACTCAATCTTTTTTGAATAGCTTCCTCTGTTTCTGTACCTCTACCGATTAGACGTTTTTTTAATTCCTCTAAAGAGGGTGGTGCTATAAAAATTAAAACAGCTTCTGGCATAATATCTTTAATTTGTAATGCACCTTGAGTATCAATTTCTAAAAGTACATTTTGACCATTTTTCAAAGTTTCTTCAACAAAAGCTTTTTTTGTGCCATAGCAGTTTCCAGAAAACTCAGCCCATTCAATAAATTCATTATTATCAACCGAATTTAAGAAATCTTTTCTTTCAACAAAGAAATAATGTTCGCCGTGTTTTTCACCATCACGAGGTTTTCTTGTTGTCGTTGAAACAGATAATTTAACGTTTGCATTATTATTTTTTAGTAATTCTTTTATAACAGTTCCCTTGCCCACGCCTGAAGAACCTGAAATTATAAATAATTTATTCATACTTATCCTTTTTACTTAACTTCAACTTTATCTTGTGTGTTACTTTCTACAACCTCTTCTGCTAGTTTTTGTTTTTTACTTTTAACAGAAGTATACATTATAATAATTAAACACATTAAGATTCCAATAATTGCCGAAGATACCCAAAATATAACTGCACCTAACCAACCATTGTTGAATTTAGCTTGGAATAAATCAATCATAAACCCAGTACCAGTCGAAGAAAGAACTGCTCCAACATAACCGCACATACCAGTAAAACCAAGGGCAGCAGAAGCAACTTCTTTTGATGTAGCTTCTAATGCACAAACACCACCTAGCAATAATTGAGGTCCAGCAGTAAATGCACCGATTAAGGCTGCAAGTACATAATCAAATGGATCATAAGTATTAAGGTGGAATAAAACTAAACAAGTTCCTAAGCCAATGAAAAAGAAAATATTAGTAGGGATTCTACTACCTGAGCTTGCACGGTCTGAAAACCAACCAGCTGCAATAGCACCTAGCGAACCAACTACCGCAAGAGAACTTAATTTTGCAGTTGCAATAGCAAGAGTATCACCTTTATATTCCATTAAGTATTTAACAAACCAATCTTCTGTACCAAAACGAATTACATATACAAAAGAATAAGCAATAGCTAATAACCAAAGAATCTTATTGCAGATAATGTATTTTTTTAACATCTCAAAATAAGACATGTTATGTTTTTTCTCTTCTTCTTGTTTATCAATTGGTTCATTTTTATAAACATCAATATCCGGTAAACCTAAAGACTGAGGTCTATCACGTAATGCCCAAAATAAAAATAAACCAGTAATAGTAACTAAAATAGCTTCAATACCAAAAGCCATTTTCCAACCAAATTTACCAATCAAAACACCTGAAATCATAACTGTAAAAAATACGCCTAGTTGGTGCGAAGTTGACCAAATAGACCATTTAGTCGCACGTTCTGATTTTGCAATCCAATAAGAGAGAGCTTTTGCAATTGGTGGAAAAATCATTGATTGAAACCAACCGTTAGCTCCCCAAAAGAAAGTTAACACCCACAATAAAATTGTTGCAGATGGCAAGCCAAAAAATGAAACATGCCCTGGAGTGATAAATACTGCACTATATACAAAACAAATATTTGCGATTGCAGAAATTATCATCGCAGTTGGTAAAAAAGTTCTAACATTACTACGGTCAGCTAAAATACCATTACAAAATTTACCAATACCGTAAGTCATATATAGAGAAGAACCCAATATACCTAATTGAGTATTTGTATAACCCAAATCTTGACCAATAAATGGCAAAGCTACAGCAATATTTTTTCTACAAAAGTGAGCAACAATGTATGCAATATAAACAGAGATAAAAATTCTCCAAGTCCAATGCTTATACATTTTATCTACTTTTTGCTTATCTTGAATTTCCTCTTTTATAGGAGGCTCTTTAAAATAATCTACTATGAAATTTGACATTACCTTTTCCTACTACTTATTTATTATTTTTTGCAATATGAACATTCTTTGTTTCAGAAATTTCTTGACGGGCATTTTGAAGTGTTTCTTTTTGTTCTAGAGTAAGACTATTGCTATTGCATAATCTATCTACAAAGCCATTATTTAATTTAACAGCTTTTTCCAAAGCACCAATGTCCTCAAGAACTTGCTTAATGTCTTTAAAATTGTAGCTATAAGATTGTTTTGATAAGTATGAAAGAACTTCACCTGTTTGAGAAGTAATAGTCTTTCCACCTAGTTCAAAGTACAATTTAAAGACAGATTTTAAATCTTGTAGTTCGGATTGAAGTGTAGTTACTGTATTTTGAATTCTTACAAATCTTTCAAATAAATATTCAACATTTTCTAATTGAGATTCTTCCCATTTATTTTTTTGTAAGAATAATTTTTTAAGTTGTGGATAAGCCAAAGCTAACCCCATAGTATCTGCCATAGCTCTATGGTGGTCATGAAAATCTACATGAAATCTTGTACATAAGTTTTCAAGCCCATGAGATTCTAATTCAGGATAAACTTCTTTAAACATATATTGAGAATCAATACGAGAGTTTTCAAGAGGTTTTCCAAAACATCTTAAAGAAGCTTCGTTAAGGAATTGATAATCAAAAATGGCATTGTGTGCAACAATTGGATATTCACCAATAAATTCCATAATTTGTGGCATAACTTCAGCCTCAGTTGGGGCATCCTTAACCATATCTTCTGTAATACCGTGGATTGCAATTGATGACTTTCTAATATGTTGTTGAGGATTAATAAGAGTTTGGAACTCGTCTTTCACCTTACCGTTTTCAAGTCTAACCGCTGCAAACTCAATAATTCGTTCTTTTGTAAAATCTAAACCGGTTGTTTCTGTATCTAAAACTATTTCTATAACTTTTTTTCTTGCCATTTATCTTTCCAACTAATTAGTAAACTGATTATGATAACATTAGGGTAACACAAAAATAATTTTTATGCTAATATAAAATTAAATTGTAGGGAAATAAAGGAGATTAGGAATGTCTAACGCAATTGATATAAATGAAGAAAATTTTAAATCAGAAGTTTTAGAAGCATCAACACCAGTTCTTGTAGATTTTTGGGCAACATGGTGTGGACCTTGCAGAAAATTAGCTCCTGTACTTGACGAAATTGCAACAGAAATGGGCGAAAAAGTTAAAGTTGTAAGAGTTAACGCTGATGAATGCTTAAATGTTGCAAAAGAATATTCAATTTCAGGTTTACCAAGTTTACTTGTATTTGCAAATGGAGAACCTGTTGAGAGAATGGTTGGTTTAATGCCAAAATCAACAATTATTAGTAATATCGAAAAACATTTATAATTTAAAATAGATAATAAAAGAGATGGCGAAACGTTTCACGTTTCGCCATCTCTTTTTATCAAAACTTGTTATACTTTTTGATTTTGTTGAGCCTTTTTAGCTTTCTTATCATTTACAAAATCAATAGCTTTATCGACTAAAAATCCGACCCCTAAACCTATTACCGTCGCTCCAATTGTATTTAGAATAGTTGATGCTACTGCACCTTTTTTCATATTTTTTAAGAAATTTTCGGCTGAAAAATCAGGTTTTTCAGTTTTAATCACATCAAGCAACCCACTTCCTGCTTGAGTCAAATTTTGTTTAGCAGTCACATAATTCTTTACAGTTGAATAAGATGCAGCAAGACCAGTTGCAACACCAATACCAGTACCCACCATAGCACCCTTATTAGATTTAGTTTTTAAAAACGATTGAACTTTAGGTTTATCACCATAATTTGCGACTAATGATATTCCCATAAGAATACACCTATAATTTACTACCTACACTAGATGTAAAAACCTTAAAGAAAAATTATTGCCAAAATTCATTAGTCGTTTTACAAACTTTTACAAAATAAAAACCACTATTTCTAGTGGTTTAAAATTCTCTCTCTCTTTAATAATACGTTCGAATTGCCTACACAATCGATTTTCTATATCTATCAACACGTGTTTCTGAAAGAATATTTTTCAATTTCATAATTGCTTGTGCGTGCAATTGACAAACACGTGATTCTGAAACCTCAATAGTTTCACCAATTTCTTTCAATGTCATGTTTTCGTGGTAGTAAAGAACCATAATCATACGTTCACGTTCAGGTAAACGTTGTAATGCTCTTTCAAGTTCTTTCTTAACGTCTTTTTCTTCCATTTCCTCATGTGGAGTTAAAGAACGAGTATCCTCGATGGTATCAATAATTTCCATACTATCATCAGAAGAACCTCTCTTATCATAAATAGAACCAATTGAAGTATCTTCTGAAAGAATTTGGTTAACCTTATCAGGTTCAATACCTAAAAGTTCTCCGACTTCTGTATTTGTTGCTGCACGACCGAATTTTTGACGCAATTCTTCTTGAGCTTGTTTAACGTCTTTAATTTTCTTTCTTGCACTTCTTGGTAAAAAGTCTTGAGAACGGATTTTATCAATAATATTACCTCTGATTCTCATAAGTGCATAAGTTTCAAATCTTGCACCTTTATCAGGGGTATATTTTTCAATGGCATCAATAAGACCCTCAACGCCATAACTTGAAATATCTTCTTCTGCAAAAGTAATAGGCAAAGAAACTTTAACACGGTTTACAACGTATTTTGTTAAATAAATATATTGAACAATAAGAGTATCTCTGACTTTTTTGTTAGATTTGTCGGCAAAATACGTATGCCACAATCTTTCTAACTCTTCGTCAGGAAGTCTTTTTATGTTATTGTAACCGTTATTAATTCCCTCTGTCATCCCTTTATTATTCCAAAAAATAAATAACTTTAGTCTGTTAGATACTTCAATTATATAAAAACCTGATAAAACAACATCGTTTATATGGATGAGATTATGTGAGCGAAATAATAATATCTCTTCGCTCGTGCCTCTGCTCGCTTGAATGAAAATGAGGCTTCCGTGCCTCTGCTAATGCTTCCGTGCTTAATCGCAAATAGTCGAACGTATTATACACAATTACTGTATTAGAGAGTAATCAAAATTTTCTATAGTAAGACCAGCTGGTGGTCCAAAATTGTTTCCTAATAATTTCATCAAACTATCTGTTGATAAATTATCATCATCTTTTTTGTCTTTTGTAGACGTATTTTCTATATCCATATCTAGCATATCAATAGCATCATCAAAAGCTTGCTCAAAAGCCTCAGTTTGCTCTGCTTGAGATGTAGAATTTGCTCCACCAATATTATTTAGGGCAGAATTATTCGTTAGGGCAGGATTAATCAACAAATCCTTGTAATCGTCAATCATATTTGACATAGTGTAATTTTATAAAAACCTCATTGCTATTTACAATTCTATTTTTATCAAGATAACAATTAATTCACATCCTACAATTAATGTATATTTTACTTGATTATTAGCATGGGTTTAGTTATAATAATCACAATAAAAGGAAGTATTAATATGCCATTTACATTTGAAAAACAATCTATTGAAGACGTAATCCTTGTAACACCTAAAGTTTTCGGTGATAACAGAGGATTTTTTATGGAAACTTATAAAAAATCAGATTTTGAAGCTAACGGTATTATGGGCGAATTTAATCAAGATAACCATTCAAAATCATCAAAAGGTGTTCTTAGAGGTTTGCATTACCAAGAACAACCTTATTCTCAAGCAAAAATTGTAAGATGCTTAAAAGGTAGAATTTACGATGTTGCAGTTGATATTAGAAAAGGTTCTAAAACTTTTGGCAAATATGTAAAAGTAGAACTTTCAGAAGATAACAAAAAAATGTTATACATTCCAAAAGAATTTGCACACGGCTTTGTAGCATTAACTGATGAAGTTGAAATTGCATACAAAACTCAAGGCGAATATCATCCAGAAGCCGATAGAGGCGTTATGTGGAATGATAAAGATATTAATATTGATTGGGAAATCGATTTTGAACCAATCCTTTCAGAAAAAGATAAAAAACATCCAACATTAAGCGAAATATAAATATTAAGTATAGGAGAAAATAAAGAATGAAATTATTAGTTACAGGTGGTGCAGGATTTATCGGAAGTTGTTTTGTAAGACACATCCTAAATACATACTCTGATTACAAAGTAGTAAACCTTGATGCACTTACATATTGTGGTAATTTAGAAAACTTAAACGACGTTAAAGATAATCCAAATTATACATTTGTTCACGGCAACATCTGTGACCACGATTTAGTTAGAGATATTATTAAAGACGTTGATTGTGTTGTAAACTTTGCAGCAGAATCACACGTTGACAATTCAATCAAACACCCTGAAATCTTTGTAGAAACAAACGTTCAAGGTACATTGAATTTATTACAAGCTTGTAAAGAATTAGGTATCGAAAGATACTTACAAGTTGGTACAGATGAAGTTTATGGTTCTTTAGGTAAAACAGGTTATTTCTATGAAACAACACCTATTCAACCAAATTCACCATACTCAGCATCTAAAGCAAGTGCTGACTTATTAGTTAGAGCATACTATGAAACATACAAATTACCAGTATTAAATACTCGTTGTTCTAACAACTATGGTCCATACCAATATCCAGAAAAATTAATTCCATTCTTCATTTCACAATTATTAAAAGGTGAAAAAGTTCCTGTATATGGTGATGGATTAAACGTAAGAGATTGGTTATACGTATACGACCATTGTAAAGCTATTGATGTAGTTCTTCACAAAGGTAGAGTTGGCGAAGTTTACAACATCGGCGGACACAACGAAAAAACAAATATGGAAATCACTCACTTAATTCTAGATGCAATGGGTAAAGACGAATCTTCTATCAAATATGTTGAAGATAGATTAGGTCACGACAGACGTTACGCTATTGCTAACGATAAAATCCAATCAGAATTAGGTTGGGAACCATCAGTAACATTTGAAGAAGGTATCAAATTAACAATCGATTGGTATTTAAACAACCAAGATTGGATTAAATCAATCGAAGATAAGAAAGCGAGCTTAGTATAATGAAGATTCTTGTTACTGGTGCAAAAGGTATGCTAGGACAAGATTTGTGTCCTGTTTTAGAAGACGAAGATTTTGAAGTTGTAGAAACAGATATTCATAATCTTGATATAACAGATATTAATCAAGTTGAAAAAATGATTGAAAGTGAAAAACCTGATATGGTGATTCATTGTGCTGGATATACAAATGTTGATTTAGCAGAATCTGAACCTGAAAAAGCATCTAAAATCAACGGTTTAGGCACAGAAAACCTTGCTAAAGTTTGTGGCAAAAATGATATTACAATGATTTATATCTCAACAGATTACGTTTTTGACGGGACAAAAACAGAGCCTTATAAACCAACTGATGAACCAAATCCACAAAGTGTTTATGGCAAAACTAAAAGAGATGGCGAAATTGCTGTTCAAAAATATTGCGATAAGTACTACATCACAAGAACAAGCTGGTTATACGGTCATCACGGCAAAAACTTTGTAGAAACAATGATTTCTATTTCACAAAATCCAGAAGTAAAAGTTGTAAATGACCAAACAGGTTGCCCAACTTGGACAATGGAATTGTGCAACGGCATTGTTAAATTAATCAATGAAGAAGCACCTTATGGCATTTATCAAGTTTGTGGGTCAGAACCAACAACTTGGTATGATTTTGCAAAAGAAATTTATAAACTAATGAAATTGGACGTAAATTTAAAACCTTGCAAAACAGAAGAATTTCCACGACCAGCAAAAAGACCAACATATTCAGCAATGGACAACAACGGCATTTGCAGAAATTGGAAATTGGCACTAAAAGATTATTTAAAATTGAGAGATTAACTTTTAAATAAATCTTATTTGGAGTAAACTTTTTGTATGTTTTTTAAAAAATATAAAAATCACTATAGCTTAAACTTTTTTGCAGCTTGTGGCTGGATAAATCTTTTTGGATTTTTAACTTCTTATCTAGGTCAACTTATTGCAGAACTGTTTGAAAGAAACGAATCTTTAGATGCTATTGTTCCATCTTTAATCAGTATTAACTGGTTTTTCGTGATTTATGCTACCGTGACATTTTTTATATTTATGATTGAAAACTTTTACGAAATAAAAATAAACAATGCAAAATTTTTGAATAATATTTTTATGGACATATTGAGAGTTTTAGGAACTATTCTAGCTTCAATACCATTCTTTTTATTGTTTGCTGCATTTTTATTTTTAAAATTTTAATAACTAAAAAGAGAGGAAAACTAATTTATGAAAGGTATAATATTAGCAGGTGGAGCTGGAACTAGACTTTATCCAAGCACTATGGTTGTATCAAAACAATTATTACCAATTTATGATAAACCAATGATTTATCACCCTATTTCTGTATTAATGCTTGCAGGGATTAGAGATATTTTAATCATCTCAACACCAAAAGATTTACCAAACTTTGAAAAACTTTTAGGTGACGGTTCTCAATTTGGTTTAAGATTTCAATACAAAGAACAACCAAGCCCAGACGGACTTGCTCAAGCTTTCATATTAGGTGAAGAATTTATTGGAGATGACTCTGTTGCACTTATTTTAGGTGATAACATTTTCTATGGTCCAAGATTCTCAGGCACATTGAAATACACAGCAAAACAAACTCAAAAAGAGGGTGGTGCAACAGTATTTGCATACCACGTAAAAGACCCTCAAAGATTTGGTGTTGCTGAATTTGATAAAAAAGGTAAAGTATTATCTCTAGAAGAAAAACCAAAAGAACCTAAATCTAATTACGCTGTAACAGGTTTATATTTCTATGATAACAAGGTTGTAGAATATGCTAAAAACTTAAAACCATCTGCAAGAGGCGAACTAGAAATTACAGATTTGAACAAAATCTATCTTGAACAAGGCAAATTAAATTGCGAAGTTCTATCAAGAGGTTTTGCTTGGCTTGATACAGGAACTCACGCTTCACTTCTTCAAGCTGGACAATATATTCAAACTATTGAAGAAAACCAAGGTATCAAAATTGCTTGTCTTGAAGAAATTGCATACAGAATGAAATTTGTATCAAGAGAACACTTGAGAAAACAAGTTGAACAATATAAAAATAATGAATATTACGATTATATTAAACGCCTAATTGAAGCAGAATAGAGGACAAGTTGAAAAGAATTTTAATTACAGGCGGTGCAGGATTTATAGGAAGTCACTTATGCGAAAGATTAATAAATGACGGAAATGATGTTATTTGTTTGGATAACTTTTTTACAGGTTCAAAAGACAATATTAGACACCTTATCGGTAACGACCACTTTGAACTTGTAAGACACGATATTACTAGAGAATACGTGGCAGAAGTTGACCAAATTTATAATCTAGCTTGCCCAGCAAGCCCTGTAAGTTATCAATATAATCCTATCAAAACTATTGAAACTTCAGTTCTTGGTGTAACTCACATGTTAAACTTGGCAATTCCTTGTCAGGCAAGAATTTTACAAGCCTCAACAAGTGAAGTTTATGGTGATCCCACAGTACATCCTCAAGTAGAAAGTTATTGGGGAAATGTAAACCCTATCGGCATTAGAAGTTGTTACGATGAGGGTAAACGTTGTGCTGAAACCTTGATGATGGATTATCATCGTCAAAAAGGTGTTGATATTAGAATAATCAGAATTTTCAATACTTATGGTCCAAATATGGACATCAATGACGGTAGAGTAGTTTCTAATTTTATTGTACAAGCTTTAAAAAATGAAGATATAACTATTTATGGTGATGGCTCTCAAACTCGCTCATTCTGCTACGTTTCAGACCTTATCGAGGGTATGATTAAAATGATGAATAACGAGGAAGATTTCATTGGACCTGTAAACCTTGGAAATCCGTCTGAAAGAAGTATTTTAGATTTTGCGAAAATGATTATAGAAATGACAAATTCTAAATCAAAAATTATTTATAAACCTCTTCCAAGTGATGACCCTATTCAAAGAAAACCTGATATTTCACTTGCGAAAGAAAAATTAAACTGGCAACCAACAGTAGATATAAAAGAGGGTATTTCAAAAACAATTGAATACTTTGATAAAAAATTAAAGGAGAATAAATGAAAGGTATAATATTAGCAGGTGGAGCTGGAACTAGACTTTACCCAGCATCTTTGCCAATATCAAAAATTTTACTAACAATATACAATAAACCAATGATTTATTATCCATTGTCAACTTTTTTGAGAGCCGGAATAAAAGATATTCTTATCATCACAAACGAAGCTGACTATGAGAATTTTAGAAAACTTTTAGGCGATGGCTCACAATTTGGTATAAATATCAAATACAGAATACAATACGTGCAAAAAGGTATTGCAGATGCCTTCTTAATTGGTGAAGATTTTATTGAAAAAGATTCTGTTGCACTTATTTTAGGTGATAATATTTTCTACGGCAAAGATTTTGGTCAATTAATGAAGAATGCTATCGCTAAAAACGAGGGTGCAACTGTGTTTGGATACAAAGTTCCTGACCCTGAAAGATTTGGCGTTGTAGAATTTGACGAAAATCAAAAGGCAATTTCACTAGAAGAAAAACCTCAAAATCCAAAATCAAACTATGCAGTAACAGGTTTGTATTTCTATGATAGTAACGTTTGCAAGTATGCAAAAGAACTTAAACCATCTGCTAGAGGTGAATTAGAAATTACTGATTTAAATAAAATTTATCTTAAAAAAGGAAAACTTAATGTTGAACTTTTAGGCGAAGACTTTGAATGGCTTGATACAGGAACACACGATTCTATGTTAGAAGCTTCAAATTACGTTCAACAAGAAGAGGTTAAAGGTAATTCTATTGGCTGTATTGAAGAAATAGCTTACAAAGAGGGCTTTATCACAGCAAAAGATTTATGGAAAAACTTAGAAAAATACGGCGACAAAAATGAATATTATAACAACATAAAAAAATTACTTGTTGCAACAAAATAAAATAAATAATAAAATTTATAAAATAAAAAAAAATACCTGATACAAAATCAGGTATTTTTTTTGAAAATATCCACCAATTAAACCATGTCAAACTAGCTAAAAAATTATAAAATATAGTAAACAAAGATTGATTTTTTAAGAAAAACTATTAAAAAGTAATCTGTAGGGGAGAAGTATATGAAAATTAAGATAAATATAGCAAAATTATTAATTGGTGTAGTTGCACTAAGTTCAGTTGCATACGCAAGCAACGTAACACTTCAAGGTGCAATAAATAAATACAAAGCAGGTAATTATACAGGATGTATTCAAGACCTTGAAATTTATACAAGAAGTGAACGTTCAAATGCACTTGCTTACTATTATTTAGCTATTGCAAATGTTCAGGCTGGTAGAAAAACAAACGCTATCCAAGCTTACGACAAAGTTCTTGCACTTAGACCAAATGAAACATTGTTAGATTACGCTACAAAAGGTAAGGTTTGCTTAGAAGAACCTGATTTGTGCTATAAAAACAACACTATGAAAGAAGAAGACACAGAATTGGATAAATTTATCAAAAACAAAAACCAATTCGTATACAAAGGTGCACAACAAGAAACAACTAAGAAAAACTTAGATTCTTTAAGAAACCGTATGAATTCAGACGAAGAAATTCAACGTTATGAATTTAGAGAATACGAAAGAAACAGCAACAATACAGAAGATGTAAATAAAGCAAAAGTTGCAACAGAAGAAAAAGAAACAAAAGAAGTTAAAAAAGCAAATAAAATGCCATCAAACGATGACGTTGTGGCTGCAATAAAAGTTTTGAACCAAGCTGGCTTAGGCAGTTTAGTAACTCAACAACCAGCTCAATCATCAGCACCACAAGTTGCACAGAACAATAACCAACAATTACAACAACAAATGATGCAAATGATGATGGCACAACAACAAAACCCTTATGCTGGTATTTCTTCTATGCTTGGCGGAAACAACAATAACAACAGTTCTAATCAATTAATGAACATGTTGCCACTTTTAATGAGCCAAGGTCAAAATGGAGAAAAACCAAACATCAGCCCTGAAGTTATGCAAGCAATGTTGATGAACTCAATGATGCCTGACTTAACTTTCAGCTCAAGCAACGATAATAGATAGAAAAATTAAATATAAGTAAAAGGATAGAGTGAATTTATGAAATTTAACACAACAAGATTTGGCGAAATTGAAGTAGACGAAAGTTTAATCTTCAATTTTGAATTACCTATTTTAGGGTATGATGACAAAAAATATGTAATGATTGATGTTACAGAAAATCCAATTTTCAAATGGGTACAAGCAGTTGATACTCCTGAAGTATCGTTTCCTGTAACAACTCCAGCAGTATTCGGACACGATTATGCATTCGAACTTCCAACAAGTGCAGAAGAAGCTTTAGAAATTAAAAGTGCAGAAGATGTTTTAGTACTAAATATTGCTTGTATTCCAGACAAAGCACCAAAAGATGCAACAATTAACCTACTTGCTCCATTAATTTTTAACATCAAAAACCACAAAGCAGGACAAGTTATCTTATCAGATAGTGGTTTCAGCACAACAACTAAGTTGTTCAAATAAGTAGAAGTTAGACACATTAATTAATGAGAGAAGAAATATGTTAATTTTATCAAGAAAAAACGGTCAAAAAATAATAATCAATGACAATATTGAGATTACAATTTTAGAATCAAAAAACGATAATTGCAAAATTGCGATTGAAGCACCAAGAGATGTAAAGGTATACAGAGAAGAAGTTTATAAACAAATCAAAAGTTCAAACAAAATGAGTACAGATTCAATGAGCGATTTAAGTAAACTTGCAGACTTAATGCCAAAAACAAACGAAGATGCTCAAAAGAAGAAAACTGTAATTATTAAAAAGAAACCATAATGATAACAGAATACGAAGTAGCAAAACAAAAACTACTTGATTTAGATTTTAAAAACTGCGAAGAATATTTTAAAGAAAACAAATTATACTTAGAACTTGGCTACTGCGAGCTTTTAAAGGGTAATTTGAATACCTCAAAAACCTTCTTTGCAAACATATCTCACGTAAACCCTCGTGCTCATTGGGCATTAAGAATGATACAGTTCATTGAGGGTTATGTAACATTTTTACCTACTTATTTTGAGATAAGAAACTTTTTAGAAATAGATATTCATTTATTGCTAAAAGCAGACAAAATGGAGTGGGTGGAAAATATAATAAATGGCGACGATTTATTTTATTCAGTAAATGGCGAAAGCTATAAATTTATTGCAAGAGTCCTAATGTATGACAATTACCCCGAAGTCGCTAAAATATACTTAGACAAAGGAATAAACCATTCTTATGGCGACCCAGAGTTGCACATAATTTTGGCAGACTACTGGATTTATAAGAAAAACAAAGAAAAGGCAATTAAAACATTAACTAATTGTCTTAGATTTTTACCTGAATATTACCCTGCAAAGAAAAAGCTTGCAGAACTTGAAGCTATCTAAAAATAGTTTGATTTCTATCTGCACCAACGCTCACAATAGAAACTGGAACTTCTAGCAATTCTTCTATTCTAGCAATATATTTTTTTGCATTTTCTGGTAAATTTGCAAAATCTTTTATATCAGAAGTTTTTGTTTTCCAACCTTTATGAACCTCGTAAACAGGTTCTAAATACTTATGAATTAAAGTATTTGTTGGGTAATCCTTATAAATTTGTCCATTACGAGAATCCTTGTAAGCAGTTGCGATTTTAATCTCATCAAAATCATCAAAAACATCCAATTTTGTAAGAGCGATTTCTGTTACACCGCCAACCAAAGCTGTATATCTAGCATTTACGGCATCAAACCAACCTGTACGACGTTTTCTACCTGTTGTCGTACCAAATTCTTTACCAATTTGTTGAATAGCGTCACCATCAGCGTCAAATAATTCTGTTACAAACGGACCTTCGCCAACTCTTGTAACGTAAGCTTTATAAACACCTACGACTCTCTTTATTTGAGATACAGAAAAACCGCTACCACAAGCAGCATAGCCAGAAACAGCGTTTGAACTAGTTACATAAGGATATGTACCCCAGTCAATGTCAAGCATTACGCCTTGTGCACCCTCAAACAAGATTTTTTTATTTCTAAATTCTCTTACTAAATTTTGCCAATCAAAACAAACATATTCACCTAAAATTTCTTTGTATTTTTTGCAATAATCTAACATTTCTTCTTTAGAATATGTTTTTTCACCATAAACTTTTTCTAAAATCGCATTCTTTGGAGGAAGAATAACATCAATTCTTTCGTTCAAGGTTTCTTCATCGAATAAATCTTGAACTTTTAAAGCTGTTCTTGCAATTTTGTCGCTATAAGTCGGACCAATACCTTTTTTAGTTGTACCAATCTTTGATTTTTTAAGAGAGTTTTCACTCAATCCATCCATTTGAATATGATATGGCATAGTAATTGTCGCAAGAGGACTAATTTTTAAACCTGATAAATCAACGCCTTGTGATTTCAATTCAGAAATTTCTTTTTCCAAGGTTTCAGGATGAATAACACAGCCATTACCGATAAAACAAGTTTTACCTTTATACAAAATACCTGATGGAACTAAGTGAAATTTATATGTTTTACCCTCATGAACAACTGTATGTCCTGCATTACAACCACCTTGAAATCTCACAATCAAATCAGCTTCTTGTGATAACAAGTCTGTAATTTTAGCTTTACCCTCGTCGCCCCATTGAGCACCTATAACAACTGTATTTTCCATATTTAGCCTCTATTTCTTAATTCATTAATTAATTCTGGAACAATTTTGTTCAAATCACCAACTATTCCAATATCTGAAATATCAAATATTGGTGCATTTTCATCACTATTTATTGCAATAATTTTTTCTGAATTCTCCATTCCTACTTGATGTTGAATAGCTCCTGAAATACCAACTGCAATATATAATTTAGGTAAAACAGTTTTACCAGTTTGACCAACTTGTATAGAAGAATTTGCAAGCCCACTATCAACAGCACCACGAGTTGCTCCAACTTTGCCATTCAAAAGTTTTGCTAATTCTTCTAGCATCTTAAAATCTTTTACACCTTTTCCACCAGCAACAATAACTTCCGCATTTTCGATATTTTCAGAATTATCAATTTCATTTTTAATAAAATCAACAAGCTTCGTTCTTTCCTCAATATCATCCAAATTTACTTCTTTTTCAATAAATTCAGTATTTTTTACTGGTAAATTTTCTGAAATTTTTAAAACCTTTGGACGAACAGTTGCCATTTGTGGAAAATGTTTTGATAAAATTGTAGCCATCAATTTACCGCCAAAAGTTGGTCTTGTAGCTGCAAGTTGAAGTTTTTCGTTGATATCCAATTTCGTACAATCCGCTGTTAAGCCTGTACTCAATTCACTTGCAATTCTTGGAGCTAAGTCACGACCTTGCGTAGTTGCACCAATCAGAAAGATTGATGGTTTTATTTCTTCTATTAAATCAACAATAGCCTTTGTATAAACCTCTGTAGAATATAGAGAAAATTTTTCATTTTTTAAAATATAAACTTTATCAAAACGAGAAAGTGAGGTTTTTATTTCATCTAAATTTTCGCCATTTGTAAGTAAAACTGCATCAACTGTTTCACCATTCAGTTTTTCGGAAAGCTTTTGAGCCTCAGAAGCCAATTCTGAAACGACTTCTAAAACCTCATTATCACGAGTTATTTGAGCATAAATCAAAATACCTTTATTCTCCAACATTGATATTCTCCAAAATAACTTCTACTGCTTGTTTTACATTCTCAGGTTTTACCTTTATTCCTGCACGTTTTTGTTCAGGTCTAAAAGCCTTGCTCACATAAGTTGGAGAACCTTTTATACCAACGCTATCAGAAGACATTCCAATATCTTCCATTGAATAAACTGGAACATCTTGATTTTGAGCTTTTTTATAACCGTTTATAAGAGGTCGAGTTAACTCGTAATCAGGTTTTATCATTGCCAAAAGACATGGTAATTTAGCCTCAACGATTTCTTCACCGTCTTCAACAACTCTTTTTACTTTTACAAAATTTTCATTTATTTCTAAAATTTCTTTTACAAAAGTTACCTGAGGTAAGCCCAAATTTTGTGCAATCATTGGTGGAGTTTGAGCTGTATCACCATCTATTGCAAATTGTCCACACAAAATTAAATCAAATTCACCAATTCTATTTGAAATAGCGTTTGCCAAAGTTCTTGAGGTTGCTATTGTATCAGCACCCGCAAATTTTTTGTCAGAAAGGACAAATCCCTCGTCAATACCTAATGCAATAGATTTTCTAATAATATCACTTGCTTGCATAGGACCCATAGTAATGGCAACGGTTTGAGTATTTTCAAAATCTTTTTTTATTCTTAAAGCAGATTCTATCGCAAAAGCATCATAAGGGTTTAGAATACTTTCTAAACCCTCACGTTGTATAGTATTATTTTCCGTCCACTTTATATCAGAAGTATCTGGAACTTGCTTAACGCAAACCACAATTTTCATTATTTTTTTGCCTGTCTAGCTTGGACTGTCATTGCTGCATTATGTGCAATCATATAAACTGAACAAATTTTGAATTTTTTCAAGTACCAAGCACAACTGTCTTGCATACAAACTTTATCCATATCACAACCAGCTGACATCAAAGGACAAAATGGAATATCTTTTGGATTTGTCATTTTATCTACCTTAGCCTTGTTTTAATAAATTACAACTTTCGTCACGTTTACGTTCTTGATCCTTGTAAACTCTTGTTCTGTTTATAACTTCATCAAAATCGATTTTGTGAGCATCGAAATCAGGACCATCTACACAAGCAAATTTAACTTCACCACCAACAGTCAATCTGCAAGCACCACACATGCCTGTACCATCAACCATAATTGGGTTCATACTTGCTTCTGTGTAAATACCTTTATCTCTAGTTAAATCAGCAACTGCTTTCATCATTGGCATTGGACCAACTGCGATTGCATAATCAACTTTTTCGTTTTCCATAATTCTTGATAACACTTGAGTTACAAAACCTTTTTCACCTAATGTACCATCATCAGTTGTGATAAATAATTCTGTGCAAGCATCTTTCATTTTATCAGCCCAGAAAATTAAGTCTTTGTTTCTTGCACCCATAATCATATAAACTTTATTACCAGCATCTTTGAATGCTTTAGAAATTAAGTAACATGGAGCTGCACCATAACCACCAGCTAAACAAACTACTGTACCATATTTTTTGATTTCAGTAGGTTTGCCTAAAGGTCCAACTAAGTCTAACAATTCATCGCCAACGTTTAGTTGAGCAAGTTTTTTAGTTGTATAACCAACTGCCATAAATACTAATGTCAAAATACCATTTTCTTTATCAACGTCAGCAATAGTTAGAGGAACTCTTTCACCCTCTTCTTCTACTCTGAAGATAATAAATTGACCAGCTTGAGCATTTCTTACTACGTAAGGTGCTTCAATTTGGATTTCATATTGATTTGGACATAATTCTTTTTTTGATATTACTTTATAACCCATGTTTCTTTCCTTTATATTTACTCCACAATAAAATTATACACCAAACATCCTATAATTTAACGCATGTGTATTCAGGATGTTTAGAAAGCTTATCTTCTATTTCTTCAAACGTAAGCAAACCCTCTGTTGCTCCAAATTTTGAAACAACTGAAGCAGAGTTAACTGAGGCATACATCAAAGATTTTAAAATATCCATATTTGTTCTACTCAAGGCAGCACTAAATGTTGAGGCAAAAGCATCTCCAGCACCAAGAGTTGAAACAACCTCACCCTCAAAAATTGGACAACAATAAAAATCTTTACCGTCATAAGCATAAGCACCATTTCCGCCATCTGTTATCACGACAATTTGATTTGTTCTTGTCTTCAACATTTCTAACATTTTTACAATATCAGGGTGAATTTTTTCACAAGAATACTTTTTATCCGCTGTATCTGGTCTAACTTGAATTTTTGTACTCATCATTGCTTCTTCTTTGTTCATAACAACAACATGAGCTTCTTCAAGAATACGTTTCAAATAGTTAAAACCTTTTTTTATACTTGTTGTACCAGCATTAAAACAAATTTTTATATCATTTTCATTTGCAAAATCAACAATAGGCTCAAGAACTTTATTACTATCCCCATTCAATGGAGCAATATAAATAAATTTAGCATCCTTTAATGCATCAAAATTAATTTCTGATTTTTTAATTTGAGCATTTGCACCACGATGAGCCAAAACAGTTCTATCACCTTGGAAACTAACAAGAATAATAGAAAAACCTGTACTTACATTCTTATCTTGAATAATATTACTTAAATCAATATTTTTGTTTTGAACTCCAGCAAGAACACCTTTTGCATAAATGTCATCACCAATTTTAAAAATAGCTCCTGTTGAATAGCCAAGGTTAGCAAAGTTTACAGCTGTATTAACTCCGCCCCCACCAACTGTTGAATCGAAATTTGTAATATCAATTTTTGAACCATAAGGATAACTCATAAATTCTGATTTTTTATCCGTAGAACAAACAGACACAATGTTTGCATCATCACATCTTACAAAAACATCAACTGTGGCAGAGCCAATAGTAATAATATCAGCCATAATTTACCCCCTTATTTTCTTATTCTTGAATAATTCTAGCTGGGAAACTATTTCTTACAAGTTCGTTCAACAATTGTTCAGCTTTTGCTCTCTCTGTGAAAGAACCAACTTGTAAAGTATACGAGCCATTTATTAATTTAATAAATGAAGATACCCCAACCTCTGAATCTTGAAGAATAGATTGAGCAACTCTTGCTTGTTCAACTGTTGAATATTTACCAACGCAAACCTTTAACACTTTATTATAAGATGGTGTAACAGGTTTTGTTTCAACTTTTTGGGCAGGAGTTTGAGTTTCAGCTTCTTGTTTTTTGAAAGAATAAGGAATAACAACTTTTTCATCCAATTCTGGAACTAAAGTGTCTTCTGTCATTCTTTCTTTCAAAGTTTCTTCTTCAACTTTTTTATCAATAGCTTTTTTTACAACGCCTTGATCTTCTTGTTGAATAAATTTAAGTCTATCGTCAATAAATCTTTTTACACCCAACCCTGATTCTTTTGCTTCAACTTCTTCCTCATCACCTATTGCAATATCAACCTCTGGTGATAAATGTCTTGCAACAGCAGTAAAGAATAACAACATTACTAAAAATGCTGTCAGAAATAATAAGAATAAGCTTTGGTAATTATTCTTTTTATCTTTTTTATATTTGCTATAATTCATATATCCTGGAGTTTTCATAATTATTCAGTTACTCCTCTAACTTTTGTGCCAGCTAAGTAAATATCATCCAATTCTTCAGAATATCTTTCCATAACTTTTTTAGCAAATGTATCAACATCGTCAATATTTAAATCAGTTTTCAATCCACCAGCTTTAATTGGAGCACCTTCAGAATCAATATTCAAACCTGTATGAATAAGAATTGATGTCATTGATTTTGTACAAATTGATACTGATAATTTTTTATCACCAATATACAAATCATCGCCACTTCTTCTTACGATTATACCCATTTCTTCTAAAACTTCTTTGATAGTTGTCATCAATAATCTTTGTCTTAGAACACCCTCAGTTATATCAACACCAAATTGTTCTGTGATAAAGCTCAACATATATTTGCTGTAAATAGGTTCGTTATTTATAACGTCTTCAATATCAACCATTTCTGTAAGTTTAACTTCGCATTCACCTTTAAATGCAACAATAGCATCACCCATCATTTCAAAGTTTTTATAAATCCAATGTGGTGCTAATTGCGAACCAATATATTTTATTTCATTTTCAATTAATTTTGTTTTCATACCTAAATTCCCATGCGTATTACATCAATATTCTAATTTAAAAAAGTTTTTTTATAAAGTCCTCTGCATTATTTTTTTTCAAGGCCTCAATTAAATGCAAACAAGATTCACATTTACCACAATTTTTATCCCCACCTAAATAACAACTATGAACAAGTTCTAATGGTGCTTTTAAGTCAATAACCGTTTTTACAATTTCTTCTTTGTCCATTTCAATAAGTGGTATCAAAATCTTTGGCTGAATTAATGTAGAAAATTCAAATTCTGCCTCAACTCTCTTTGCAAATTCCAAAGTATTATCAGGGAAAGTCTTGCCCTCTTCTTTGTTTGCACCAATAATAATATAATTATATCCGTAACTATCAGCAAAGCTACCTGCAATATTTAAGAACAAGCCATTTCTATTAGGAACCCAAACGGCTTTCATATCATAATCTTGAGGAACTTCTTTGTCACTTACTAATGCTGTTTGCGTGATTTCTTTTAAGAAGTCTAATTTAATAATTTTATGTTCAACATTATAAAATTCGCAAATTTTCTTAGAAGCTTCTATCTCTTTATCCAATGCTTTTTGACCATAATCAAAAGTTATTGCTAATTCGCAATTATATTTTTCTCTGGTCATAGCAAGACAAGCTAATGAATCTAAACCACCTGATAATAAAATAATTGATTTCATAAAAACCCTTTCTTTTAAGCATGATTTTAGCATAAAAAAAAAGCAAAAATCTTTGATTTTTGCTTGAATTTAATTAATTTATGAATGGTAAGTAATTTAAATTTTAAAACTTTAATAAACTATTAAATATAGTTCATGATAGAAATATTCATCATTTGAGCAGAAATTGAATAACTTGCTTGTAATGCGTATTGAGATTGCATCCATTCAGTTACAACTTGAGTAATATCTGCATCTTCTAATGAAGATTTTAAACTTGTTAAATTAGTAACGTTATTATCATAAGCACTAATTAAAGTATCAAATCTATTGCCAGCAATACCGATTTTTGCTTTGTTTGCAGCTAAATTATTAACACCCTCATCAAGACCGTTCATAGCATTTTTAATTGCATCATAATCATTTGCTTCCAAGGCTGCTGATAATTCGTATAATGAAGCTAAGACACCGCTTTCACCGTCTGATGATACAGTTGTCTTTGGTTCTCCTGTTTCTGGATCAATGCCAAATGATGATGATACAGAACCTTTACCGTAAATATCTGAACCGATAATACTTAATTCTTCTTCAATACCGCCTTCACCAATTAAGATTTTCTTTGGTTCGTCAGTACCGTTATAATTGATATTTGTAGTTGACATAACTAACTCATCAGCTGTTACATCTGTACCATCAGTTTTTTGCCATTTGTATTTACCAGTACCGTCATCAACGGCTTTCATTGTAAACAATTCATTTCCGTCTTTGTCTTTTGCAGTATAAGTACCGTCATCATTTTTTGTAAATGTATTACCTTGAACAACTTCTGATGAATATGGTTTTTGCAAAGTTGCAGTACCACTAAACAAATATGTATCACCATATTCTGTATTAGCTAAAGATGTCATTGTATCAATAATACCATCAACTTCTTTTTTGAAACCATCAATTTCTGTTTGAGAATAAGTACCATTTGCCATAAGCATTGCAATATCTTTTGCACGAGATACTCTGCCTTCCGAAGATTTAATAGCATCATTTGCAGCAGTTAATTCGTATTGAGCAGTTTGCATATTTTTGATGTAGCCATTATATAAATTGATTTCTCTTTTAGCACTAAGAATTGATTTTGCCGCAACAGCATCATCAGTTATGGAATTGATTCTTTTTTGAGTTCCTAACTGAGTTGATAATTTATTGAATTTACCTTGTGTAGCTGCCATGTAATTCATTAATGAATTTGACATTTGACTTGATGTTGTTCTTGATAACATAATTTAATCCTTTGTGTAAATTTCTCTATCTCTCTTTATATAATTGGGCTTTTTCCTTAAGCTCCAAGTTGAACAAGTGTGTTCAGAATATCGCAACAAGTGTTAAATACCCTTGCCGATGCTTGATAAGAACGCTGATACTTAATCATATCTGTTAATTCTTCGTTTAAGTCAACGCTTGTTTCACTCATTAATCTATCTTCAATTGATTTTGAAATAGATTCTTGAGATGTTCCTTGGTTTTCAATACTATCAGCTTGAATACCAATTTTTGAAACACCTTTCATTAAAAATTCTTCTGGTGCTAAGTTACCTAACTTGTCATTTGTTGTTGAGTTTCTTGTGTTTAAAACGTCAATCATGTTTTTGCCGTTACCAACACCTTTACGTGCAGTTTCATCAGCTAAAGTATAAACACCTGATGTTCCAATTTCTTCAAAATAGTTAGCTGCTGTTGTGCCATCTTCTCTTGTAACTTTTGCTACGGCTAATTTTGATGAATCAGTTCTGATTGCAGTATTAACCATAATATTACCAGCAGAAATTTTTCTTGAACCATCTGAAGTTACAAAGAACGGTTCTGTTGGTGATGATAAAATCATATTTCCATCAGCGTCAGTTGAGATTGCCATTGCATAAGAAGTTGCATTAGCATCTGGAGTGCCGTCTTTATTCCAACCTTGCATTTGGATATTATTAAGAGTTTCGGCAAAGCCTTGAGCTAAATCATCCAATAAATCAATAGCTGTTTGAACAGTTAATTCAGTATCGCTTCTGCCACCCATATCAAGAATAGCACCGATACTTCCGCCATTGAAACTGTCATTGATATTATCTCTTACCTTGTTGCCATCTTCATCAACCAAGCCGATTACAATTCTGTCTGTATCTTCAACATTGTTTACTGCTGTCATTGACAATTTAGAAGATAATTTTGTATGTCTAACTAATTCATGACCATCCAAAGTAACAGTCGCAACACCATTATTGTCAATTGATGTTTGAATGTCCATATAGTTTGCTAATTCTGATAAAATAGCATCTCTTTGGTCATACAAGTTGTTTGCAGCAGAGTTTACAGTACCTGAACTAATAATTCTTTTGTTAATTGTAACTAAGTCTTCTAAAAGTCCGTTAGCTTTATTAACGTTATCAGCTAATTGAGAAGCTTCCATAGATGCACCAGTACCGTCACCTACTAAAGTTGTTCTATAGTCTGTTAAATCTTTATATTTTGAGTTCAATAAGATTGCAACATTGTTTGCTTTTTCAATGTAATCCATTCTTGATGTAGTATCAGTTGGTTTTTGTTGCAAGTTTTGAACAGCAGTATAGAAGTCGTCAAAAGCTTTTGACAAACCGCCATCAGATAATTCTTCAACTAAAGTTGTAATGTGAGTTGAAATGTCTGCTGATGTTGAAAAATATGATAAGTTTGAATTGTTATTTCTTAAGTATTCAGTTAAATATTCATTGGCATATCTTGAAATAGAACCAATTTGAACACCAGCATTACGGTATGCTTGAGTTTGAACATTAGTAGCGTTTGAACCACCTAATACTCTTGTACCCAAATTAACACGTTGCTTTGTATACCCTTCGGTATTCATGTTAGCTACGTTATTTTGTACCACATTCAATGCTAATTGATTTACTTGCAGTGCATTTACTGCCATTGTTAATGCTGAATTGATTGACATTTAAACTCCTTTTTAAGCGTCTTCACAAACTGAACTAATTCCCAAGCTCGTACTTTGACTGTTCTTTCCGTGACAATCATATCCTGTCGATTGTGGTGTGCATGCTTGAATAATAATATCAAGCACCTTATTTGACATTGTTAGTCCATGTTCTATTAGTTCCACATTTGTTTGTTCTAATAACGTAATTTTTTTTGAAACTTCATTAATCTTAACTTTAAAATCTTTAAAGAAATCAACTTTTGAACTTCCAATTTTTTCTGCTTCCTCAATAATTTGAGAAATATTCATTTCTTCAACGCCTAATTGTTGTAAAATTCTTAATCTTTCATTATTTAAATCCACCAACAAATCATTTGTTTCTAAAATCATATTATCTGTTAATTTTAGTGCCTCTGGATTTAATTTTATAAGGTTTTGTTTTTTTTCTTCATATAAATCAGCCATTCTTGTATATGCTGTTAATATTTCATTAAAAACAATTTCTATTTGTCCTAAAATTTGTTCATTCATTTTAAACTTTTCCTCTTATTATAATGTGTAATCTGCAATTACGCTTCTGCCGTATTTTAAACCGTATTTAATATCGTCTACAGTTAAGTCGTTTGTGCCTACGCATTTTGCAAATTCTTTAATTTCAGAAATATTTTTGTTTACCAATAAGTCTTGTGTATCTTTTAAATCAATACCGTTTGAAGTTCTATCTTCAATTTGCATTGTTTCTCTTAATGGTTTTTGAGCTACGCTAAAAGCTTTTGTTGCGTTTAGCATGCTTATTGGATTTGTTACTCCTGAATTTATTCCTAATACCATTTTTATATTTTCCTTACCTTACCAATTCATTTTTAAATTTTAATTAATTACTTACTCACTTAGATTATTTTTTTAATTTACGTATCTTTCCATTTGTTGATAAATTTGTTTTGCAAATCCGAAAGATGTATGTTCATTACTTGCTAAATTTCTACCGACCTCTTGAAAAACAAAACTTTTGAAAGTGTTTTCGTATTTTGAATCTGCCCCAAAGATACCGCCCTCTTTGTCAACTGTTTTATCCATTAAGCTTATCATTTTTGTTATAAACATTGATTCAAATTCGTTTGCTACCTTCTTTAACTGAGCTTTCTTATCTCCAGAACCTTTAATTCCGTTAAAGATTTGAGCATCATTATTTACAACATTTGTCGCATAATTTGTTTGTATGTAATCCATTTTACTTTCCCTTAGATAACCACTAAATCTGCTTGCAAACTGCCTGATTTTTTCAACGCTTGTAAAATTGAAATCAAATCTATTGGAGCAACACCGATTGAGTTTAAAGCTTTAACTAAATCATTCAAGTTGCTATTTGCAGGCATTTCTACAACTCTACCCATCATTTTTTCAACATTTACACCCTCATTTGTAAACCCAACTGTTTCACCATTACTAAATGGATTTGGTTGAGATACTGAAGTTTCTGTTGAAACAGTTACTGTAATGTTTCCGTGAGCAACAGCTGCTGGAAGTAATTTTACATCTGCACCGATTACTACAGTTCCTGTTCTTTCATTTACAACCACTCTGGCTTTTTCCATTGTTGGTTTAACTTCCAAGTTTTCAATAATTGATAAGAAACCAACTCTATTATTTCTAAAATTAGCTGGAATAGTAACTTCTACTGAGCTACCATCAATAGCTTTTGCTGGAGCAACTAAATTACTAATTGTTTGAGCAATTCTTGCTACCATTGTGTAATCTGCTTTATCAATTGATAAAATAATTGAATTTTCATCACCAATTGTTGTATCAATATCACGTTCCATAATAGCACCATCTGGAATTCTACCTGTACTTGTGATTGAAGTTCTTCTTTGAGCACCACCTTGTGTTGAAGCATTTACACCACCAACTGAAACTGGACCTTGTGCTACTGCAACTGCTTCACCGTTTGGAGCTTTCAAAATTGTTTGAACCAAAACACCACCCTCTAAGCTCTTAGCATCAGCCATTGTTGATACTGTAACATCAATTTTGTCACCATTTTTTGCAAATGGAGGAACTGTTGCTGTTACGATTACGGCTGCTGTTGCACCTTTTTGGATATAGTTTTCTTGTTCAATTACTGTTCCTAAGTTCATTAACAACATTTTGTTTGTAATTTGAGTAGAACGAGAATTGTCACCAGTCCCTGGTAGACCAACTACAACACCATAACCTACTAATTGGTTTTCACGAACACCTTTAACGTGAGTGATGTCGACTATTCTTACTGTTGCTGCATAAGCACTTACTGGCATAAATGCAGTCATTATTATTGCTAAAATTAAACCTATTAACTTTTTCATTCTTTTACTTACCTTTTCCCTAAATTAATTTCTTTTTATTAGAACAAGTATCTAATAAATCTGTTAACAATACCCTCGTTTTGACCTCTTGAGATTGCACCTCTACCTGACAATCCGAATTGTAAGTTAGCAACTTTATCTGAATCTATTTGACCAGAATCATTAATCCATCTAGGATCAACAACACCTGATACAATTAAATCAACTCTTTCGTTTCCACTAACGATTGATTTTTTACCTTGTACAACTAAGTTACCATTTGCTTGTACTTGTACAACTTGAGCTGTAATTGTGTTTGAATAAGTCATGTTTCTTGATTGATTTGCTGAACTTTCAACTGTGTTTGAACCACCATAACTTCCAGCATCTTTTAAGAAGTTAAGATGGAATGCATCTTTCAAGAAAGTTGTAAAATTATCAATTGTTTCAGAAGATTTATCTGTTGCGAAAGATAAATTATCTGAACTTGAAATTGTTTCACTAATCACGATAGAAATAGTATCTCCAATTGATGTAGCTCTAACGCCAGCATATAATGATTTTGGAGAAGCAGTATAACCTTGTTGAGCTGTTAATCTGAATAAACTTTCAGCGTTAACAGTCATTGCTGTCATTGTTAATATTAATAAACTTAAAATTACTTTTCTTACCATTCCTACCTACTTATAATTTTTATATTGTTACCAAAACTCTGTTTGGTGCAATTACTTTGCCTCTATAAACTCTTTGATATTTTGGACTTTTTAGCATTACATAATCACCAACATTACCCTCACCTTGAGCTATTGCTGTTATTGAAATTGTAACTCCGCTTGATTGAAATAATGCTACGATTTCTTGATTTCTTGCAACGTCTGGTCTTGCTGCTAAAAATCTTTTATCAATTATTTCGCCTTCTTTATACATTTTTTTTGAAACAACATCTCTTTTAAGGTAGCTATTTGTAATTACATTTGATAACATATTAGAAACTTCTCTTCTTTGAACAACTGTATTGCAAGCTGTAATTGCAGAATCTCTATTAATATCTGTACTTGCTACCAAAACATTTTTGTATGCTTTAACTTCAACAGGAAGCATTACAAATCTTTCGTATTTGCCGTTTACAAAAATTTCAACCTTTTTAACATCTCTTGGCATAAATTTGTTATTGTTTGAAGAAACTCTATAAGAAACTGTGCCGTCCTTTACATTGATTGTTGAAAAAGGAATTTGTAATATTTTTACTGATAAATCAGCATCTGTATAATTCTTGTAAGTTTTGATAACTTGTTTTGAAACTTCGTTTTCAAGTTGTTTTGCAGACAAAGTTTGAGCTTCTGCTTTTACAGAAGTCATCATAACCATTATTACTGCTATTAAACTTAAAACTTTTTTCACTTACCTTACCTACTTAAATTACCTATGATAAATTATTTGTTAATTTCAAAATTTCACTTGAAGAGTTAATTATCTTTGAGTTAGATTCAAATGCTCTTTCTGCTTTAATCAAACCAATCAACTCATCTACGATTTGAACGTTTGACCCTTCTAAGAAACCTTGAACAATTTGTCCCATACCGTTTTGTCCTGGAGTATCTTGAATTGGGTTACCTGATGCTTGAGTTTCTACATACAAGTTGTGACCAATTGATAGTAAACCTGATGGGTTTTGGAATTTTACTAATTGCAACTGACCTACGATTGTTTGTGTTGTTTCACCACCCAATTTTACTGATACGTTTCCGTCTTGAGTAATTGTAATTTCTGAACAATCTCTTGGAATTGTCATTGCTGGTTGGATTAGCAAACCATCATTTGTACATAACTGACCCATTGCATCGACTTGTAAACAACCATCTCTTGTATATGCTAGAGTACCGTCTTCTTTCATTACTTGTAAGAAACCTTCACCCTCAATTTCAATATCAAGATTTCTACCAGTAGAAATTGCAATACCTTGAGTAAAGATACGAGTTGTAGCGGCTGTTTTAACCCCTAAACCAATCTCAATACCAACTGGTTGATAAGTACCTTGGTTCATCAACGCCCCTGGTGTTCTTGCAGCTTGTGACAACAAATCTTGAAATTCAATACGAACTTTTTTGAAGCCTGTTGTGTTTACGTTAGCAACATTGTTTGAAATTACATCTAAGTAATTTTGTTGTGCTATCATACCTGTTGCTGCTGTTGTTAATGATCTTAACATTTATTTCTTTTCCTTACCTTCTAAACTTTAATTCTACCTACCGATAATGCTGCTGATAATAACTGATTGTTTGTTTTAACTATCTTTGATAAAGATTCGTAATTTCTTGATGTGTTTATTGTGTTCAGCATTTCTCGAATTACGTTTGCATTTGATGCTTCTAAGTGACCTTGAACAATTGTGAACTTTTCTGCCGGTACTGGTGGATTATTCTCCATATCTTTTGATACAAATTTTGAACCACCTACATTAAATAATTTTTCTTTGTCTTCAAAGTCATAAATTGCAACTCTTTGCTCAATTGGTGTTTTACCGTATCTACCGTTAATTTCAATTTGACCCTTTTCATTTACTGTGAATTGGTTGTTATTGTTCATATCCAATTCTGAGATATCAATTTTTATTGGTCTATTGTTTTGGTCTAACAGGTATTCACCCTCTTTTGTCATAATGAATTTACTTTTATCTAAAGTAAACGAACCATTTCTTGTGTATGAAATTTCTCCTGACTTGTTATCTCTTACTTTGAAGAAACCGTCACCCTCAATAGCTAAGTCAAATGGATTGTCTGTTCTCATCAACGTACCTTGAGAAAAATCATAAGTTAGTTTTTGAACTTCACTTCCTACTGATAAATTACCTAGATTTCTTGTTTCACCGTCTAAAAGAGTACCTTTGTTTTCATAAATATTACTATCCATAATGTTTTTGAAAGTTAAAGCTGTTCTTTTATAACCAGTAGTATTAACGTTTGCAAGGTTATTTGCAATATTGTCGTGCTGTTCAATTAATGAAAGCATACCGTTTGCAGCTGACTCAAGTCCTCTAAGTATCATCCTTAAGCCCCTCCCTTGAATTTGTCGTAACTCTTCATAATGCTTTTAACATAGTTTTGTGTTTCAGCATAAGGAGGAATGCCTTTGTATTTTTTTACAGCGTTAGGGCCGGCATTGTATGCAGCAAGCGCTAATTCCTTGTTATTATCAAATCTGTCTAACAATCCTTTCAAATATTTAGTTCCGCCATAAATATTTTGTTCCGCATCGTAAGCATTTGTAACGCCTAAACCCTTAGCTGTAGAAGGCATCAATTGCATCAAGCCCATAGCACCACATTTTGATGTGGCTTTTGGATTAAACCCTGACTCTTGACGAACTACGGCTTTTACAAAATCTGCATCCAAGCCGTTTTTCGCTGAGTATTCTTCAATCAAATCATCAATTTCTGCTCTTGACGCATTTGCATTTGTAGATGTAGGACATTTGTTGTTGTCTTTATCTAATTGAACAGTTTTGTCAAGGATTTTTTGGAAATCTTGTTGTGCAGTAGGCATTGATGATTGAGAGCGTGCCAACAAAGATTGAAAACTTTGTTCAATTTCGCTCATTCTATGCAAGGTTATTTCTAATCCTGAAATGGCTCCTGTCATTTTTGCCCCAACGTCTTTTTTTCTTTATATTACTTACCACATATAATATACTTTATTTAATGTACATGAACATCAACCCAAAGGTTGATTTTTTGCAAAACAAAATAAACCTTTAGGTTAATATGGGGGCTTTATCCTTGTTATATTTAGTTTTTAATGTTTATCTCTCTAATTTATCCTTGAATTGAAAATGTTTTTGGTTTTATATCATTTGAAATTTGACTATGGATTGTATTAGCTTTGTTAATATATGTAGTCAATCTTTCATATCTGTCTTTTCCGCCTTTTACTGGGGCTTGCATACTTATCAGCTCATCGACACTACGATTTATGCTTGATAATTTATCTAATGATAATTTTAAATCGTATATCATCTTAAATTTTTTAGAAACTTTTGATAAGAAGTATTTCAACATAAAATCTCCTATTTTATTTTTGTTAGATTTTTTTCGCTTGAAAATTGCACTTATAACTGCAATAACTTTTGATGCAAAATCAAGCTGTGTATATTTAAACATTAGGACTTTTAATTGGCGTTCAATTCTCAATTTTTTACGTTTTAAAACTTTTATATTTTCTTCATCTTCAATTGAAATTGCACCATCTAATTCTTTTGTAATAATTGCTAAATCATCTTCTAGCATACTAATTTGATATTCTAAACGAAGAGCGTTATTATCCAAATCCAAATAAGCTCTGTCTTCTAAAATAGCAGAGTCATAATTATCAATCTTATGTGGACTTGTAATAAACTTGTATCTAGCTTCTTTTTCAGAAGCTAACAAATCTTTTTTCCCCGTGTTCTCCATAATTCTAATTTACAAGATTTTTAGAAAAAAAATACATCTATTCGGATGAGATATAAAAAGAGGGGATTTGAACAAAAGTTCAAATCCCCTCTTTTACTAAATTTAATTAATTCTATTATTTACTTTCTTTTAGTGCCATAATTTCATCTTGATAAGGTGAAATACTATTCAATTTTTCAATAATAGGTGGCATTTTTGCAATAACGTAATCAATTTCATCCTCTGTAGTAAATCTACTTAAAGAAAATCTAATTGAGCCGTGTAAAGCTGTAAATGGCGTACCCATAGCTCTCAAAACATGGCTTGGTTCAAGTGAACCTGAAGTACATGCACTACCTGAGCTTGCACAAATACCAACATCAGATAAGTGTAATAAGATTAATTCACCCTCGATATATTCAAAACCAATATTTGAAGTGTTTGGAACTCTATTTGCAATACCTGTATTCAATTTTGCATTACAGATATTTTTAACCAAAGAGGTTTCCAATTTATCTCTTAATCTTTTAATTTCAGTTGATTCAAAGCCTAAGCTTGCTTTTGCAAGTTTTGCAGCCTCAGCAATACCAACAATGTATGGAACATTTTCTGTACCAGCTCTTTTTCCTCTTTCTTGGTGTCCACCAATAATTAGAGGATTAAGCATAGTTCCAGCTTTAACATACAATGCACCAATACCTTTTGGAGCGTGGAATTTGTGACCTGAAACAGATAGCATATCGATATTTGCTTTTTGAACATCAATATCAATTTTGCCCGCAACTTGAACTGCATCTACAAATAATTTTGTATTAGGATTTTTGTCTTTTACAATTTTACTAATTTTTTCAACTGGAAAAATAACGCCAGTTTCATTATTAGCCCACATTGTTGCAACAAGAGCTGTTTCGTCATCAACTTTAGAACTCAATTCTTCTAAATCAAGTTCGCCATTTGAATTAACTCCAATATAATCTACTTTATAACCTTGTTTTTCGTAGTATTTAAATACATTCAAAACGCAAGGGTGTTCAACTTTTGTTGTAATAATGTGTTTTTTAGTTTTATCAGCACTCAAAAGTCCACGAATAGCAGTATTTGCTCCCTCCGAACCGCAAGAAGTAAAAATAATTTCATTTGCAGATTTTGCATTAAAGAAATCTCTCATTGTTTCTCTTGCTTCTTTTATTGCAGTTGACGCTTTTCTACTAAAATCGTACATACTAGATGGGTTTGCATATTCTTCACAGAAATATGGAAGCATTTTTTCTAATACTTTTTCGTCAACTTTTGTTGTCGCATTATTGTCTAAATAAATTAATTTATTGTTCAACATTTATAACCTCGATTTCACTATCAATTGAGTCTTTTAATGTTTGTTCTACAAAAGCTTTCAAGGTTAATATTGAATTTCTACATTGAGAACATCTGCCGTGTAATTTTACGTAAACTTTGTTTCCATCAATGTCAACAAGTTCAATATCTCCACCGTCTTTTTGTAACTCTGGTGCGATTTGAGTTTCGATAATTTTGTTAATTTTCAAAATCTTTTGAGCAGAAGACATATCCGGTTTTTCTTTTTTAGCTTTTTCTTCTTTATGAAGATATGTATTTATAATATCTTGAATAGCACCTTTACATCTACCGCAAGCACCGCCTGCTTTTGTATAGTTTGTAACTTCTTCAAGTGTTTTCAAATTGTTTTCTTTAATAGCATTCCAAATTTGTTTTTCTGTCACACCAAAACAAGTACAAACAATTTTGTCAGTTGTTTGTGACTCTTTGTCATCAAACATATTATCATCATGATAATAGTTCTTTAGTGCATCTTCAAGAGCCTCATGACCCATAACAGAACAGTGCATTTTTTCTGGAGGTAATCCTCCTAAAGCATCAGCAATATCTTTGTTAGTTAATTTTTTAACTTCCTCTAAAGGTTTACCGATAATCATTTCTGTCATCATTGAAGAGCTTGCTACAGCTGAACCACAGCCAAATGTTTGGAATTTAGCATCTGTAACAATACCGTTTTCAATTTTTAAATATATTTTCAATGCATCACCGCAAGCCAACGAACCAGCTTCACCAATAGCGTCTGCATTATCGATTTTACCTACATTTCTAGGGTTTCTATAATGATCTAAAACTTCTTCTGTATAATCCCACATAATTTTTCACCTTATATTTCTGTGCATATATATTTTAACTCAAAAATAATAAAGTGAATAAGTAAATAAGAGAATGTTCTAGTTTTCTTTAACTACTTTATGTAATCCTTTTGGCTTATCTACATTTCTACCCAAAAGTAGTGCCATTTCTAAAGCAAGCATTTGGATAATAACAGCATTTGAAAACATTCTCATAGTTGCATCATCATTATCAATTGTAATGTTTAAATTTGGAACAATATTTTCATGAGAACGACCAATAATATAAATCGGTGGATTATAATCGTTCTTAATCTTTGTCAAATTCTTCATCGCAGTATAAGAAACACCTGAAGCTGAAATATAAATCAATGAGCAAGAATTGTTCAATACTGCAACGTGACCATGCATAAATTCACCAAGAATATTTGCATTGATATTCAAATAAGAGGTTTCTTTAATTTTTAATGAAGCTTCTTTTGCCAAAGCATAAGAAATACCATCCGCTGTAATTACAATATTTTTCTTTCGTTTTAAAAGTTTTGCAAGTTGTACAACTTTTTTTCTAAACTCAAAAGTTTCTTCAACAACATCTGGTAAAGTTCTAACAATTTTTAGTCTTTCAGAAACATCAACACCGTGTTTTTGTGCAAATTTTAGAGTTAATAAATAAACGCACAACATTTGAGCTGTGAAAGATTTTGTTGCGGCAATACTTTTTTCTTCACCAGCGTGGCAATCTACCTTGTAATCAGAAATTTCCCAAATAGAAGAATACTCTTTATTAGTAATACACATTATAGGCATATTAAGTTGTTTAGCTCTTTTTGCAGCTCTTAAGGTATCACTTGTTTCTCCTGATTGAGTAATAAAGATATAAAGTAAGCCCTCATCAGATGGGACTTTTGGTTTTAATAGAAATTCGCTTGAATAAATAGCTCTTGCTTCCATATCTGCAACTTGTCCAAACAAATCAGCACCATATCTAGCACAATGATATGAAGAACCACTTGCTACAAGAACAATTTTCTTTATATTTTCAGGAACATCAAGCTTTATCTCATTATTATCAGTTAAAAAACTTTTTAATATTTTTGATAATATCAAAGGTTGTTGATGGATTTCTTTCTCCATCGAAGTTTTTTTTCTAAGTAATAAGTTTTCCATTAAATTATCCTAAAATTTCCTTTAATAATTGGTTAACAGTTTGTGGGTTAGCTCTACCTTTAGTTTCTTTCATTACTTGACCAACGAAGAAACCAAATAATTGGTTTTTACCACCCTTATAAGCTTCAACTTGGTTAGGATTTGCATCAACAATCTTTTGGCAGATTTCCTTGATAGCACCTGTATCAGTAATTTGGCTCAAGCCTTTCTTTTCTACGATAGCAGAAGCTTTTTCACCATCTTTTAACATATCGATAATAATTTGTTTACCGATATTGTTAGAAATTGTTGATTTTTCTATTAATGAAATTAATTCAACCAAGTTTTCTGGAGTTAATTTTGTTTCATTAATAGTTAATTTTTGTTCTTTTAAGTAAGCTGCAATTTCACCCATTAAGAAGTTTACTGCAATCTTAGGATTTGCACCTAATTCAAGAACTTTATCAAAGAACATTGCTAAATCCATTTGTTCAACGATAACTGAAGCGTCATATTCACTCAAACCTAAGCTCATATATCTTTCACGTTTTTGTTCTGGAAGTTCTGGCATTGTTTTTCTAACTTCTTCAACCCATTCTCTTGAAATTACAAGAGGCATTAAGTCAGGTTCTGGGAAGTATCTATAATCGTGAGCATCTTCTTTACCACGCATAGAACGAGTTACACCAGCGTTGTCATCCCAAAGTCTTGTTTCTTGAACAACTTCTTCGCCGTCTTCAACAAGTTCAATTTGTCTATCAATTTCATATTCTAAAGCTCTTTCTAAAGCTTTGAATGAGTTTACATTTTTGATTTCAGCACGAGTACCGAATTTGTTAGAACCTTTTGGCATAATAGAAATGTTTGCATCGCATCTCATAGAACCTTCTTCTAAGTTACCGTCGCAAACGCCAACATATCTAACGATGTTTCTAAGTTCTTCCATATAAGCTCTTGCCTCTTGTGGAGATCTCATATCAGGTTCTGATACGATTTCTAAAAGTGGAGTCCCAGCTCTGTTTAAATCTACTAGAGAATATGAAGAACCAGCTAATCCGTCTGCACCTGCGTGAACTAATTTACCAGCATCTTCTTCTAAGTGAGCTCTTGTGATACCAATTTTTTTGCCATTTACCATTAAGTAACCTTTACCACAAATTGGTTCATCGTATTGTGAAATTTGGTATCCTTTTGGTAGGTCAGCGTAGAAATATTGTTTTCTATCAAATTTACATTTTTCAGCGATTTCACAATTCAAAGCCAAACCTGTCAAAATACCCATATTTACAACGGCTTTATTCAAAACAGGTAAAACTCCTGGCATACCTAATGTAATTGGGCTGATTTGTGTATTTTGTTCACAACCAAATTCACATCCATCTGGTGCAAAGATTTTAGTCTTTGTTTTTAATTGTGCATGTACTTCTAAACCGATTACTACTTCATATTTATCTCTTAAATTTTCCATACTATATCTCCAAATTTTTTCTTTTATTTTATCACAAAAAGTTATTTTTTATAAATATTAATAACTAAATTATCTTTTTTAACTTGTTTTTCAAATTTAAACACAGTTGAAATAAGCTTATTTAACTGAACTATAGAAAATGTTTGCATAATATCTTCGTAAGAAGTGTTAAAATAATCATCACTTGCAACATTATTTAAAAATTCATCATAATTATCAGAAGAAGAGTTTTGATAAATTAGAAAAACTCTGCCATTTGCTGGAACTTGCCCATACAAAACACGAATTTTTGAAACAGTATTTGTAGGATAAGCTCTACTTACAAAATACATTCTCAAAGCATCTCTTTTGTTTTTTGACAACATCCTTGGATTTAATATGTTTGAAGAAACTAATTCTTTTTCTGTTGGTTCAGAAAAATCTGTTTTTATATCAAGAATTGAAACCTCTTTACCCAAATATAAATCTAAATTATTAATCTTTGTCCACGTAATAATCGCATCACCTTGTTCGATATTTGTATTTAGAAAATCTGTAATAGCTAAAACACCTTGTTTATTGTTATTAAAAGCAGAATCTTCATAAATAAATAAGTAAGATAAATTTAATGCTAGATACAAAACAAATAAAATTATTGATAAAACATTTTTCTCTACTCCATTTGCGAATAGAATTAACATTATTGGTAAAACAATAATATGCTCGTCAACACCAAAAGGAATTCCTAGATAAAATTGTAAAATAACTCTTATTGCAATATATAAAATTCCTATCACAAATAAAACAATATTAAATCTATCCTTATAAAAAGATTTGATAATAAAATAAATTGAAATAACTACAGGAACAACAACAAATCCTAAAGTGTAAAAATCCATTCCTGTAGAAATTGATTGCAAATAAGAATCAATAGTAACTTTTCCACCTATTTCAGTTTGCATAGAAGAAAAGAAATTTTGTAAGAAAACAATAACGTTTCCATAACTCTTGTTTGCAAACAGATATGTATTCGCATAAGTTGCATAAGCATAAGCGATATAAGCAAAATAAGGAACTAAAATACCTACAAAAATAAAACATGATTTAAAGAAGTTTTTATCTTCTCTTTTAAAAATAATAAATGTTAAAACTTCTAATAAAAGAAAAAACATTGTAAAAATAGAAGTTAGAACCATTCCTAAAGAGGATATGACCCATAAAATATAACCCTTATCATCTTTTCTAATTTTCAAAAACGCATATAAATTTAAAACTGTCAAAAGTAATAAAAAAGATGCCATTCCAACTTGTTGAGAATAAGTTATTAAAAAAGAATTTATTGCAAACAAAATAAGGCAAATATAATTCTTAGGCTTTTCACAAATTGAAAAAGCAACTAAACACGAAATCGTACCAAAAATAATTGACAAAAATCTCAATACATAAGCATCAGAACCCAACAAGCCATTCCACCAAGATAAAACAAGTGAATATAGCGAAAAAACTAAATTACCAGTAAACAAGTTTTGAAAAATCGATGGGATTTGAAAAGATGAAACAACATCAAACACGTTTAATTCTGAAAACAAAAGCCCTTGTGTATTATCTAAATGAAAAGTTCTCAGCATGCAAGCAGCAAGCATTAAAAAAATAAACAAAAATAAATTTAAAAATCTATTCGAAGAACTGTTCATAACAAAGACTATAATACTATATAAACTAAACTTTTCCAATAGAAAAAGAATTTTTTCATGCGAACTACACCATGTAGTTGATTTTTACGGAAATATCATTAAATAAATTCATGAATAATAGTATAATACTTTCGTTAGAGAGGAAAAATAAATGGGCTTAGCAGCTTCACAAGCAAGATTCTTGCAATGTACGGCAAGACAAACAAACGTAGAATATCAAGGTCAACAAATCAATAACGCAAGAACTGTTTTGGCAAACAAATCAGCAAATGCTTATAATGAAATGTTGACATTGAAAGTTCCAACTCCTCCAAGCCAAGCAGATTTTACAACAGTACAATATGCATTTAAGAATAATGGAACAAAATATTATTTAACCTCAGCCCAATACAACGACTTGTATAATCAGTTGAAAAACGTTACTTCTACAACAACTGGTTATGCTGGTGTAACAGATACTGAGAATAAAACTGGTTCATATATTTACTCAAAAGATGATCAAGGTAAGATAACTATTGGTGGTGAGTCTTTCCACGTTGTATTCCGTTCAGATGCAGGTTCTGATTCATCAACTTATCCAAAAAGTTTGAATAGCAATACAGAAGCTGTTTCAAACATTTGGCTAAGAACATCTGTTTATGACCCAGCTCAAAGTGACAATATCGGTAAAGATTATAACAATAACGCTGTTTCATTCACTACTGAAGAAGTTGTAAATGAAGCAGAATACGAAGATGCTTATAACCAATACAAATATGAACAATACTTGTACGAACAAGAAATTCAAAATATCAATGCGAAAACATCTGTAATTCTTCAACAAGATAAAGTTCTTGAATTACAATTAAAACAACTTGATACAGAACAAACAGCGTTAAAAACAGAATTAGAAGCACTTGATAAGGTAATAGGCGACCACGTTGAAAGCGAATTCAAGACATTTGGTGGTTAATAACTAGCCCCAATATAAAAGGAAAAGCCACCTTTTTCAGGTGGCAGACTAACACACTTTTTACACTTTTTTTGAATTTAACGAGGATATTAATTTAATTACCTTCACACGAGATGAATTG
>ERZ808275.113-NODE-113-length-49530-cov-5.614007_pt1 | contig 49530 bp, 39 predicted proteins | sample MGYA00520894_ERZ808275 | MGnify/ENA primary metagenome ERZ808275 (study PRJEB31516, sample SAMN03275598) | gut metagenome | biome: mammalia-associated habitat; material: feces | host: Papio cynocephalus | place: Kenya | collected 2012-08-03 ... | reverse complement strand
CTTGAGTTGATGAATTATAAATTCTTTTTACATATAAAGGATTAGTTTCTTCATACTCAAGAACATCTGTTCCAACTTTTTCTAACCGATCTTTATATAAAGTTCCATATGTAAATGTGGTAGTGGTTGGTGTAACTGTAGAAGAATTTTTATAGTATTTAACCGTTTTAATATTTCCATTATTATCATATTCATAGACATATCTTTGCAATGAAGTAGGTAATCTTTCTTGTGATAAGAAACCTCTTGCGTCGTATTCAAAAGTATGGTTTATCACCGACATACCTAAACTTTTACTTGTTACTCTTCCTAATTCGTCAAATACATATGAAGTAGTGGTTTGTTTTCCGCCATAGGTATCAACCTCTTCTGAAACGATTCCACTTGTCCTTTTTTCTTTTTTACCATTTTCTGTTACTATACGATCTTCATAAGTATAAGTTTTCTTTAAAACAACTTTTCCATTGTCTTCTATTTCTGTGCTTAATGTTCTTCCTAATCGATCAGTTTCTGTTGTTTCTCTAATTCTTTTTAACAATGTTTCATAAGTATTTGGCGAACCTTCTCCATAAAGTAAATTGGCCAATAATAAGCAACTAGTGTTTTCTGCTAGTGTGATACTTAATTTTGAATCCAAAGAATTTGATTGAAGAGTTACATAGTGATTATTATTAACGTATATATATACACGAATTAAACCATTTTCGCGTACCAAACCAAGTTGGAATTTATTCCAAGTGCCTTTGGTTATTTTAAGATAGGTATTTATATCATTCGAACTACCAAAATTATAAAAGACATAATATTGGTCACCCGTTGTTTCATCCAATTCTAAGGAAATTTCTATTCCGTCTGTATATAGAATATTGAGGTTTCTAGCTGTTTCACTTTCTAAAACTTTAAAATCAAAAAGAATATTTGCTTTTCCTGATTCAAAAGGAAAATCTATAGTTTTACATAGTGTGCATTTCCCCGCATCAAATACTTCTTGTCTTAAAGTATCATCGTAAGAAAAATAATTATTATTCGCTTTATTATATTCATCTTTTGGAGTTAGCTTTACATCACGATTCCCTTTTACTGAAGTAATACTTCCATTCAATGGGAAATAATCCCAGTTTGTTAAGCCACTCGTTTCTTTAATTCCTAAAACAGTATGTTTAGTTTGTACAGCCTCTTGTTTCCAAGTTTTCCATTCTTTTTCCACTGCAATTAAATGATAAAATACACCTTGGATATATTGCTGAACTGTATTCATTTCAATATCATCATTTTCAGCAATTAATCCAGTATAGCCACCTAAAGCCTTTGTTTTACCTTGTAATTCACTAGAACGTGGCGCGTAAACAATTTCGATGTTTTGATTGAAATATATTTCACTATCAATCGTTTTAGTTACATTTTTATCATTTATAAAAAGAATAAAGTAAGTTTTATGTTCTTGGGGATTTACTTTGACTTTTAAGCCTACAAAATTCCATTCACCATCTTTATATTCTGCCGAAAATTGAAATAATAAGTTTGAAGAAACTACGTTATTTCCATTAATCGTATTGTCAAACAAATAGATAGTATTTTCTTTTTTTTCGACTGTAAAAAATCTAGAATTTGTTGATTTAATTCCAAATATTGTTTCATATTGAGTTGAATTATCATTATTTTGTGTTTGTTTATTTTCAAATGGCACATGATAAAAAGCACCAGCAAATATTGCTCTTTTATTATTTCCTGGTATGGAATAATAAAGAGATCTATCAGCAATTGTTTTCATTAAAGCGTAAGGGATTCTTCCATCATAATATGTATATATCTCATTACTAATGATGTTATTAATTTTATCTATAGAGCCATCTTCTTTTTCTTTAACTAAATAAGAATAATGACCATTCGTATTAGGTATTTCTATACTAAAAAATGTACTATAGAACTCTTGAAATGCACCTTTTATAATTGTATTAGGTGATCTTCTCATTGTTTCATCATATTGGCTATTATATTCAAAACTATGTTCACCATTCGGTGTCATTCTTGAAACTACATAGCCTTCCTTATTCTCTTTTCTTATGATATCAATCGTTTCACCTTGAGTAATCTGGATTTTTGAAATATCATCTTCTGGAGTATAGCTATATGTTTTTATAAGTTTATTATTCGTTCCATAAACATGCGTTAGTCTTTCTTTTTTATCATAAGTGAATTTATACTCTTGCTGTGTTCTAGTTTCGCCTCTTTTATCACCTTCTACATACAATAGTTGCCCATTTTCGTTATATGTATAGCTTTCAATGTAATCGTTATCGCCATAAATTTTATAACTAATTCGTCCTGTTTTTGGTTTACTTGTCCCTCCATCATTTTCATAAGCGTATAATTCTACTTGTGTATTCGCGTCATCTACATAAATATAATCAGGTAAACCATAATTATTATAGTCAAATTCAATTTGACTTCCATTTCCACTTACAACTTTTTGAATTTGCCGATTAGCGTTATAAGTAATATTTTGTTCTCTTAAAGTTGTTCCATCTTTACTCTCTTTTACTTTAATTAAGTCATGATAGGCATTATATCCATATTCTTCTTTTTTGGATAATGGGTCTAAATAACTTCTTAAAGAATTAGAATTAATTTCAATGACTTCTACACTCGTTTGATCTCTTGTGTCAATTTCTGTTGTTGTTTTTGTTGTAATTGTGTCATAACTATAACTTATGGTTCTTTTACTAACGGAATAAATATTGCTGCGTTCTATAAATATTCGTTGTGAAATAAGTTCACCATCTTCATCATATTCCATTTCTGTGGTATTACCAAAAATATCAACACTTTTGGTTGGTTGATTTCTATCGTTATATTCTTGCACTAGATCACCACTGAAACTTGAAGAAGTTAATGATAAGAGACGATTACTTTGATCCATTGTAGTTCTTACTTCTTCATTACCTGTTTGAACTTTTCTTACCGCACCATGATATCCATAGGTAATTCTTTTCCCTACTCCGATTTCATATAAACCAAGCTCTTTCATATAAAAATTTTGATTTTTACTGAAAGAAACCGCTACTTTGATTTTACTAAACTCTCCTGGTGCTTCTACTGAAAGAGTGAAAAAGGTTAGTTTTCCCTGCACTGCTGCTCCTGATTTATAATAATTTCCAATGCATTGGTTTAGTTCATCATAAAAGTAAACGTCTAAGGTTATTGTAAAGCCTATTGTATCATTTTTATATCCTAATAATACTGCAGTAAAAGGATCTCCTTTATGTCCTGATTTACTAATTGTTTGAGAAATGCTTGCAATCGACTTTCCTGCTAAAGGTGTTAAACAGCACCATTCGCCAGCAAACTTATTATCCAATATAGATGTAGTTACTAAAGTATCAAGAAATGTTGCATTTCCATCTACATCATATTTCAATAAACCTGACGAAAAATTACCATTTTCTAATAGATTTTCACTTAGTGTTTTATGACTAAATATTTGAAACGTTCTTGAAGTTTCAATTTCTCGATTCCACTGATCGTATTGATGAGTTCTTACCCATCCATTTTCATTAACTTCATATTCTAAAAGATTTTTAACATTATAACCATATTCTGTTTTCTTACCTTCTGCATTTGTTAAAATACTTTTTAATGTTCCTTTTGTAATGCTCTGAGTACCTATAAAAACATTATTGACATAACTACTTATCGTTTTGGTTTGACCTGAGGTTGTAATAACGAGCTTTTTATGGAATAAAACATCTTCAATTGTTATCGTTGAAGTTGTTCGTGTGAAAGTATATTTTTCTAAAGTTGTACTACCTTCTTTATATTCTATTTGGGATAAATAATTGTTGGAGTCATAGGTTAAAAACACTTGGTAATTAATTCGATTACTTCCATTCGTAATTTGTTTTATATCAATCCGTTCCGCCTTAAAACAATCAGACGCTGTTGATATAAATTCCATTGCGCAATCATTATTAGTGTACCGAAAAACTTTTTTAGAAACTTTTCTAAAAACAAAATAGCTACCATCATTTCCAAGATACTGGTTTAAAAAGAATGACTCAGATTCAAATAACGAATAACCTCCTTGCTGATTCACTATTTTATAATCAACAATTTCGTCATATAATGTCTCTCCAGTTTGTTCACAAATCATTATTGTCGGTGTATCTTCATTTTTGATAAATACTCTTTTATTACCCAAGCAATCAATTACATTAAATTGTGTATCGTCCACATCTTGGAATGTTAAACTGTGTGAAAAGGTTCCACCTTTGCCTAAGTTTATACTATCATCAATTCTATCACTATCGAGATTATAAAGTAGTGTTAAACCAAATGGTTTCTTTTCTACTGTCTGTGGCAAAGGAATAGTTAAATACGATGTTAAATCCTTCGTATTTAAAGAATAAGATAAACTTCCTATGTTTGAATTAAGATATTTTTTTCCAAATATGATTGAGCTCATTTGAATACTCCCCCTTATATTTTTATAGTAACATACAAATATAAAAAGAAAAGCATTATTTTTAACAGATTATTAAAAATATTAGACACTTCACCTATAATGTAAAAAATACACTTTATTTAATAGCTAAATATACCTAAATCATATACGTAGTTTATTGCTATTTTACAAATTTATGTTAATTATTTTAGTTTTTATTCACTTTTTTCATCATTAGTTTAATAATTTTCTTGATTTGGTTGTTTGAATAATTACCTACATAAACATATTTAGAATCACCATTTTTCAAATAAATCTATAAATATTTATTAAACTTAAGCTTATAAAGATCAATTTAATTTTTTTCTTCTTTTTCTTCCATAGCAAATCTAGCAACAGAAAAGTCCTTCACTAACTTTTCAACATCAAAGTTTGCACTATTATTTTCTTGACACATATGCAATAAATCGACAAGTAGCTCTCTAACCGTTCTTTTTGTCATAGAATATAATCCGAAACGATGTTTTTTTCCTTTTTTGTCAATGATAACTAAATACGCTATTGGTCTTGATATTGACACAAATTGTCCTTTAGAATTTCTTTGAAGCGCTACAATTGATACATCGACAATATCAGAATAATAAACTGATGTAGGATACTGAAGTTTTTCTCTACTATTTTTCAAATCACCTCTAATGCATATGCCTTGAGGATTTAATTGAATATTTCCTATTAATAAAACAAGTTCACCATAAATAGTAAATGGAATTGCTAAATATAGTACAATTGTTGCAAAAATTAAAGCACCCGAATTGTCAGTTGATCCTGCGGTTATTAATGTTTTTGTTAAATCAATACAAAAATATATATCGAGTATTAAACAAGAAATAAGAAACGCATTAAGAAATAAATAAACTATTGATAATCTATAGTAATACTTCTTTTTCATTTTATCCCCTCTATATTTTTATATTAGCATATAAATATCTTTAAAATTGCATTATTTTTAATATATTCATAAAAAATACTAGACACTTAATAGAATATGTAAAAAATAATCTAAAATTATCACACATAACTCATTTTTTATAATCAACAAATTTCTTTCTTTTTTACTTGCTTTTTTCTTCTTTTTCTTGAACTATGGTACAATAAAAAAAACGAGGTGTTTTTTATGAAATATCAAGTGGGTCACTTACTTTATATAGCGAAAGAAATGAAAGAAAGATATATCGGTTCTTATTTTCATCGTTTTCAAGAATATTCTAAAACCGATTATTTTTTAAGCTTTTCTAAAGCAAAAAATGAAAGACTTTTTATTTCTTTACAGTCCTCTCACCCTATGGTGGATATCGTTACACATAATGCTTCTACTTTTAGTGCCTTAGGAACACCTTTATTTTTACAATTAAGAAAAGAACTTGATCATGCTTTTTTAGAAGACGTTGAGGTCTGGAACCAAGATCGTATTTTAGCGTTACGTTTATCTTGCACAAATGAAATCTATCAAACCCATATACGTTATTTAGTTATTGAATTAATTACTGGAAACGCAAATCTTTTATTTTTAGACGAAGATAAAACCATTTTAGCGCTTTATCGGAGCACTTCTTTTGACGCGAATCGTCCTTTATTAAAAGGAATTACTTATACACTTCCAACGCAAAATGATACGTTTAAAAAGGAAATTGAAGTTCTTCCCTATTCTTTATCCAGTTTCTTTGATTTATATGAAAAAGAAGTGGAAGATAAAAGAAGAAAAGATCAATACGCGATCGTGATTAAAACCATTAAAAGTCAAAAAAAGGCATTGATGAAGAAAAAGAAAAACCAAATGATGGATTATCAAAATGCCTTAGGGGCAGAAAAATATAAAATGTATGGTGATTTACTCTTCACTTATTTATATGCATTAAAAGATACGGGTAACGAAGTCGTTATTGAAGATGTTACCATTCCTTTAGATCCTTTAAAGAGTTTAAAAGATAATGCCGTAAGTTATTATAAAAAATATCAAAAATCCAAAAGTGCTTTAGAGCATCTTACCATCCAAATGAAAGAAACCGATGAAGATATCGCTTATTTTACTCTATTAGAAGAACAATGGAATCACGCAAGCGAAAAAGAACTGCAAGAAATGTATATTGAATTAGTGGATAATAACTATATCAAAGTGAAAAAAGGTAAGGTAAAAAAAGAAAAGAAAGCCTTTGAACCTTATTTTACTTCTTATCATCAAGTGAAAATTGGTTATGGAAAAAATAATCTTCAAAACGATTATTTAACGTTCCATTTAAGTAAGAAAAAAGGTTATTTCTTACATGTTAAAGATCATCCAGGTTCTCATGTGGTTATTTTTGATGAACATCCTACGAAAGAAGTTATCGAATATGCCGCTTCTATTGCGCTTTATCTCGGTGGTTTTTTAGATGGTGATGTCATTTATACCCCATTAAATGAAGTCATGAAGACGACAAAAAAAGGTTTAGTACAATTAAAGAAATACCAAACCTTACACATCTCTTCTTTACCAAAAGACTTCTCACTTTAGTTCTTCGTTTTCTAAGAAGTCTTCGCCTTTAATAACTTCTTCAGTACTTAAGCCAAAGAAGTTTTGTTGTCGTAACACTTCATAAGCGACTAAAGAAACACAATTCGATAAATTTAAACTCCTTGCACTCGGTACCATAGGAATTCGTAAGCAACAATCCATGTGGGCTCTTAGTATATCATGAGGAATGCCAGTAGATTCTCTTCCAAACATGATATAGTAATCATGACCGATTCTAGAAAAATCTTGATGGGAATAGACTTTTTTCCCATACCTTGTAATATAATAAATATCGGCATTGGGATGTTGGTTTAAAAAGTCATCCATATTCTCATAAAGCGTATAGGATAACCCTTCAATATAATCCATGCCGGCTCTTTTTAACGATTTATCATCGATAGAAAAAACTAAAGGACCAATAATATGTAAAGAAGCACCAATGGCTTTCGCAGTGCGCATAATATTACCGGTATTCGCGGGTTTTTCTGGTTGATATAAAATGATATGGAGCATGATTCAACACCTCTATATCACTATAGCATAACTCAATAAGGAAGTGAAAATATGATTGAAGAAATTGAAAATATCATTCATCAAAAAGTCGAAACCATCGAGCCTCTTTTGGTTGGTTTAAGTAATGACCATGTTTTAATCAATCATACTTTCTTTGTTCGTCTTGCAAAAAAGAATGGAAGAAAAGATGTTAGGCCTAAAGAAGAAGCTTGGATAGAAGAAAAATATGGAAATCTATTTCATCCTTCTTTTCCTACTCTCTTTTTTGATGTGGATAAAAATATAAAAATCTCGTTATATCAACCGCATTTTGAGGAATTTTCTTCTTTAAACGCTACAAAAGAACAACTAAAGCAAATCGCTACTCTTTTAAAAAGGCTTCATGCACTGAAAGACGGAAAAGAACTTCTATCCTTTTTTGAACCTTTAAAACGGATGCACTACTATCGAAAAGAAGCACAAGTTGAATCGCATCCTTTAGAAAAGGATATTGAAGAAAATTATACAAAATATGAGCAAGATTTCGTTATATGTCATCATGATGTAGTGCCTGGTAATCTATTAATAAAGGATGGCCATATGGAACTCATCGATTTTGAATATGTAGGCCTCGATGACCCTTATTTTGATTTAGCGTCTTTTATTAGTGAAAATAATATCCGTGATCAACAAATGATTTTCTTTTTCTTAGCCTCTTACTTTTTAAGAGAGCCCCAAGAAAAAGAAATTGAAAAGTTTGCTTATTATTTAAAGCTCAATGACTTATTATGGTATTATTGGGCGCTGATGATGGAAAGAAAAACACATCAAGAAATATATCAAGAAATTGCTAAGGAAAAAGAAGAACATTTACGTTCTCCTTTTCTATAAGCCACAATCTTCTCCCGTAGAAGAATTATAAAAACAATGATTTTTAAACCGCCCTGCTAAGGTTCCCCAAAAGTTCTCTTTGCAGGGATTTCCTTTTCCTGGGGCTTGGAAATATAAAGCGGAATACGCAGGATATGCGCGCCAGAACTTAATGCACTGTAACGCAATTCTTCTTTCTTGCGTTGTAGGTGCGGAAGTAAATAATGGCGTTTGTGTGCCTTCAAAGGCATTCGGTTGCATAATGACATCTTCTAAAGTTTTTAACTTTTTAAACGGCGAACATTTTGCGACTGCACGATTCACAACCACATTCCCCACTAATTTCATTCCAAAAACACCTTCCCCTTGTGCTTCTGAACGCATAATTTTACATAAAAGAACTAAATCTTTTTCTCGATAGGTTACTCGCATGTTTTCTCACCCACTTTTAATTTATGCTTGAAAATATAAGTAGGCACTAAAAGTAGGAAAAAATACAATTTTATTCTTTATATCCCCATTCAACAGGAATATCTGCGTTCCATTCTTCGTCATAGCCGTCTGGCTGACTTTCTGCTCTACAATAAATGGTTAAAGAAGGACAATTATAAAAAGCATAGAACGCTATTTCAGTCACATTCGTAGGAATAATGATGCTAGTTAACGAGGTACAATCTTTAAACGCCCACATTTTAATAGAAGTTACAGAATTTGGAATCGTAATATTTTTTAAAGCGGAACAACCTTCAAAAGCACTATTTTTAATCGTGGTTAATCCTTCGTTTAAAATCACTGTTTCTAAAGAAGTACAATTTTTAAAAACACCCGAAGAAAGCTCCGTGATTCCATTAGGAATTTCAATATTTACTAAAGAAGTACAATTTTCAAAAGCAGAACTGCCCATTTTTACAACACTTTCAGGAATCGTAATACTCGTTAATGCAGTACAATAAAAGAAAGTATTTTCACCAATCGTTTGCAAATTCGTAGGTAAAACAATATTTTCTAATGCTTTACAATAAGAGAAAACTGAATTGGATAAGTTTTCTATTTTTTGTGGTATCGTTATTTGTTTTAATTGATCGCAGAAAGCAAAGGCATATGGATTGATTTCCGTTAAGGAATCCGGTAAATCAATAGTAACTAAAGAAGTACAAGACGCAAACGCATGTTCACCAAGAGATAATAAACCTTCGTTTAAATTAATGATTTCTAATTGATCACAACTTGAAAAAGCACCATCTTCAATATGTGTCACACTACTTGGTAAGTCGATGGTTTTTAAACTAGTGCAACAAAAGAATGTACTTTCTTTAATTTCGGTAATTCCTTCTGGAATATTGATACTTACTAAATCTCTTGAGCCACTGAAAGCTTTCTTTTGAATATCTTTTATTGTATTTGGAAGCACGACACGGGTTAATGAAGAAGAACTAAAGGCACCGGCATTAATCGTTGTAACGGTAATTCCATCGATTTTTTCAGGAATTTCGATTTCTTTTGGTGTTTCTTCTTCATCAATAGAAGTATCAAGTCCCATAATGCTAATAAAGGTTTGATCATCTTTTTTACAAACAACATAAGATAAGCCATTATATACGCCTTTTTTTCCAGCATAACTCCACACAATCGGACGATTATGACCGTTAAATTCAGCATCCCAATCCGCTAGTGGGGCATCTACCTCACAATAAATCGTTAAGTTATCACAAGAATTAAACGCAAATAATCCAATCCGCGTTACACTCGAGGGAATATAAACACTCTTTAAACCTGTAAGATCTCTAAAAGAGTGTTCTTGGATTTCTAAACAACCATCTAATAAAATGACTTCTTCTAAAGTTTGAGGAACATAATTTTGTTGTAGATAATGTCCTTCTAATCCAAAAATATAACCAAAGTTTTGTGGATTTTCTTTACTTTCTCCTACAAATGGTAAAGTAATAGATTTTAACGCTTTTATCCCATAAAACGCCCCTTTTTGTATGGTTTTCATGGTAGTAGGAACAACAATTTTTTCTACTGTTTCATTATCTAAAAAAGCATTTTCTAAAATAGAAGTTGCGTAACTAGGAAATTCTACTTCTTTTTCATTTCCAATGTATTTGGTGATTTCAATGGTTCCATCTTCATTTTTATGAAATGCAAAACCATCGACCCAAATAGCTTTTAAGGTAGTATCTTCTAAAACTAAGAATTCTTCACCGATTTCATATTGCGTATGGTTTTCATCTTCCCACGCATAAAGTTGAGCGCCTTCTTTACTCGCAGAAGGTAAAGCAATCGTTTGATTATATTCTTGACGGATACTCGGAATTTCTATTCCACCATCTACATCAAAGGTGACTGTATATTGATTCATACTCCACTCTGCATAGAACGTAATATCTTGGGTTACTTGATAAGGGAATTGCATCGTATTTCCTTGATCATCTTTCCAGGCACTCACGTGATGATGATCTTTTTCTTCTAATGAAGGTGCGTTGATTTCAGTATTTTCTTCTACTGTATTTTGTTCCACTATCTCATTATCATTAAAGAATGTATAGGTAACAAGACTTAAACGATAGATATCTACATAATATAACGTGTTATATTTTTCATTTTCAGACCAAACGGTAAGATAAACATAATTATGGCCTTCTACTAAAGATATATTTTTAGTTGGGATAATTTCTAATCCTTCAACATCTTTTGATAATGTCCAAGTACAACCTTGTGAAACGGTAATGGTATTATTAAAAGATACGCTTGTCGTACTATTAGATACCGTTTTTAAAAGCATTGGATAATCATAGTTCGTTACATCAATGGTAAATCCTTTAGCGGATTCTATTTGACAATTTTTATCATAAGAAGCATCTTCACGAATGCATTCATAATGAAGCACCGTAACACCATCAACAACTTCTACTCGTTCTTGATAATCATGACCCAAAGAGGGAAGTTCTTGATAGGTGGTATAGCCACAGTTTTCACAATAATCATAAGCTTCAAAACCACTTTCTAAACAGGTCGGTTCCTTTTTTTCTACGTGGGTTAATTGATGTGCTTTCTTTTCAATTTTAATTTCTTTTCTTTCTAATTCAATGGCACATCTTGTACAATAAATGACTTCTTCATAATGTCCTTCATCTTTACAAGTTGCATCCAAAAGTTTCTCCTGAATTGGATTTCCCTTTTTATGATTAAGCGCAGGTAATTCTTCAAAAGTTGTGTAATCACAGGTCTCACAAGTTTCATAGGCTTTCCAACCATTTTCAACACAAGTGGGTTCTTTCGCGTCATGAAAAAGAAGTTGGTGTTGATGAACACTGGATGTACTGGTTGGTTCTCGATGTTTTACACATGAAGTACAGCTTAAAATGATCGCTATGACAAATAAAAATGTTTTTTTCATAGAAAAAAAGTCCCCCAAATTAATATACTCAAATGATATCGTGTTTACCTCCATTTTGTCAATGAAGGCCAAAAGAAAAAGGACGTTAGCAACTCGCTATCGCCCATATTTTCTTTTTTTACTTTTTACTTGCTTCTCTAAAAATCGCTAAGCCATTATCGGTTAATGGATCTTTTACCATTTTTTCTAAAACCGCAAATGGAACAGTGGCAATATCAGCACCCGCTAAAGCGGCTTGTTCAATGTGCGCTAAGTTACGGATACTCGCAGCAATGACTTGGGTATCATAACCATAATTATTAATCATGACCATGATTTTTTCGATTAATTCAGCGCCAGAATGACCCGCATCATCTACTCTTCCCATAAATGGAGAGATATAGGTAGCTCCTGCTTCACAGGCCATAATTGCTTGTGGAACGGAGAATACGAGGGTGACATTCGTGTGAATACCTAATTTAGAAAGTTGAGAAGTTGCGGCAATACCTTCCATCGTCATTGGAATTTTAATAACAATATTTGGATGGATTTTTGCTAATTTCTTTGCTTCTTCTACCATTTCTTCCGCACTTGCTTCTTGAACTTCTGCGGAAATTGGACCATCGATTAACTCAACAATTTCTTTTACAACATCTTCAAGTTGACGTCCTTCTTTAGCGATTAATGATGGGTTGGTAGTTGCGCCGGAAATGACGCCCCATTTTGAAGCAATACGAATATGTTCAATATTCGCGGTATCAATAAATAATTTCATTTACTTTATTCTCCTTTTTTACCGAATTTTTCATCATAAGCTTTTATATAGCGATCAATGATGGCTATCGCTTTTTCTCGTCCTTCAATATCAAAGACTTGTGTTTGTTTTCCTTCTAGGCTTTTATACACTTTGAAAAAGTGACAAATTTCATCAAAGATATGATCAGGTAATTCTTTAATCTCACGATACTTCCCGTAAATTGGGTCGTGAGCGCATACAGCGATGATTTTTTCATCTTCTAAACCCGAATCAACCATATTGATGATGCCGATAGGATAGCATTGTACAAGAGCTAATGGAACAATAGGCTCTGAACATATTACTAATACGTCGAGTGGATCATTATCTCCAGCATAAGTCCGTGGAATGAAACCATAATTCTGTGGATAGTGTGTAGAAGTATAGAGAATTCGATCTAAAACTAAAGCACCAGTTTGTTTATCGAGTTCGTACTTATTTTTGCATCCAGCAGGGATTTCAATACAGGCAACGAAATCATCAGGATGAATACGATCTTTGGATACATCATGCCAAATATTCATATATTTCCTCCTAGACATAAGTGTAGCACATTTTTATTCATAAGCATACGAAATAATGATATAATAACTAAAAAAGAAAGGGGTGTTACTAGATGAAATCAAAAAAAAGGTTACTATTATTTCTTGTTTTTCTTTCGTCTTGTCAAAGCACTTCTTTTTATCCTGAGGAAGATAAAATTCCTTTACAAAAAAACGATAATTATCAAAAGCCCCAAGATGTTCCTTATGAAAAATTAGAATATGAAAATTATTCCGAAGTTTGTACAGTAAATTCTATCCTAGAAAAAATTGAAAAAAAAGAAAGCTTTGCTATGTATTTATACACTAAAACTTGTGGCAGCTGCTTACGTATAAAACCACTTTTTATGAGATATATTACTGAAACAAAATATGTTTTTTCAACCGTAGAACTTAACGCTAGCGGTAATAGTCTAGAAGAAATTGAAAATGGATTAGGTACGCTTTATCCCTCTTATTTTGGGAAAAACGAATATGGATGGTATCCTTTCTCTACTCCACATTTTTATTTCTTTTTAAACGGAGAAATGAAAAATGATGCGGGTAAGCCCGAAAAAGATAATAATTATTCGTATTTCGTTTCCTTTATGAATCGTTATGTAAAAGAAGCTTAAAAAACCAAGAGCGAAAAACTCTTGGCTATTTTTATAATGTTGTTTGTTTGGTCTCTTGATAGATTCGATAAATCTCTTGAAGAATGGAAATCGCATTAAATGAATCATTATAAACAATATTGGTTTCTCGAATCATACTTAAATTTTCAATAGGAAGAGCAATTAGTTTATTTTTCTTAATTTCATCTAAACATGCACTTCTAGCTAAAATCGATACGCCTAAGTTCTTTCTTACTAAATCTTTAATGGTCGCAATATTATCAACTTCTAAGACAACATTAAAATCTTCTACACTTTCATTCATGGCAATTAAAGTGGAATGAAATTGCGTTCTTGTAGCGGATCCAGGAAGACGTAATATCATCTTTTCTTTCTTTAAATCATTAATCGTAATCATGGAGCGTTTCGCTAAACGATTATCTTTTGAAAGAATGCAAACTAAATAATCGGTATCTAAAAGTAATGATTTATATTTTAAAGGGTTAGCCTTTTCTTCAATAATTGCTAAGTCAATCTCAAAATTATCTAATTTATTATAAAGATTTTTTATGGTGTCAGTAATTACCGTTATGTTTAAATTATCGATTTCATTACTACATTTGGCTAAAACCACCATCATAATATTACTTTCTGAAGTATGGGTAATGCCAATTTTAAGGTTCGTAATATTTCTTTGATAACCTTTAATTTCTTGCTCCATTTTCTCATAAAGCGCAAGAATCTTTTTAGCGTAATTTACTGCAATTTTACCTTCTTCCGTTAGTAAAATATCATTTTTCTTACGAATAACTAGGCGAATTTGAAATTCTTCCTCTAGCTGCTGAATGTGATGACTGACTGCGGGTTGGGTCATGGATAATTCTTCCGCTACTTTGGTGAAATTTTTTAATTCAGCGAGTTTTAATAAGGTAATCAATTTGTTATCGATCATAGCATCATTTCTCCTTAACTATAAATTTTATTTATGCAACAAAATAAAAAGATAATTTCTCTTTATCTTGCTTTCATTATATAGTAGGCGTTAGGAAAGCGCAATCCTAAAGAAAGGAGAAATCAAAATGAACTTCAAAAAGTTTCAATCCGTGGTCATGTCTTATAACCTTCGACACTACGGATTTGGATCTTCTAGCTATTTTAAAAGATCATTAGAACTCACAGATGATTCGCCCGTCAGTGTTGTTTCAATTATAAAATTGAGCTATGAAGAATTCGGCTTAAAAAAGACCATAATTACAAACATCAATCTTTTTTTAGGACTTGCTCTTATTCTTGGGGGATTAGATGTCTTATCTTTTTATGTAAGCAATACGCTTTATTCCTCTTTATTACATTTAATCCCCTTTTTACTTTTCGTAAGAAAGTTCGATGTTTTATCACAAAGAGGAAAACACCAAGCACTACTCTTTTTCTATTTAATCATTACATTTATTTTTCATTTTTATGGGTTATTATCGCTTTTTTTCATCATCATGTACGAAAACATGATTGCGATTACCACTTTAAAAGGAGGTCTTTATTAATATGACACTCATTGAGAAACTTCATATTACTTCACCCGTTAGTATTGCGATTATTTCTATCGCAATTATGTTATTTGCTGGTTTTTTTCTTACAAGAATCACCAAGCTTTTAAAACTACCTAACGTAACAGCTTATATTGTTGCAGGAATTTTAATCGGTCCTTTTTGTCTTGATTTAATTCCTCCTTCATTTGTAGAAGGTACAAGTTTTCTAGCGGATATTGCTTTAGCTTTCATCGCTTTTAGTACAGGAGAATTTTTCCGCTTTGAAACACTAAAGAAAAACGGAATGAAAGTCGTTATTATTACTGTTTTTGAGGCTTTAGCGGCTACCATCATCGTATTTTTAGTTTGTTATTTCATCTTACGATTAGATTTAGCTTTCTCTATTGTTTTAGGTGCTTTAGCAGCGGCGACCGCTCCTGCTTCTACCATGATGACCATTCGTCAAACGGGCGCTAAAGGAGATTTCGTTGATACTCTTTTACAAGTGGTTGCTTTAGATGACGTAGTGGGCCTTATTGCTTATAGCATTGCGATTTCCATCGCCATTGCTTCTAAAAGTGGAAATGTCAGTTTTATTAGCATTGTTAAACCCATTGGTCTTAATTTATTAGCCTTAATTATTGGTGGTTTATTCGGTTTATTAATGAAAGTAATGATGCCGAAAAAGCGGACCAAAGATAATCGATTAATTATTTCCATTGCTTTATTATTTGCCTTCTGCGGACTTTGTTCATTATTTGATATTTCCCCATTATTAGGATGTATGTGTATGGGGACCATTTATATTAATACCACGAACGATGATAAGTTATTTAAGCAACTCAATTATTTCACCCCACCGATCTTACTTTTATTCTTTGTTCGTTCAGGTGTGTCCTTTGATTTAAAAGCCTTAGTATCCTCTTCTTCTATCGGGTCGGTTCCTATTATCGTCATTGGTGTTGTCTACTTCTTTATCCGAATCGTCGGAAAATATGGAGGGGCTTATGCAGGATGTTTCATCGCCAAAAAAGATAAAAAAGTTAGAAACTATCTCGGTTTAGCTTTAATTCCTCAAGCAGGGGTCGCTATCGGATTAGCCGCATTAGGAGCAAGAGCGATTGGCGGAGAAGATGGTGTTGCCTTAGAAACCATCATTTTAGCGTCCAGTGTTTTATATGAATTAATCGGTCCCGCTTTAGCTAAATTATCATTATTTTTATCCAAATCTTATGGGGATACTGCTGAAGTTTCTTCACCCGCTATAGAAGAAAAAGTGCCTTTAACGAAAGAAGAAAAAGTAACGAAAAATGACTTAATTGAACAAGTAAAACAAATTCAAGAACATGTTCCTCTTCATTCAGATACTTCGATATCAGAAGAAGAACAGGCTTTCTTAGAAGCCGCTGAAGAACTTTATTATCCGAATATCAATCATAGATATATAAACAAAAGATAAGGAGATGATTTTCTATGATCAAATTAACAAACTTAACGTGGGTAGATCCTTTAGGAAAACTCATGGGTGAATGGTCCTCAACCATTAACATTTATTCGATTCTTTTACGTATTGCTTTAGCAATTCTTTTCGGAGCACTGATTGGCTGTGAACGCTCATCTAAGCGCCATTCCGCAGGCTTAAGAACCTTTATTCTAGTTACTTTAATGGGTGCTTTAGCGGCCATTCTTGATACTTCTTTATTAAAAGAAAATGGAACAGCGTTATATTTATTCTCCGCTATTACCATTCTGGGTACTGTTACGATTGGAGGAAATTCCATTTTATTTAGTTCTAAAAAGCAAATTAAAGGCTTAACAACTTCCACTGGCTTATGGCTTTGTGTCATGCTTGGACTTGTTATTGGTTTAGGTTACTATTTAGTCGCCATTATATTATGTGCAATGTTACTTCTTGTTTTAGCAATATTCCCTGCTATTGAATTCTTCTTAAAGAATCGTTCTAATCACTTTGAAATTCATTTAGAATTAAACGATAAAAGTAAACTCCAAGACTTTACTTTTACATTAAGAAAACTTCATATGCGTATTGATGATATCGAAATGAATAATGCTTATATTGGTTCTGGTTTAAGCGTATATACAATTTCCATGACCGATGAAGAAAAGAAAGCTAGAAAGCATAAGGATATTATTGAAGCTTTAGCAACTTTAAAATATGTTTATCATGTAGAAGAAATTCAATAATCATTAAAAATTTGTATCATGTTAAAAAAAGTAGAAAAGTTCAATTATGACTCTTCTACTTTTTTAGTTTATTTAAGTAAGTATTAATTATTCATTTGCAACTTTTAAACGGTTGATTGCCCGTTTTAAAGCGAGTTCTGCACGTTCTATATCAATATCTGGTGACCGATTGCTTAATCTATCTTTGGCTCTTTGTTCCGCTTGTTTTGCTCGTTCAATATCAATTTCTTCTTTTGATTCAATGGCGTCAGCGAGCACAATCGTTTCTTTTTCTCCAACATGGACAATCCCACCAGAAATCGCATATTCATAGCTATTTCCATTATAACGATAGGTTAACATACCGGTTTCTATCATCGACACTAAAGGAAAATGATGTGGTAAAATTCCCGTTAATCCTTTGGTAAGTGGAAGATTTAAAATATCGGCTTCCGCTTCTAAATAGATTCCTTTGGGGGTAATGATTTTAAAAGGGAAACTCATTTTATAAAGTCTTCGCTTTCTCTACCGCTTGTTCAATCGTTCCTACATAGAGGAAAGCTTGTTCAGGTAGGTCATCATATTTTCCTTCTAGAATCTCTTTAAAGCTACGAATGGTTTCTTTTACAGGAACATAAATTCCTTTAAATCCATTAAAGGTTTCCGCAACGTGGAAAGGTTGCGATAAGAAGTTACGAATACGACGGGCTCGTGCAACGACGATTTTGTCTTCTTCAGAAAGTTCATCCATACCTAAAATGGCAATGATATCTTGTAATTCTTTATAACGTTGTAATATTTGTTGTACGCCACGTGCGACTTGATAGTGCTCTTCTCCTACGATATTGGGATCCAAAATTTGTGAAGAAGAATCAAGAGGATCAACAGCTGGATAAATACCTAAAGAAGCGGTCTTACGGTCCAAAACCGTTTTCGCATCTAAGTGCGAGAAAGTCGTAGCAGGAGCTGGGTCGGTTAAGTCATCAGCAGGAACGTAAATGGCTTGAATGGATGTAATAGAACCATTTTTCGTTGAAGTAATTCTTTCTTGTAATTGGCCCATTTCAGTGGCTAAAGTAGGTTGATAACCAACAGCACTTGGCATTCTTCCTAAAAGAGCAGAAACTTCACTACCAGCTTGGGTGAAACGGAAAATATTATCGATGAATAAAAGAACATCTTGATGAGCGACATCACGGAAATATTCTGCCATGGTTAAGCCCGTTAAACCTACCCGCATTCTTGCTCCTGGTGGTTCATTCATTTGACCGAAGACCAAGGCCGTCTTTTCTAATACGCCCGACGCTTTCATTTCATGATAAAGGTCATTACCTTCTCTTGTTCTTTCGCCAACACCAGCGAAAATGGAGATACCTCCTCTTTCGGTAGCGATGTTATTAATTAATTCTTGGATTAAAACGGTTTTACCAACACCGGCACCACCGAAAAGTCCAACTTTACCACCGCGAACATAAGGACATAATAAGTCAATCACTTTGATTCCTGTTTCTAACATGACGGAAGACGTATTTTGTTCTTCATAGCTTGGGGCGTCACGGTGAATCGGCATATGCTTCACTTTAGAAAAATCGGTAGTGTGAATATCATCAATCGGTTCCCCTAAAACATTAAACATACGGCCTAATGTCTCTTTTCCTACAGGGACTTCAATAGGAGCGCCCGTATCGATTACATCCATGTTACGAACTAAACCTTCCGTTGGTCCCATGGAAACACAACGAACCATATCATCACCGATATGTTGACTGACTTCAATGGTGAGATACTCATCTTGGTCATTACGGCGAATGAGCAATGCGGTTAATAAATCAGGTAAATGATTTTCTTCAAATCGTACGTCAATAATTGGTCCGACAATTTGAACAATCTTTCCTATATTTCCTTTCTTTGCTTTCATAAGTTTTCCTCCTATTTTTTGATGGAGCCACCTACAACTTCCGTTATTTCTTGGGTAATGGAAGCTTGTCGCTCTTTGTTATAATCTAATTGTAATTTTTGATAAATCTCATCCGCGTTATCCGTGGCATTTTCCATTGCGGTTCTTCTTGAAGCTTGTTCACTCACTAAAGCTTCTAAAAGTTTTCCATGTAATACTGAACGAACGTAAAGTGGAATGAGAGAAAGAAGAATTTCTTTAGGACTTGGTTCCATTAAGATATCTTTATGTTCCTCGTTTCCCTCTTTTTTCATATGGAGGGGGAAAAGGGTGATTTCTTCTGGAACAAAGGTTAAGGAATTTACGTAATGGGTATAAAGCAATGTCACTTTACGATATTTTCCTTTTAAAAATTCACTTTCTATTAACGTGGATAATTGATGAATTGCGCGTTCTTCTAAATGTGCGCCAGCATCAATAAAATCCGTAATTAAATGGTCTTTTTGGTGACGATAATGATAATAGCCTTTTTGGCCAATGACGATGATATCATCATTTTCTTTAATTCTTTGATCGGCGAATTTAAGCATATTATAGTTATAACCAGCACAAAGACCTAAGGTAGAAGTAACTAAGATATATAAATCTTTTTGCGCTTCATTTTCTTTTAAATAAGGAGAATCAATGGAATCGACACGAGAAAAGACATCTTGCATTAAAGAAATCATGTAAGACGTGTACATTAAATTCTCTTCCATTAAATCTTTCCAAGTTTTTAGTTTCACCGTAGCGACGAGTTCCATCGCTCTTGTGATCTTTTTGGTGGATTCAATAGAACGCATTCTTCTTTTGGTCGCTTGTAATCCATTTCCCATAAGAGAATCTCCTTTCTTTTATTTATTCATGCGTGGATAAATAAGAAGTCATAAAATCATTCATGATATCTTTTAACGAGCGATCCATTTCTTGAGAAATGACTTTTTCTTCGCGAATTTGCTTTAAGATATCTTGATGTTTAGCTTCCATATATTGATAAAGTTCTTCTAAGCAAGGACGAACTTTAGCTAAATCTAATTTTTCTAAGAAACGGTGTTTAGCCGCAAATAATTCGATAATTTGTTGTTCGACGGAACGGTTAACATATTGTTTTTGTTTTAACACTTCCATCAAAATGGAACCGTGATGTAAAACATTTTTGGTGCTTTCATCAAGGTCACTACCGAATTGTGAGAACGCTAATAACTCTTGATAAGAGGCTAAATCAATTTTTAATGAACCCGAAACTTGTTTCATGGCTTTAATTTGCGCCGCACTACCTACTCTTGATACGGAGAAACCACTATCAACAGCCGGACGTTGACCAGCATTAAAGAGTTCGGTCATTAAGAAGATTTGTCCATCGGTAATGGAAATAACGTTCGTTGGAATATAAGCGGAAATATCACCGGCTTGCGTTTCAACAATTGGTAAAGCGGTAATGGAGCCACCACCATATTCAGGGGCTAATTTACACGCTCTTTCTAATAAACGAGAATGGAGATAGAAGACATCACCTGGGTAAGCTTCTCGACCAGGAGATCTCTTTAATAAAAGAGATAAGGTACGATAAGCAACCGCGTGTTTACTTAAATCATCGTAGACGATTAAGACATCTTTTCCTTGTTCCATCCACTCTTCTGCCATAGTAACACCGGCATAAGGTGCAATATATTGTAATGGGGCTAATTCACTTGCCGTTGCAGATACCACAGTGGTATAAGATAAGGCACCATGTACCCGTAATTTTTCAACGATTAAGGCAACAGAAGAATTCTTTTGTCCGATAGCGACATAAACGCATAAGCAATTCTTGCCTTTTTGGTTCAAAATCGTATCAATGGCAATTGCGGTTTTTCCGGTTTGACGGTCACCAATAATTAATTCTCTTTGGCCTCTACCAATTGGAATCATTGCGTCGATAACGGTAATACCGGTTTGTAATGGGGTATCGACCGATTTACGTTTCATAACACCTGGAGCAATTCTTTCGATTGGACGATGTTTAGTAGCTTTAATTTCGCCTAAACCATCAATCGGTTGACCTAAAGCATTGACTACACGGCCTAATAAACCATCGCCAACAGGTACTTCGACCACACGACCGGTTCTTTTTACCATGTCGCCTTCTTTAATACCACGGTCATTACCTAATAAAACCGCACCTACATGGTCTTCTTCTAGATTTAAAACCATGCCGTAGACGTCATCAGGGAAAACAAGAAGTTCACCAAGCATCGCTTGATCTAAACCATAAACAAGAGCGATACCATCACCTACTGTGATGACCGTTCCCACATCTTTACTTTCTACTTTATGGTCATATTCTTTAATTTGGGCTTTAATTAATGCACTAATTTCATCTGCTTTAATTTCCATTTTTGCCGCCTACCTTTCCTAATAATTGTTTTTTGAGTTCATCGACTTTGAATAATAAAGATCCATCGAAAATGTGATCATGAACAACGACTTTAATACCACCAAGTAATTGAGCATCTAAGACGTTTTTGAGGTCGACTTTACAATTCATTCTTGTCGATATCTTCTCGGTTATTTTTTGCATTTGTTCTTCATTTAAAGGAATGACTGAATAAACAATGCCTTCTTCAATTCCTAAATATGCATTGCATAAGGAATGAAATTCTTTACAAATAGATAATAATTCTTTTGATCGATGATGATCCACAATGACCTTTAAAAAGGAAATGATATGTGGACTATCTAAAGAAGAAAATGCTTGATCTAACAAAGCATGTTTTTCTTCAAAGGATAAAAAGTATGACGAAAGAATCCGCACATAATCCGGATTTTTCTCGATAATTTGTCTCACAACTTTTATCTTTTCTTGGTAATCTTCCACAAGATTTTCTTCTTTTGCTAGGCTAAAAAGCGCTAAGGCATATCGATTTTGAATACTATCCATTATCGATCCACATCCTTTATAAATTGCGCAATCAAGCGTTCTTGATCTTCTTTATTCACTTCTCTACCTAATAAGGCTTTAGAAGCTTCTAAAGCGACGTTGACCATTTCATTATGCACGTCATCAATCGCTTTTTGACGGCTTAATTCAATATCGACTTCCGCTTGTTCACGAACTTTGTTGGCTTCATTTTCAGCATTAGAAAGAATTCTTGCTTTTTCTTCTTCGCCCTCTTTTCTAGCGTCGATCAAGATTTGGTAGGCTTCTTTTTTCTTCTCTACGATTTCTTGATTGGCAATAGAAAGTTTCTCTTGGGCTTCTTGGTCTAACGCTTCTGCGTTATGGATATGACTTTCTACATAATCTCCGCGTTCTTTTAAAAGTTTTTTCACGGGTTTATATAGAAAGAATGTAGCGGCAATTGCAAGTACGATAAAAGCACTTAATTGCACGACAACGGGTACCCAACCATTAGGAAAAAGCTTATTAATAAAATCTTGAGGATCTAATTCCAAGTCAAATAAAGTCACGAATTCCATAAAAATATGTATCGTGTTTGACATAACAAAAGACCTCCAATTACTTCACTGCAACTAAGAATAATACTAATAAGGCAATAACGAAGGCGTAAATACCAGTGGTTTCTGTTAAAGCACAACCAATAATTAAAGTGGAACGAATTTTACCACTTGCTTCTGGATTTCTTGCTACACCTTCAACTGCTTTAGCAGCGGTTAAACCTTCGGTAATAGCACAAGCCATACCACCTAATACGGCGATAGCGGCGGCGATACAGGCGATACCTTTCATTTGGAATTGGGCGGCTGCATCAGTTAAGTCGGCGAAAATAGTGAATAGATTTGCTGGTAACATTTTTATATCCTCCTTTTCTATACTATTTTTTTCTTACGTTCTGCTCTACGCGCTTTGCGTTGAGCGATTTTTTCTTCTCTAGCTTTTTCTCTTTGAATTTCTTCTAATTCTGTTTCATCCTCTTCTGGGCCTTCTTGCGCGATAAGTAACATACTTACCATGATGAAGACTAGCGTTTGGATAAAGCCAGAGAATATATCGAAATATGCATGAAGGGCTGGCGTGATAAATGGCGCCACAAAGAATGGTAGCCCAAAGATTGCATTCGATAGCTCTTTTAATGCGGTATAAACAACTTCCATCAATACCCAACCGGCCACGGCATTACCGAATAAACGGAAGGATAAAGAAAGTAATGGGGCCCACATCGAAAGTAAATTGATGGGGAGAAAAAGTGGGAAAGGATCAATATACCGTTTGAAATATTTCCACTTTGTAAAACGAACACTATTCGCATGGATTAAAATAAAGGTACATAACGCAATCGTAAATGGTACGATGTAAAGCGTCATGGGGGATGGTAAACCGATTAAACCAATGGTAAAACACATAAAGATATAGAAAGATACGGCCATAATATAACCGGTGAAGTTTCGATATCTTCTTCCCATAGTTTCTACTACTAGGCCTTCCATCTTTTCTACTGCCATTTCTGCCACTAATAAGATGCCTTTTGGTCTTTTTAAAGGATCGGCTTTTTTGGCTTTGATAAAAATGACGAAGAATAAAATAAGACCAATGATCACAATAATAACGGAGGAATAGATTTCTCCCGGAATACCTTCAATGGTGGAAGCTGGTAAGCCTAAATCACAAGAAGTTAATAAGAAAAGAGATAAAACACTCAATAAAAGAAAACGATAATGTTTCATTCTGCCTCTCCTTTCTTTAAACCATATACTATGATGGTAATTTTTTGTAATAAGTATGCGCCTAAAACCGCAAAAACATTGAAGATGTTAAAGCCAAAATGTTGAAGTAATAAAGCAATGGTAAGCCCGACTCCATAAAGAAGATAACGAAGCGTATAAAAACCAAATGCTTTTCCTTTAGGCTTTAATGTTGAAATACAGACATCACTTTGTTTGATAATCAATAAAAAATTCAACACGCTGATGCAGGCGCCTAATAGGATACCTAAGGAGATATCCATGTGATGAATAAAAAAGCAAAAGGAAGAAAGAAGAAAAGCCATAAGTTCTACGAAAATAATCCAAAATGTATAGCGATGAATTTCGTTTAATCCTTGGTAAAATTTCTTCATCCATTCTCTCCTTTGATGATTTATCATCAGGCTTGAATTATAGCACGTTTTTAATTTTTTTTGTAGAGTTTTTGCACGACATTTTTCGATTTTGTCTTAGGGTTCTCTTTCTCTCTATTACTAACTATTTCGACAATTTTTGTTTTCTAAATGATGCAAAATAAAAAAGAGAAAAAAATCATTTTTTATATCTCTTAAAGTCACTTTGAAATTTTTAATTTATTTACCAGAAACAGCTTGTTATTTTATCTGTTTTTTAGACAAACGAGTAAGAAAATCAAGTTGAATGTAACCGCTTGCATTTTCCCTTAAAAAGCCGTATGATTATAAAGACGCTCTTTAGCGCGTGAGTAAATGAAAAGAAAAAAGGAGGTGTGTATATGAGCTTTCAAGTCAGATTTGACGGCAAAGAATATACCATAGAAAAAAAAGTATCTTTACTCTCACTCATTGGTAGTGATAGAAAAGACGTTATCTGTGCCATGGTCAACAACCGCTTACGTGAACTCAATTACGAAGTCTATTACGACGCAGATATTCAGTTTTTAACATGCAAAGATCAACAAGCCATCCGTATATACGAAGCTTCCCTTCGCTATGTAATTGCAATGGCTTTTTCCCGCATCTATCCAAAAATTAAAATTCGTTTTAGTTATAACATTTCTCGTTCCATTTTTATTGAAATTTTAAATAAAGAGGTTCGTGTCGATCCTATGATGGTGAAAAACATCAAAGAGGAAATGGATCGCATTATTGCTGCTGATCTTCCTTTCAACCGGAAGATTGTAAGCAATGAAGAAGCATTAGAAATTTTCCACGAAAGAGGTTTTGATGACAAGATTGATATTTTAAAATATCGTCCTGAAAAAACCGTTCACCTTTATGAATGTGATGGATTCTTAGACTATATGTATGGTCACATGGTGCCATCCTCTGGTTATTTAACTTCCTATCGCATTCGCATTTACCATCCTGGTATCATTGTTCAATACCCTCGTTCTGAAACGAAGGGTGAAATTCCTGATTTCCAAGACGCTCCTATGTTTGGCCGCACTTTAAAAGCTTCCCATACATGGGCAAAAATCGTCAGTGTTGATTCCATTGCTGGTATCAACCAATATGTCGAAAGTGGTAACACCATTGACTTTATCAATATGTGTGAAGCTCGTCACAATAGTATGTTAAACGATTTAGGTACTCGTATTGAAACCGATATCGATAATATTCGTTTAATTTGTATTGCCGGTCCTTCTAGTTCTGGAAAAACCACTTTCGCTAACCGCTTAAGAATTGAGTTACTCTCTCGTGGTATTCGTCCAATTCGTATTTCCATTGACGATTACTATTTACCAAGAGACCAAGCACCAAAAGATGAAAATGGAGAACCCGATTTAGAAAGCATTTACGCTCTCGACATCGATTTATTCAACCAAAACATGGTGGACTTAATTAACGGCGAAGAAGTTCAACTTCCTAAATTTGATTTCACTTTAGGCAAAAGAATCAATGGTCGTCTTCTTCAACTTGAACCTGATCAACCGATTATCATTGAAGGCATTCATGCTTTAAATGATACGTTAACTTCTTTAGTGCCAAAGCATCAAAAATTCAAGATCTACATTGCTCCACAAGCGCAAATTAACTTGGATGCCCATAACCCAATTTCTTTAACTGACTTACGTTTATTACGTCGTTTAGTCCGTGATAAGAAATTTAGAAATGCCCCTGCTGAAACCACCTTCCAAATGTGGCCAAGCGTTCGTAAAGGTGAATTTACTTGGATTTATGCAACTCAAGAAGGCGCAGATTACGTATTCAACTCTTTATTACCTTATGAATTATGCGTAATGAAAAAATATGCTCTTCCACTTCTTCAAGCCATTGATAAAGATTCGCCTTACTTCGTTTTAGCAGAACGCTTAATTAAATTCTTGAAATACTTCGTAGATATGGATGATAAATACATTCCATGTAACTCCTTATTAAGAGAATTTATCGGTGACTCTTGTTTCCAAGATGTATAAAAAAAGCCGACCTTTAGGGTCGGTTTTTCTTTTGTCTTTATGCTGGATGATTTTGGCTTAAATCATCTAAGCGATGCGTTTCAATTTCTAAAATAATCTTAAGCTGCGGTAAATAGGTATTTCGTAATAATAAATACGCGTTTCTATCTTTTTCTGGCATGGAAGAAGTATAGATTTCTTTAAAGATTTCTTCTAACCGTAAGAAAGACGCATAAACATTCACGATAGAAAAATAGAAGAAAAATTGACGGTTGGAATAAATGAGTAACGGCGAAGAGTGTGCGATTTCACTCGACATTTCATACCGCGAATTATATTCGCTTAATCCTGCCATGTTTTCCGTTCCATTGCGGAAGTTTAAGCGGAAATCTTCTTTATTTTCGATGCCGGGAATGGCATAAAGCCATCCGCATTCAATAAAGCGTTTCATATCTTTGCTCTTTAAACCTAAGGATTTCATTTTTTCTTTGATTTCTATAAAGACTTCATCTTGCTCTTCTTTGCTACCTAAAATGTCACGGAAAGCAAGTCCATAGGTAATATGTCTTAAATACGCATCGATAACAGGTTTTCGATATTGAAATAAAATACGGGCAATACATTCGGTTTCATGAAGCGTTCTCCAGGTAGAAAAAGCTTCGGTTTCAAAGCCAGAAAACAAAAGTTGAATAATGCAATCGCACATCCGAAAACCTTTATGTAAAATATCAATCATCAACGTTTGTTCAGGGTCATTCTTTTGAAATTGAGTAAGCGAATGTAAAACATAATTTAAATATAAAGATAAGGAAGTTAAAGGCGGAAAATACCGGTCTTGCATCGCATCTTCATGATATTTTAAATGTTCAATCGTAAAATATTTATCTAAAACAATGGAAGATAATCGTTTTATATACACTTCATTATTTTCCATTTTAGCGACATCTTTTAAAGAAGACCCTGAGGTCGAATAAACATGTTCATTAATTAAATAAGAAAGAATAGAAATCGGATTAATTTTTCCTAAAAGAGGTACTTTTTGATCGTTTAATATATGAATTAAACTCTCAACGATTTCTTGATAGCATGTATAAAGGAAGTCATGGTTGAGTCTAGAATCGACATGTAAAATTCGTTCCGCGGAATCAAAGGTTTCCCGCATTAAATATAAATCTTCCTCTTCCATTTATAGGCTCCTTTCTTCGTAACGAATTTCTTTTTCTTTGGCAATCGATTTTAATTCTTCTTTGAGTTCATCGCTTGCACTCGGATAAGCGATAATTTTAGTTAAAATTGGCGCAAAAAAGGCGTGACGAATTAAGGCACTTTGATCGAGTAAAATGAAATTATTGCCTTCTTTCTTTTGAAAAAGAACTTTCAATAAATCTAACACATCTTCACTCTTTTGGTCTTCAAAGATCATATCTACACCATGATAAAAATTGGGCATTAACGCATTATAGGCTTGACGGTCTAGTAAATTAAAATCGTATTCTAAAACAAAAGGTGCATCCGTTGGTGCTTCTTCATATAAATCTAAAATTTCAAAGCGTTCATTCCAAACCGCTAACCGCTTCTCTTTTTCTTCTAATGTAAAAGGAATGTCAATGGGGGAAAATAATAAAACATCATCTAATAAGGCTTCAATCATCGGATAATGGGTTCTTCCTCTATTATCTAAACACGTATCAATATTTCCTTTCACATAGAAAGTTTTTAAAATCCAATCTTTTTTAGCGTTTAACGCTCTTAAAACATCTTCATCTTTATCGCTATAGAGATGACATGCGTTTTCTAATTCTTCATGCATCTTAACCACCTCTTGTTATTAGTGTAGCATATTTCCTTTACTTTCGCCTAACTTTACTTTTCTTTTCATTCTTATCGCACGGAATTAGATTTAGAAAATAGACTAATATTGTTAGGAGGGACAAAAGATGGATGACCTAGTAGAGTTTAAGGATGTTTCCAAAACCTTTTTTTCCGAAAAAGGCGAAACCCATGTATTATCTCATGTTAGTTTTTCTTTAAAGCCACATGAAATCATCGCGATTATTGGTCCCTCTGGTTGTGGGAAATCAACACTTTTAAATTTAGTGAGCGGCTTAATTGAGCCTAGCGAAGGTCATGTTACACTCAACGCACGCATGGGCTATATGTTTCAAACCGACCATCTTTTTTCTTGGAGAACCGTGAAAGATAACGTTTTGTTAGGTTTAGAAATCACCCATACTAAAACGAAAGAAAACGTAAAATACGCTATCGACTTATTAGAGAAATATCAATTAGGTGAGTTTTTACATCACTATCCCCAAGAATTATCGGGTGGTATGCGCCAAAGAGTGGCTTTAATTCGTACTTTGGTATTAAAACCGGAAGTCCTTCTTTTAGATGAGCCTTTTTCCGCTTTAGATTATCAAACCAAACTTCTTGTGTTAGATGATGTATACCGCATTATTCATGAAGAAAAGAAATCGGCCATTATCGTTACTCACGATATTAGTGAGGCGATTTCTTTTGCCGACCGCGTGATTGTTTTATCTTCGCGTCCTTCTTCCATTCAAGCTTCCATCCCCATTGATTTACATCTTCAAGAAGAAAAGACCCCTTTAAAAGCGCGTAAATCCAAAGAATTCCCCGTATATTTTGATAAGATTTATAAGGAGTTACACCATGATGAAACGTAAAATTTCTTCTTTAGAAGACTTTAAAAAAGAAAAAAGAAGAAAAAAAGGGTGGATTCTTTTTTCTCAATTTGCTCTACTCTTTCTTTTTCTAGCCTCTTGGGAACTTTTTGCGCGCCTTGGTGTGATTAATACCTTTTTAGTTTCTAAGCCGAGTGATATTTGGAATCTCTTTTTTATCTATTTAAAAAATGGGGAGATTTTCCGTCATATGAAAGTTTCTCTTTTAGAAACGCTTTATGGTTTAGTCATTGGTACGGGACTAGGAATATTGATTGGGATTTTATTATGGTGGTTTCCAACCTTAAGCCGTATTCTTGATCCTTTTTTAGTGGTATTAAACGCGTTACCGAAAACCGCTTTAGCGCCGATTTTAATCATTTGGGCGGGAACGGGAATGAAAGGAATTGTCGTCGTTGCGATTTCTTTATCGATTGTCATTACCATTCTATCTTCTTATCACGCTTTTAATAGCATTGATGAAGAACAAATTAAAATGATGAAAACTTTAGGCGCTTCTAAATGGCAGATTTTAATTAAGCTCATTCTACCCGCCAATATTCCTAACTTAATCAATATTGTAAAAATCAATATTGGTATGGCCTGGGTAGGCGTCATCGTCGGAGAGTTTTTAGTCTCCCGTGAAGGTATTGGTTATTTAGTTGTTTATGGAGGTCAAGTCTTTAAACTCGACTTAGTTATGATGGGCGTATTTATTCTCGGCTTCTTAGCTTTACTCATGTATTTGTTATTGAATGGTGTCGAAAAATATTTTCGAACATATCGTTATCATGGAAGGAGAAAAAAGAAATGAAAAAATCTTTATATTTGTTGTTTGCTAGCTTTTTAACGCTTTTAGGCGTAGGAACGGGGTGTGCTAAAAACGATGGTTTAACGCGTATTACCTTAGCAGAAGTCACCCATTCTATCTTCTACGCGCCTCAATACGTAGCTTTAGAAAAAGGCTATTTTGAAGAAGAAGGTTTAAAGGTGAACATCATCACCACGCCAGGTGCGGATAAAACGATGGCGGCTTTATTATCCAAAGAAGCGCAAATCGGTTTAATGGGTCCTGAAGCGAGTGTCTACGTCTATAATGGCGGCGAAAAAGATTACGCAATCAACTTTGCCCAACTCACGCATAAAGATGGTAGCTTTTTATTAGCCCGGGAAGAAATGCCGAACTTCACTTGGAATGATGTAAAAGGTAAAACCATTATTGGTGGTAGAAAAGGCGGAATGCCCGAAATGACTTTAGAATACGTGTTAAAAAAAGCCGGTTTTGAGGTCGGTCAAAATGATCCTAGTAAAGAAGTAAACGTTCGTACAGATGTCAACTTTGATGTGATGGCGGGCGTATTTACCGCCGGACAAAGCGATTTCGTTACACTATTTGAACCATCCGCTAGCCAAGTTGTAAGAAACGGCATTGGTCATATCGTTGCTTCAATTGGTGAATCTTCGGGTGAAGTTCCTTATACTTGCTATAGCTCATTAAAAAGCTATATGGGGAAAAATGAAGACACCTTAAAAGCCTTTACTCGAGCCATAAAAAAAGGTATTGATTTCATGTTAGATAGTTCTTTAGAAGATATCGTAAAAGCTTTAGCACCGAGCTTTTTATCTTCGGATGAAACCGAGATTACTAACGTTGTGAAAAACTACCAAAGCATTAAAGTATGGGATAAAGAACTCGCTTTAAAAGAAGAAAGTTATGAACGTTTAATTGAAATCATCACTTTAGCGGGTGAATTAAAAGAAGACGCTGCTCCGTTTGATAAAATCGTCAACAACGCCTTCGTTCAATAAGTATATTTCTTTTCCAATTCTAATAAGAATTGGATTTTTTTATAGTTCGATGAATTCCCCTTTCATGATGGAATATAAATAACATCGAACGGGTAAATGGAATGTCTTTTCAACATATTTTTTATAAGTCGCTAATTGGTCTTTATATTTGATGGGGTCAATATCAGAAGTTTTAAAATCAATGACCGTTGCTTCTTTTTCACCAATAAATAATAGGTCAATAATGCCCTCTATTTGTGTTTCTTCGTCAAAATAAGCATATTCATGATAGAACTTTTCATGCTGATGCTCTTGGTATAAAGAAGACGCTAAGAACTGTTGAACATAATGCTTTTCTTTAGGATTTTGAATAAAGTCTAAAGATAAATGATGGAAATCTAGCATCTCAAAAATAAAGTGGAGATTTTCACCATACGCTAAAGTGGATTCTTCTACATCTATAGCGGTTAATGACGCTCGTTTAGAAGTACGGACCACTTGCGGAATATCAATGCTTTTTATTTCAATTTGTGATAAGGATTCGTTTTTTTCTTCTTCATCTATTGGAGTTGCTATAGGACCTACAATTTCTTTAAAATGGAAATGTTCACTAGGTACTTCACTACGCATTAATAAATCGAGTAAAGATTTAGAATTCGATAAGAAATAATGATCTTTTTTATCTAATTTATATAAATAAATCATTTTTTCTTTTGCTCGAGTTGCCGCTACATAGAAAAGACGAATCTTTTCGCTTAATTCTTCATTAATTTCCGACATTCTAGCTAAATAATGATAGAAAGTATCTGGTGCTCTTTCATCGATAACCGGTACTAAAATGCCATATTTTAAAGAACTGAGGAATAATCCTTTTAAATCTTGAAGATTAAAATCATTGGATAATCCTGAATAATATACGATAGGGAATTCTAGACCTTTGGATTTATGAATGGATAATAAGCGCACTGAATCACTTCCATCATCTTCATAAGAAGAAGTGAGTTGAATTCCTAAATCGTGAATTTCTGCTAGATAAGTAATAAAATCTTCTAAGGTATATTCCATTTCTTCCATGGTAGAAATCGTATCATAAACGTGTTCGATTTGTTTTCTACCCTTTTCAATATCACCAATAGAAATCAAACGATTTTCAAAGTCAAAAGCGTCAATTAAATGACGAACTTGATACGCTAAAGAATGAGAATGAAGTTCATTAACTAAAGCTTGAACTTTGATAAATAATTCCGTATTCTTATAATCTTTATTTTTTACAATTTCTTCTAATTCTAAGTCACTTCCGCGATAGATAAAGCTTCGATATAAAGAACAATAGGCATGTTCAAAAGTCGCATCAAATTTTTGTTTTAATATCGCATAATAGACTTTTAATAAACTTTGTAAAGTGGTAATTGGATAAGAGGCGATGAGGTTATCATCTTTTTCTACTCGAATCGGAATATGATATTCTTCAAAGATCTTTTGGTAGCGGTCAAAATCCGTTTTACGATCCATTAAAATAGCAAAATCGCGGTATTCTGCCTTATGAAACTCTTTACTACCTTTATCAAAGATGGGGTACGTATGCACTTTTTTAACGATATCTTCTGCAATTAAGCGTACTTCATCTTCTTTTCTTCCTTTTTGATCAGGATAGTAAGTAAAGACGTCCAAATGATAATCTTCTTCGGTTTTTCCTTCTTCTACATAACTTTTATTTCCAAAAAGAATGATGTGATCTTGTTTATAATTTGCCCCACCATAATCTAAAAACATGATGTTAGAAAACATTAAATTAATATCTTCAATCACTTCTTTACGCGAACGGAAGTTTTGATTTAAATCAATTTTTTTACCACCATTATTTTGAGCATAACGAAGGTATTTATCCATGAAGAGATTGCAGTTTGCGTTTCTAAAACGATAGATGGATTGTTTAATATCCCCTACCATATAAAGGTTATTATGGCTTAATTTCATTAAGAAGGCATCTTGAATATCGGAAGTATCTTGATATTCATCGACCATCACTGCGCGAATCTTATTCTTTAATTCCTCAATGACTAAAGGATAATCTAATAAAGATAAGGCGAGTTTAGCAATATCACTAAATGTATAAATATGGTGTGCTTTTTTAAAAGCGACCATTCTTTCATGGAGTTGATTTACCATATCTAAACAAAGATGAACATCGGTTTTTGTCGATAAGTAGCGCGATATCGCCGTATTTTTATCGCCAAGCATTTTATACATATCGCGAAGTTCATGGGTTATCTTTTTTAAAGCACTTCGATAATTCTCTTCTTCCTTCGTTAAAGGTGGAACATCCTTTCGAGGTAATCTTTTTGGAAAATTATATCCATACATCCTTTCATATACGGATTGATAGTCATTTAGCGTTAAAAAAGGTGATAAAGAATCTTCAATATTTTTTTGATCATCTAAATCTTCCATTTCTCGTGATTTTACAATAACTTCTTCTAATCTTTTTTTCGTTTCACTCACTAAAGTATTCAAATCTTTTTCTATTTTTTCTAAAGCAAAATGCTCTTCTTCATAATGCGCTAAAAAAGAATCTCGATCGATTTCTAAATCCGCATTTGCATCAATCTTTAAAAGGAAACGTTTGAAATCACGATCATCGCGCAAAGCAAAACGATGCATATAGTTTTCAAATTCAACGGTTGGATGAAGATAATACGCTTTTAATATGGCATCGATTTCTTTCATTCTTTGAATTTGAACAATGGAATCATCCGTAATCGAAATCTTTTGATCTAAGTCGAGAAGATAATGATATTTTTTTACAAGCGCTAAAGCAAAAGCATCAAAGGTCATAATATAACTTGTATCCACTTCTTGGGCTTTCTCTTTTAAAAGTGGGTCTTTTAATAACTTTCCACGAATTCTTTCGCGCATTTCAAAAGCAGCGGCATTGGTAAAGGTTAATACAACAATTTCATCTAAGCTATAGCCTTCTAAAATCATTTGATAAACCCGTTCGGTTAAAACGGCAGTTTTTCCTGAGCCTGCTCCCGCGGAGACAATAACGTTGGTATCACGAACATAAATCGCTTCTTTTTGTTCATCCGTCCAATTCGGCATCGTTACCCTCTCCTTTCTCTTTTTTTAAAGTAATCATTTCTTTGTCTTTTTCTTCCACATAACAAATATCTTTAAAAGGACATAGTTCACAAGATCTTACGGTAGCGTCGATAAACTTCGGTCGAATGGGGAATTCGTTATTTCGAATAGTTTGGTCCATTGCATAAATAAGAAGTTGGGTTAAGTTTTCATATTCTAGCCATTTTTCTTTTGAAAAAACTTTTGAATAAGAAGAAAATCCTTTTGAAGTAAGGCGCAAACTTGTAATATATTCAGATTTTTTAAAAGTAGGATCAAAAGGACGAATATATTGTTCTTCGTCTAACGTCCAACCATTTAAAGTATAATATTTCTTTTCTTTCAATGGATCTTTTTTACTTGTGGTTACCGCTTTTGATGGTAAAACTTGTTGAATATATCCACCCATCATTAAAGTGTTTTTAAAAGGACTAGTGATATAATGATGTGGGGCATCCATTTGTTTTCCTTTTAATAGAAGGCTATAAATCGGAAGCTGTAAAGATAGGCCATAGGGTAAAAGATCTTGGTTGAACTTTTCTTGCCCGGTTTTATAATCTACTATTGCGCATAAACTACGGTCCTCTTTTAAAACAATTAATTTATCGACTTTTCCTAAAACATAGGCATGCTCATGTAGTGGCAAAATAAAAGTGTTCTCTAAAAGCACTTGCGGATGATCCATTTCTTGATAATGCTTTATATTAAAATCCCAAATGACACGTAGCTCTTTTTGTAAACGCACTAAAAGGAGCGCTTCTTTTTCATCCCATTCAGTTTGGCTTTTTAATTCAGAAAAGATTTGATCAAAATCGGCATTTTCTTCATAGTTATGTTCTAATGTAGAATGCGCTAAAGTGCCAAATTTGGTATAGAAATTCCCTTCAAACGGGTCGAGTTTCAAGCAGCGTTCTAGATAATAATGATACGGACATTGGGCATAAAGCTTTAAAGAAGAATATGAATGTTCAAGATTGGAATCCTCTTGAAAGAGTTTAGAACCTTGAAATTGATTTTGATAGTCCTTATACGCAAAAGGTTCTAAAAAGGCATAATGACCTCTTTCTTTTAAACGAACACCATATTTTCTTTCAAAATCACGGAGTTCTGCATATTTTCTTTTGGTATAAGATAAAGAATAAGAAACGAAAGACATTTCTTTTTTTATCGAAGGAAGATTCCATTTTCCCGCTAACATACTTAAATGATGTAAGCCATCTAAAGCTTTTTTCTTATAAGAAATAATGACATTTTTATTGGTGAAAATTAAATCTTCAATGTGTTTTTCTTCGATAAAATTATCTTGCACTGATGTATTTTGATGAATCATTTCTTTTATTTTATTAGGAAAAAAATCATCATCACGATGAATAACGGGATATTGGCCTTGCTCAAAGCCTAAAATAAAGACATATTCATCATCTAAATATAAATGTCTTTTACTGAAAGAGACTTCTTCTTCATAATGCTCTTTTTCTAAAGATAAGGAACGCAGATCCTCTTTAATTAATTCTAATTTGGTCATCAATGAGAACGAAGAAAAATCATAGGAACTAAGGAAAGAATCAATTCTTTCTTTCACTTTCATTTCCATTTCATTTTCGCTTTCAAAATCATCTAAAGAATGATTCTTTTCATAATAACGAATGACGTTTTGCGTTTCTTCTAAATATAAATATTTTTCATCAAACAAAGGTTCTGTTGGTAAATGAAATTCTTTTGCTAATTTATAAAAAGGATAAACGTATTCATTCCCTTTCATCACGACAAAAATATGAGAAAGGGATATCCCTTTTTCATAAAGTGATAAAATGCTTTGAATGGTATCTTGAATTTCATCTTCAATTGTTTCAAATTCATAGATACATTTTTCTTTTTCTTTTTTTTCTAAAGCAATCGTTTGCGGATGAATATTTTCTAACTTGAATAAATAAGCAAGTTCTGCATCATTTTCATAGCCATAAATATAGATGGACTTTTGATGTAAATAATAGGAAAAATAAGGCTTTTGATGAATTAGATTCATCATAAGAAGTTCTTCTCTTACTTTTTCTATTTCATCTACTTTTTCAGCATGAACACTATGATAGAGTTTTGTGGCTTTTGAAAAATAGAGTTGCGCAATCGCGTAAGAAAGTTCAGGATGCTTTTGATACCATAAATAAAAAGCATTACTCTCTTCTTTTCCATAATAATTATCGAGGATATCCTCTTTTGTGAACATTTGAAAAGAAAGCGAAGGATATTTTTCCTTCCACTTTAAAAAATAGAGTTGATCTTCTCTAGGGACAATTAAAATCGCGTTATCCCATGATTTTAGCTTTTCTACATCCACACTCTCACCTCAAAACTTCTTATTTAAACATTCTCGTTGCTTCTACCGCCTTTTTCCAATTTGCGTATTTTCTTTCCATTTCTTCTTTGTTTTCTTTAGGTAAATACGTCTTTTGACATTCATGCATGGCTTGAATAAAGGAAAGATCTTGATAAAAACCGACGTTTAAACCCGCTAAATAACATACGCCTAAAGCCGTTACTTCTAAACAAGGTGGTAAATGAAGAGGTACCCTTAACAAATCCGCCTGTGTTTGCATTAAATAGCCATTGCTTGTAGCGCCTCCATCCACTTTTAAAGCGTTTAGTTGTACGCCTGTTTCTTCTTTCATGACTTCAATCACGTCTCTAGATTGATAAGCAATGGAATCTAAAGTTGCTTTTACAAAATCGTATTTGGTCGTTGCTCTTGTTAAATTAAATACGGCGCCTCGCGCATTATCATCCCAATAAGGAGTGCCTAAACCAACAAAAGCAGGAACAACATAAATCGAATGTTTCGTATTCGCTTCTAAAGCACAACGCTCACTATCGGGCGCGTCTTTAATCATCTTCATTTGATCCCGTAACCATTGTACCGCAGCGCCTGCGACAAAAACGGAACCTTCTAAAGCATAGGTAACTTGTTCCCCAATTTTCCATGCAACGGTAGTTAAAAGACCGTTACTTGATAAGGTGGGCTTTTCACCGATATTCATTAATAAAAAGCAACCTGTACCATAGGTATTTTTTAAATCACCTTTTTGAAAACATACTTGGCCAAATAAAGCCGCTTGTTGGTCACCGGCTATAGCACAGATTGGAAGTTCAGCATGAAAGAAGGATGCGAAACCAAAAAGATGGCTAGAAGCTTCAACTTGAGGAAGCATGATACGCGGAATCGAAAATAACGAAAGTAATTCTTCATCCCAGTCCATAGTAAAAATATTATATAACATGGTTCGAGATGCATTGGATACATCGGTAGCGTGTACTTTTCCTAAAGTAAGCTTATATAACACCCATGAATCGACCGTACCAAAAAGAAGTTCTCCTTTTTCCGCTCGTTCTTGTCCATTCGGAATATGATCTAAAATAAAACGAATTTTCGACGCACTAAAATAAGGATTAATGCGTAATCCTGTTTTTTGATGAATAAAAGTTTCTTTATCTAAAAGCGCATCACAAATAGCTTGTGATTGCTTGGATTGCCATACAATCGCGTTATAAACTGGTCTTCCCGTTTTCTTTTCCCAAACAATGGTGGTTTCTCTTTGATTGGTTATGCCCATGGCGGCAATTTGTTCAAAAGATTCATTCGATTTGACTAAAATTTCATTAACGACATCAATGACACTCACCCAAATATCGTTCGGATCTTGTTCTACCCAACCGGAATGTGGAAAAAAGCAACGAATCTCTCTTTGGCTTTGAAAACACGCTTTTCCATGTTGATCAAATAATATAGCGCGTGTCGAAGTCGTTCCTTGATCAATGGATAAAATATATTTCTTCATACTCTCTATAAGCGATTCGCTTCTCCTGTTTTTTGATATAAGTTTTCGGCAAATTGCTCAGTTAATTCGGTTTTTAATACTCTAAACTGCCAGTTTTCTTTAGAAGAACCGGGTAAATTCATACGTGTATATTTTCCTAAGTGCAATAAGTCTTGCATGGTGAAAATAACAACGTTCGCTTGAGACTTCATTAAAGAATCAATAGCGACATCCACTAAACCTTCATTATCTCCATGATAATGATAATATTGGCACATTCTTTCTCTATCGATTGGATTATCTTCAATAAAGTGTAAAAGTACATCATTATCATGAGTACCAATATAAGCGACAGAATTTTCTTCGTACATATGCGGTAAGAACGGATCATTCGGATTTCCGTTAAACGCAAATTCTAAAACTTTTAAGCCAGGATAACCACTATAGGTTAAAAGGTCTTTAACTTCATCGGTAATTATACCTAAATCTTCCGCAATGATTTGAAGCTTAGGGGCTGCTAAACGGAACGCGTCGATAATTTCTTGCCCCGGTCCTTTGACCCATTCTCCATGAATTGCGGTTTTTTCTTTAGCGGGTACTTCCCAATAAGATTCAAAGCCCCTAAAATGATCAATTCGTAAGCAATCATATAATTTGGACATATGTTTTACACGTTTTTTCCACCAACGATAAGACGATTTTTTCATCTTTTCCCAGTTATAAATTGGATTGCCCCATAATTGACCGGTTTCACTAAAATAATCAGGTGGTACACCGGCGACTAAAGCGGGATTTCTTCTTGCATCTAGTTTAAATAATGTGGGGTTCGCCCAAACATCTGCACTATCGGTGGCGACATAAATTGGCATGTCCCCAATGATTTTGATGCCTTTCGAAGCTGCATAGCGATGTAAACGCATATATTGTTGATAAGCTTCATATTGCACAAATACCCAAAACCAAAAATCATCTTGATGCTCTTTTCTTGCATCTAAAATGGTCTTTTTATGATGGAATTTGTAATTGCGTGGCCAAGATAACCAACTTTCTCCATCAAATTTATCTTTTAACAACATAAAATCGGCATAGCTTTCTAGCCATGAACGATTTTTCTTTAAGAATTTTTCTAATTTTTCTTTATTAGAAGGATAAGCATTATGAAAAGCTTTTCGTAAAATAACAAATCGCTCTTGATAAATCTTTCCATAATCGACATAACGTAAATTCGTTCCACCTTTAATCGAACGAATGTCTTTTTTCGTTAAATAGCCTTTTTTCACTAAATCATCTAAATCGACAAAATAAGGATTTAAAGCGAATGCCGAAAAAGATTGATAAGGAGAATCGCCATAACTCGTGGGATTTAAAGGAAGGACTTGCCAATACTTTTGCCCTGCCTTTTGTAATAACTTTACAAACCTTCTTGCTTCGCGACCAAATGTACCAATTCCGTGTCCACTTGGTAAAGAAGAAATATGCATTAAAATACCAGAACCTCTTTCCATAAAATCACCTTTCTTTTTTCTATTTTTATTGTACAAAGAAAAAAAGCGCCTTGCAATGTTAGATTGCAAAAAAGCGCCAAAAACCACCGAATTTTGCAATTTTTAATTAACTACAAAAAGGGAATTACTGCTTTTTTATTCGTGTTTAGTTTCCTTTTTAGAACCTTGCATGAAATGTTCAATATCTTCAATTTCTTTAATGATATCTTTCGATAAAACTTCCGCTCCATTTTCTAAAACGAGAAGGTCATCTTCAATACGCACACCGATACCATATTCAGCAAAATATAATCCTGGTTCATCGGTAATGACCATACCCGGTTCAAGCTTCATATCACGAAAACTAGCATCATGAGTATCAAGACCTAAGTGGTGCGTGACGTTATGATAATAGTATTTATAAACAGCATCATGCATTTTACCTTTATAAATATCTTCTTTTTCGACTTCTGTTAAAGGAGCGATTAATTCTCTTGCTTCAATTTCTTTATCCGCTTCTTTACGGATGGCTTCCGCAGAAATATAGCCACGAGAAATTAATTCCGATTTTAAAAATTCAAAGGAGAAATTGTGAACGTCCGCTAAAGTGATACCTGGGCGAACGAAGTTTGCGACTGCTTTATTGCAGTGTAAAACCATTTCATAAATTTCTTTTTCTCTTCCTTTAAAAGTACCACTCACAGGATAGGTTCTTGAAATATCGGCGCGATATAAATTCTTTTCTGCACCTAAATCAAGTAACAATAAGGTATTCGCTTTTAATAAACCATCCGGTGTTGGATAATGAAGAATCGTGGCATTTTCTCCACCCGCACAAATGGTGGGGAACGCTAAACCGGAATGATTGAAGTTAGCGACCGTGTAACGGAATAACGAAGAAATTTGATATTCATATAAACCCGGTTTTAATTTCTTCATAATCGCTTCTAAGCCGAGTTGTGTCACTTGAATAGATTGACGAATTTCTTCAATTTCGGCACTCGATTTAATCATTCTTTCTTCCACGATCATTTTATAAGCATCTAAGCAAACTAAGCCTGGATATTTTCTAGAAAGTTCAAAAGCATAATCTTTTGTGGTCTTTTCGTTAGCGATATATAATCCAGATTCTAAGTCTAAATAAATATTTTCAATACGACCATAAGCGTTTCTTTGTCCGTCTAAGAATAATTGAAGTTTCGCTTGAAAATGTTTAGTAGGTAAAATATCTTTAACTCCGCTTATCTCACTTGCTTCGGCAAAAGAAAGCATTTTTCCTGTCCATTTTACGCGGTAAGGATCAACTTCTTCAATGAATAAATAAATATTCACATTTCCCGCCGATTTCACAAATACAAGCATCGATTCCGCTTGTTGAATACCGGTTAAATAATAGAAGTTGCGGTTTACTTCAAAAGGATAATTTTCATCCGCGCTTGCTTTAATGGGGGTTCCCGAAAATAAAACAGCGACGGAATTGTTTTTCATTTTGTGTAAAAAGATGGAACGTCTTTTTGTATATTCTTGTTTGGTAATCATTATTTTTCCTCCTCTACATCTAACTTAGTTACAGTTTCTAAAAGATTTTCTAAATAAGAAGAAGCATCGATCATTTCAACTTTCCCCGTATCCGCTAAAGAAACGAAATCGGGGCAAAGAGGAAGACGCGCTAAAACCGGTAAGTTATAGTGTTTTGCTACTTCTTCTACATGGGATTTTCCAAAGACTTCGATATGTTCTTTGCAGCATGGGCATTCAATATAAGACATATTTTCTACTAATCCTAAAATAGGAATATTCATCATATTGGCCATTTTGACCGCTTTTTCTACAATGGTAGAAACGAGTTCTTGGGGTGAAGTTACAATCACAATCGCATCCACGGGTAAATATTGGAAAGTGGTTAAAGCAACATCTCCGGTTCCTGGGGGCATATCGACGACCATAAAGTCGACATCATCCCAAAATACATCGTGATAGAATTGCTTGACCATTTCTCCTAACATGACACCACGCCATACGATAGGATCTTCTTTATGTTCTAAAAACATCATGGAAGAAATAACGGAAATTCCTGTTTTTGTCATAGCGGGATAAATCATTCCATTTTCTCCCATGGCTGGTTCTTCAATACCAAAGGCTTGCGGAATGGATGGACCAGTAATATCCGCATCTAAAACACCAACGTTATAGCCTCTTTTACGAAGTTCAACCGCTAATAAGGAAGATACGAAGGATTTTCCTACGCCACCTTTTCCTGATAAAACACCAATGACGTGACGAACTTTGCTTTTTTCATTGGTCGTTATTTTTTCAATTCTTTCGCTGCAGCTTTTGGAACAGCCACCGCAATCATGATTACATTCACTCATCTTTTTTCTTCTCCCATTTTTCTATCTTTTCTAATTCTTTGATTTGGACTTGACCTTGCGAAATTTCTAATATTTCTTTTCGGATATCCTTTTTAGAATTGATTGTAAGCACTACTTCTTCTAAGAAGAAGCACTCCTCTATTGTAGCATTGATTTTCGTAATTGCACGCATCATTGCATCATAAATTTTTGGACTCATATGGAGCTCATAGCGATAAGCTTCATAACTAGAATAAATATCGGCTTTTTTTAAGGCTAAAGCCCCTGTTTCTACATAGCTTCTAAGCAAGCGTCCTGCTCCTAATTTAATACCGCCAAAATAACGGACTACCAATAAAATTACGTTTTGTAACTGATATTGATTTAATAGTTCTAAAAGAGGCCGCCCCGCTGTTCCTTTGGGCTCACCATTATCATTTGATTTTTGCGTTTGATTCACGATATAAGCATAACAAACGTGGCGAGCCTTGGGATGTTGTTTTCTTGTTTTGTCGATGACTCTTTTCGCTTCTTCTTCACTTTGAATCGGGGCAAGTATCCCATAAAAGGAGGAGCGTTCAATTTCATATAACGAGGTTACTTCATTTTGAATCGTATTCATAAAAACACCTAGTCTAATTGATTCGCCACCAAAATCATACGTGCCGCTTTTTCACCATAAGTTTTCGCAACCGTTCTAAGGCCATCAACGTCATAAGTTTGATTAAAGAACTCTTCTAAGGTCATTTCTCCTAATGGAATGCCATTATAAGATAAATTATAGGACTTTTTACAAATTGAATTATCAAACATGGTAGCCACTAATTTGCCTAAAACATTGGAGTATTCAGTAATGTCCTCATCTTTATGTCTATCGATTCTATCAGCCGCGATTTGGAAGTTAGTTTTATTTTCTTCCGAATGATTTTCTACTAATTTTGTATAAGTTCTCTTTAAAGAGAAAATACTTTGTACTTCTTCAGCAGTTACATTTGTGACTCTAAATATATCGACAGTATTCGAATTGACACTTTCAATCCAAGCGATTCGAGCATCTTCGCTCGTTTCATCTTGTGTTGGGTCAAACGCTTTTAAGTAATTAGCGACAATTTCACTTGATAAATACGCGCGATTCTCATTTCGAAGCTCATCATTTACGACATTTCCATCATCATCAATACACTTATAGTTATAAGCGGATAACATGATTTTGTAAATCGTATTGGATAATTCTTCATTAGTGGAAATATCTTCAAATGATCCTGTGAAAGAAGAATCCATAATACGTAAAATACGGTTCATGCTTTCACCTTCGTTTACATCGGTCATTTGATATGGCGCTTTAAAGAAGGTTTCAATACGATTGATTCTTTCTTCTTCAATCGTGCCACTGATGTACTTATCATTATTTGATTTCTTTAAAACGTTATAAAGAATTTCGGCACTGGCAATATGAGTTTTTTCACTTGTACTCTTATATTTTAATACTTCTGAGTTGAATAAAAGGCTAAAGAATGGAACGGAAGATTTTCCGTCTCCACCTTTCTCTTTACTTTGAACCCAACGTTTAATATCTTCATGTTCAAAATCAAAATAAGTTACTTGAGAATTGCCTTCTTCATCTATCGTATCCTCTACACGCGCTTCTTGAATTAAGTTAACAAATAAATCAATTTCTTGGTCATGGCGTTCTTCTTTATCGCCTATATAATCCATCAGTTTATAATCCAAACTATTTAAATCTAAGAAAGCATTAAATCCAATAGCATTTAACGTACCATCATAGAATTTATAAACCGCCTTGTGCATGAGTTTACTATGGTTCATGGATTTTAATAATGCTTGTAAATCCGAAGTCGTCATATCTAACAAGATTTCGCTTGTTAAAGAATCATGCCCCGATAATCGACTGATGATATCTTCAATATAAGCGAGTTCTTTTTTATCGCTTACGTCTTTTCCCCAGCCATCTTGCTCACTATTTACAGTAACTGAAGTGCCACATAAATCATTCTTAACATCTAAAACTATTTGTTTAAACTCGGCTTTTCTTGCTTCTTCTTCATCCGCTTCGGTTACATAATTTAATACCCCTGCTTCGTTAAACAAGTAAGAAATCATTTGTTCAAACAACGTTAAATCTGTACGATTTTCTTTATTTTTTGAATTATCTTCAAAGCTATTGAATAAATGAGATTGATGTAAAGTACTAAGTAAATTCGACACAACTGTGGCATCTAAGTTTTGAATAGAGCCTGATAAAATATCTAAAGATTCAATCGTTTCATAAGCATCAGCTAAACGAGTCAGTTCCGCTTTTCTTTCTTCTTTTGAATCTTCATTACTTAAATAACCAATGTTAATATCATTTAAATTGATTCCCTCTAATTTTAATGGTGAGTTTTCTCCTTGAATCGCGCTAGAAATGCCATTCACAGCGACCATTCGTAACGCGTCTGAATCGCTAAGACTATTAATAATCTCACGCATATTTGTAGCACTTACATCACCAGAAGATAGGGTGTCTAAACCGATTGTTCCCGGTTTCGTTGCATCTAAAGTACTATCATTTTCAATCTTTTCTCTTCCGATAGATTGTAAAGTATCTAATACCCCAATAATCGCATCGACCTCGCTGGTTTTTCCTTCCGTACTCTTCCAAACACTATGTTCAAAATCATTTTTAGAAGTGTTATAAGTTGGTGTTTCATTAGCAGGATAATCTTTTAAATAATCACCTAAGCCACTATTATTGGCGGTTAAAAGATGATGAATATAACTACCAAAATAGTTTTCATTTTCATCTTTAGGATTTTGGAATAATTGCATATCGGCAACGGCTTGAATTAAATCATGAGAGATAGTAGTATCGCTATTGAGCCAATCAATCGTTGCTAAATCAGCGTCATCTGGTAAGCGTTGGAACACTTCAATAACCGCTTTTAAATTAGCACCTTCATCTTCCCAAGAAGTAACGTTTTTAAAAGTAATATTCTCCGAAAATTCTTCATCAATTTGTAAAGCGGACGCTAAGTTTTTATCTAATACGGTACCAAAAGTATTTCTTAAAAGAATGGAGTCATCAATGCTACCAAACAAGCCAAGAATACTTTCTGCTTGCATGTCTTTAATAGCAAAGTTATCACCGGTCAATAAATCGACAAAGTCACCCGCTTGAATTTGGGTAAACACTTCTGCAATTGCGTCAATTTCAACGTCCCAGTTTTTCACTAAGCTATAGTCTACGTCGCTATCGCTATAAATGCCCATTTGTTTCATATCTTCGTTGTTGAAGATGACATCTAAAATGGATTCAAAGTTTTTATTATTTTCACTTGGTGGATTAATAATCTTGGACTTTTGAATATTATGTAACGCTTTCGCTAATTTTTCTGCATCTAACTTAGTCAGTTTATCTTTAAGTTCAGGTTCAGCCATCGCTTCACTGACTGAGAGAATGTTTTCATATGCATCGAGTAAAAGTGGAATTTCTTCACCAAAAACGATGTTATCTTTTTTAAAGTTTAGGTCACTACCTTTTAAAGGAATATCTTCACCGAAATCAACATCCTTTAATAAATTCTCAAATAATGATGGGACAATGGTTTTTAATAAATAAGACTTATCAATATAAGGAGAGGCTTTTTTGATAGCTTCTCGAGATGTCTCGTCATTTAAAATGTTATCCGGATGATTAATATCCACTTGGTTTTCATCTAAAATGTAACTTGCAAAACGCATGATATACGCTAATTCTTTTTTGATTTCTTCATGCGTTGGCTCTTTTTGCATTTGAGAAAGTTTATTTTGCATTTCTTCTTTTTGTTCTTCATCTAAATCAATATAGCTATTACCACTTTCATCTTTTAAATTCTTATCTAATACATCGGGTAAAAGGGTATCTAATTGAACGAGTTTCATTAAAATGCCACTATCAAGAAGACAGGTTCCTTCTTTAGACAAAGTTTCTTTTTCCACGTCATAATTCGTTAAGAATTTAATGACTTCATTTGATTTTTCTCCAAAAAGAACTTTAATTAACGGACTTTGTGTGGTCTCTTCTTCACTGCTATTATCATCTTCTTTTAATGAAGGATGCGTCATAAAGCCTGTATGGAAAACACGCGCTTTTAAAGTTGGTTTTTTCTCAGCTTTTTTATCATCTTTTTTCATGGTAAACTTGATATCAAATTTTTCATCTAAGCCCATGATGGTATCATAAAAAATACGAAGTTCACTGCCCCATTTGATACTCTCATAATCTGACCAATCTTTGGATAAATAAGAAAGAATATCCAAATCTTGATTTGCTTCATCTGTTTTAGCGTTCGTCACGTAATAATAAAGAATAGCGGGAATAACGGTTTGGAATAATTCGGTTTGATCTAAAATATCAAACGCTTCATACATGAGTTCTTTATTATCAGGTAAACCGACTTCTAACACACTATCATCGGTTAAGTCTTCTACTAAACCAGCATCATATAAAGCGGTATAAATGCTATCAACTTGTTGTAATTGTTTTTTCCAATCTAAATCCGGCACGGTGGAAAGATGCTCGGTATCTAAAATTTCATTTACTTCTGCATAATTTAAAGCAATACGCGCTAAAACCGGAATAATCTTTAATAAAAAGTCCGAGTCCGTAATGGTTTTAATTAAAGTGGAAATAACGCCCTTTCCAAATAATGCTGAAGTGGTAAAACCATTTTCACCATCAGAGAGAAGACCTAAAGAAATTAATTTTTCAGCGGTATCGGCAATCGTAGAGAGTTGATCAGAGAAAAGTAATTCTTCACCATTAAAGTCCATACGCGTGGTATAGTCCATGAGCATGATGTCTAAAGAATTTCCTTTATTACCAAACAATAATTTAGCGAAAATACTATCATTGTAGGCATCAATCCACGAAATATAACTATCATAAGTTTCTGGATCTAGGCGATTATCTTCTTGAGTTCGATTTTTTTGAACACCATAGTTGATAGAATTAGCTAAAGCGGTTAAAGGACTTAAAAGCATAGCCATGGATACTGTTGCACTGACAAATCCAATAGCGAAAGATTTCCATCTTCTTTTAAATTTATATTTTCTTTGCTCTTTTTTGAAAATGAATTTAAATCCACAGTGGTAAATCAAACTAGAAATTGGCCAACATAAAATCATGGCAAGTAAAGCGTAGAGGAAAAAAGTAATATAAGCAACCATCATGATGCTTAATCCTTCGATATAAGTCGCTACATCACCATTCGTAACAGCGATAAATAAAAAGGATTTTTCCCCTTCACTTTTCGCTACCGCCTGTAATAATTGACGAATGGTTTCTAATAATGTTGTAATTTGAATCACTTCTCCATTATAGTCAATACTTTGATTGAGAGAAGATAAATCATAATTCCCCACCCAATTCGCGAGTGGTCGCATACAAATAATACCAATAACCATTACAACTATATAAAATACAAGATGAAAGATTTGTGGTATTGCTTTACGAAGCATAGAGAATGCCGCAAATAAAATAATAAGTAAAACAATTGCTAATAAGCCAATATTTAATAAAACCGTTAAGTTTTGTGGCTCAAATAGGAATGGAATATACATCAACGAATCGCCCCCAGCATTTAATAATATATACATATATATTAAATGTATTCACGAAATAAGTAAATTAAATTTATAAATTTTTCATCTTTTTATTTTAAAATATTAAAGAGATAAAAATTATATAATCACCATCTTTTCTCTACTAAAATCTTTCACTAGATAGTATAATAAAAACGTGTGAGAGGGTGATGAAGAATGGAAAATGAAGTAGAAAAAAAAGGTATTGACCCTTTAAAAGAAAAATTTAATCTTTTTCCTGTTTGGAAACATCTTGCTTTTTTCATCGTCGGTTGGCTTGGATTAAGTGTTATTGGCACCATTGTTAGTACGATAGTTGTATCTATTTATCGATCAAACGGCATTGATCTCAAACTAGAAGAATTTTCTCAAGATGCAGTGATTGCTAGTATGATTTACAATGTCATTACTTATGTTTTACTTGCTATTAGCCTTCTTTTAATTTGCGGAAAATCTTCTTTAAAAGAAATTGGAAAACAATTTAAAAATAAAAATGCCTTAATCGATGGTATAGCTTATGGTGCTTTTTTACTCATTGCTAGTACCGCAGTCACTATGCTCATCAATTTAATAAGGGGCGGCGATAACACGGTAAATGATAACCAAGCGGCCATTGAAATTATGACCCGTGTTGTTCCAGTACCGATGTTTATTATGACAGTTATCTTTGCACCCCTTTGCGAAGAAGTTACTTATCGATTAGGTCTATTTAATGTTCTTCGTAGAAAAAATAGATGGTTAGCTTATGTTTGTGCCTCACTTATTTTTGCTTTTATTCACTTTACAATTCCTGACCAAGGTGAAACTTTTAATGCAGATTTAGCTAATGAATTTTGGAATATTCCAAGTTATATTGTTTCGGGTATTGTTCTTTGCCGTGCTTATGAAAAACATCAAAATATTGCTACTTCTATGATTGCGCACGCTATTAACAATTTTGTTGCGATTATCATGACCATGATTTCTGTGTTTTTAGGATAAAATTATGAAGTTAAAATTATCATCTTTTCATTTAAAAATAATCGCTATGGCTTTAATGACAATTGATCATATCGCTGCTTTAATTTTTCTTCCGATTTTTGGAGCAGAAAGTGCCTTATATGTCAGTTTTAAGTTAATTGGTCGTCTTTCCTTTCCACTTTTCGCTTTCTTAATTGTTGAAGGAATTTTTCATTCAAAGAATCAAAAAAAATACTTATTAAGACTCGGTATCTCTTTTATTTTGATGGGCATTGTGCTATGGATTTTAGAGAAAACTGGAAATAGCATTGGAAATTTTAACTTTTTCTTAGATTTATTTTTAGGCGCTAGTATATTATTTTTTCTAGAAATGAAGAAGTTAAAAAAATTATGGGCTTTCATTCCCTTTATCGCTTATCTATGTCTATGCTTTTTTGATTCTTCTATACCAAGTTATATAAGATTAGGCTATCACTTCTATGGTATTTTATTAATTTTAGGATTTTATCTCATGCAAAAAATAACACCAAAACTTCATTCTTTGTTAGCTAATCGATACCAATTAGATAGTGAAGCTTATGAAAATGTGCTTTCCAAGCGTTTGTTAAGCAATTCACTTGCACTTCTTTTCTTAGTTGTCGTAAACTTAATTTACTGGATGATTACTTATTGTGTACCATCCACGGATGTCTTAAATGCTTCCATGCAAGTTGTTAGCCTCTTTAGTGGGTTTATCCTTCTTTTCTATAATGGTGAAAAAGGATATTCTTCTCCACGATTTAAATGGGCATGTTATTTGTATTATCCTTTACATTTGGGCATTCTATATATTGTATATCTAATCATTTAGGAGGTTTTAATATGATTCACCAAATTACATCGGAAGAAGAATTTGATCAAATGGTACAACAAGGAAATGTTATCGTCGACTTTTACGCAACATGGTGCGGACCTTGCCGTATGATTGCTCCATTACTTGAAGAACTCGATGAAGAAAAAGGCAATTTTAATGTTTTAAAAGTTAACGTTGATTCCGTTTCTATTTTAGCAAGTCGCTTTGGTATTCAATCCATTCCTACTCTTCATTTCTATAAAGATGGAAAGATGGTTCATGAACTCATCGGCTTTGTTCCTAAAAAGCAATTGAATTCTATGATTGATCAATTATTTTAAACAAATGAAGAATGAGCCTTGAATAGGGCTCATTTTTCATGAACTTTTCTAACTTTTTTCTTCTTAAGCCTTGCATTTCTATGAAAATATGGTATTATTTTATTCGCGCACATGATGGATCTGTGGTGTAGCGGTTAACATGTCTCCCTGTCACGGAGAAGACCGCGGG